>WNFQ01000872.1_pt1 | contig 51498 bp, 38 predicted proteins | sample 5400171 | NCBI WGS metagenome assembly WNFQ01 (sample SAMN13153356, study PRJNA577476) | soil metagenome | isolation source: 20 cm soil under Madrone tree | place: USA:California | collected 2016-06-14
CAAGGGATGCGGATCATCTACACGATTGCCGCTTGTCCGCTCGGGCGCGTGCTGGTGGCGGCAACTGAGCGCGGTGTTTGCTCGGTCGCACTCGGTGATTCAGATTCGGAACTGACCACGTCGCTCTTCGCCGAGTATCCCAGGGCATCGATTGATTCCCGCGACACAGTAATTAGTCCTTCGTTAAATGTTTGGCTCAGCAAAGTGCTCGAGCATCTTAGCGGTAAGACTCCCCGCGTCGATTTGCCGCTAGACATCCAGGCGACCGCGTTTCAATGGCGGGTGTGGGAAGAATTACAGCGCATCCCTCCGGGCGCGACGCGTTCCTACCAGGAGATCGCCAAAGCGATCGGCAAACCGAAAGCCGTGCGAGCGGTCGCGAGCGCCTGTGCCGGCAATCATGTGGCGCTGGTGATTCCCTGCCATCGCGTGATTCGCGAAGATAAGAGCATGGGCGGATATCGCTGGGGACTGAAGCGGAAGGAAGCGCTGCTGCAAAACGAGAAGGACTTTAAATCAACGAAAATCTAAATTCGGATCTGACGTAGTTTGAGAATACGGTTTGCTCAGCCGTCTTCAGACGGCTTTCCCGAAGGGTTAAAAGACCAGCGCTTTAGCGCTGGGTCCGGCTGCGCCGCCACTTAGCGCGCTTCAGCGTGCTTTGAATTACGGATTAGCATTACGGCTAAAGCCTCGAACAAAAGCCCGTTGAAACGGGCTTTTGAGATCACCAGCCACACTCCGGGCGTAAAACGCCCGGTCTAGCAACCTTCGGGGAAGCCGCCTGAAGGCGGCTAGCGCCATGGACTACTTAATCCAGACCGTCTTGATGTTCACAAACTCACGAATCCCGAACACTCCAAGCTCCCTGCCGTAACCCGAATGCTTAATTCCTCCGAATGGCAGACGCGGATCAGACGCGACCATCCCGTTGATGAAGACACTACCGGCTTCGAGGCCTTCGATGAACCGATTGCGTTCGGCGTCATCGTTGGTCCATACTGCTGAGCCCAGACCAAAAGGCGTAGCATTCGCGAGTTCAATCGCCTCATCAATATTCGCGACACGAAACAGCGAAGCGACGGGCCCAAAGATCTCGTCTTGATAAGCCGGCGACCCTTTCGGAATATCGACCAACACGGTGGGTTCGTAGAAATTGCCGCGCGCCAAATCACCCTCAGCTTTGAACTTCTGACCGCCGGTGAGAATTTTTGCGCCGGCGGCGACGCTCACCTGCACTTGCTCCTCGATGTCCTTTAGGATTTGCTCTGTGGCCAGGGGACCGATGTCCGTTGATTCAATCAAGGGATCGCCTACGCGCAACTGCTTCATTACTTCGACGAAACGCTTTTCGAACTCATCATAAATCTGAGTGTGAACAATGAAACGCTTGGCGGCGATACATGACTGGCCGTTATTAATCGTGCGTGCCTTCACGGCAGTCGTGACGGCCGCTTCCAGATCGGCGGAAGGCATCACGATGAAGGGATCACTCCCGCCGAGTTCGAGCACAGTCTTCTTGATTTGTTTGCCGGCAATGCTTGCTACGCTGCGCCCGGCAGGTTCGCTACCGGTGAGGGTCGCCGCGGCTACGCGTGAGTCTTCCAACACGCGTGGCACCTGATCCGATCCGATCAAGAGCGTCTGGAAAGCGCCTTCCGGAAAACCCGCGCGGCGAAAGATGTCCTCGATCGCCAGCGCACATCGCGGCACATTGGAAGAATGTTTCAGCAAGCCAACATTGCCGACCATCAAAGCTGGGGCGGCGAAACGAAAGACCTGCCAGAAGGGAAAGTTCCAGGGCATCACCGCGAGCACCACGCCCAGCGGCTGAAAGCAGACATAACTCTTCGTGGCGTTGGTTTCGACAATCTCGCTGGCGAGATGTCGCTCAGCATTCTCGGCGTAATAACGGCACACCCAGGCGCATTTCTCCGCTTCCTGGACCGCGCCCTTAATCGGCTTACCCATTTCCAGAGTCATTGTCCGCGCGAAGTCTTTCTTTTCAGCTTCCAGAATCTCGGCGGCGCCCAGCATCATCCCGGCGCGCTCCGCAAAACTGGTCCGGCGGTAGCTTTGAAATACCGTATGAGCCAGTTGAATCCTGGCGTCGAGCTGTTCCTGGCCCAGCGACACAAAAGTCTGCAGCGTTTCACCCGTCGCAGGATTGATTGATGCTATGGCCATAAGGAAATTATAACGATCGCCGTTAAGGTTGCGATAGTAGCTCTGGCTCGGCCGCACTCGTCGACACAGTCTTGTGCCGCTTACGTAACACAATCAACCCGATGCCGGAGATAATGCAGACGCTACCAGCCAACAGTCGCCAATTCAGCTTCTCGTGCAGCACGATCATCCCCAGGATGACCGCCACTACCGGCGTTACCAGCGCGATCAGCATGGTGTTAGTGACGTCCATTTTGCGCACCAGCCAATAGTAAAGGGCGAAGGCCACAACCGAACCGATTACGGTCAAATAAAGCAACGAAACTAGGGCCATCGTAGTCCAGCGGAAATGCAAAGGGTTGCCCTCGATCGAAATCCCGATCGCCAGCAGAGGGACAAAACCAAAAATCATTTGGCACGCGGCGAACACCTGCGGATCGATCCTGCTGCCATAGGCTTTCACCAAAACATTACTATACGAGCCGCATAAGGCGCTCAGCACTAAAGCAATGCTGCCCGCCAGGGCCATCGATCCGGCAATGCTCAATTGATCTGAAAAAATCACGACTAGTCCACAGACACCCAGTGAGACCCCAATCACTCGTGCGGCCGTCAGACGCTCTTGCGGCAGGTAAGAGTGAGCAATGACCAGGCCGAACGCCGGAAATGTGGACTGGAGGACGGCTGCGAGACCTGAAGAGATGTATTGCTCGCCCCAAAAAACCAGGCCGTAGTTGAGACTGAATTGCAGAACGCCGACTACCGCGATCAATGCCCATTCACGATAGGTGCGGGGCCAGGCTGCTCGGCGCGCCAGCACCATCAGCATCAGGATCAGAGAAGCGAGAGTGAATCGGATGCCGGCAAACGTAATGGGCGGCAGATCAGCGAGACCGATCTTGATGAACAGCCAGGTCGAGCCCCAGATACAGCAAAGGATTAGCCAAACGATGCGCGCTTTCATTTGGACATTTGTACGTGAGGCGAGCGCGGGACGTCAAAGCGGCGCGCAGCAGAACGGGGCAGTAGCCCGACCGTGAGGGAGGGCTCCCTGACACGGACCTGAGCCCTCCTCACGGTCGGGCTACTGCCCCGCTGCGCGGCGTTCTTCTTACTTATTCTCTTCGTGGTGTGGGGTCAGCTTAATGATCGAAAAAACGGCGCTCTGCGGATCCATGATCGTCGCGAAGCGTCCGACGTTCGGAATGTCCATCGGCGGCACAATCGCCTTCGCGCTAAGCGTGGTGGCTTTCTGGAAAGTCGCGTCGCAATCATCAACCGCAAAATAGATTCCCCAGTGCGGCGGCACAGGTCCCATGTGCGGAGCAATCTGCATCATGCCGCCGGCGTGTTCCGTGCCGTTCATCCACTCAGTGTAGGGCATCGCCCCCTCGTGTGTATTCGCTTCCCAGCCGAATAATTTGGTGTAGAAGTCGATCGCCCGGGCCGAGTCGGTAGTCAGCAGCTCATTCCATGACACGGTGTTCGGCTGGCCTTTGATCTCAAAGCCGGCGTGCTTGCCCGCTTGCCAGATACAAAACGCCGCGCCGGTTGGATCGATAATCACGGCCATGCGGCCTGCGTCAAAGACATCGAAGGGTTCTTTCATCAAGGTGCCGCCGAGTGATTTCGCCTTGGCGGCGATCTCGTCGGCGCTGGTGACGCTAACGTATGAAGCCCAATGCGTGGGGACGTCTTTCATGGTCTCGTCCTTCTGGAAAAGCGCTCCGACTAGCTTACCGTCAAGTTTCAGCATGGTATAAACCATGTCCGGTCCGATGGGCATATCGTCCGCTTCCCAGCCGAAGAGTTCACCATAAAACTTCTTAGCGCTTGGCCCGTCGGTGGTGGCCAGCTCGGCCCAGCAAAAAGTGCCGGGCGCGAACTCGAGTTGTGTCTGCGCTCCTGTTTCGCTCATTTAGTTTTTCTCCTTTATCGAATAAAACGTTTAGCGGCGGACTATTACCCGCCGGCGGTTAAGTCATGGCGGGCAGCAGCCCACCCTGGATAGAATTGATAATTGCACTCGAAGGGGGCTGAAACCTTATCAGCGAGTGGTGGGAAAAGCCAGCTGACGGTGCGGCGGTAGTGCGGCAAAAGAGTGTTGCTCTCTACGGGGCACTAGCCCGACCGTCAGGGAGGGCTCCCAGATCCATGATTGAGCCCTCCCTGACGGTCGGGCTAGTGCCCCGCATTGCGAGCGACTTTGTAGCAATCACAATTGCCCAACTATTAGTTTCATGACTGCGCACGCAGGGAAGCGCGCGATCCGCCGACAAGGATCTTTGTCGGCGCTCCTGAGCCCCAAAAGCGAAATCGCGCTGCTTTCAACCGAAGTCAAAAGCAGCGCAATCTCTAACTTATAAACCACCGAAGTGGTTTCTAAGATGGCAGCCCGGCTTGGCCAAGCACAAGCTGCCAATTTGTATTCCGACAAGCCATCGGCGGTCGATGCTTCCCGGTCGGCACGCGATCCGTTTCCACTCACCTAGCTTCCCTTGCGGGACATTCAGTTTGTTTTCACCAATCTCACATTCCTTGCGGAGCGTGGTGCCATTAGGTAGTTTTTTTGGTGGCTGTCCTCCACCGCCGGTTACGTCCCCGGCAACGAGGCTCGACTTTCGTCGAGCGACATGGCTCCCCTTCAGCGGGTCCTTCCCAAAGGGTGCTACCCGTTTTTATCCGGGCGCTCAGGAAAAATCTTTCAACCTTTCCCTAGCAAGCCTTTCGGCCTCAGCGACGGGCGTCATAGCATCCACAAACCGCTCTGTGTTTGCTCTCTCCCAGAGTGTCACCACTCTGTTCGCCTGTCCCTTCGCTGGTCTCAAAGACCGTAACCTTCGCGACGGGCAGAGTTATACCTAAAAGATTTTTTCTCGTCAAAGTTTTGTGTGTTTTATTTTTCGGAGAAAAGTTTTTTTGTAATTCGAATACTGAAAACCGCCTCGGTGGGTAGTAGGATTCGCTGTGTTACAATACGCACCCAACGTGGGCCAGCAAAGGCACTTCTCCCCCAGGCTAGTATCAGATCTGCTGCAGATGGTTTCGCGTCCACACGAAAGACCTTTGAAAGGAGAATTCAATGAAAACCAGGACTTCTCTGAACGCAGTCGGGTTGCTGTTTTGCCTGTTGATTTCTTTGCCGACGGCGCATGCGCAACAAATTGCCACCGTTCCAGCCGGCCCGCCTGCGAAGACTCCAACGGTGATACCGCCGGCCGTTCCACCTGAACAGAAGGCCTTTGACGAGGCCCGGCGAATTAAGGAACCGCAGAAGAAAATTGAAGCCCTGGAGAAAGTGATCAAGGACTATCCTGAGCGTTTTGTGGCTTTCCAGGCGCGGAATGAGATCCTCGACGCGCTGATTAAAAACTTCCCGGACCAAAAGGAGCGTATCCACACCGCCGCTGAGAAAATCCTCGAACCCACTCAAGGAGTCGTCTTTTCCAATAACCTCACAACTCTGATGGTGGCGTCAAAACTGATGGAAGCGGGATTATTTCTCGATTGGGCGGAAGAATTGATTAAGAAAGGCTCCGCGCAATACGAAGATGAGCAGGCGAAAGCGCTCCGCAGGCAACGGGCCCGTTATCAGGATGTGTTGGGCAGAATCAATCTCAAGCAGGGCAAGATCAAAGAGGCTAAGCGGAACTTAAAGCTTGCTTTGATAAATGAGCCCGATTTACCGTCGGCTTTGCTCGGGCTCGCACAAATCGCAGAGAAGAGCGGCGATCACAAGGCAGCGCTAGAGTATTTCACTTCAGCCGCTGTTAAATCTCCGCTCAAAAAAACGGATCGCCAGCTGATGGAAACCGCTTACCGAGCAACTCATCACGATTCGCTGACGGGTTTGGAAGAGATGCTCGATGACCGGTATCGAAAACTGAATGCCGGTCTGCGTTTCGATCATTATCAAGCCAGTCCCAGGCGCACCAATCGCACGGCGCTGGCTGAACTTTTCACCGGATCAGGTTGCGGCCCCTGCGTCGCGGCCGATCTCGGTTTTGATGGTCTACTCGAGAGATACAATCGTCAGGAACTGGTTGTGCTGGTGTATCACCTGCACGTCCCCTTGCCCGACCCGATGACTAATCCTGCCACGGTTGAACGCGGCAAGTACTACGGAGTGCCCGGCACGCCGACGCCCGTCGTCGATGGATTCAAACTACCGAGCAGCGGCGGCTCGCGAGACATGGCGAAGGGTTTTTACGATCGAGTAAATCCCAAAGTGGAAACGGAACTCGAATCTCCGGCCAACGCCGAACTAAAATTGACGGCTACAGCGGATGGCGACGGGATAAGAGCCAACGTGACCGTCGACAAAGTCACGGCAGCTTCAACGGATTTGAAGTTGCAAATTGCCTTGACGGAGGACGAGCTCCGCTATACCGGCGAAAACGGAATTCGTTTTCATCCGATGGTGGTGCGCAGCCTGGCGGGCAAAGACTCGCTGGGATTCGCTCTGGCGTCCGCCGGCCCGACCAACATTCAATGGACCTTCGATCTAAAAGCGTTAAGCGATCAGTTGAAGAAATACCTCGACAGTTATGAGCAACAGGGACATCGTGGAGATACATTCACCTTCAGCGAAAAGAAGTTTCAAATCGATCCGAACAACCTCTCGCTGGTCGCTTTCGTACAGGACATGAAAACTCAGGTGGTACTGCAAACTGTCTATCTCAAGCTCCAGCCCGCTACGACGGCCTCAGCCCAGACGGCGGCGAAATAGAATGTCCGCACGACGAATATTCCAGCTGGCGCTGGTACTCTGTTTCTTCGCGATAACAATCATCGGCCAGGAAACCGGGACAGAACCTGATCCTATCAAATGGACGATCAAGTCCCATGCTTCCGAGCCGGTTAAAGCCGGCGATCGGTTTCTGGTAGAACTGACCGCGCAGATCGAAAATGGTTGGCATCTCTACTCAACCGAACGTGTCGAAGGCGGCCCAACGCCCACGCGAATCGTGATTCCGTCGGGGCAGTCCTTTGAAATGGCCGGTGAAATAGACTCACCCGCTCCGCATTCGTCTTACGATCCAAACTTTCAGGTAGCGACTGACTACTATGACGGCGCAGTGTCATTTAGCATCCCCGTGCGCGCGGTGGCGAATCCATCCGCGAGCTCGAACAGATTACGACTGCAAGTGCGCTTTCAAACTTGCACCCAAACTATCTGTCTGGCGCCGAAACTGCTCGAGCTGGAAACGCAGGTTCAGGTTGTGGGGGTCGAGACCGATCGAAAACAGTCCGAGACTAAAGCTGGGATCGAGAGGGTTTCCGCAGCGCTTGCCATCGGCGCAATGGTTCCGGACTTTGAGTTTACGGACTTTACCGGAAAGACTCGCCACTTTTCTGAGTACCGGGGACGCTATGTCTTACTCGATTTTTGGGCCACCTGGTGCGGCCCGTGTCTGGCGGACATTCCGCATCTCAAAGAAACCCAATCGAAATATCGCGACCGTGGATTTGAGATCCTGGGAATGGATAGTGAAACACTCGGACAGGAACAAGTAGAACCTGGTTTTGCCCGGGAGACTCAGGCGCGTGCGCGTCAGATCGTTCGCTCGCGGGGCGTGACCTGGACACAAGCCACAACTGATACTTCGGTGCCGGTAGCGGTAAAATCATTCGGAGTCAATAACCTCCCGGTAAGGATTTTGATTGATCCTGAAGGCCGCGTCGTCGCGCGTGTTAAGACAAGTTCCGAACTCGACGAATTGCTGGCGAGACACTTGAATGCGAAGCAGTAAGGAGTTTTTTGCTGGAGTTCGCGGAGCGAGTGAGAGCATAAAGCCTGCGGTGAAGCGAAGCGGAACCCCAGGATGGTAAGATAAAGTTGCGCGTGGATTGTCGCGACGAGAATCTGCCGCCCGCTCCGCAGGCTCGGATCTAAATACCAACTTGATCCTGGGGTTCCGCTTCGCTCCACCCCAGGCTTTATGCTATCGCCCGCTCTGCGGGCTTGAACGAGCTCTTTCAGATTCCCGAATCGTGCTTACACAAGAGCCACCTCATTTCATCAACTCCGCGACGGCTCGACGAATTTTTTCCTGCACCGACTCAGCTTCTTCCTCGCTTTTATAAGGCTGACGCGGCCAAAAGAACCCTTTCAACCCATCTTTGCGGCGGCGCGGCACGATATGCGTGTGCAGATGAGGCACGCTCTGGCTGACGCGATTGTTCATCGCGACGAACGTGCCGTGGGCCTCCATCGCCGACTCGACTGCGCGACTGAGAAGTTGCACATTCTTAAAGAAGGGCCCAATCAGGTCCTCGGGCAAATCGGTTAACGTCTCGAAGTGGGCTTTCGGAATCAGGAGACAATGGCCTGGAAAAACAGGACGATGATCAAGGAAGGCCAATGATAATTCGTCTTCAAATATGATGCGCGGGCTCACTTCGCCGCGAACGACTTTGCAGAATGTGCAGGCAAAAGTGGTCAAATCCTTAATAAGGCCCGCCTCGAAAGAATTCAGAGGGACCGAAGAATCTGCTTCTTGTCGATCCGTTGCGCGGCAGCCACCGCTAGCAGTATAGAGTTAAGAGTTCCAATCCTAAGCGACTCATGATTCGGGATAGCAATGCGATGATGGACAGGTGTTCAGTTTCAAGGATGACGTGGCTGCCGACTTGATGAACGCGCTGGTAGCCATAGTTACGGCACAGGGCGTCAATTAGTCTGGAACCACTCAGATCGCGCGGGCGCCTCATGCGCTGGAGAGGACCTCGTCACGCACGAGGTGCAACCGAATTCGTTCGGGCTTAGTCCGATCGAAAAAATAGCCCGTGACAGCTTCTTGTACATTTGAGCGTAGTTCATCCCAAGAATCGCCCTGGGTAAAGATGTCATAGGACAAACACTCAGCTTCAAGGCCGCCTTCGCTGTCCTGATTTACGCTGAAGACAATTTCCATAAGCCAAATTCTGCCATTAACCACTACTACCAGCAAGTCTTTCGCGAAAATGGTAGTGCTCTATTAGCTAATAGAGCACTACCGCGAAAATTCGCGCGCGACTTGATTGTAGCGAAAGCAACTCGCCTCATGATCATTCACCAGGCCGACGGCTTGCATGAATGAGTAGCAGATCGTCGAACCCACGAACTTGAAACCGCGCAGAGCGAGATCACGGCTCAGCGCATCTGATTCCGGCGATTGTGCCTGCGGCGCCACGCCCCGCTTGCGCTTGATGGTTCGTCCCTTTACGAATCGCCAGACATACTCATTGAAACTGCCAAACTCTTTCTGAATCTCCAAAAATGCTTTGGCGTTTATCACGGCAGAGTTGATCTTCAGCCGATTGCGGATGATGCCGGCGTCACCTAGTAATTTCTTAATCTTGCGCTGATCGTATTTCGCCACCCGGCGCGGATCGAAGTTATCGAAGACCGCGCGGTAGCCCTCGCGCTTACGCAGAATAATCTCCCAGCTCAGGCCCGCTTGCGCGCCTTCAAGAATCAGGAATTCAAACAGCGTCCGATCGTCATGGGTGGGCACGCCCCACTCGCAATCATGATAGGCAACGGACAATTCACTGCCGGCCCAATGACAGCGTTGAAGATCTGTTTTTGATTTTGGACTACTCACTATTTTCCGGAATCGTCATTGGGATTGGCCAGACGCTCAATGGCTTCAACCAGGACCTCCGGATCCACCGGCTTGGCCAGGTGCATTTGAAAACCGGCCGAAAGCGCCAGTTGCCGGTCTTTCTCAGTGGCGAACGCTGTCAGGGCGACCGCGGGAATATTTCTGGCCTCCGACGGCAACGACCGCACTTTGCGAATCAAGTCGTACCCGCTTTCGACCGGCAGCCCGATGTCGCTAAGCAATACATCAGGTTTAAAGACCGGCAAGTTTTCCAGGGCCTCACGCGCGGACGTAACTGCCTCGACTTGTGCGCCTGAGAATTCGAGCGTCAGCGAAAGAAGTTCGCGCGCGTCAGACTCGTCTTCAACCACCAGCACGCGCAATCCTTCCAGCGGCTGCCGCGTTGTCGCCGCCGTTTCAAGTTGATCGGACACGGTCCTCGCACTGTCTTCTGTCTGAATCGCCGCCAAAGGGATCGTGATCGTAAACGTCGCCCCCAAACCTTCTCCGGGGCTCTCAGCGGTGGCGGTCCCTCCGTGGAGTTCGATCAGGTGACGAACAATGGCGAGTCCTAAACCAAGGCCGCGGTGTGACCGAATGACGGGAGACTCAGCCTGACGAAATCTTTCAAAGACGCGCGGCAAGAACTCTGGATGGATTCCCATTCCGGTGTCCCGTACCACGAGCTCGGCGGACGAATTCGCCCGACGGAGCGAGACATGGACATGACCATCGCGGGGAGTAAACTTCACGGCATTTGAAAGCAAGTTCCAGATTACTTGTTGCAGCCGAGCCGGATCACCGTAGACAGCGCCCACCGAAGCATCATCGGAAACATGAATGTGAACTCCTCTGGCGTCTGCAGCCGGACGCACAATATCAACTGACGCGGCGATCACGGGCGTGAGGTCAATCGCCCTTACCTCGAGTTTGAGTTTGCCCCCGGCGATACGCGACACGTCGACCAGGTCTTCAATCAGTTGAGCCTGCGCCCGCGCGTTTCTTTCGACCGTTTCCAGTGCATGCGCGGAAGTCTCAGGATCCAGGCGGTCGCCACGCAGCATCGACAGCCAGCCCAAAATCGCGGTCAGCGGAGTGCGCAGTTCATGCGAGAGGGTGGCCAGGAATTCATCCTTGATACGGTTGGCTTCTTCGGCCTCGGTACGGGCCGCTCGTTCACTTTCGATCAGCCGTTCGCGCTCTTCCTCAGCCCGCTTTCGCCCGGTGACGTCCCAACCCAGGCCGGCCAAACGATATGGTTTTCCGTCGGCATCATAGAAAGCTCGGCCTCGCCCCAGCATCCAACCTGGTTTGCCGTTCTTATTGGTATATCGAAAGTCAATTTCGTAATCAGTACGTTGGGCGACTGCAAGCGCGACGGCTTTCTGCAAAGCCTCCCGGTCCTCAGAATAAACAAAGTCCAGGAACGCCTCTTCTGTTTGGGGAAATTCACCTGGCTCAAGTCCGAAGATTTCTTCCAATTCGGGTGACCATTGAACTCGATTAGTCCCGTCCAGGTCGCGAGTCCAGGTGCCCATGCCGCTGGCCCGCATCGCCATCACCAATCCTTCCCGGCTCTCGAACAGGTCCTGTTCCGATCCCTTCCGTTCAATAAACTGTCCAATTTGGCTGCCGATACCGGTAAAAGTGGCCAGCAAAGCCCTATCCGGCTCGCGAATCTCATGACTAAAGAATTCCATTACCCCGAGAAAGTTCTCGCCAGAGAGAATCGGAAAGGCAAAAGCCGCGTGCAGTCCTTCGGCCGCCGCCGCGGGCCCACGCGGAAAGTTGTCGTCTTTCGTCACGTCGGGAATCCAGGCCGGCTTCCGCTGTTGCCAGACACGTCCCGGCAAGCCAACGCCCGCAGCGAATCTGAACTCACGTGACAACGCTTCGAATCTACTCAATGCCGATCCGTCGGACGATGTCTGGGATGGCCAGACTTTCAGACATCGCAGAACGTTTGAGTCGGAATCAACCGTCCACATCGCTCCCACTTCCCAGCCAAACGTCTTACAGATTCTTTGCAATATGCGCGGCAGGGCATCGGCAAGCGCCGGCGACTCAGCCAGAATTCGCGTCACTGACAAGTTGCCACTGAGCTGCTTTTCCGCCCGCCGTCGCTCAGTGACGATCGCGGCCAGCGACAGAGTCGTGATTGCGTAGTTCCCGATGTAGGCTTGCAGGAAAAGTAAACCTTCGTTCTTGTCGTAGATCGCAAATCCGCCATAGCCGTGAATGGTGCCCCAAATCGCGATCGCTGAGAGCACAGCCATCGCGGTCGCCACGCCTCTCGGACCAAAGCGAAACGCCGCCCACAGCAGCAAGGGTATGGTTACGTGACCCCAGGGACGGCCGGGAGCCGATGGTGTCACGAGTTTCGTGTAAACGGTTGCTGACAGCAATGCCATCAAAAGCAACAGCAAGACTGCTTCAGCCGCACGCCAGCCACGCCAACGCTCAATCGGCCGGTCGATCCAGCTTAGGATTAGAGGCGTCACCACCAGCGCGCCCACGCCGTCGCCCGCCCACCAGGTCAGCCAAAGCCGACCGAAATTATTCCAGGAGGCGGCCCCACTCAGACACAAACACACATTGCCAATCGTGGCGCTGATTGCCGTGCTGACTATCGCTGCAAAAACGACAAACTTCAAAACATCGATCGCGCGTTGGAACGGGTTGCGCGATCCTACAAAACGACGGACCAGGTATACCGCAGTGATTGCTTCCAGCGTGTTCCCGATCGAAATGCCGGTTGCGGTAGCAAGAGAAACATCGGTCAGCAAATAGTTGGCAAGCAGGGCGCCCCACAGAACGCCGGGTATAGTGCGATAGCCCAGGAACAATCCCAGGGCGATGGCAACGCCGGTTGGAGGCCAAACCGGCGAGACGCTGGCGTTGAGTGACGCTAGCGACAGACCGAGTTTTGCCGCCAGAAAATAGAGTGCGGCGACGATCAGAATCACTCCGAGATCAGCTAACTTTGAATAATGGCGAGATTGCTTCATGGAATCAGTTCGCTGAAAACCAATACATAGCCGTTGGGGTCTTTTACTTCGAACTCCCAATCGCCGTAGGGCTGCCGCCGCCGGGTCGCGGGTTAACGGTCTGTTGCTAGTCTCCGGGGCATTAGCCCGACCGTCAGGAAGGGCTCCGAGTGGCATTAATTGAGCCCTCCCTGACGGTCGGGCTAGTGCCCCGCATCACGACCCGAGGGCCAGCAACACACATCCCCTAGCTGACGCCGGACGGGATCTTTATTTCAACGCTCTTATCAGCGAGAATCCATGTAAATCTGTGGCTACTTCCCTTAATCTTAATCTACCTCGCCGCCTTCCGGCCCATAGAAAAAGACCCAGACTGCGAAATCATCGGTAAAATTTTCAAAGCGGTGCTCGACGCCCGCGGCAGCGAATAAGACATCGTGAGGGCCGCAGCCGTGGCGAACTCCGTCACCGACAAACTCTCCACCGCCGCGGGCCACCACGTAGACCTCGTCACGCGAATGCGGTCTTTGGTCGTCATGTCCACGCGGTGCGTACAACTTCACCACCAGCGACCCATGTTCGAAAACGCCGACTGAGAGTTCGCCCTGGAGACCAGGCAAACGACCCAGCGCTTCGGCCAGTGCGATCTTTTTACCAGAGTTGGAGGTTGTCATGGTGACAGTAGCGATAATACATTACAATGCCCGTCACCGATGACGAGTTTGTGTTGTTGCCGGTTACGTACTGTGGGCCCGCGTACCTGTCGTTGCGAGAAGCTTTCCAGTAAAGTCATCAAACATCATGCGTAAGAGTGCACTACGAGAACTTGCCGGAAGCCGGGATTTCATCTCGGGCATTTATAACTATTGTGATCGTTGGTGCGAGCGGTGCCCTCTCACAACACGCTGTCTGGTGTATGCCACCGAACAGGCCGACGAGATGTCTGCCGATCCGGAAGCCCATGATATCAACAGCGCAAAGTTTTGGAGCCGCATGGAGTCCATCTTCCAGGAAGCGCATGACATGATCCTGGAATTAGCTGAAGAAGCAGGCCTGGACCGGGAAACATTCGAGGCCGAAGTCGACCTGGTCGACCGAGAGCAACACCGGCAGGACGCGAAGCAACACGAGCTTTCACTGTCAGCGCGACGTTATGCCGAGATGGTCGAACGATGGTTTACCGAGGAATTTCCCGCCGAGGAAAGCGTGCATGACGACACTAACGGTAAGTCAAAGAACATGGAAGACGACGTCGACATCGGCGACGCAATCGAAGTAATTCGCTGGTACCAGTTCTTTGCCGCGGCAAAAGTCTATCGGGCCTTAATGGGCCTCGATGATAAGATCATAGAGGGCACCTCGGCGGTTGACGATGCCATTAAAGATAACGAACTTGACGAAGACGAATTACAATTCGGCGGCGGCGGTAATGATTCGGATGGCTCGGCCAAAATTGCGCTGATCGCTGTCGATCGGTCATCCAGTGCCTGGCGCTTGATGCAGAGCTCACTGCCGGAAAAAGCCGATTCGATTAACCCGATGCTGCTTGAGCTCGAGCGTTTGAGACGCACGACCGAACAAGTGTTCCCATACGCCCGCGACTTTATCCGGCCAGGCTTTGATGAAGTTATCTCCGACTTTGTGAGCTAAAAGAGATTCCTTTTCCCGTCTGTCATTTGTGGATTCAAGTTTGAGAATGCAACTCTGGACAATACGAACAGTAGTGATACCGCGAAGCGGTAATGTCCCAAAGCCCAGGGTTGCAGCCGCGGCAACCCTGGGTTACAGAATTGCATTGTAATTCAACCGCGTCGCGGTTGCGTCCAATTGGCGCAACCCGTTCCGGGTTGAGAATCTGTCCACTTGCTTACCCAGGGTTGAAGCAACCCTGGGCTTTGAGACATAACCGCTTCGCGGTATCTGGCAAAGGCGGTTTTAGGCGCGCCTCTTCCCGAAACGTCGGTTCGATGCTGAGTTGTATTGTCTTTGAAAGTTGTACTTCCAAACTGAGTTCGCAAACGACAAATGGAAAATGTTGGTCGTCGGTCCCAAGCCATGATTAACTTATGAAGGGCAACATCCCCATTCCCGAACTCCCATTCTCTGAAGAAGTGTGGTTGATGGTGGCGGTGACTTCCGTCCGCGAGCGGCGCACTCAACAGGGCAAGCCGTTTCGTGATGCCAGCGCGCGCAACACCACCGGCAGCCTGGCCCTGAAGATTTGGGCTGAAGTTCTCGAAGGCCGTGAAGATCTCAAGCCCGGATTATGGGGCGTGACGGGAAAACTTGAACCCTTTCAGGATCGTTCGCAATTCATCGTCTCGGACTACAAGCCGATAAAGATCGATCAATATCGCGAATACCTCGGTTGTGATCCGTCTTTGCCACGTGCTTTCACTCTGGATATTGAGACGCTGGCGCTGCCCGGTTTTCGCGACCGCGTTGGGCCGAAGCTGGAAAAAGATCTGAAGCTCGGCTATATGCGGCTCGAGCAGCAGCAGAGATATCTGGAGGACATCGCGGCCGAGGAAGAGAGGGTCTATCAATTGGGTTCGCTGAATGCCACCTCTGGTCGCGTCTTATCAATCGCGGTGCACGTGGGACCGATTCCCGGTTTTGAGATCGAAGGTCTGACGTCGGATCAGAGCGAGCACGCGTTCGGAATCGATCAGGAAGGTAACGAACACGAGGAGGCGCAGGCGCTGCGCGACTTCCTTTCCCTAATCTCCGATTTTGATCTGGAGTGCGATGAAGTCGTCGGCCACAACATTATCGGTTTTGACTTGCCGTTTATCTATCAACGCTGCCTGGTGAATAACATCCCCGCCCGGCCTCCGATCAACCTGGGCGAATACAACGTGCGGGGAGTGTTCGATACGATGAAGGGGTGGTGGCTCGGCAGTCGCAACCGCGTCGGTCTCGACGACATTGCCTGGGCTTTGGGAATTGAATCGAGCAAGACCGGCGAAGTCGAAGGCAGCAAGGTCTTCGATCTCTATCAGGCCGGCCGGCTCGCCGAGATTCGCGAATACAACCTGAACGATGTACGTGTCACGCGCAGAGTCTACGAGCGCTTGATCGCGTGCTTCGGGCGTTGATGAGATCCACAGATTACGCAGATTTCTCAGTTCAAAACGCAGCGAGCGGCTGAATACTAAGGTTTGCCTGCTCTTAATCGGTGTAATCTGCGTAATCTGTGGACCGATCCTATTTCCGTCTCTGCGACGCTGTTTCATTTCCGAAACAGACTCTGATAAACTGTAAAAGTTATGGACAGTTTGATTCCAGTAGTGATGATCTTTTCCGGCATTGTTGTCGGCGCAGTCGTCGTGTGGCTGCTTCTGCGTGCTCAGTCGCAACGGAATTATGAAAAGGGCCACGCCGACAGTGCGACTCAGGTTGCTGCCCTGCAAGAGCGTCTGACGGCCAGAGATCAGGAAGTGCAGAAGTTGCAACAGTCGTGCGACAAGGAAGTCGCCCGGCGCGAGCAACTGCGAGAGGACAACGCAAATCTGAAGGCCCAGGTCGAAGGCGAGCGTCGCGCTGCTCAGGAACGTTCAGAATCGTTCAAGCAGGCCGCCGGGGAACTTTCCGAAAAGTTCAAAGCACTGTCGCGCGACGCGCTGAAAGACAACAACCAATCCTTTCTTGATCTGGCGCGGGCAACGCTGGAAAAGTTCCAGACGAGCGCCAAAGGAGATCTCGAACTCAGGCAACGGGCCATCGATCAGCTCGTCCAGCCTTTGAAAGAATCTCTGCAGAGGGTAGACGGCAAGATTGGTGAGATGGAGAAAGCTCGCGCCGGTGCTTATTCTGAACTTCGCGAACAAGTCCGAGCGCTGGCGACATCGCAACTGCAACTCCAATCCGAAACTGGTAACCTCGTTAAGGCCCTGCGCACCCCGCACATTCGCGGGCGCTGGGGAGAGATCCAGTTGCGCCGTGTGGTCGAACTCGCCGGGATGCTCCAGTATTGCGACTTTACCGAGCAGGAAACGGTGACCGGCGAAGATGGCCGGATACGTCCCGATGTGATCGTTCGCTTACCCGGTGGTCGCACAATCGTCGTCGACGCGAAGGTGCCCTTCGACGCTTTCTACGAATCGATTTCGACGACCGACGACGTCGTACGAGTTGAGAGACTCAAGGACCATGCGCGTCTGGTGCGCGCGCACATCGGTCAGTTGAGCAAGAAGTCTTATTGGGAGACGGTGCAGCCTACTCCCGAATTTGTGCTGCTGTTTCTGCCGGGTGAAAACTTTTACAGTGCGGCCTTGGAGCACGATCCGAAATTGATCGAAGACGGTGTGAACCAGGGCGTGATCATTGCGACGCCGACTACTCTGATTGCGTTGCTGAAAGCCGTTTCCTACGGATGGCGGCAGGAGCAGATGGCCGCGAACGCGCAGGAAGTCAGCAAGCTCGGCAAGGACTTGTATGACCGTCTTCGTAAATTCACCGAGTATTTTTCCGATATCGGCAAGAACCTCGACCGCGCGCTCGAGTCTTATAACAAGGGCGTTGGATCGCTCGAAGCGCGGGTGCTGGTCACCGCGCGCAAGTTTAAAGAACGCGGAGCAATAGCCGGCGAAGAGATCGAAGTGCTCGAGCCAATTGATAAGTCGACCCGAGCGCTGAGTCTTGATGAGGGTGGATTGTTTCCGGAATTGGTTGGAGCTGAAACAAAATTGGATGATGACGATGATTCAATGCCCTTACTAAGCTCCACCAGGGCCAGTTCGCAGGGATGATTGAATGAGCTCGCGGAAGGCGAGGTTTCAGAACCGGGCGCGATAGCGACCGGGTGCATCCAACTTCGGAGTCTATTGACCATTCTTTCCTTCATCTTCAAAGACGAGTCTGGCATCCCCTCGCTACCGCTCGGGGTTCTGTACCGATTACTGAGAGGGCTCGGCGCAATCTGCGGATAAAATTTTGTGGCAAGAGAAATCTGGTTAGGGCCGGTGCTGGGAAACAATCGCGAGCGGTTGCTAGCGCGATGCGCTGAGTATGTTTCCCAGGGCCAGGCCGAACGCCTGCTCTACATCGCTGCGTCACATCCACTGCTCGATCTGGTGACTGAGAAACTGCTGGATGGTAAGCAAGCGCCCGGCGTTTGGGGCGAGTTTCCCATCTATCTTTTTCGCGGTCTGGTCAGGCGCATCCTTTCGGGCGCGGTCGATACCGAGACCGGCAAACCGCTTCCTCCGCGGGTCGCAATCGATCGCGAAGAGCTGCCCTTGCGGCGCAGCTTGATCTCGCAAATCATCAAACAGCTTGGCGCCCACGGAAGACTCAGGGCCATCAAGCCGCTGGCTAATCGCGATGGCTGCGTCAATACGATTGCCTCGCTGATTGGCGAGCTCCAACGCGCCGGCAAGACTTCGGAAGAGTTTCAAAACGCCGTCGAAGAGCGCGCGGCTGAATCCGGCATAGAAGTGCCGAGACAGATCAGCAGCTCGCCCCGTTCGCAGCTCGACTTCGATCGCGAGGTCGCGCTGATCTACGCGGCGTATGCTGAGGCTTTGGATCGTTTCAACCTAACAGACGAAGATGCTGATCAATTGCGGGCTCTGCAGATTCTCCGCGGCGAAATTGACGGGCGTGCGGTTTCGCTGCCCTGGCTTGATCAAGTCGAACTCCTGGTGCTGGATGGCTTCTTCGATTTCACGCCGGTGCAGGGCGAAATCCTGAAGCACCTGATTCCGGTCGTGCCGAATGCGATCGTCAATCTCAACGGTGATGCTCGCAATGAAGACATCTTCCGCCCCTTTCAAACTACGATCGAACGCCTGGAGTCAATCGCCGGCTTTGAGAGAATATCAAGTGAAGAAGCCGCTGATGTCAGGGATGCGCTCGCTCCCTTGCGCGAACGGCTATTCAATGCGAGCAGTAGCCGGGGCGGTAGCCCGACCGTGAGGGAGGGCGCAGGCAAGGATGCCCGCGCACCGCAGGCAAGGATGCCTGTGCTCCTTTTCGAGTGCGGCGATCGCGAGGTTGAAATCCGGGCGATAGCGAAAGAAATTAAGCGGCTGATCCTGACCGATGGCTACCGGCTTTCGGACATAGCGCTGGTGGTGCGCGAGCGCGCCGCGTACGCTGACACGATTCTGCGCGTGTGTAGCGACGAATCAATTCCTGCCAATCTGGAACGCCGGGTTGAGGCCGTTGAGACGCCGGCCATGCGCGCGTGCAGCAAGTTGTTTCAGCTACTAAAAGATACAACCCGCGAACACGTCAGAAATCCGAAGACAAGCGAGATCGCCCACTTGATTAAGACCGGATACTTTCGTGCCTCAGCTAACTCTTTGCCCGAGTTGACCAGGGCTTTTGATAACCAGTATTCGTCGTTTTTGGCAAAGGATGAAACGCGCCGGCGCAACGAAACTGCTGATCAAGATGAAGAGCGGCGGGTGGAACGACTGCGGTCGGAACTCGGCATCGGGCGTTGGCTTCCCGATGTCCTGGAGAACGTAATCGCGTATGTCGGCGGCGAGCTGCGGGTGAACGCCTGGATCGAACGGGCGCGTCGCTTGATCGATAAGTTCCCTTCCTCTGAGGCGGCGCGATCTTTGATTGCCGGCGCTGCCAGTGAAGGTGAGGACGCCGCAGCGGCGGCGGAAGACGAGTCGCCGCCGGATAAAGCGCCGGTTCGGCGCCAGAAGCCCGCACCAATTCATCCGGCAGCCCTGGCGTGGGCGGTAATTTTGATCGAGCACCTGCAAGGCCTGCTGGCGAGTTTGCCGGAAGAGGCGCCCCCGGATGATCTGCGCACGGCGCTGATGACGCTTCTGGACCAACTGGAATTTGCAAAACAGGTCAGGCGATCTTTCCTGCAGGCTGATCCGACAGCCGATGTACCGCAAGCGGCTTTGGACGTGCGCGGATTGGAGAGCTTGCGGCGCGCGCTGGCTGCCGCGGTCAGAAGTTTTCAGTACGCGGCGCAGATCGTCTCGGAAGCCCGCGCGTCAGCAAGCGCAACTCGAGCCGGGCCCTCCCTCACGGTCGGGCTAATGCCCCGCACTAGCGATGCGTCCCACGTCACTTTGTCGAGCTTCATCGACGAGATCGAGCGATCTTTGCGTTCGCAGGTGCTGGCGATTGGCGCCGCGAATCGTGACGGGCTAAAAGTGCTGGAGGCCACGGACGTGCGCGGACTGCGCTTTCGGGCAGTCTTCATTGCCGGCTTGATCGAAAGCGGCTAGGATATTTCCACCGACACTCTGCTGAAGGAAGAGCACTATTTCTATCAGGCCGCCTGCCGCGCAACTGGGCGACTATATCTGACAAGACCGCTGGCGACCGCTTCGATTAGCGAAACTGTTGCGTCTTACTACATCGAAGAACTCAAGCGGGTGGTCGACCCGAATCAGTTTGAGACTGTGCAGGTTCGCGGCGATCTTGATACCCGCGAGTTGACGCGATCTTCCACAGCGTCCGAGCTTTCTACCTTCCTCGTTCGGCAAAGCCAGCAAAGCAATCGGGAAATCGGCGGCCGGCGCGCCTGGTCGCGATCTCAAATCAAAGATTTACTCGCGCAGGCTGAAGCGCATGGCTACCTGTCGAATTCGGCCGTCCGGCGAGTTGCCATAGAGAGAGAAAGAAACAGCGTCTGGTTTGGATCTCGTGACGGCGAAATCACGAATCCCGATCTGCGGGCCATGCTCGCCAGACACTTCGGACCTGAGTACGTCTACAGCGCGAGCGGCCTGAGTACTTACGGCAATTGTTCGTTCCGTTTCTTTGCGGCGCGCGTGCTCAGGCTTGAACCGCGCAGCGAAGCGGCGCTTGACCTGCAAGCAATTGACGCCGGCAAACTTCTCCATGACATTCTGCGGCGGTTTTTTGAAGGATATCGCAAGCAGTACCTGCCCGATTTGGATCGAGCAGAATTGCGCGCTCAATTGAGCAAAACCGCGGACATTGTTTTTCGCGAGCACGAGCTGCTGGTGCCGCCGTTGAATCAACGCATCTGGAAAATCGATTGCGAAATACGCAAGCTGATTTTGGATCAGGTACTGCTCTACGAACTTCGCCTGCAAGCGAAGACCAAAGCCCGCGGCATTCGTCCCGCTTATTTTGAGCTCGCTTTCGGCCGGGCTTCGCAAGCCAGCGATCCAAGTTCGTCGCCGGACTATTTGAAAGTGGCACGCTCCGGAGCCGGAGACGAGACTGCGCTTTTCCAGGGCCAGATCGATCGCGTGGACATTAACGAGCGCGAAGGCATCGCCGTCGCTTATGACTACAAGCTTTCACAGGGAGCAAGACTCGAAGACATTGAGACCGGGCGGCAGGTGCAGATTCCGATTTATCTGGCCGCCCTCGAACAAATATTTTTGCCGGGATACCAACTGGCGGGGGGTGGCTATTATAAATTGAAGTCCCGGGGACCCCGATTGAATCAAGGCATATACCGGAGTTTTTACACGGACTGCACGGACACGACGAAGGCGACACACGTTGACGACATCGAGTTTGCCCGACTGCGCGCGGAAGTTCAGAAAAAAGTTTGGGAGTTTATCGACGGGATGCGGGGCGGACACTTCAAGGTGCGGCCATCGCGCGGCAAACAGACTTGCAAGTTTTGCGATTATTCCGCAGTCTGCCGGTACGAACCCTATCGAATTAGTCGGAAGCGATAGCTGATGCTGGGAATGCGGAGGGCCCGTCCCACACTGAGCGCGAAGGGCGAAAGCTGAAAACAATTGAGCGACAGGCGATGCTTTGCGGACGAGACGTCCGCGCTCCCAGCACCGAGTTGACGCTGTGTTCTCTGAGAGGATGGCAACGAAATGGTAGATAACAACGCGCAGGCACTTCGCGAACATTTACTGGAGCTATTGAGTGGCGGCAACGCGCACATCAACTTTGAAGACTTTTTCGCTGGTTTCCCGGCGGAGCGTTGCGGCCAAAAGATTCAAGACTTGCCCTACACTGCGTGGCAAGTGCTCGAGCACATGCGGATCGCGCAGTGGGACATTCTCGAATTCTGCCGCGACAAAGATCACGCTTCGCCGAAATGGCCGGAAGGATATTGGCCAAGTCCCGACGAAACCGGCAATGCGAAACTTTGGCAGGAAACAGTTGCCAAGTTCCGCGGCGATTTGAAACAGATGGAAGATCTCGTTGCAGAGCCCTCGACTGATCTCTTTGCTAAGATTGCGCATGGCAACGGCCAGACGATCCTGCGCGAAGCGCTCCTGCTCGCCGACCACAACGCTTATCATCTGGGAGTGTTGGTAGTGATGGGCAGACTAGTCTCTGATATCAAATGAGCCGTCAAAAGTTTATTTTGGCAAGATCTAGCAAATGCGCTGAGACCAAATCTGGAAAATGCAGGTTGCAAAGAAGCGGATGTTCTGGTGCAATGTCGCTGCTGGACCAATCAAGTGATTCATCCTCTGGAGTAAAAACGGAGAATTTAAGACTATGAATATCAAAATGAATAAGTCTTACAACTGGCTGCTTCCCGGCATATTAGCGATTATCTCTTGCGGTTTGGTTCCGCTCTCTGCATATGCACAGGCAGGTCAGGATCAAGCGAGCGATCTGGTAGCCCGCACCGATGTTACTCCGGCGGCGACCGTGCCCATGCCGAACACCCCAACTCCGCCGCCACGTACTTCCACCTACAGTTGGAAGGGCGCGTATATCGGTGGCCACTTCGGTTACGGCTGGGGGCGCGCGAACACAAGCTTTTCGCCCCAGCCAACGGCCGCTCAGTTTATTAATTTGGCGCCGACCACGCTCAAGCCGGATCCAACCGGGGTCTTTGGCGGCGGACAAGGTGGTTACAACTGGCAGATGGGACGATTCGTCGTCGGAGCTGAGGCCTCCTTCTCCGGCTCGCGGATGACCGGCACCGCTGTCCTGGTAGGAATCACTCAGAACAATGGCGCTTCGTGGAACGGCAATCTCAGGGCGCATCAGGACACCAAGTGGTTCGGAACGGTGCGCGCGCGCGCGGGTTTCACACTCACCAGCAAAGTGCTTCTCTATGGCACGGGCGGCCTGGCATACGGTCATGTGAATTATTCGGCTAACTCAGACTTCAGACCCCAGGGACCGATCCAGTACCCAGCGGCCACCAGCAAAACCAGAACCGGATGGGTCGCCGGCGGTGGTGTTGAAGTGGGCATACATAGATTCTGGAGCGTGAAGGCGGAGTACCTTTACTACAATTTGGGCAACCAATCGATCGTAGGCAACCCCACTCCGGCAAATCCGCCGTTCCAGATTTCTTACGGCTTTCAGACCAGAGCTCATACCTTTAGTACTGGTGTGAACTTTCATTTTTGATCGGCGCTTTCAGGAATAAATTTGCCGAGACTGTTCCGGGCGTGCCGAACTTAGGGCACGCCCGTTTTGTTCCGACTTTGCCAACTCTCTATTGAGCGTCCGCAGTTTGTGAAGGCTCGCGAAAAAACACTGCCCCCAAAGTTTTAAGGACAAGAACGATCCACGAAATCACCCGAAGCATAGGAAACAAGCTCGTTCCATTTCGTGAGGTTTCGTGGATCGCTCTGCCTGCTGACGCAGTCGAGACCCGCCTACTCTGCCGGCGACGGGAGTAATCCGCGAACAAGTGTTAGAATCACAAGTTTGCTCAGACGCGTAATATTTTGAAGTTGCGCTCTGTAGCTGGATCATTATGACTGAACAAAGAAACAACATCCGAAATATCGCAATTATCGCCCACGTAGATCATGGCAAGACGACTCTGGTTGACGCGATGCTGCGGCAGTCCGGGACTTTTCGTGAGAACGAACAGGTCCGCGAGCGCGTGATGGATTCGATGGACCTCGAGCGCGAGCGCGGCATCACCATCATGGCCAAAAACACCTCGGTGCATTATCGAGATGTGAAGATCAACATCCTGGACACACCCGGCCACGCCGATTTTGGCGGTGAGGTTGAACGCGTGCTGAAGATGGTCGACGGCGTGATGCTCCTGGTTGACGCCGCTGAAGGCTGTTTGCCACAGACTCGCTTCGTGCTACGAAAAGCCCTGGAAGCTCGTCTGCCCGCGATTGCCGTCGTTAATAAGATCGATCGCCAGGATGCCCGTCCTGAGGAAGTGGTTAACGAAATCTACGAGCTCTTTCTGGATCTCGATGCCACCGACGATCAGATCGAGTTTCCGATCCTGTATGCAGTGTCCCGCGAAGGCACCGCCAAGAAACAACTAACGGACGAATCGACCGATCTGCGGCCGTTGTTCGATCAGATCGTAGCCACGATTCCCGCCCCTCGTCAGACACGTCAGGATAGTTTGCAATTGCTGGTCGCAAATCTTGACTATAGTGATTACGTCGGCCGTCTGGCGATCGGGCGAATTTACTCCGGAGAGATCGCTGTCGGCGATCAAGTCGCAATCGCCAAACGCGACGGCACGTTTCAGAAGACAAAAATTTCTCAGCTTTACATCTTTGAAGGACTGAAGCGCGAGCCGGCTGAGCGCGCCCAGTTTGGCGAGATTGTCGCGCTCGCCGGCATGGACGAGATCGAAATTGGCGAAACGATCACCGGCATCGACAACCCTCAGCCTTTACCGGTCATCGCCGTTGACGAACCAACCATCGCGATGATCTTTGGCGTCAACAACTCTCCTTTTTCGGGAAAGGAAGGAAAATACGTTACTTCCCGGCAATTGAAGGAACGTCTCGAGAAGGAAGTGCTGGGTAACGTTGCTATTCGAGTCGACCTAACTGACTCGCCGGATCAATTCAAGGTTTCGGGACGCGGCGAATTACAGCTGGCAATTCTGATCGAAATGATGCGCCGCGAAGGTTACGAACTACAGGTTTCCAAACCCGAAGTAATCACGCGCCGCGCCGATGGAAAACTGCTCGAGCCGATCGAGCAGGTCGTGATCGATTTGCCGGAAGAGTTTATCGGCGTGGTTACGGAAGCCATGGGCCGGCGCAAAGGCCAGATGACCAAGATGGTCAATCACGGAACGGGCCGGGTCAGACTTGAGTTCGAAACTCCCTCCCGGGGCTTGATCGGTTTCCGCAATGAATTCCTGACCGAAACCAAAGGCACGGGCTTGCTCAACACCATGTTCCTGCGCTGGGGCGAATGGCTGGGCGCGATGCGCGGGCGATCAACCGGCTCGCTGATTTGCGATCGTATCGGCGAGACCACGACGTACGCCCTTTACAACATTCAGGAGCGCGGAACTCTCTTTACCCGTCCCGGAACCAAGGTCTATGAAGGAATGGTCATCGGCGAAAATGCGCGCGCAGTCGATCTCGATGTAAATGCGATTAAGGAAAAGAAGCTAACCAACATGCGCGCGGCTTCGGCGGACGAAGCCTTGCGGCTGGTGCCCGTCAAAGACCTTTCACTGGAACAGGCGCTGGAGTTCATCGCGGATGACGAGCTGGTAGAAGTGACTCCCAAGGGCATTCGCCTGCGCAAGCGCGTCTTGCGCGCGAATGAACGTCCGAAGAAAAAAGATGCCTAGACGATCCTTCTGAGTTGCGACGGGTGCGTCCGATTCTCCGCACCCGTCGCTATTGGATCTTTATTGTCTCACTAAATCTCAACGCCCCGATTGATTGCCAGCGTCCTTGCCTTCATGACGACATCGCCGTCAATGTCTCCGGCGCCACTTGTCCAGGCTTCAATTTCTTCCGGTGGCCGGCCGAGCGCCAACGCCAGCTTTTCGTCGCTGGCATCAAATGCGGCGTCGCGCACGGTCGTTAGAATCTCAGCGGCTTCATGTTGATCTGTACCTCGGTCGTCAATCACCGGTAGGTTGCTATCCGTCCCATCGCTTGCAACATCGGTACCATTGCCTTCAGCAATCTTGCTAATCGAGGATCGTGGGGCATCAGTTGAGTCATCCTTTGCCGATAAACTCTGCCCAGTGCCGAGGTGAGAAGCGTCTTCGGCTCCGTCGTTCCTGGTGCTCGCGACGCTGTCTGGCTCAGTTGGACTAATCCGGCGGCCCGACTTGAACACATACAGCAGACCTGCGCCGATTCCAACTCCGGTCAGCAAAACAACACTCTTCTTCATGATTAAACCCTCCCGGTATATAAACAATCTGAATTAGACTTTCGCAGTTCAACCGTCAGCGTTTGTTCGCTTATGATTCACAAAACCGACGGCGATCATGTGCGAGTGCAAGATGGATGCCGGAGTGATGTCAGGAGGCCAGAGCGGCGTGCGTCGATGAGAAACCGTGTGCCTTCTCAGAGAACATGTTAGTTGTTTGGCGGTTTCGGGTCGTTAGAGATTGTAGTGAGTTTGGCAGTGTCAGGTCAGCGCACTCTTGCTCGTTCGCTCCGCTGCTCGTCGACGATTGTTGGATCTCCGCGCCTGGGCGGATGGATTAAAGTGAATCACAAAGTCACAGCGATACGAGACCACCGCGTTGTCGAGTGAGTCTTCCGATAGGTCGCCAATTGCTGAATATGACGTGTTGAAAGATTCTGGGCGCACGAGCTGATCGATCTTAAGCCGTTAATCCTACGCCAGGATTTATGCCACGAAGATAGGACAAGTTATGAAAGGAAGTTCATCTGGAATTTATTTTTGACACACCTTTCAAACTGGACTAGAGTCCGCCGCGTCCAGGTCAGTTATAGGCCGTGCGGACACGAAGTCTCACTAAGATAATTTCCGGCTGCTCAAATCTCTTATCAACGAGTGCGCTAGACTTCGCGCTCCGGGCCTTACCGCAACTCTCGTGGTCTCAACGATCAAAGTTCCGAGTCGCGCCGGCTCTAACAGCTCGTCTCGATCCAAACTCGTTGTCAGCCGAGCGCGGCCCGTCCCAGGTAACGCGGCGATTGATGGATTGTTTTCAATTCTGTCCTCATAAATGAAACGAAGGGAGTTCCACGATGATGCCCCGAGCATTTTTGTTCCTCATCTTCTTAATCGCGATTTTGGGTATTCACCCGGTGGCGGCTCAAACACCTGCCCCAGTTGTCCAGCCGGATCCAACCCCGGCTGCTAAATATTTTGTCGGAATATATAAGGTACCGACTCCAACGAAGAGCGAGGCATCAACTGTCTCCGAAACGGCACAGATTTCCTCTGCGTCGAGCCTGGATTTCTGTAGTGAGATGGTTGCTTACTTCGGTGTCCCTCCGACGAAGCCAAAGCCCCTCGACGCCGCGAAGATAATCGCCCTTATGGGGAATCCCGTTCCCTTCTCGCTCACGGCTGAAGGCAACGACGGAATTCTGATCTACGCTACGAAAGAGATGAACATGACGGCCGCCCCGGTGAGAAATCTAAAGCGCCGCATGAACGATCTCGCTGGCAGTCTTCCAACGGTAAGCCGATCTCAAGCGGAAGGTACGTTCAAAGCAGAGTTATACCTGCCCCACGCTCGGGTCTTGGGAGACGTAGCGGAAACGGCCTCGAAGCTGAATCCGGATTTCAAAGTCGCAAAGATCGGAACGGGTCGTCTGCTCATTACTGCGGACAAGCCGCCAAAATGCAAAGCGTGGGCGACCTTCATTGAGGACCTGCGGCGCCTGGCGTGGCAGATAAGTCCGGAAACGCCCCTAGAGAGACTCTTCTACTTGAATGCTTCGGCGGACTTGAGCAAGGCCATTGGAGCGAGTGAATCCGGAGGGGGCGGAGGCACGACCGCGTCAGGATCGGGTGGAGAATCGCCCGCAACGCCAGCGAAAACTGGTGCAGCCACGGCACCGTCTGCGTCGCCTGCGGGCGCAGCGCCAACCGCCGGTTCAGGATCAGCTGCGCCGGCCGGCTCAAAGGAAGGAGCCGCAACGGCGAACCCTGCGACGGCACCGGCCAACCAAAAAGCAGACGCTGGTACGCCACCAAAGTCTACCGCTACGGCTATGGCGGTTGGCTCGGACACGTTTGTCTTTAGTGACAATACTCCTGGAAACGACGAGGCGATCATTGATAAGAAAAGGATCATTGCTCTGCTCGATCTGCCCCGGCCCGAGATGATCGTCAACGCGTGGGTGATGCAGAACTCATCCAAGAGCCCTCAGGTCGTGGCCGCGTTCGGCGCGATTGTCCAGGAAATGGTGGGCAGCTTTAACGACGGACTGGAGAGAGCGGTATTCCGCGGTTGGCAGTCAATCCAAACTCAAATTAATAAACCGGATTCTTGTTTTTTCGATCAGAGCTTCGAACGATACCTAACCTATCGTTACATTGGCAGGCTCTCGCCCAACGATGCCGATAAAAACGCTCAGCAGATTCTGGATCTGCGGTGGACGAAAAAATCGTTGTCCCAAGAAGATGAAAAGACCGAGAAGGAGTTCCGGGATGACCAGCGAATCTGCGGTGTTGATGAATATTGCCTCGGCTACCACACGCTCTTTCATCCTCTTAAGCCTCGACTTACCGACCTGCTGATTGCCGTCATCTCAGCCGAGAGACCATTCGAAGCGGCGTCCAAGGCGGTTGCCGCTATGGAAGAACATGAAGGCGGTTGCGCTAACACGGACTCAGATTACTGCAAGGATTTGCAGTCATCTATAACAGATTGCCGGAGCATCGACATGGCGCGAATGAAGGAGGCGCGGAGAAATGGTAAGGAGCCGCCGCCCATCTTTCTGCGTTGCTTCCTGGAGAAAGCTCAAGCTGTGCGCGGCGATACAGAGAAGAACGGCAAGGAATCAAAGCTGGGCCAACTGCGAACGGCGATTGCCGACTTCCTATTTAACTACAAACTCAGCCAGCAATATCCCCGCGAGTTTGCACCGTATGAACTGAGCCGGAGTGCCGACACCCTGAATGCTGCGCTGAGTCCTTTTATCGAGGGATTCAATGCGGACCTAAAGGCGTATCAGGACTTCCTGACTGCAGATCTGGAGTGTCGCATCGATAACCTTCCGGGCTCTCGCGGATGGTTTCCCTGGACCCACAAAGAGTCGTTTGTGAATAACGGCACTGTCTCTGTGCGAACTATTTCGGGCACGCCCACAAGCCTGACCACGGCCTCGCAAAGCTTTCTGGACACCAGTGCGGCCCCCAGTTTGGCCGACCTGGCGACTGCGATAACCAGCGCGGCGCCGACTCTCGGCGACGACAAGAAACCGACCGGCGTCCTCGGGAATCTAACCCTGAACGAAGCTCAGGTCGTATTGGGAGCACTAAAGTCTTACCAATCGTCGTCGGCGCAAATCGGGCGCGGACTTTCGTTGGACTTCACGCCGCGCAGCCTGGCCGCCGCCTCTGCATCCGAGATAACGGTGACCCTGAAGGCCGAAGAGTCTGCTCCTCCGGCGTACTTCAGCGGACCCAAAGCCGGCACGCCGGCAGATATTTCGCGGGTCTCTACCCACAACACGATCACGCGCGTGCGCGTAGATTCGATCAAGCTCTTCACTATCTCATCCTATTCTGCGGAACTACGAAAATCGAGATCTCAAATTCCGCTTCTGCCGCTGCCTTTCATCGAGGTTCCGTACATCCACACTCTAGCCGGCATTCCACTGCCTTCGGCGAAGGAATATCACACGAGTACAGCCATTCTAAGCGCCATCGTTGTGCCCACAGCGGCGGATCTAGCCTATGGCCTGGCCTTCATTAACGACCGGCTTCGTCTTGAACCCACGCGTGAAGATATTGCCAACGCTCGCGCGATGAGTTGGCATGATCCAAACTACCCGAGGAATTGGCAACTGCGAAGGACGGTGTCGTTGAAGGATTTTCGCGACCAACCGATTCTGGAGTTCCACCGGAAGAAGATTGCTTGTCTCACGGACAAGACTGACCCGGTTTGTAATTGCCTTAAGTTTGAAAACGTGCCACGTGATGTCGACGAACGTCAATAATAAGGATCCGGCGCTGGATCATGCAGCGCACGATTAGTTTCTTGGACAATGGGTTTCGATATAAATAGCTAACTCTGTCCGCTGCCCTGGAATACGCAGCCGGCGATACTCTCACGATCGACTTGAAATCCCGAATGAGGTGGGCTTGGTCGCTCTACCAATTTCAGGTGTGGCATCCAGGAGTCTCTGACGGTTGCGGGTCGGCGTTCCGAAAGTGGATCGGATCCTTCCTATCCATTGGAACCAGTGCGACAGTATTCTTGAAAAGAGGACGAGAGGGAGGAAAAGGACCTCATTTAGTAACATGCCCGGCGCTCGAAAACCGCGGTTGTTTCCAGTCGGAATATACGGCCAACGCGGCCACGATCACGTTAGCCACAATTATCGGGAGTGCATTCATCCAGATGCCGTACCCGACCCACAAAAGAGCTGCCAACGCCTGGACCCGCCGCATGGCTCTGGAAGTCTTACAGAAGTAGGAGGCGGCGAATAGCGCCGTCGCTATCCACCCGAGACCGTCAAGCATTGGCGGTCTCCACTAATGTCAGGGCCGAGTCAGGACCATTCGATATGCCACGGATGGTCAGCCAATCCGTTCGCACCTTGTCCCACTCCTGAATCAAAAAGCCCTGTGATTCGAAGAGCGATCGAATGCGCACCGAGTCCCATCCCACGATGTCTTCCAGAACTGGAACCAGCACGCTCAGCGCGTCGTCGCTGAGAACACTCCGCTTGGCGATCTGAGCGATATGCTTGGCTTCAGAAACGGCGACCGTGAAGCCGTCCTGGCGGTTGACGTGCAACATCACGTGAACGTCAGAGCTGCCGTCGCCGACATAGACGATGCGGTCGTAACTCACCTGCAGGTTCGTATGCAACTCATCAATCACCGCAACCTTACCGTAGCCGGCAGGAACACGGACGATCGAGTCTATCTCTCCCGTGGATTGGTTGTAGCGGAATTGCGTCCCGAAAATGTGATCCGGCGGAATAAGCCCTTCGAGCGCCGATTGGATCACTTCTTCCGGCGCGGCTGATACTACATAGAAGGAGAAGCGGTAGTCGTCAAAGCCTTCCTTGAGAAACTGCGACAAGCCCTCAATGTTCTGCTTAAGGCGGATCCGTTTCCCCACCTCGATCAAATGCTCTTTGCGGACACAACGATATTCAGGATCGTGCAACAGCAAGTAGGCCAGTTCCCCTCCCTGCTGCACCAGGTTAATGGTCGACAGGCCCGCAACTTTTTCACCAAACCCCGAGTTACCTAAAAGTTCACTGAGAACAATTCCCGAATCGTTAAAGCTCAAAGTCTGATCAAAATCACTGGCTGTCTTCTGATTTATTTCTTGCGAGGGGTAAGTAAGGGGTGATTGTGGTGCGCGCTCTAAAGCCCTGGTGTTGGCGCCACTCGTTGTATGCAAAGTCTACGAAGGACGTTGCCATAAATCCAACTCATTGTTTTAATAAGGGTCATTAAAAGGCCTCATGTCTGGATGTGGTAAGGAGAGCAGTTAATAAAAGTGAACATAGTGGTGGATGTTGCCCTTGACGTTGGCTACGCAAGCCCGAGCCATTTCGCAAAGCTCTTCCGCAGAGAAACCGGTTTATCCCTGGCGATTACCGTCGGCAGCGTTGACCTCGGCCTCGCCGCCGGACTTCAAAAAACCAATTCTTTCGTTAGGAATAGCGCAGTTTTCTGCGACTATTAACGAGCATTGTTCTCCTTAGCTGAGGATTTGCGATTTTTAGCAATATCGCAACAGGTTGAAGGTAATAGGAGCGCGAATAGGAAGTAATCAAGCCGGCTTGCCTCAAAGGCAGAAATTGGATGCATTCAGGAGTGGGATGAAGGAGATGTTTCTTAGCCTGCGAAGGAGGCTACGACAAGAATTGAAGATCACGCGAACTCTACCGTAATGAGGTTGGCGACTTTTGAGATTAAAACAATCAAGTGGAGGAATGCAGAAATGGAACTCAAAAGAAATGGCTCACAGCCCTCCGGCAAAGGACCGGACGAGTATTTTACCGGCGTGGTACGCATTGACCCACTGTTCCAGGCACCCGCTCCGGCGCGCGTTCTGGGTGTCAGTGTCACGTTCGAGCCCGGCGCCCGGACAGCGTGGCACAAGCATCCGCTCGGCCAGACCCTGATCGTCACGTCCGGATGTGGGTGGGTGCAAAGCGAGGGTGGCCCGAAAGAGGAAATTCGGCCGGGCGACGTGGTCTGGTGCTCGCCGGGTGAGAAGCATTGGCACGGCGCCACTTCAACCACGGCGATGACGCACATCGCAGTGCTGGAACACCTTAACGGCAAGACCGTCGACTGGATGGAAAAGGTCAGCGACGAAGAGTACCAGGCCTAAGTGTCAGAACCCGGAGCGGTAGCGACGGGGTCGACCATTCAAGGTTGAGTCTTGATCTCGGTCGGTACCGCGCCGAGCTGAGCAGGCGAGGGGTTTTAAGAATTTGCTTGGTGAAGAATTGAAAGGAGAGAACAATGCCTCATGTCATCGTAAAGCTTTGGCCGGGAAAATCCGAACAGCAGAAGACTCGACTCGCTGAAGAAATCGTCAAAGACGTAATGAAGGTCTTGAACTACGGAGAAGAGTCAGTTTCGGTAGCGATCGAAGAAGTCCCAGCACAGGATTGGTCAGAGAAGGTCTATGAACCCGATATCGTTAACAACTCGGAGAAATTGTATAAGAAACCAGGATACACGATGTGAAAGAGGAGTTTATTTATGAATATTTCTTTTGAGAACAAAGTCGCGCTTGTTACTGGCGCTGCCTCTGGCATGGGTCTAACAACAGCCAGAGCCTTCGCTGAGGCGGGAGCAGCGGTGGCGTTAGCAGACATCAATGAGAATGCGGTTCGCTCTGCCGCAGAAGAACTGGTCACTGCCGGTCACAAGGCGATTGGCGTCCGTTGCAATGTCGCCGACGAGGCTGACTTAGCGGCGATGGTCGCGCAGACCATCCACCTTCGGCCGTCTCGACGCGGCGTTCAATAACGCCGGTAAACAGTCTCCTGCCATGGAAATGGCTGATGTCAGCGGCGAAGAATTCGAACGCGTGAACGGGATCAATCTGCGCGGCGTCTGGAACTGCATGAAGTACGAGCTGCGCCAGATGCGTGAGCAAGGAAGCGGCGCCATCGTCAACAACTCTTCGATTGGCGGTCTGATCGGCATCGCGGGCCGAGCAGCCTACCATGCATCCAAGCACGGAGTGATCGGGCTGACGAAGAGCGCTGCGCTCGAATATGCCTCCAGAGGAATCTGCATCAATGCAGTGTGTCCGGGGACGATCAATACGCCGATGGTTGCCGAGATGTTGGCTAAGGAACCAGACGCTATGAAAGAGATCATGAGAGACATGCCGATTGGCCGACTTGGTCGACTTGGTCGACCGGAGGAGATTGCCTCTGCCGTTCTTTGGCTTTGCAGCCCTGGCGCAAGCTTCGTGATCGGTCACGCGCTAGTTGTTGATGGCGGATACACGGCACGTTGAGTACGAAAACCTGAAAGGAGATAGATCATGCTAGGAACCGTTCTCTATGGTCCGCGCGACGTGCGCTTCGAGGAGCGCGCCACGCCGACGATCCTAAAGCCGACCGATGCCATCATCAGGATGTCGGCCACCTGCGTGTGCGGGTCTGACCTGTGGCCTTACCGTGGGATCAATCCCGTTCCCGAGCCGACCCCGATGGGGCACGAGTACTGCGGCATCGTTGAGGAGGTCGGCAGCGGAGTCACTTCCATCAAGCCCGGGCAGTTCGTCATCGGTTCGTTTTTCGCCTCCGATAACACCTGTCCCCACTGCCAAGCCGGTTATCAGACTTCCTGCGAACACAAGGAGATCATCAGCACTGCGCAGGCGCCGATTTTGCGTGTGCCACTCGCGGATGGCACCCTGGTGGCCACGCCGGATATTCCCTCAGACGATCTGATCCCGAGTCTACTGGCAGCCTCCGAAGCGCTCGCACCCGTGCGTGATCAAGTGGTGATCGCGACCAAGTTCGGGTTCACGTTCGATGGTCAAAGGCAGAGCGGGACCGATAGCCGGCCGGAGCACGTCAAGGAGGTGGCCGAAGCGTCGCTCAAGCGACTGAAGACCGACCACATCGATCTCTTCTATCAACATCGCGTTGATCCGGACGTCCCGATCGAAGACGTGGCGGGAGCGGTGAAGGACCTGATTCAGGAAGGTAAGGTTAAGCACTTCGGACTCTCTGAAGCAGGGACGCAAACGATCCGTCGCGCGCATGCAGTCCAGCCGGTCACTGCACTGCAAAGCGAATATTCGCTTTGGTGGAGAAAGCCTGAACAGGAGGTGTTGCCAACGTGTGAGGACCTGGGCATTGGCTTCGTTCCATTTAGTCCCCTGGGAAAGGGCTTCCTTACGGGAAAGATCGACGAGAACACGACTTTCGACAGTAGTGATTTCCGCAACATCGTTCCTCGCTTTACGGCCGAGGCTCGCAAGGCCAACCAGGCGCTGGTTGATCTGCTTCGCCAAATCGCTGACCGCAAGAACGCGACCCCTGCTCAAATTGCCCTTGCATGGCTGCTGGCTCAGAAGCCCTGGATTGTTCCGATCCCCGGCACGACGAAGCTGCATCGCCTCGAAGAGAACATCGGCGCAGTTGAATTTGAACTAACCGCCGACGATCTGCGTGAGATCGATCGCGCCGCGTCACAAATCGATGTGCAAGGAGCACGTTATCCTGAGGAACTGGAGCGAAGGACGGGTTTGTGATCGCACTAACTGAGAGTCAAGACTACGACCAATAACATCCAAAATCGAATTCTGCCGTCTATGATTCCTCGGGTTGAGGAGGGGACAAAACGTAAGGGAGGCACTCACCTCCCTTAAACTTATAATAGATATGGCTCCCCACACTGGACAATCTTCGAAATCTTTTCTTGGTGCCAACAACAACGGAAACGCTCGCTGTATTACAAACGGACTTCACGATCTGGGGAAACGAATACTGTTGACTTGCCGAAAAAGTTGACTTAGGATTCGTGGATTATTTCAGCGACCCGACACGCTGCACCTTGAGCTGCGGCTCAAGAACTGTTGCCGCTTGCCGGTCGTAAGTGTCAAATTTTGGACGGCAACTACGAGGCTCAAAATCTCAGCAACTATTTCTCCCTTAACAGACGCGACGGGCCGCCGTCGTTCCGTCGATATCCCATTCCTATCTTTCATCTCCGATGAGTTCAGCGGTACCCCTTGCCTGCTCAAGCTTAGGCTCAAGGTTTTTCCGATTTCAAACATAAAGAAGGAGAATCCCCGATGAAAAAGTTAACGATCATTTTCTTGCTGGCGCTGATGAGTTTGGCGCTGGTTGCGGCAGATTCAGCCCGGACGAACACAATTATGGCAGCCGCCGTGCAAGGCGAGATCTTCACGATTGCCGATGCCGGCATCCAGTTTCAACTGCCGAGGGGCTGGAAAACAAGGCGTGACGGCGATGCCACGTATGTCTCGACCGGGGACGAAAGCGTGCAGATGGTCTTTTTTGTTCCCGATGAGGACACTTTCGATCTGACGCTGAGGGAGCTGGATAAGGAGTTGGGCAAGACCATCAAGAAGATTAAAACCACGGACCGAGGTACGTCAGATACACACAATGGCATGCGGCACTTCAGCACGGGCGGAACCGGCGAGTTCGACGGGAGTGCGGTCGAGTGGGGTGTCGACGTGCTCGACGCCAAGAAGGTGGTAATCGTCTTGACGTTCGCCGATCCCGGCGCCTTCGATGACCATGTTAAAGACGGCGGACAATTCATCAGCAGCATCAAGAGAATGCAACCTGCACCACGCCCGCCCGCTCCGGCTCGGGAAGATCGGGTTCTTACCAATCCAGAGGCCGGGCTCCAATTCGAACTGCCGAGGGGCTGGAAAGCGACGGAAAAAGGCGACGATATGCTTATCTCGACTGCGGACGAAACCGTGCAGATAGACTTTTGGATTCCTGATGAGGAGACCTTCGATCTCGCGCTCCGAGGGCTGGACAAGGATTTGGGCAAGATCATTAAGAACGTTAAGATCACAGATAGGGGCACATCAGATACACACAATGGCATGCGGCACTTCAGTACGAGCGGGACCGGCACCGTCAACGGCAGAAGGTGCGAGTGGAGCGTGGACGTGCTCGACGCCAAGAAAGTCGCGTTGATTTTGTCTTTCTGGGCTCCTGGTCTCGCCGACAGGCATGCTAGCGAAGGCGAACAGTTCTTCACAAGTATCAAGAAAATGAAGTAGCGAGGAGTGCTGAGCCGGGTTTGGGCGCGCCGCAGTGACCTGAACCCGCAGCAAGCCATCACGATTTGATCCGGCTACACAATTCTTGCTTCGCAGTCCGCGCTAGGTCGTTCTTCGGATAATGCTTCATTCCTGACGCGTGTAGTGCATCCGGTTTGGATCCAACGCAACGAAATAAACCACGAATAAAGGAGACAGTTGATGTTCCCGACAAAGAAGAAAACGACGCAGCTCGTGCTGCGACGAGCTTTGCTTTTGCTCACTCTGTTCATAGCCCTTCCTTGCATTGCCCATAGTCAAACACCTTCTCCCTGCACTGGCTCGCAGCTTTCTGTAAAAGATGAGCATAGCGACAACGCCATGGGTGGACAAAGAGGTCAGTATTATAGTTTCAAGAATAATGCACCATCACCCTGCACGCTCAAAGGCTCTCCAGGATTTGTTTTGCTAGGTCGTGCAGGATATAGGATCCCCGGTCAAAAAATCACACACAACGATGGCCCCGGGACGGATGTGACGCTCGCGCCCGGAGGCAAAGCCTTTTTTAGCATTGATTATCGCTCTTGCTTATTCGCGCGTGGAGCAGGTGTCCGAGAGCGATGCGTAGCCGCTGCTAAGGTGCGGATTGAAGTTCCCGGCACAAAGCGGGCTTTCATTTTGCGCGGCGGTATCGATGCCGAGAAGCTTTCGGTTAATGTTTCGTCAATCACGAGCAAAGACGATACGGCGCCGTGAAGAGCGAACCAACCCTGAACGAGACCCCTCGATCAAATCTCTAGATATCGCTCATTTGAAGCAAATCGATCTGGATACTGAGAGCGCGAATCGCAATTAAGTCAAAAAGAGGACATCTCTTGTCAGGACAAACAAACAAGGTGGAGAGAGCGTACAACTAGCCGAACTCTCAAAACGGTCTGTTTCTCCTTTGAAAAACAGAATCGACCAAGAGCGTCGATCACTTGATTTTGTTTGTTCGCACTCAAGGTGGAAGGATCAAATTGTAACTGCTACGTTCCGTCAGGCGTTTGATTTTGCTTACCATTAAGAATTGGCAAAGAGAAAAGGCCGCCGGAGTTGGCAGCCTTTTGCATTGGAAATATTGGCTCCCCACACTGGACACTCTTCGCAACTTTTTTCTCTTGCCAACTGCGGAAATCCTCGACGTCTTTCAAACGATGCGAGACGTCGTGTTGTAGAAAATCAATAATTCGACCTTGGGCTTATGAAGACTAGTTCGGCCGCTGCATACAAAGCCTTCCAAAGTATAACCAGCATTTTCCACGGAAAACAGTCGTTTTGAGCAGAATACAAAGCACGTGAGCGCATATAGCGCATGGAAGATTACAGCAAGTTTACAACAAAATTTCCAGCCTGCCCGCATCGCTGCCGTGAAAGAGAGGTGAGTACCTGTAATTCAAATGAACTCGGCGGCATGGATAGCACTCTACCGCACTTGATAGAACTCATGGGACATCTTATTGGACGCTTAATGGACGCGCGACGAATGCTGGTGTGTTCTCATACCAATTATTCAACGGTCTTCGATGTCGCATCGCGCAAGCCTGCGGCAATGTTGTGCGTTTGCGTTGTGTGGCCTCGGATTTTTGATTTCGAACGACACGCACGGAGAATCAATCGCTTTCCACCCTTTCGCCTCAGATGATGCACGTCGCAAGAATATCCGATTGAACGGTAGTCAGGCCTAGTTAGAACCAGGAGGTTTGACTCCGAGAGTCCTCTGGATTTCGTTCTTCTGCGCGTCTTCTGTTCCCTTGTCCTTTGCGAACTTGAACAGTTCAAACAGATCGACACCGAATCCGATTCGATACGTATCGCGGTTCGTGGGCGTTGGGTCTGCGATGAAGACTTTTGGATCGGTTATCTTCACGGATGAGGCGGCTGTGTCGAGGATGAACGGCGTGTCATGAGTCTTTGGGCCGCCGGCCTTCAACCTGGCCGAGCCGAACAAGTACAAGAAGCGCGTCTTATCGGGAAACGGCAGAGGATAAAACCCATCAAGGCCAACGACGAACTTGTGGAAGCGGCCTCCAGTGACCGCCTCGTTCTGACCAAACGTGACGTCAAACATTGCCGGGAAATTATTCTGTAGTTGTCCCTTATCGTCGACGTTGTATGTTTTGAATCGGAAGCCACCGAAGTACTGGCGGAGAAATCGATCGCGGTCAGGGCTGATGAAGGCGATCTGATCTTTTCCCTTAGCACCCGGATACTTTAGAAAGAACGCAGCCGCCTGTGAACTATTCTGGTCGGGTACTTGAAAAATCTGAGCTGATTGTTTTGGCGAAATCGGGCTGACGGCGCCGAAACCAGCGATCAGACTCAAGTGTGTATTACTGAATCTTCCCAGACGAACTTCGGGACCTACCGTGAAGTCGAACGCGCTGGCGATCTGGTTGAGCTTACCGCCCGTTATCGCGGTTACTGAATCCGACGCCACATCTGCCAGAGCATTAACTTGCTCGGCAGTGCTAGTCAGCCGCACATCACCCCAAACCGAAAATCGCGGCAAACAACTGGGGTCCGGGTCAGCGCATGGAGCTTTACGTGAAAGCGGAGTGTTGATGAAAATGTCGAAGAACGGTTTGTCGGTACTATCTGAGGCGGCGGCTCCGGTCTGTTCGAATCCCAGGATGAATCTCTTATTAAGGTCGCTGATAGGGTTTGTTATAGCCTTTTTGACTTCCTCTTTCTCACGGTTTGCCTTCTCGGTTTGCTGCTGTGTCAATGCGTCGCGTGCAGCGGCGACGCGTTGATCGGCCTGTGCTTGACTCCGCAAACCGTCCGCTCGATTAGTGCCAGACAGTGGTTGGTCGGCATTGACGGCTGAATTTCCGATCGCAGATGATTCGGCGCCACTCTTCGTGTCCGACGTGCGCATGTCTACGGCCACCAGTCGCGGTCCCTCGATTTTCGTGAGTCGTAGACGTCCCGGCTTAACGGCGATAGAGAAATTCAGGATCAGCTCTTCGGTCTTGGCCGATGCGTCGAGAATCTTCAGCCGGAATGCATAATTGTCAGTTGCACCGTTAGTTGCCGTCCCGACGATTGTTCCATCGGTGCGCACGGAAGTTCCTGGTGGCACCTCGCCGTCCGCGAGTGACCATAAGACAATTGCCCTCGGTGAGCCCGCCTCCAGCCTGAGTCCGTATTTCTCGCGCAACACCTCCTCCATGTTCGCGCGATAGGCTTCACCCGCGCGTGCATCAGGCAAAGCGAATACTTGCGGACGTTCCTGGGCACTCCCCCTCGCTGCGATGAGCATAACGATCAGCAAACCGAATAGAAACATCTTCCGGCTGTAAGTCGTAAACGCTTTCGCGTTGTGCGATGTGAACAGGTTGGCTGTGCTCTTCTGGAAAAGTGTGCTGAGGTACATTTCGATTCTCCTTTAGACAAAGATCATTCGCGTGGTCGAGTTTCGCGCGTTCAAAAGCAGCGACGGAATTGCTCAAACTAGTGCGTAACCTATCGCCAGGAGGCTTCTCACCGCGCTCACATAAGCAGAACGATCGCGCACGCTTGTGTATTCACCTAGCTATGACTCGCGACGCAGAAATGTATCGGTACAAATTTGTGAGGTTCAGGTTTTGTGGCGGTGGCAGGTGCAGGAGTGCGCAACAGGCGTCGCGTATGGCATCGGACCAACCGTCTTCCCGAAGGTTAGAGAATTGCTTGTTCAGCCGGGGGCGCAGCAGCTAAGATTACGCCACGTCTCTCTCGGGTTTAGGCCGTAGATATAGTTTCGCGCTGCACGTCATAACTACTGAAAGCTTTGAATCTCTCGGGTGCTTTTACTTTTCCCGACCAATTAGGTCTAGCGCGTCCGCGCCGTAAGGAACGACTGAAATGCGTGAGGATTACGAACACGAATTAGATATAAGTTCTGAAATCGGCATCGCAAAGCCGACTATCAAGGTGCTTGCTTACACGGACGATCCGGTGAGGGTAACCGACAACACTCCCGCAAAGGAATTTGGCATTTTCCGACTGAAAGCGCATCTCAGGGCGCACGCGCCCACGTTTGCCGACATCGATGTAAAGCTCATAAGCAGAAACTCGGTAGTAGCACACGCGATTAATAAGCTCGATCATGTACTAAAGAATCAACAGTTCGACGAAGTCTGGTTTTTTGGCTTGCATCAAAAAGACATACCCGACTTCACGCTGGAATTTCCGAAGGGCGGGGGGCCAGAGAGCGAACTCAATCAGAATGAAGTCGACCTGCTAGATGGACTCATGAGAAGCCATGGAGGAAATCCCGGCTTAGGCGTCCTGATGGCCGGCGATCATGCGAATCCACCTCCTGACGCGGTCCTGAAGCCGAGCGATGATCTCTTCTGTCCCACTGGACTCGATCACAAAACCTTTCTAGGTCTTGGCCGGGCCATCGGATACAAAGTCCCTCGCGCCGGACTGCTGCGCAATTGGGAAGGACCGCCGACACATTGCGCGAACGACAGTTTCAACACGCAAGTTTTTCCGCAAGGTGCCGATCCAGAAGGAGTGGCCTTCCAGATGGACTCGTTTCCTCAACACCTGAATCTTGTTCGTTTTGATCCAAATGGAGTTCCGAATCCGAAGGGGCTGCCTCATCAACTGTTCGTCGACCGTAACGGCCAGCCCATTGATGTCTTTCCCGATCACATGCATGAAGGGGAAGTTGTCATTCCCGGAATGTTCGATCCGGCAATCTGGCCCATTGGCGCAGTTGTCCGCCCGCTCCCCAGGGTGGTGGCCGAGGGTACTGACAAGCAGAAACGTAGAACGCTGAAGATCGTGGCCGCGTACGATGGTGATACCGTAGGACTGGGTCGCGTCGTCGCTGATTCTTCGTGGCATCACTATTTCAATGTCAACCTGAATTTACTTCCAGCGAACGCACCGCCGGGGTCAGATGCAGATCGAATCGGACAATACTACGCGAACTTGGCTATATGGCTTGCGCCGCTCCCTGTGCGGCAGGAGATGGCGAGGCTGATGTTTGCTTGGGTGTCCAGACATCCTCTTATGATGGAAGAAGCCGGTAGTGGGCCTCTCAACATCGGCACAGCCGCCTACCGAATATTATTGCGCGTGTCTTCGCCTTGCGAGATTAATGAGTTGCTGGCCGCGATTTGTCCGAGTGATATGCGGAACAAGTTCGAGAGTCTGAATTTCCCTGATCGTGCGATCTCAGGTGGATTTCCGTCGAAAGAGGTTTTGCTCGGTGCCATTCTGGAAGCCTACTACTATTCATTGACCAATTCGTCGACGAATCTACGCAGGGCTGATTACCCGTTCGTCGATCTTGACAGTATTAGCCGAGGATTCGATCGCGCGTTCCGGCTTGTCGCTGATAGTTTAGAAAGGAGCATAATAATGGCTAAAGCAGAACAATTTGGCTATACCGCAATCTTGGATCGGGATCTGTCAAACTCTAAAAGCTTCGCGCTTTCGCTTGAACCCTACAATTGTTACACCGAAGGTGTGGTAACCTTCTGTGATCTATTAGGTACGTTGACGGATCCCGAGGACGAACGCGATTATCCAGTAGCGGGGCGACGTGGATTAACCAATGAGGGCCACGGGTTCTTGCGGCTCGAACTCGACTTTAAGAATATCCGGATGCGGTTTGCGGGAGTGCAAACCAGTCCAGTCGATTTTGAAGGAGGGTTTATCGTTGTTCGTCGAAGTGACGTGGCTAGATTGGACGACGGTTTCAATCCCGAAGAAGGGGATACGGGTACCGCGACTGGCTCACAAACGCTGGTGACCAAATGAGCGAAGGTGATTTCAGAAGTCCGTCTGCGCAACACCACTCTATCTTAGTATCTGAGGACGGGTTGAGTTGCTGACGTTGCGAGTGAGTGTCGGCGGCTTGATATCTCACGTGCTCAACCTTCTGCCTCATTGTCTTGGTGTTTATGTTAGTCGGGGCAAAGGTATGTGATCGAAGCTTTGTGCTGATCGCGATGCTTCTGTTTGGCGGGGATACTCTCTCTTCCCGGCCAGTAAGTTCGTTTGTTCAAACCTATCCCCGAACGACTTCTTCACTACGGTTGCGCGAACCCGACCCATCGTTGCAGCAACCATCTAGAGTCCTGCTTCCCAACGAAGCCTTACGACAAACCGTCAGCGGCGCGGAAACACATACCTATCAGATCTCTCTAGTTAAAGATCAATTTGTTGGGATAATTGTAGATCAGCGCGGCGTGGACGTGATTCTGACGATATCAGGCGGCGACCAGGGTGAGCTTCAAGTCGATAACCCGAATGGCGCTTTTGGAATCGAGTCGGCTTCAGTCCTCGCAACAAACAACAGTACGTTCACGATAACGGTCAAGACAACGGACGCAAATCGAAAGGGAAGTTACGACCTGAACGTCGAGGGTCCGCGAGAGAAGATTTACGGTGATTCCACACGTGTTCGAGCGGAACACATCTTCGCCAGCGCGCAGCAGGCGCGGCGAGCCGGGCGCAATCAGGAAGCGATAGATAAGTACACCGAAGCGATCGCGCTATGGGCGGAGCTTGGCGACCTACAGCATCAAGCTTACGCGTTTTGCCAGATCGGCAGGATCTATAAAGCGATGGCTGAGATGAAGCAGTCGCTCGCTTTCCTGGAACGCGCCGTAGAGTATTCGCGCAGAGCCGGCGACATCTCAGGCCAGGCGTTTGACTTGAACGAGATTGGCGCTACCTATCGAGACCTGGAAAGTCCGCTTCCGGCGATAACCAATTACGAGCAAGCTCTGGAGCTAAGGCAAAAGTTGAATGACCGGTTGGGAGAGGCGCAGTTATTCAACAACATCGGTTTGGTCCGTGCAAAAACGGGACATCAGCTACCAGCTCTAGAGAACTATCAAAAAGCACTGGATCTGTGGCGAGAGGCGCAGGACTCAACTAACTGGGCTCGCGCTCTCAATAATATTGCCGAGTCATACTCTGAACTTGGAGACCTCTCACGCGCGTTAGAGCTGTTTCAGGAGGCCCTCGCACTCTGTCAGAAGTCTGGGAATCGCAGTTTAGAGGGCAGCATCAGGAACAACCTCGGCATAATTTATGACACATGGGCCGACTCGCAGCATGCACTCGATACTTACCAGGAAGCTCTTTCTATTTTCACTGCGCTAAATGATGAGCGCGGTCAGGCTACAGTCGACGAAAACATAGGCATGGTATATGCGGGATTGAACGATACCGCTTCCGCCAACGAGCGCTTCCAAAAGGCGCTCGTGATTCGCGAACATTTAAAGGAACCGAGGGGGACGGCGATCGCGCTGGACCATCTCGGTTTTGTTCAGGGAATGATGGGCCTGAATCAAGATGCAATAAGGAACCTTAAGAGGTCTATTTCACTCAGCCAGGAAACTCGTAATCGCGCGTTTGAAGCTTACTCATTGACGAACCTGGGAGTGAGTTACTTTTCGCTGGGCGATTCGGAAACTGCGTTAAGAAACTATCGACAGGCGCTGGGAATTCAGACGGAGCTTGACGATCGCCGAGGTCAAGCTATTACGCTCGACAAGATGGGACAGTTGTTTGCATCCACCTCTCAAGGCAGTGATGCTCTCGCCAGCTATAACGACGCTCTGAAGCTGTGGCTGAGTATAGGGGACAAGCAAGGTCAGGCATTGACGTTATATGGCCTGGCTCAAGCCGATCGCCGTCAGGGTAAGCTGGAGGACGCACGACGGCAAATCGCAGAGGCCATCGACATCATCGAGTCGGTGAGAAGCGGAATGAGCAGCCACCAACTTCGACTAACCTACTTCACTGCCAAAGAGGACCTTTATCAACTTGATATTGATGTGAGGATGCAGATCGGACTGAGGAACGAATCAGAGAAGGAAATAGCCTCTGCGCTTTATACGAGCGAACGTTCACGCGCCCGAAATCTTTTGGACCTCCTAAGTCTGCCTCGTGCCGGCAAGGCGCAGACTTCACTGCTGGAAGATAGGGACAGGAGTGAACGGTTGTCACAGGAGATGAGCAATCTCAGGCAGAGTCTCTGGCGCTTGCGAGCCATGAAACAGTCGGATGATGTCGCGTTCGTTGAAGAGCAACTCAGCAAGCTGGCGAGAGAAACCGATGAAAATCGAAGTCGCGGCGCTTTCGAAGACCACACGAATCTTCGGCCTTTGACGGCGCCGCAAATCCAGAACCTGCTTGACGACGACACACTCTTGTTGGAGTACGCGCTCGGTGCTGAGCACAGCTATTTATGGGCGGTTACGCGCGGCAGGATTTCAGGCTACGCGCTTCCGGGTCGGGAGACAATCGAATCGGATGTAGAGAAATTCAGACGAGCGATTACTGCTTATGAACCGAAAAAGGAATTCGAGAAAAGCGAGAACTACATTGCGCGCTTGCGAGACGCCGCGGCTAATTTCCGGGAGGTTGCACAGACTCTGAGTCGTGACGTGTTAGGTCCGGTATCGGCTCAATTGGGAAACAAACGCCTGGTGGTCGTTGCTGATGGTGCGTTGCAATACGTTCCGTTTGGCGCTTTGCCCTTCCCCGACACTGCCGCCCTTCAGATTACCCGCAACAATCTTTACTCGCCGCTCATACTCAACAACCAAATCGTTACTGAACCTTCGGCTTCTACTCTTATTCTCTTACGGAACCGTTCATACTCGAGTCCGGCCAAAGCCGTCGCAGTTTTTGCCGATCCGGTATTCGATCAAACAGACCCAAGAGTTAGAGAAGGGTCACAAAAACCGTTAGCCAATCCAGTTACCGTAAAATCGCATACCGTGCTCAGACAGACGCTGCGAGACATCGGGGAAATGGGTACGTCAGATGAATTTCGCCTTGAAAGACTTAAGTATTCCGCAGACGAGGCAAATGCCATTGGCGCGTTGGTGCCGAGCGGCTCATCGAAGTTGGCGTTAAATTTCGAGGCGAACCGCAATGCGGTTTTCAGTCCCGATCTACGACAATTTCGAATTATCCACTTTGCTACTCACGGCGTGCTTAACGCAAGACATCCGGAACTATCAGGAATTGTGCTGTCGATGGTAGACGAGCGCGGCCAGCCGCAGGACGGATTCTTTATGCTGAGTGACATTTATAGTTTAAGCCTGCCAGTAGAGCTCGTAGTGCTAAGCGCCTGTCAGACTGGGATTGGCAAGCAAGTCCGCGGTGAGGGTTTAGTAGCGCTTCCGAGGGGATTCCTTCTCGCGGGTGCGAGCAAGGTTGTTGCCAGCCTGTGGCGAGTAGACGACGAAGCCACGGCTGAGCTCATGCAACGTTTCTATCGATACCTCTTGCTAAAAAACCTGACCGTGCCAGAAGCCCTTAGACGGGCGCAGATTGACATGCTACAAAGCACAGATCAATGGCGGGCACCATATTATTGGGCCGGCTTTGTAATGGAGGGCGAGTGGAAATGACAATCGGATATCTTGCAAGGTCCTCGCTAATTCAAGAGGCCACTAATGAGCTTATTTTGCCGCCTAGGTTACAAGCTCTGCTAAAGTTTTTGTTGCCAGAGAACTCAAGACCATTTAATAATCTCGCGAACCGTGTTCGGCTGACGGCAATAAACGCGAATTACGCGGAGCGGCAAAGAACTTGGAAAAGACAATCGTTCATACCAGAACTACGCTTACCCAGGTGGAGTTCGAGAGATTACTTAACTGGCTAGACCCCGATCGGGAAATCGCAGGCAATCTCTATGAGCAGATTCGTTGTCAGCTTATCGACCGCTTCTCGGCTCACGGATGTTCAAACCCTGAAGACTTGACCGATGTCACAATCAATCGAGTAGCAAGCAAGCTCAATGAAATTGCGTCGACCTATGTCGGCGATCGCCGTCCATATTTTCACCGAGTTGCGCACTACGTTCACTTGGAGCACCGCAGAAAAAGGGTTGAAGTAGCCGAGCTCCCCCCAGATTTATCGACCAACACCTCATCGGAGGGTATTGAATTGCAATTTGAATGTTTGGAAAGATGTCTTGACTGTTTGCCCGACCAGAATCGCGAGATCATTACGAGGTACTATCAGGGAGAACGCAAAAAGAAAATCGAACTTAGGAAACAGTTAGCGTTGAGTCTTCGCATAGAGCTCCCGATTCTGAGACTCAGAGCGCAACGGATCAGAGAAAAGCTGAAACGATGTATTTTGAATTGCCTTGAATCTGGAATGAGACTCAATGGGTCCTCGAGCAGTTAGTGAAATGAAAGCGCCTGGTGACTGTGAGCAACTTTATCCTCGATGAAGTCATTGGTAAGAAATATTTGCTTGGCGAGTTGCCTCTTGAAGACCAACACCGAGTGGAAGAGCTCGCATTCCTAGAGCCGCAATCCTTCGAATTTCTTCAGGAGCTGGAAAACGAGTTGATCGACGATTACATCTCGAACGATCTCACGCCCCGCGAGCAAAAGCGGTTCGAAACGTATTTCCTATCGAAACCGGGTCGTCGCGAGGATCTTGAGATCGCGACTGCCTTTCAATCCTACATCAACCGGCATGTGCCGGCGGCGGCGCTCTCCCCCGAGGAGCAAGTTCATGTTGCGCAGAAAGGTTCGTCTCCGCAGTTGTTTTCGCCGATTCCCCGTCTGCCTGTACCTGTGTGGGTTGCCTTAACGGTTCTGATACTCGCAGCTGCGGCTCTAATGACAGTGCGGTTACTTAAGACGCGTAATGCCTCCAATCCCATCCAGGCGAATCGTCAAACTCAGAAAACGGAACAGCCGGCCGAGCAAAATATTGAGGCAGTGACAAATACGCCGACTCCTGCTTCAATCCAAACGACCCGCGATCATCGACTCCCAGTGCAGCGTTCGGCCCCTGCCGTGCTCTCTTTCCTGCTGATTCCCGGAGCCCCCGCGAGAGGCGGGGGCAACTCAACCAAAGTTCCGCTGCCGGCTAGCGGCACATTGCTGCGGTTTGAGCTGCCGCTGATTGACCAAACTGAGTACGCGAGTTACCAGGTTACGTTGCAGCGGGTCGAAGACGCCAACGAAGTGCGAATGTGGAAAGGGCTGCGGAGCCAAACCGGATCATCTGGGAAATCAATACGCTTGAGCGTCAACTCACAGGTTCTTAAAGTACGGCTACAGTATCGCCTTGTGCTAGTTGGTATAGCTCCAGATGCGAGCCCTCACACGGTAGGGTATTATCATTTCGTTACTACGGACTAGGACTCCTTCAGGTTAAGCGTCAACCGCTATCGCTTCAATATTCTATCGGAGCGAATCATGAATCCGGAGTGAGTCGCTAAAATACCTCCAAGTACCTTCAGGTTACCGCCGCAAGTCTGCGGTAACATCCGTACACCTCAGAAGCAAAACCGCCGATTTTGGCTGGCAATGTTGCCTGAGTGAATGGCAAGCACGGATTCGCGCGTCCATTAACGTGAGTCTTGACCACTCGCCACTCGGACAAAATTTGAAATCTCTTCGGAAATTTTGGCGTCCCGTACGGGAGTCGAACCCGTGTCGCCGCCGTGAAAGAGAGCTAAATCACTGTTATTCACGGGAACTTCGCGGCATGGATAGCACTCTGCCGCATTTGAAGGACTCACGGGAACGCTTGGGAACGCTTATTGGACGTTTAGTGGACGCGCGATTAGGCGTGTCATATAGATATGTAAGTGGGCCTGGCGAACCTCAGTCATGATTCAATTTCAGTGGTCGGTTGGTCTCCGAACATCATGATGATCTTTTGCAACGGAGTTTAAGTCCCATGAAGGCGGCATCACCTAGTCTTACGAAACGATACGAACCAATATTTACCGGACTTGCAGCCGTCAAAGTCATGCTTCGTCCGGTTAGGTCTCGCCACAGCATGTCGTCATCTTAGCGTCATCAGGAGGTGCTGAATGATGAAACGTTCACGTTGGATCGAGCCGCCCACCGAGGCGTGATCTAACAATGGCTTCCAGACCATTAAACCCCGATCTGATACGGCAGATTGTGTGTTTGTCCAGAGGTGAGAGGGTTAGGGATCGCGGAGTAGCTCGATGCGTTTCCTAACGCTACTGTCGAGTTACCGACCTCCCGAACCCCAATGAAGCGGGGTGCCTAAACGTAACTAACTGATTTTGCATCGAGATGCAGCCACGAGCAAAATTAAGGCATTTACCATCCTTTGACATCTAGTTCCATTCAGCTACAGGTGGTTGCTATCTATTCCTGCCACAATCCTGCCACAAGTAACAATCACGCCCTGTCGACCGCAAAGGACTAACTGAGTGTGGGGTTATGAATCCCAACCCGCGAATTTCTTTAACGTAAACAAAAACAAAGGTTGCAGCTACGGCGATTTTTCAGGGATTTTATATGCTTCTATATGCAGCATCATGCACTATCGATGCTGTTATATGAATTGCGGTCACAATACGGTCACAAATTTCAAGGAGGTTTTTCTAGACCTCTAACATTTGAGGTTGGAGACAAACAGCGAGAGGCAACATTTTCATGTTGCCTCTCGGTTAATTCAACAAGCCGTCATGGCCGTTTTTGGTTATTGGTAGATTTGCGTGGATGATGTCGCTATAACCCAACCATCGTTGACTCGCCTGTACGTGGCCGACAAATCCCACGGATCGAGGTAAACGAAGTCAGACAGGTATGTCCCCCTGGTTGTAGTAACCAATGATGGTGACATAGTGAAAGCTGAAGCGGTAAGACTTGGCGACCGCGAAGCCGCAATCATTCACCGTTGCAGCGTGCTGATTGACGAAGGCTTCCAGGACAGCTGGGTTGATAAAGTAGATAGAGCACCCTCATAAAGTGGGCAGACAAGATGGCAATCCTCAGACCACGACTTTCGTCGCTCTAACTTCTTGCCGCTCAATTACTATGGAATAAAATTTCCTTATCAGTTTTGATAAAGTTCCCAAAGATCTCAATCAAGCCCCATCGCCCCAACGATTGGAGATTTATTTCCACGCTGAAAACGGCACTATGAATAAAGTTCATGATCTCCATCTAACTATGCCCACCATCTCACACGGTTGCCGGCGTTGGTACCACTTTTCTCGCTTCTTTGGAACGCTGCCCGATCTGTGTTCCTACAAGCCAGCAAAAAAGAGCACTACCTAATGGCAATAACACACCCATGAAAGACCAATAGTTATGAAACGGCAGGTTCGCTAGAAAGGTCACAAGTATCGTAAGGATGCCTGCCAACACCAGACGTAGAAGAAGGGAGTTGCTCCACTTTTTCGTCAAGATAGCCGTAAATAGTGCGATCCCACTTGCTCCCACTGCTCCAGCTGCAGTCAGGCCTAGCCAGACGTCGACACGAAAGTCGACGAAGTTGGCAGACGGTCGAACACCGAACCAATTCGGTGCGAAGCCGCCCACCGCAAAAAGCGCGAACAGGGCAACCTCGTATGTCATTGTGCTAAGCGTTAGAGCGGCAAGATATCGGAAGAACCCGATTTGGAGCTGGCTCCGTGCACCTGTGATTGCAATGCCCGCAACTACCGCAACGAAAAAGAGAGGACCAACTCCGAGTGTTAAAACCGCTAGCCACGATAATCCAAGGGTGACAGAACTCATTCCCGCGATCAGCCCAGTCAGCAAAAATGTAATTTGTTGGCGTTTCACTGTAGGTTCGCCTGAACCGGTCTTTCCGGTTTTTTCAGATCACTCATATAGCCGGACTCTGTCTTTACGAATATCTGAGTCGTCGTGACGTTCCCTTTGGCATCCATCGTGTATTTGAAGACTTCCAAAGAGGGATAGTCCTTAGCTGTACTGCTCGGCTCAACAGGTTAAGACTTAAGAATCTTAAGATTTTTTCTTAAGATTCTTAACCTCGACAACAACCACTCTGCTTTCAATTATTTGCGTCTTAAGATCGAGGCGATTTTCACGGCGGAGTTAGTCGAGCTTTTTCACATCGGCCGGTGCAACATTCTCAAGAGTCTTGTAAACGATTGCGGAAGACTTAATATCGCGTGTGACCGCATCGCGTTCGTTGTTGGTTGCGTACGGAAAGAAAGAGATTGCGATACCCTCGTGCCCTTGAACTGGATGGATTCTAGAGAACTCACTGATTCCTGTCCGAAGATAAAAACCCCTTCCATTGGGATCTGGCTTCGAGAGGACCTCGTGTAAAAATCCTTCGACTTGTTCATCCGTTACACCAGGCTTAAAAAATATCACCAAGTTCTGCTTTACTTCGGGACCGATTGGGCGCATCTCGTTCTTATGGAATGGACATCCTGATTGAATAAAGACGAAAGCAACAAGCGTTGCACAACTGAAAAGTGAAGATTTCTTGCGCAATTTTCTCGCCTCCTATCAGGGGATCGGCTTCATCGGCTCTTTCAACGCATTGGGAGATCCTTCGTCAAGCAGTTTTACCGTGTTCGTAACGATTTTGTTCCCCTGATAAGTGTAGCTGTAGATCTCGAAAGATGGATAGCCTGTTGCTTTACTTCCTTCACCCAGTTCTACCTTTCCGTTATTGGCGTTCACAGACAGATTAAGCGAGGAGCGAATGCTGCCGAAGTCAACAAAGTCTGCAAGACCATTTTCTGCCTTAGTCGTCACATTGAAGCTGGCTGTGCCATCACGGGCAATAGGCACTCCGATCGCAGTAGCCCCATCAGAATCTCTCGCCGAAACGGACGGAGCACCGCTACTGCCCTGGGTACTGTTGAGTTTCGAGTTTGCCGTACCTTGTACGGCAGGACTGATTTGTACCCCGGTCAACGGCTCAACTGCGTAACTGTAGCCGGCTGTCGTTTTTTGCGTCACGGTGAGATTCTTCGAATTCCCTTTCATGCGCTCGGCGATGATGTCTACTCTGAATTTCGACGTTAACTTCTCGTCGTTGCCGTTGAAAGTCCGGTCATTGCCAGCTCCAAAGGTCTTGAATGTCTTAGCGGCGATGAAGGACTCAATACAGATTCCGACTTGCCCCTGCTTGAGTCCCGGAGGAGGCGAGCATCTACCGTTCGGATCGGTCCTGTTGCAGGGATTGTTTCGCACGTAGGCATACGAGTTCCACGATGATGGGTCTGTCTGTCGCTGATCAGCGAAGGGAGCGTCGGCTGAAGTGAATCTGCCCTGTGTACTTGAGTAGTAGCGCGCTTTGAAATAATCGAGTCCCGTCTCATTGTCTCTCTGGTGACCAGTAAACTTTTGCCGCACTCCATCACTGCCGCTGTAACCCTGCGCCTGTGTCCTGCCACCGGTGCCAGCGAAGAGTTCCTCACCGAATGGCAGATAGTCATGCCGGGTCATACCACTCACATAGTTTCCGTTTTGATCCGTAACGGTCAGGCTTCCGCTCTGATCGAAGATCATTCGTGGCGTGCCCAACTGATCCGTCACCAGCCAGTGAAGCTGTGCCGATGAGCTGCCGCCGCTTCCACCTGCGTTGATAATCACATTCGTCAGCGTGCTGCCATTCGTATATAACGAGGTATCCACCAACAAAGGATAGGTCGGCGGTACCGTGCTGGTATAGGGCAATATTCCATTCTTGCGATACTTCACCACACCGCCTTCCACCGCCACGCGAAAGACATCCCCCATGGCATAAGCCCCAAAGGTCCCGCGCCCGTTCGAACCTTCGTTGATATAGATAGTGCCGTCGGCGTTGAGATAAAGACAGAAGTCTATGTCATCCCAACTCTGGTTTGTATCGCCATTGCTCAGACCAATCCGCCGGTGCTTGTTGGTTTCCGTGGCGGTGAACTCTACATAGCCATCACCGGAGGCAATCG
>WNFQ01000749.1_pt1 | contig 51433 bp, 35 predicted proteins | sample 5400171 | NCBI WGS metagenome assembly WNFQ01 (sample SAMN13153356, study PRJNA577476) | soil metagenome | isolation source: 20 cm soil under Madrone tree | place: USA:California | collected 2016-06-14
TGCCGCTGCGCCTCGCGGGCATGATGGAACAGATCTTCATCGAGGGGCGCGCCAAGTACGGCGGCGGCGCCTGGTCCTCGATGATCGTGAAGCTGCTGGAGGACGCCGTGGGCACTGCGTTGCGCGCGCCGGGATTTCCGGCAAAATTGGGACCAGGCGATGCCTGAGCATCTCGAGCGAGACGAATCGGAAAACCGCGGCTACGCTAAGTCAAGGATGTCGCAAAATGGCATGAGGGCATCGCTAAATAGCATAGCGGTGGTAGACCAATGAGCTAAGCTCGGCCATTGTGATAAATTGCATGTGATGATGGCTTTCTGTTGTGTTTTAGCAACAGCGGCTAGGTCGATGAGAGTTTGACAACACCGTAGAAGACGAAGGGATGGACGCATGAACTCAAGCCAGAAGTTGTCGTACGCGATTGCCGCGATTTTGAGCGGATCCGCCATGGGGGCCGCGCATGCAGCGCCCGCCGCCGAGACGACCGAGTCCGAAGCAATTGCCGAGATCACCGTCACCGCGCAGCGACGCACGGAAAACATGCAGGACGTGCCTATCTCGATTCAGGCGCTGACCGGGGAGACGCTCACCCAATTGAACGTGACCACCTTCGATGATTTCGTCAAGTTCGTGCCCAATGTGTCGACGGCGGGCTCCGGGCCCGGTCAGAACTCCGTCTTCATGCGCGGCTTGAGCGTCGGCGTCACGGGCCAGCAGGGCACCGGCACCACCGGGCCCATTCCCAACGTCGCTGTGTATCTCGATGAAATATCGGGCGCCCTGCCCGGCCGCAATATGGATGTCTACGCGGCCGACATCGAGCGCATCGAAGTTCTCGAGGGGCCCCAGGGCACTCTGTTCGGTTCAGGCGCCCAGGCAGGCGTGCTGCGCTACATCACGAACAAGCCCAAACTCGACAAGACCGAAGGCAACGTGAACGCCGGCTACAGCTACACGGCACACGGCGATCCCAACAGCAACGTCGATGCGACCTTGAACCTGCCGATCATCCCGGACACGCTGGCGATTCGCGGCGTGATCTACAACGACAGCCGCGGCGGCTACATCAACAACGTGCCGGCCACGTTCACGCGCTCGCAGACCGACGAGGGCTTTTACAACTACTTCACCAACAAGCCGCATTACATCCTGCCGACCGACAGCGTGTCGATCAACAATGCGAACTTCGTCGGCAACGCCATCAACCCGGTGACCTATACGGGCGTTCGCTTGTCGGGACTCTACAAGATCAACGATGACTGGGACGTCCTACTCACCCAAAGCTATCAGAACATGAATGCGCAGGGCGTGTTCTACCAGATGCCCACGGGACCGGAAGGCATTTATTTCAACACGGTCGGGGAGCCGCAGGGCGGCCGCCCGCTCCCGCCGCTGTCCGTCGCTTTGTTCAACAACAACTTCGACAAGGATAAGTTCGAAAATACCTCCCTGGTGGTCGATGGCAAGGTCGGCGACATCAAACTGGTGTACGCCGGCGGCTACCTGGTGCGCAACATCGAACAGCAACAGGACTACACCAACTACTCGCGCGGCGTGTACGGTTATTACTATCAGTGCGCAGGCTACTCGGGGACGCCGGGCGGCGTGGGCAAGTGCTTTTCGCCGAGCGCCACCTGGCAGGAAACGGAGAGAAACACCCATCAGAGCCACGAGTTTCGCGTGAGCACGCCGGACGATTGGCGCATTCGCGGCATCGGCGGTATCTATTGGGAAGAATTCAAGATTTACGACGACACCGAGTGGACGTACAAGACCGTGCCGTCGTGCTCTCCCACTTACAACGACAATTGTTTCAACAACGTCATGCCGCCGCCCGGGCAGACGGCCAACAATCCGAACGAGCGGAACGACAACGTCGGCTTCTTCGACGACACGCAGCGCACCATCAAGCAGAAGGCGGCGTTCGGATCGTTCGATGTGGACATCATTCCGAAGACCTTGATTTTCACGGCGGGCACTCGATACTACAAATTCGATGAAAGCATAATCGGCGGGGACACGGGCAGCTTCTATTGCAAGAACTTCGCACCGACGACCTACTACGGTCCTTGTACCTCGGCGACCAACGGGAACGGGCAGCCGGGCGGCATAGGAATCCCAAAGAGCGCCCCGTACGGCACCAATTTCAATCTCGCGAGCTACAACAACTCGAGCTATCACGGGTTCAAGAGCCGCGCCAACTTGAGCTGGCATATCACGAGCGACATGCTTCTTTACTACACCTGGTCGCAGGGCTTCCGGCCAGGCGGTTTCAATCGCGGCTCGAAGTTCAAGCAGCCTGATGCCACCGGGGCCTATCAATATCAGACTCCGACCAACTACGCTCCCGACAGCCTGACCAATAACGAGTTGGGCTGGAAGACGGAGCTGTTCAACCACCGTCTGCAGATAAACGGTGCCATCTATCAGGAGGACTGGAAGAACACCATCGTCGAGTTTTTCGATCCGCAGCAGGGCTTCGGCAACCTGACTTTCGTCACCAACGGACCCAATTATCGCGTGCGCGGCGGTGAACTGCAGGTGATCGCCCGCGCCACCGAAGGATTGACGGTTCAAGGATCGGCGTCGTACAACAAGAGCCAGGAGACCAATTCTCCTTTCCTGATCAACAACAACCCCGCCAGTCCCAATTTTGGCAAGCCGATAACTTCCATTCCGAACGTCTACGGATTGCAGGGTAGCCCCCTGGGTCAGTCCCCGCTGTTTCAGGGCAATATGCGCGCGCGCTACGAGTTCGCACTTGGAGACTACAAGGGCTTCGGGCAGGTAGGGGCACAGTACTATGGGGACTCCTTCTCCGCCGTGGGTACCGTCAAGAACTACCACATGCCGGGATATTCGACTTTCGACATGTCCACCGGCCTTGCCAAAGATGCATGGAACGTGCAGTTCTTCGTACAGAACCTCGCGAACAAGAACTCCAGTACGTTCACCAACTCGTATCAATTCATCGTCACGGAAACGGTGATCCGGCCGAGAATCGCCGGTGTCAAGTTCGGCTATAAGTTCTGATGCATCACCGACTGTCGTAAGGCGGCCGCCGCCGGCGGCGAGTCGCGATAGAATAAGGCGGACAGAAGTGTCCGCCTTTTTCTTGAGGGCTCCCTTTTGCTTGAGGGCATGATCCAACTGAGGGCTTAGCGCATCGTGATTGCCGACCCCCCGCCAACGCGCCTCGAGACCGACGTTCGGCGCATACGCGCAATGCTTGAACGCAGCGAGTTCGCGCCGGCGCTCGCCGCCGCGCTGCCGTTGCTGAAAGAGGCTCCCGAGAACCGCGATGTGCTGTACATGATTGCAGTCGCGCAGCGCTATCTACAGCGCATTCCGGAGGCCCTTGCCACGTTGAGCCGTCTGGAAGAGTTTCATCCCGATTATCCCCGCCTCTACCAGGAACGCGGTCACTGCTACGTGGCGCTGCGCTCCGCGGCGCCCGCCATCAAGGCATTCGAGCAGGCCGTAACAATGAGTCCGTGCCTTCCCGCGAGCTGGAAAGCGCTGGAAGTGCTGTACCGGATGACCGGCCGCGCCGCAGACGCCCGCAAGGCGGCGGCCGAAATGGAGAATCTGGCGAAGCTGCCGCCCGAGATCGTCACCGCGTTCAGCATGTTCGCGGACAACGAGATCTCGGATGCGGAAGACCTCCTGCGGCGCTATCTGTTGACTCATGGCAACCACGTGGAAGGCATGCGCCTCTTGGCCCAGATCGGCGTCAAGATGGATGTATACGACGATGCCGAGATCCTGCTCGAGAGTGCGTTAGCCCTCGCGCCGGACTATGACGCTCTGCGGTATGACTACGCGCTGATTCTCCTACGCCGGCATAAGCACGTGCGAGCCCGGGAGGAGATGGAGAAGCTTCTACGGAAAGATCCCGACAATCGAGATTACCGGACGACGCACGCCACCATCTGCACGGGCTTCGGCGACTACGAAAAGGCGCTGCCGCTGTACCGGGAGATCTTGAATGAAACCCCCAACCGTCCCGAATTGCACCTGTCGATTGCGCACGCTCTGAAAACGGTGGGGCGCACCGGCGAAGCCATAACTTCGTACCGTGCGGCTGCGGCATCCCGGCCACGCTTCGGCGATGCGTATTGGAGCCTAGCGAACCTGAAGACTTATCGCTTCACGGACTCGGAGATCGCGCAGATGCGCGCCGACGAGGCCGCGTCGCGGGTCGGGCTCGAGGACCGCTACCACCTGTGTTTCGCTCTCGGCAAGGCCCTTGAGGACCGCGCTGAATATGCGGAGTCATTCCGGTACTACGAGCGCGGGAATGCGCTCAAAAAAAGCGAGTCCCGGTATCGACCCGAGCCCCTGGAGCGCAATGCCCGATTACAGGCGGAAGTCTGCACCCCGGAGTTCTTCAGCGCGCGGCAAGGTATCGGCTGCGACAGTCCGGCGCCGATTTTCATTGTGGGATTGCCGAGGTCAGGATCGACCCTGCTCGAGCAAATTCTCGCTTCTCACACCCAGGTCGAAGGGACGATGGAGCTGGCGGATATTCTTCGCATGGTCCAGGACCTTCAGGGCCGCGAAACCAAGGACTCGATTCCCCGCTACCCCGGGATACTCGCGGAACTCAAGCCGGAGGACTTCGAACGTCTCGGCGAGAAATATCTGGCGGATACCCGTGTTTACCGCACGGACAAGCCCTTCTTCATCGACAAGATGCCGAACAACTTCCGGCATCTCGGCCTGATCCATTTGATCCTTCCCAACGCCAAGATCATCGACGCGCGCCGCGACCCCCTCGCCTGCTGCTTCAGCAACTACAAGCAATTGTTCGCCTCGGGGCAACAATTCACCTACAGCGTGGAGGACATCACCCGCTATTACAAAATGTACGTGGATCTCATGGCGCATTGGGACCGCGCTCTGCCCGGCAAGGTGCTGCGAATCCAACACGAAGAGGTTGTCGAAGATCTGGAGGCCAACGTGCGCCGGATTCTCGATTTCTGCAATCTCGAGTTTGAGCCGGCGTGCGTCGATTTTCACAAAACCGATCGCCGGGTGCACACCGCGAGCTCGGAACAGGTGCGTCAGCCGATCAATCGCGACGGGGTCGATCAATGGCGCAACTTTGATCCCTGGCTCGGACCTTTCAAAGCGGCACTGGCCGCGCACGGAATTGCCGGGTAACGGTACCGGCGCGGGCACGCCGGACCCAGCCGACAGTGCATTTCACCGGCGCCGGTAGCGCTCGAGCGCATCTCCGAGCGCTTCGCGCAGGGACCCAAGCCAGGGCTCGTAGTGACGCCACTGATCCAGTCCCTCGCGAAAGATCGGCCGGCGCACCTGCTCGGAGCTTGCCGTCTTGACGCTTCGCTCGTTACGGTAGAACTCGAGACACGCCGGCTCGAAGGGCAGTTCACAGAAATCGAGGATTCGCCTGACGTTGAACTCGAGATCGTCGACCACGTCCTCGTGGTAGACGCGCAGCACCTTGCCCGGCAGCACCGCATCCCAGTGCTCCATGAGCTCGAGGTAGGTCCGGTAGTAGCGCGCGATGTCATCGACGCTGTACGCGAACTCCTGGCCGCGCGCATACAGTTGCTTGAGGTTTCCGAAGCAGCACGCCATCGGCTCGCGGCGCGCGTCGATGATCTTCGCCTTCGGCAGCATCAGGTGGATGAGACCGATGTGCCGGAAGTTGTTGGGCATCTTGTCGATGAAATGCGGTTTGTCTGTGCGGTAGATCTGCGTATCCGCAAGGTACTTCTCGCCGAGGGCGCGGAACTCTTCCGCCGGCATCGCCGCCAGGCACTTGGGATAGCGCGGGTTGTTCAAATCCGGGTTGTAGCCCTGCAGATCGAGAACCGCGCGCGGCACGTTGGCGAGTTCCTGCGTCCCCTCGACCCCGGAATGCGAGGCGAGGATCTGCTCGAGCAGCGTCGAGCCGGCGCGCGGCATGCCGAGGATGAAGATCGGTTCGCGGCCGGGGGCGCCGTAGCCGGCTCGCTCGTGGAAGAACTCGCGTGTGCAGATCCGCTTCTGGTTCGCGGTGTTCTGCTCCAGCAGCTCCGGCCGGTAGCGGCTCTCGGCGCGCTTCAATGCGTTGCCGCGCTCGTAGAAGCGAAAGGATACGTCGTAGGCCTTGCAGTCTTCGTAGGCCTTGCCGAGCGCGAAGCACAGGTGGTAGCGATCGATCAAGGCAGTGGCGGGATCCGACTCGGCGGCTTCCAGTTGCGCGATCTCCCCGTCGGTGAACTGATAAGTCTTGAGATTTGCAAGGCTCCAGTAGGCGTCGCCGAAGTTCGGCCGGACTTTGATCGCTTCTTGGTACCGGTCGATCGACTCGGCGCGGCGGCCGAGCGTCTTCAGTGAATGGGCCATCGACAGATGCAGGTCGGCCGCCAGACGCGAGTCCGGCTGCGTGTCCGCGAGCACTTCTGCGAAACCGCGGAGCCCACCTTCGTGATCGCCGAGCCCTACGGCCGCTGTCGCCCGCAGGGTCCGGTAGTCGATGTTCTTCGGGTCGAGTTTCAGCAGGCCGTCGAGCTGGGCGATCGCCTCCGCGTGCTTGTGACGGTCCAGCAGGACGCAGGCGTAGTCGCGCCGCAGCTCGATGTAATCCGGGGCCATCTTCAGAGCCGCGGCGAGAAGGATCTCGGCATCGTCGAGTATGTCGCGCGCGACGCCGATGCGGGCCAGCAGCCGCATGGCCTCGACATGATCGCCGTGGCGCAGCAGGAACGCGCGGATGAGCTTTTCGGAGGCCGAAAGATCGCCCTCGCAGAAGAGTCCGGTGGCCGTGATGACATCCGGCGGAACCGACTTCAGTTTCTTCGCGTGCGCGGCGGCAACCTGCCGGTGCTGGTCGTCACCGACCATCTTGTAGAGCCCCTCGAGCATGCCCCAGGCGGCCGGCAGTGCGGGATTGATCCGCACCGCGTGTTCGTAGGCCTCGATCGCGCGCGGCGCATCCTTGAGCGCCACATGGCAGTGACCGCGCTCCTGATACAGGCGGCTCGCGCCCGGGTGGTGGCGCTCCATGTCTGCGAGCGTGTCGAGGGCATCGGCGAACCGGTGCGTCTGCCGCTGCGCGAGGGCGAGCAGGTACAGCGCGTCCCGGTTCTCAGGGTACAGCGTGCGTAACGATCCGGCGGCCGTGACCGCCTCCCCGAAGCGGTGCCCGTGGACCAGCCCGCGGATCCTCTGCACCTCGAGTTCCACACTGGCGGGCGCCGCCACCGGCTGCGAGGTCACAGTCATGACTCATCCAAACAGGGCGGACATCGCCGTCCGCCCTTCGATTGTACCGCAAGCTTTGCAGTTCGTTGCGTGTCGCCGATTAGAACTTGAAGCCGACCTTCACGCCAAGGACCCGCGGACGCAGCGGCACTTCGGCCTTGATGTCCTGGCCCGAGGTCGTGAAGGTGCTCGTGTTCTTGTCCGCGAGGTTCTGGCCGTAGACCAACACGTCCCACGCTCCTTTCGTCAGGCCGAGCGACGCATCGAAGGTGTTGTAAGCCGCCATCGTATAGCGTAGCCAAGTGGTGGTCGGAATGACGACGCCGTCACCCGACGTGAAGCTGCTCGGCTGGTTGCTCATGTCGCCGACGTGGGTCATGCCGACCTGGGCAAACGCCTTGTAGTCGTTGAAGCTCCAGTCGTACCGGGCGCGCAGGGTGTACTGCAGCTTGGGCGAGAACGCCGGGGTCGAGCCGATCGCACCCAGCGCGTTCAGGACAGCGACGTTGTGGCCGCTCGAACGCACCTGCGTGATGCAGGCACCCGCCGGCGTCGGATTGGCCGGCGTGATCGGCGTCTTGCCCGATGACCGGATACACGGCGAGGTGGTCTGCTTGGAGTCGTTGTAAGACATGTTGGCCATCAGCGTCACGCTGTCGATCGGCTTGAAGGCGAGCTGCAGTTCGCCGCCCTTGATCCGATAGTTCGGACCCGTCACACCGAACGTCGTGTTGCCATACACCGGCGGGTTGTAGATCAGCGTCTGCACGTTCTCCCAGTCCATCTTGTAGGCGGAGGCGTTGACGAGCAGGCGATGATCGAAGAACTCCGACTTGAAGCCGATTTCGTTGTTGAGCAGCGAGTCGGGTGCCTCGCTCAAGGGCTTGGTGAACTGCGTCGGCTTCGTGTCGTACAAGGCTGGGTTGCAGGCCGGGAGTTTGCAGCCGCGGGGGGCGGGATTCGCCACGACGCCATTGGGCAGCGGCACGCCGCTGGGGTCCACCCAGACCGGAGTCCTTCCGCCGGTTACCCGGTTGAACGTACCGGGCCGATAACCCTGCGAGTAGGTGTAGTAGAACATCGCGTCCGGTGTGATGTGCCAAGTGATGTTTCCACGGCTCTTGAAGCCCGTGAACGTCGCGTGGTGATCGGAGTAGTTGATCGGCGTCGCGAAGCACTGGCCGTTCGGTATGTTCACGCAGGAGGTAGGGTCGCTGTACTGCGAACCGACTTCCTGCTCGACGTACCTGAAGTAGCGTGTGCCGCCCGTGACCGTGAGCACCTTCGGAATCAGGTCGAAGTCGGCCGAGGCGAACACCGCGGTCTGTTTATAGCCGCGCTGCAGATCCTCGCCGAAGTTGGTGTTGTCGTTGCGGGTCGTCGGGTCGATCGCCGCCTGCACCGGCGTCACGTTCGCAAGGCAGGGGGTACCGGCCGGGAGCAGCGCTGCGGCAAGATTTTCGGGTGTGCAGGACGGGATCGTCTTCTGCAGGAAATTCATGTCGTCCTTGATCTGGAAGTCTTCCCAGTATGCCCCGAGCAGGCCGCGCAACCGCCAGTCGTCCGGCGTCGACGCCCGGACTTCATGGCTCTGGTGCGTGCTCTTGAAATAGTCGTGCCAACCCATGACCGGCGAGTAGCAGGTTGCGGGGCCGTTGGGGGCGTGGCCCGACCCGCCGCCGCCGGTGCACGAGTAGTAGAACCCACCGGCAGTACGGGTGTAGTTCGTGTAATCCATGTTCGCATCGACGGTGCGGGTCAGGTAGGAGCCCGTGTAGATGGCCTTGATATCGCCGATCTTGCCGTTGACCGTCCAGGCCGTGCTCTCGGACCTGTCCTTGTTCCAAGCCGGCATGAAGGAAGTTTCCTGGAGCGGCTGCAGCGCCGTGAGGCCCAAGCCCACCGGGAACTGCACGGGCATGCCTTCCGCATCCAGGTACTGATAGGTCTGCTGGATCAGCGCGTTCCAGTCGTCGTTGATCTGGTACAGCGCCGCGAGGCGTATACCCTGGTAGGTGGTCGGATTCTGATTGTTCTCGACCAGCAAGAAGTTGTTGTACGTGTTGAGGTGCGCGGGATACGACGAACTGTAGGCGCTCGGACCCCGGTCGACGTTCGGATTGCGGGTGAACGTCGTTGGGACGTTGTCGATGTAGCCGCCGCGCCGGTCGCTGTAGATCACGCCGCGGATCGCGAGGGTATCGTCGATGAGCGGCAGGTTGAGCACCACATTCGCGCTGGTGTTCGGATCACCGTGCGCCGTGATGCCGTAGCCGCCTTCGGCGCGGCCTTCGGTGACGTTGAGCTTGGGCTTGTTCGTGATGTAGCGGAGCGCGCCGGCCTCGGCGCCGCCGCCGAACAGCGTGCCCTGCGGGCCCTCGAGCACTTCGATGCGGTCCATGTCGACCATGTAGACGTCGAGGTTGCGTCCCGGGAAGGTCAGCGACTCCTCGTCGAGGTAGGTCGCGACGTTCGGGAATGGGTTGATCGAGGCCGAGGACTGGCTGCCCGCGAAGCCGACGGAGAGACCGCGCATGTAGATGTTGCCCTGACCCGGTCCGTTGGCGCTAAAGGTCACGTTCGGCAGCATCTTGATGACGTCGTCGAAGGTCGTCACGGAGAGCTGACCGAGCTGCTCGCCCGTGATTGCCTGGATCGTGATCGGTACGTCTTGAATCGATTCAGAGCGCCTTTGCGCCGTGACAGTGATCTCCTCGAGTGCGGAGGTCGATGTCGCCGTATCCGCGGCCGCGGCCGCCCAAGCCGTCCCCGCGCAGCCGCTGAGGACTGCCGAAATTGCGTACGCGAGCTTTTGATTCGTATTCAAGGGTCTCTCCCTGAGGTCAGTAACAAGAAATCCAGATGGCGCCGCCCACGCGGCACCGCGACGGCCCGACGGCAATCACGGAGACTCAACGATCCCAATCATCCCCATGCGCCCTGTCGGGCTGTTTTTCATGTGCAACGGCGAGTCAAACTAACAACATCACATGACTGAAATATGACACGCATTGCGCCGATACCGGCGGCCGTCGCGTTCCCGATAGTCCCGGACCTACCCGGCATGGTCGAACTCGCTGTTACATTTATGTAACAAATCATGCCCGGGCGCAAGTGTTGATGCGAAGGCGGCCGCCCACCGCAATCGTTCCCCGCCTGTTTTTGTGGCGAAGCGGCATAATGGGCCCCATGGCCGCCGTTGCCACCCCTACTTCCTCTGTCACTCCCTCCTCCGTCGAAACGGAAGTCAGCCGGATACGCCATCTTCTGGAGTGCAACCGCTTCGCCGATGCCGAGGCGTCGGCCGGGTTGCTGGCGCTCCATGTACCCGAAAACCGCGACGTCCTCTACTTGATTGCCCTGAGCCAACGCTACCAACGCAAGATTCCGGAGGCCCTCGCCACTCTCGAGCGACTCGAGCGACTTCACCCGAAGTTCAGCCGTCTGTATCAGGAACGGGGCCACTGCTACGTCACCCTCAAGGATGCGGTGCGGGCGATCGACGCCTTCGTCAAAGGCGTGCACGTCAACCCGGCGCTCCCTGCGAGCTGGTCCCTGCTCGAGGGCCTGTACCGCATGACCGGACAGACCGAAAACGCGGTCATGGCGGCCGCGCATGTCGCCACCCTCAAGAGTCTCCCGCCGGAGGTAGTTTCCGCCACGAGCTTTTTTTCGGACGGCGAGTTGCTGCCGGCGGAGAACATCGTCCGCGCCTATCTGCTGAAGCACGGCAATCACATCGAAGCCATGCGGCTGCTGGCCCGAATCGGGATCGAGCGCGAGGTGTTCGATGATGCGGAGCTTCTGCTCGAGGCCGTCCTTCAGCTCGAGCCCGGCTACCACGCGGCGCGCCACGATTACGCGCGTGCGCTCGTGGAAAGGCACAAGTACCAGCGTGCGCGCGAGGAACTGGAAACGCTCCTGAAGCTCGAGCCCCAAAACCGGCACTACCGCACCCTGTACGCGACCGCATGCGTCGGGCTCGGAGAACATGAGAAGGCGGTTGCCCTGTATCGTGAACTGCTCGTCGATGCGTCTCAGTCGGCCGAGTTGCACCTGTCGGTGGCGCATTCGCTTAAAACCTTGGGGAAACGCGAGGAGTCCATCGCGGCCTACCGAGCCGCCGCCGCCGCCCGGCCGAACTACGGCGACGCCTACTGGAGTCTCGCCAATCTCAAGACCTATCATTTCCCAAACGAAGAAATCCAGGTCATGCGCGCCGCGGAGTCATCGCCGGCCACCGGACCCGTCGACCGCTATCAAATGTGCTTCGCGTTGGGCAAGGCGTACGAGGATGCGGGCGACTATCAGGAATCTTATCGCTACTACGAACGGGGCAATGCCCACAAACGATCCGAAAGCCGCTACCGCCCGGAGGTCATCGAGACCAACACCCGCAAGCAGATCGAAATCTGCAGCCGCGAGTTCTTCGCGAACCGCGCCGGTGCCGGCGACCTACGGCCCGATCCCATCTTCATCGTGGGCCTGCCCCGTGCCGGCTCGACGTTACTCGAGCAAATTCTGGCGTCGCACTCCGGCGTCGAGGGCACACAGGAGCTGGCCGACATTCCGCGGATGGTGCTCGAATTGCAGGGACGGGACCACGACCTGCAGAATCCCCGCTATCCCGGCGTGATGGCGGACATGACCGACCAGGACTTTCTCAGGCTGGGCGAGAAATATCTCAATGCCACGCGCGTGTACCGGACCGGAAAACCTCATTTCATCGATAAAATGCCGAACAACTTCCGGCACCTCGGCCTCATCCACTTGATTCTGCCGAACGCCAGGATCATTGACGCGCGGCGCGAACCGATGGCCTGCTGCTTCAGCAACCTCAAGCAGCTGTTCGCCGCCGGACAGGAGTTCACTTACGGCGTCCAAGATATCGCGCGGTACTACCGGACCTATCTGGAGTTGATGGAACATTGGAATTTCGCGCTGCCGGGAAAGGTTCTGCGTGTCTTGCATGAGGATGTGGTCGACGACCTGGAGGACAATGTGCGGCGAATTCTCGATTTCTGCGGTCTCGACTTCGAGCCCGCATGCCTGGAGTTCTACAAAAACGAACGCAGCGTCCGCACCGCAAGCTCGGAACAGGTTCGCCAGCCCATCTACCGCGAAGGCCTCGACCAGTGGAGACATTACGAACCGTGGCTGGGTGCGCTCAAGGAGGCGCTGGGCGATGCGCTGGTCCGTTATCGCCTATGAGGCGATTGCCTTTGCCGGTGCCCATGCACGATGGAGTCGTGCGCTGACAAGAAAACGTCGCTTTCAAGCTGGGCCACCCGGAGAACCACTAATAAGATGACGTTCGAGCGACAACGCGGCGGATTCGCAACGGCAGCAAGACCGTGTGCGACTATAACGATGGCGGATCGGTCTTACGCGTAATTTTAAAAAGGGATGCAGCATGAACAATGCAAAGTTATCTATGGCGATTGCGGCGATTCTCGGCGGTCCCTCCCTTGGGTATGCGCTGCCGGCAGCGGCGGCCGCGGCCGCCGATACGGAGACCAATTCCGACGCCATTCAGGAAATCGTTGTAACGGCGCAACGCCGGTCGGAAAACTCGCAGGACGTGCCCATCCAGATCCAGGCGCTTACCGCTGAAACCCTGACCCAGTTGAACGTGACGACCTTCGATGACTACATCAAGTACCTGCCGAACGTGACGTCGGCGAACAACGGGCCGGGTCAAAACGAGGTGTTCATGCGGGGCTTGAGCGCAGGCGCTCAGCCCAGCCAGGGCAGCGCGTCGACGGGCCTGTGGCCGAACGTCGCCATCTACCTGGACAACCAATCCGGCCAACTCCCGGGTCGCAACCTCGATGTGTACGCCGCCGATCTCAATCGCATCGAGGTTCTCGAGGGTCCGCAAGGCACTCTGTACGGCGCCGGCGCCGAGGCCGGGGTGATCCGATACATCACCAACGAACCGAAGCTCGATGTGACCGAGGGGAATGTTAAAGCCGGCTACGGCATCACGGCTCACGGCGATCCGAATTCCGACCTCACGGCGGTGTTGAACCTCCCGCTGATCGAGGGCAGGATGGCCGTGCGCGGGGTGATTTACAACGACCAGCGCGGCGGCTACATCGACAACGTGCCGGCGACGTTCACCCGCAAGAACACCGACATCGGCATGTACTATGCGCATTATCCTGCAAATGCACAGGGACAATGCCCGGATGGCCTGCCGAATGCAGGCTACTGTGTGCCGCCCGGCAGCCCGGCCATCAACAACGCCAACGTGGCCGGGCGGGCCATCAATCCCGTCACCTACAAGGGTATCCGCGTCGAGCTGCTGTACAAGTTCAACGACGACTGGGACGCGCTCATCACGCAGTCCTACCAAAATATGGACTCGCGGGGCGTGTTCTACCAGCAGCCCAATGCCTCGGATGGCGCAAAGCTGAATCCGCTCGAGGTCACCCTGTTCAACCCCTCCTTCGACAAGGATAAATTCGAAAGCACGGCGTGGACATTGAACGGCAAGTTCGGCGACTTGAAGGCCGTCTACACCGGTGGCTACCTGGTGCGCAAGGTCGAGCAAGTGGGCGACTACACGAACTACGCCCGCGGCGTGTACGCGGATTACTACCAGTGCTATGGTCCCAGTTATTATCATACCGCTCTAAAGTCCACGTGTTTCTCGCCGAGTGCCACCTGGCACTCGACCGAGAAGAACACCCATCAGCAGCACGAATTCCGCGTGAGCACCCCGGACGACTGGCGGTTGCGCGCCATTGTCGGTGCTTTTTGGGAAAACAACACGCTCGACGACCAGACCGGCTGGAACTACAAGAACATTCCTACGTGTACCTCGAACGGCGCGCCGGATACCCCGGGCAATGACGGCTGCTTTGCGAACATAGGCACGGTCCCCGGCACGACCGTCGTGAATCCCGGGGTTCAGGGCCCCAATACATCCTTCTATCAGGATACGACGCGCACGACCAAGCAAACCGCTTTCTTCGCATCGGCGGATTTCGATCTGATTCCCAAGGTCTTGACGGCCACGCTGGGCACGCGTCATTTTCGCTTCGACAACTCCTCGGCGGGCAGCGTCACGGGCAGCTTCTATTGTTTCGACGGGGGCATCCCGGCAACCGGATGCCATGTACTCAACTCCGGCACCCCCTACTTTTCCGCCTACAACCTCGACAATCCGCGGCTTGCGGATACCGAGTCCGGATTCAAGAGCCGCGGCAACCTCACCTGGCACATCACGCGGGATATCATGGTGTACTACACGTACTCCCAGGGGTTTCGGCCGGGTGGCTTCAACCAGAACGGCAATTCACCGCACGCCTTCACGCCTGCCATTGTGCCGCAGTATTTCATCCAGTCCTCCTACAAGTCCGACAAGCTGACGAACAATGAAATCGGCTGGAAGACTGAGTTCTTCGACCGCCGCCTGCAATGGAACGGGGCTGTGTATCGGGAGAACTGGGACGACGTCCAAGTGGCCTTCTTCGATCCTGGAGTGGTTGGCAACATCTTCTTCAACAGCAACGGTCAGAATTTCCTCGTCAAGGGGGTCGAGACCTCACTGTTGAGCCGGATCACGAATCAACTGACCCTGCAGGGCGCGGCATCCTGGAACCAGAGCCGGCAGACCAATTCCCCGGTTCTGTACAACAACAATCCGGCAAGCCCGGACTTCGGCAAGCAGATCACTAACGCCTGCAGCTCGTTCGGGCTCAAGTGCGTGCCAGTCACCAACCCGTTCGGTCCCGTCGGCGCCCCGACCGCGAATTCGCCGCCGCTCCAGTTCAGCCTGCGCGCCCGCTACGAGTGGACCTTTGCTGGATACACGCCGTTCGTGCAAGTCGCCGCCTCGCACAGCGGCCACTCCTTCACACAGGCGGGTTCGAATCCTTCGCTCGCGCAAGCCGGAGGCGTCAGCACCGGCAGGTTGCGCTTCGAGAATCCGGCGTACACAACCTACGATGCGTCATTCGGGGTCGCCAAGGACGCGTGGTACCTGAACGTGTACGGCGAGAATCTCGCCAATTCGAACAAGAGCGTTTTCGTCAGCACCGACCAATTCATCGAGGCGCAGACACCGCTGCGGCCGCGGGTTCTCGGCGCCACGTTCGGGTACAAGTTTTGAGTGATCAGTACCGCCGGAATGACGATCGCCAATGCCCGGATGTACTCCGTCAGCGCGGAAGCCGGTGCCGTCTGGCGGAATCTGCTGTCGGCGATCATCGCGCAGGCGGGCGTGCCGACGACCGTCATCGATCACCCGGCGCCCGCTCCGCTTGAGGAACTGTGGTTGAGGAACGATCAGGCGGCCGTGTTCATGTGCGGCCTGCCCTATTCGCGCGCGAAACCGCAACCCGTTCTCATCGCCGCTCCGATCCCTTCGCCAGCGGAATTCCACGGGACGCCCCACTATTGGAGTGATTTCGTGGTTCGCAAGGGCAGCGCCTTTCGAGAAGTCCGGGATACCTTCGGCAAGCGAATCGCCTTCACCGTCCCGGGTTCCCAGTCGGGTTGCGTCGCAGCGCTGACCTACTTGATGTCGGTACACCGCGAGGCGCCCGCGCCGCTCCAGACGCCCCCGTTCAGCGAAATCATCGCCCCCACGATTACTCCCAGCGGAGCCCTGACGGCGGTGGTCGACGGCACGGCGGACATTGCGCCCATCGATTCCTTCGCATTGCGTCTGCTTGGCAAGTATCGGCCCGATCTGGCATCCGAGGTTCGCGTGGTCGGGCGGACCGTCCCGACGCCCATACCGCCCTTGGTGGCTTCTGCGACGGCGGCATCCGAGAAGGAACATGCCGCTCTGCAGACGGCATTTCTCGAAGCGCACCAAAGCGCCGCGCTCAAACCCCTGATGGATGAATTGCTGCTACTGGGTTTCGCGGGACCGGACTCGGACGCTTATGCCGTACTGCGGGAGCGGTTCGACAGGGCCACGGCGTACTGGAGGTCGCATCGCCTCGCCGCCGTGACCCATCCTGCGTTCGCGCTGTGAGTTGAGTTAAAATACAGGGGTGGACGCGCTCCGACAGAAATTCCGCCAATTCGACGGTCCGACCTGGATCGTGGCCATTGTGCTGTATTCGCTGTGGTTTCTTCTAATCTGGTTCAACGCACTCCTGCCCTGGTGGGTCATCTTGCCCGTCGGAGCGTACCTGCTGGCCTGGCATTTCTCCCTGCAGCATGAGGCCATCCACTCATTCCGGGGCGTTCCCGCCTGGCTGCGATTCGCCGCGGTGTTTCCGCCGCTGGGTTTGTGGTTTCCGTTCCCCCTCTACCGCGAGAGCCATACCACGCATCATCGGGACGTCAATCTCACCATTCCCGGCGTCGACACCGAGTCCTACTACGTGCGGCGAGCGGACTGGGAACGCATGAGCCGGACCAGGCGGGCGCTTCTCACCTTCAATCAGACTATGGCAGGACGGCTTCTCATCGGGCCGGCACTGCGGCTATGGATAATGGTCACCAGGGAATCCGGCCGCGTGCGCAAGGGCGATTACACCCACCTACCGCACTGGGCGGTGCATGCCGTTGCGGTGGGACTGTTGTTCTGGTTCATTTCCGGCCTCTGCGGCATGCCCTGGTGGCAGTATTGCCTGTTGGTGGCTTATCCCGGACTTTCCTTGGGTCTGCTGCGCGCCTTCACGGAGCATCGAGCCGCGGAAGACTCGCAGGAACGCACCGCATCGGTGGAATCGAACGCGCTGTTCGGGCTGCTGTATCTGTACAACAACCTGCACGTCGCGCATCACCTGAAGCCCACCATGCCGTGGTACGACATCCCGCGTTACTACCGCGCCAATCGCGCCGACCTGTTGAAGGGCAATGGAGATTTCGTCTATCGCGGCTACGCCCAGCTCGCGAAGCGTTATTTGTTCGTTCCGGTGTTCAGTCCGGTGCACCCGCTGCTCTAGGCTGCTCTTCTTGACCCCTAGCGGGCACAAGGCAGGCAAATCAAGCCTGCACCGCCGGACGCTCCTTCCCATTCCCTTGGAAATCAGCAGGAGTGGTGGCCAACAAGCGGTCAACAAAGCGGCCATTTAAGCGGCCAACTTTGTAGATCTAACTTACATAATGGGTTGATATATAATAACTAATGCGCAAAATGAAACCGGACAAAGAACCGGCCAAAAAAACGGTCCCGGACGGGGGTGAATCCATCGGGCTGATGGAACCAATGATGATAGGCGACGGGGCGCGACAGCGCGCTGCTCTGACCGATCTCGCCTTGGATCTGGCGCAAAGGAGCGCCGGATTCCGGCGCTCACTGCCCGACAGTTTGCTGGCGTCGCTGGCCGATCTGGTGCGCTCGATGAACTGCTACTACAGCAACCTGATCGAAGGCCACAACACGCACCCAATTGATATCGAGCGCGCCCTCAAGGGCGACTACAGCAAGGATACGAAAAAGCGCGACCTCCAGTTAGAGGCGAAGGCGCACATCACAGTCCAACACTGGATCGACGGCGGCGGCCTCAAAGGTCGCGCCCTTACCGCCGATTCCATCCGCGCAATTCATCGCCGTTACTGCGAATTGCTGCCGGATGACCTGCTGTGGATCGAAGACCCGGCGACGAAAGAGAAGATCAAGGTGATCCCCGGCGCGCTGCGCGACCGGGATGTCACGGTCGGCATTCATGTCCCGGTCAGCCCGGCGGCGGTGCCGCGCTTTCTCAAGCGGTTCGAAGACGTCTACCGCAAGCTCGGCAAGAGCGAAACAATCCTCGCGGCGGCGGCGGCGCATCATCGTCTTGCGTGGATTCACCCGTTCCTCGATGGCAACGGGCGCGTCGTGCGGCTGATCTCGCACGCGACGCTGCTGGAGGTGCTCGATACCGGCGCGGTTTGGTCGATCGCGCGCGGCCTCGCCCGCAGCGTCGATACCTATAAAGGGCTCCTTGCGGCCTGCGACCTGCAGCGCCGCAACGATCTCGACGGCAGAGGCAACTTGAGCGAAGAGGCCTTAGCCGAATTCACCAAGTACTTCCTCAGCACATGTATTGATCAAGTGATTTTCATGGAGGGGCTGATGCAACCGGGTCAGCTCCGTGCGCGCATTCTGCTGTGGGCGGAGGAGCAAATGCGCTTGAAACAGCTGCCGCCGAAATCCGGGTCCATCCTAGAAGCGGTGCTTTACCGCGGCGAACTCCCGCGCGCCGACACGCCCGCAATCGTTGATTCCAGCGAGCGCAGTGCCCGCCGAGTCATCTCCGCCCTGCTGGGGCAGGGGGTGCTCACCTCCGCGAGCACCCGCGCGCCCTTACGTCTCGCCTTTCCCGCGACTCTCGCCTCACGCTGGATGCCCGGGCTGTTTCCTGAAAGGACGGGCTGACGAACGTCCGATTAAAAATCGGCGACGGTCTCGCGAATCCACCCGAACAGGTGCCGGACGTAGACTCGCTCCACGAGCAGGAGGATCTCGCCCGGTCGAGTGCACAGCGACATCACTGGCAACTCCGCCAACCGACTGGTGCGCGCCTCGCCGAGCGCCGGGATGGCATCGGTCGAACCCAGGCGCAGCAACAAATCGGGCGCGCGCGGGCCGGTTACCATCAAACTTAGTATGCCGCCGGTCTGATCGACCAGGCATCCATCTGAACGCGTTGCCGCGAACGCGCCGACCGTGGCGACACAGCTGGGGTCGGCGGTCAACAGGAGAGTCTCGGTCGGGCTGCGCCACGCCAGCACGAGTTCCGACGCGGCCGCGGCCGCTCCCTCAGCGGCAAGTACGCACCGGTGGGCGCGCAGCGGCGCCGGAAGGGAGCCGCCCAGCACCCCGCCCACCTCCACCGCAAAGGGACCCGCCGGATCGAAATAGCGAAGAGAGGCTATTGCGAGACCATGATCCCAGCGAAGCGTCACGCCGTCGGCTGACAAACCATCCTCGACCCCGAGATCGCGGAGGTCATCCATCGAGGCGCTCTCCATTGAGGCGCTCTCCGGCGGGGTCGATGAACGGCGCCTTGACGACGACGGCATCCAAACTGGTTCCGAGGTGATGCACGCGCACCCTGTCGCCCAGACGCTGCGCACCCCGTGCCAGGAGGCCGAGCGCCACCGGAGCGCCCAACGACGGACTCATGTAGCTGGACGTCACGTACCCTTCGGATCGGGTCGGCGGCGATCCCGCCGTGATCTGCGCGCCCACCGGCAGCGGCGTCAATGCGCCGCTCGCGAGGGCGACCAACTGCAGCCGTTCGGGATCGCGGGCCGCGGGCCGGAGCAAGGAGCGGCGGCCGACGAAGTTCGCCTTCTTTTTATCCAACGCGCGTGCGAAGCCGATGTCGCCCGGCAACGTGGTGCCGTCGGTGTCGGTGCCGATATGAATGTAGCCTTTCTCGGTGCGCAGAATTTCCAGCGCTTCGATGCCATAAGGCACCGCTGCGAATTCCGGCGCGCGGGCCCATAGACGGTCCAAGAGCCAGTGCACCCGCTCGGCTGGCAGGTTGACCTCGTAGCCGAGTTCACCGCTGAAGCTGGCGCGCAGCACGCGCAGCGGTACGCCCTCCAGTGCGCCTGCATGCAGGGTCATATGCTTCATCGATCTGGGCGCGAACGCGGCATCGAAGCCGATGGCGGATAACCACTGCCAGGCCTTCGGGCCCGCCACCGTGACGTTGCCCCAGCGCGACGTCACCGGCGTGACCACCACCCGTAGATTCGTGTACTCGCATTGCAGCCATTCTTCGAAAGCGGCCGTCGTGCGCTCCACGCCGGCGCTGGTGGTATTGACCCAATAGTGCTGCTCACCCAATCGCGCGACGATGCCGTCGTCCACGACGATGCCGTTCTCGTTCAGCAGCACTCCGTAGCGCGCCTGACCGATGCCGAGCGTCGACAGCGTGCCCACGTACATGAGATCCAGGAACTCGGCCGCATCCGGGCCGAACACCTCCAGCTTACCCAAGGGCGAACCGTCGAGGACGCCGACGCTGGCGCGCACGGCACGCGCCTCGCGCTGCGCAGCGACAGCGAGGGTCTCGCCCGCGAGCGGATACGCGGCCGGCCGGGACCAGCTGCCGAATTGCTCGAACAGGGCACCACGCGCTCGATGCCAGCGCTCGGCGGGCAGCGATTTCAGCGGCCGATACCGCAGTCCGACACGGCGCCCGGCGATGAGTCCCAGCGAAACCGGTGCGAACGGCGGACGAAACTTCGTGGTGCCGACTTCAGCCGGTTGGCGGCCGGTAAAATCGCCCATCAGGACCAGCGCATTGACATTGCTGGTCTTGCCCTGATCCGTGCCCATGCCCGTGGTCGTATAGCGCTTGAGATGCTCCACGGAACGATAGTTCTCGCGTGCGGCGAGGCCGACGTCGCCAACCGCCACGTCGTTCTGCAGGTCGACGAATTGCTTGCCCGTCACCCCGGGCAGCAGCGTGGAAGGCAGCGAGCGGCTCGCGCCGTGCGGCGTCGCCACGGGGGGAACGACGCCGCTTGCCAACGCGCGACCGACTTGGGACGCATGCTCGGCCGCTGCTTCCCGATCGAATATTCCCGCGCACGCACCGACGCTAACCAATCCCGGCGCGTGGCCATCGGGGACGAACATGGCCGCGTCTTCCAGCCAGCGCAGTTTGCCGCCCGCCTGCGAGTGCAGATGCACCGCCGGGGCGTGGCCCCCCGCGCTCAAGATCGAGTCGCAGTAGAAGGTCTCGGAACGTCCGGCGGCGCCCGCTGACACGACCGTGCAACCGCGCACCGAAGTGGTTCCATCGACTCTGGCGATTCCCGCATCGGTAAGGGTGCGAAAGCTCGAGCTGTCGACGCCGATATCGGCGCGCGCGCGACGGTCGACCAGCGCGACCACGTTCACCCCCGCGCCGCGCAGCGACTCGGCGACACCGTAAGCGGAATCGCTATTTGCTGCGATGACCACGTGCCGCCCGCAAGCCACGCCAAATGCATGCGCGAACTTCTCGCCGGCACCCGCCAGCATCACGCCCGGCCGGTCATTGTCCGGGAACAGCATGGGCCGTTCGAACGCCCCGGCGGCAGCGACGATGTGCCGTGCGCGAATTTTCCATAGACGCTCGCGCAACACGCCGCGGCCGGCGCCGCTCGACCTGTCGACCTGCGAAGCGGCGGCCGGCGAACCGGAGGCCCGGGCGGATCCCTGCGGCAGGGACTCCCGCGCGCAGACGAGTCCATGGTCGTAGACGCCGAACGCCAGCGCACGGGTCAGTATTCGCACGCCGGCTCGCCGCGCTGCGGCGCCGAGTGCGTCGATGTCCGCGTCGCCGCGCCAACTTAGGCCGCCGCCGAGAAAAGCGCCGCCCGCAAGCAATATCGTGTCTGCGCCCGAGCGCGCCGCCGAAACCGCGGCACTCAATCCGGCGATTCCGCCGCCCACCACCAGCACGTCCGCAACGGCCGCGACCTCTTCATAGCGGTCCGGATCCGCAACGCCTGCGGCGCGCCCGAGTCCCGCCATGCGCCTGATCATGGGCTCGAATAAATGCCAGTTCGGCCACTTGAACGTTTTGTAGTAGAACCCCGCCGGCAAGAGTGCGGACAGCATGCCGTTGACCGACCCCAAGTCGAATTCGACGGTGGGCCAACAGTTCACGCTCGCGGCACGGAGGCCCTCGGCGAGTTCGATCACGGTCGCGCGTTGGTTCGGCGTCCGCGTCGCGCCGGCACCCACGTCCACCAAGCCCGACGGATCCTCCACACCGCAGGAATAGAATCCCCTTGGACGATGCAGCTTGAAGCTGCGTCCCACCAATTGCACCCCATTGGCCAGCAAGGCGGACGCCAGCGTATCGCCGGCATAGCCGTTCATGCGCCGGCCGTTGAATTCGAACGACACCGACACCCTGCGGTCGAGGCGGAGCCCGAACGGAGCCGGCAGACGCGATGACGTCACCGCGGCGGCTCGGGTCACCGTGTTGCGCGCCAGATTGAACCAGCGCCCGCAGCCCTGTACATGGCGCCAGCGCTCGAGGTGCAGGCCCTTCGGATTATCCCTGAAGAAGAGATAGCTGCCCCAGGTCTCGTCGCTGGCGTCCTGCGCAGGCCGCTGAATGTGAGAAGTGCCGCCGCACACGAATTCGTTCTCGTCGCGCGGCCCGCAATGGATACAGGGTATTCTCATCATGATGTGTGCCCGGACCCGCTAATGCGCGATTCCGGATGCGGCTGCTTCGTCGATCAGCCGGCCGTCGATGAATCGTTGCAGTTGGAACGGCTCGGCCAGCGCATGGCTTCTACCCGTGGCAAGCACGTGCGCAAGCGTCCAGCCGCCCACGGGAATTGCCTTGAATCCACCGGTTCCCCAGCCGCAATTGATGTAAAGGCCGGGGACGGGAGTCGGCCCGATGATGGGACTGGAGTCGTGCACCACGTCGACGATACCCGCCCACTGACGCAGCAATTGCAGGCGGCTGAACGACGGAAACAGGGCCAGCACTGCGGCAATGATGGCCTGCTTGACGGCAAAGCTTCCGCGCTGCGCGTACGATGGAAACAGATCGAGCATGGCTCCCATGACGATCTCGCCTTTGTCGGACTGGCTGACGTACGCGCCGGTTCCCGGCGACAGCACGACGGTATCGAGAATGGGTTTGATCGGTTCGCTCACCATGGCCTGCAGTGCGTAGCTCGTCACCGGCAGCCGGAATCCCGCCAGATTGGCCAGCACCGAACTGTGTCCCGCGGCCGCGATTGCGACTCGATCGGCCCGGATCGGTCCGTGGCCGGTAGCGACGCCGGCGACCTTGCCGGACTCCAGGATGAAGCCGCGAACCTCGCAATTCTGGATGATGTGCACCCCCAGTGCGGAGGCCGCGCGAGCGTATCCCCAGGCGACGGCATCGTGCCGCGCGGTTCCCGCGCGCCGCTGCACGAACCCGCCCAGCACCGGCAAACGGGCACTCGGCGACAGATCGAGCGCGGGCGCCATCGCACCGACTTCGGCCGCGGTGACCAACTCCGCCGCAATGCCGTTCATCCGCATGGCATTCGCCCAGCGAGACATCGAATCGAGGTCGTGGCGGCTGTGCACGAGCATCACCAGCGCGCGCTGGCTCAACATGATGTTGAAATTGAGTTCCTGCGACAGGCTCTCGTACAACTTCAAGGAGAAATCGTAAAGCCGCGCACTTTCCGGAAACAAATAATTGGAGCGCACGATGGTGGTGTTGCGTCCGGTGTTGCCGCCGCCGATCCAGCCGCGCTCCAAGACCGCCACGTTCGTAACGCCGTGATTCTTGGCCAGGTAGTATGCCGCGGCGAGCCCATGCCCGCCGCCGCCGACGATGATCACGTCGTAGCTGGAGCGCCGCGCGGCGTCGGCCCAAGCAGGTTCCCAGTTCCGATGTCCGGATAGAGCCCCGCGGAGCAATGACCACGCGGAATACTTCAAGCGGCGCTACTTCGCATCTTCCGTAAGTCGTTCCTCGAGATGCGTGCAGTACCAGTCGACGAATTGGCTCACGCCGTCCTCGTGTACGGGCGAATACGGCGCCGGTTCGTAGGCGGGAGAGTTCACGCCGATCTGATTCTCCTGGCAGACCCGGCGGTCCGAATCGTTGGTGGCCATCCAGACTTCGGTGAGCCGCTTCAAGTCGTAGTCGATCCCCTCGACCGCGTCCTTGTGCACCAGCCACTTCGTGGTCAGCTGCGTCGTGGTCGGCGACAGCGGCAGCATCCGGAACGTCGTGGCATGGTCGGCCATGATGTGATTCCACGTGGTCGGGAAGTGGAATAGCAGCAACGAGCCGACATCGGGCTCGCCGATGCCGGCGGACAACGGACGGCCGACCGCGGGCTTGCCGTCCATGGTGAAGCTGGTTGCACCTTCATTCAACGGATAGCGCGTGACCCGGTATTGGCCGTTCGCCGAGATGCGGAATTTACTGGGCAGCCCCATCGCCTCCCAGTGCTGCCATTTGGCCGCAATCCGCGGATCGCCGGCCGCCCCGTCGATGCCGGTGATGGTCGGATCCTCGGGAAACGTGCGGGTCAATTCCGGGTGATTGGCCGAACAGTGATAACACTCCCGGTTATTCTCCCAGACGAGTTTCCAGTTCGCGTTTTCGACCATGGTGTATTCGAAGGCGACTTTCGTCTCATGCAGCTTGTGCGGAAGGAAATACGGCTGGAGCATCTGCCGGACCGGCTCGAAGTCGGGTGCCGCTGCCGCCAGGCACACCCAGATGTAGCCGCCCACGGTAGCGCAGTGAATGGGCTTCAATCCATATTGCGATTTGTCGAACGAGCTGCCCATGTCGCGCGCCGCCAGCAGGCGTCCGTCGAGACTGTAGGTCCATTGATGATAGGGACAAACCAGCCGCGGCGAGCTCCCATGTTCCGCCGAACAGATGCGCGATCCGCGGTGCCGGCACGAATTGTGAAATGCGCGAACCCCGCCCTCGCGGTCGCGCACCACGACGATGGGATATTCTCCGACTTGCACCGTCAGGTAATTTCCCGCGTTCAGCATTTCGCAGTCGTGCCCGACGAAGAGCCAGTCGCGGTACCAGATCATGTCGAGATCGAGGCGATAGTCCTCAGGGCTGGTGTAGAAGTCCCGCTCCAGCGCGGTCACACGGTTGCGGCGTCGCAATCGGCCCAGCATCTCTTCGCGAACGCGCCTGGCGGCGCCGGTGTTCAAATCCAATCGAGCGTTCATGGGAGAGTTCCTGTCAGCGAAAATTCCAAGCGCAGTTTCAGTGCCTCAAAGAATAACAAAATCGGCCGGCAGTCATTGCCCCGAAGCGACGTGTTCTACAATATAAACGACGGGGCGGCCCGCCCAAGATAGAATCGCACGATGAGCGACCCACAGGCGGCGAAGGGCATTGTTCACGAGCCGCCGGCCTCCGGGCTGTGGCTCGGACTCGACACGGGAGGCACGTTCACCGACGCCGTTCTGCTGGCGGACGGACGCCGGGTGGTGGCGAGCGCAAAGTCGCTGACGACCCACTGGGATCTTGCGATCGGGATCGGTCACGCGATCCGCGCGGTTCTCGGCGAAGCGCCGACCACTCTGGGCCGCGGGGATATCGACCTGGTGTCCGTCTCGACCACCCTCGCGACCAATGCCGTCGTCGAAGGCCGCTTCAGTCCGGTCTGCACGCTTCTGATCGGATTCGATGATGCCATGGTCTCGCGTTCCGGCCTGAAGCAACACGGCGGCGCGCTGGTCAGGATCGGCGGCGGGCACGGCGCGACCGGCGACGAAGGCGCGGCGCTTGATGAACCCGCCATCGAGCGCGCCGTCGCGGAGCACGCCTCTCACGTCGAGGCATTCGCCGTCGCGGCGAACTTTTCGGTGCGGAACCCGGCGCATGAATTGCGGGCCCGCCAGATCATCCGCGCGCTGTCGCATAAACCGGTGACCTGCGCCCACGAGTTGACGTCGAAGCTCGATGCTCCGAGACGCGCGCTGACGGCGGCGTTGAACGCGCGGCTCACGCCGCAAATCCGGCACCTGATCGAGGCGCTGACGCGAGTTCTCGCCGGCGAGTCGATCGACGCCCCGCTCATGATCGTGAAGGGCGACGGCTCGTTGATGAAGGCCGAGATCGCGCTCGAGTACCCTGTCGAGACCATCCTCTCCGGTCCGGCGGCGAGCGTGGTCGGTGCCGGGTTCCTCACGGGGTTCGAGGATTTCGTGGTGTCGGACATGGGGGGCACCACCACCGACGTCGCGGTCGTCTCCGCCGGCCGGCCGGTGATCAGAGCCGAGGGAGCCCTCGTCGGCGCCTGGCGCACCATGGTCGAGGCCGTGGACGTGCGCACCAGCGGTCTCGGGGGCGACAGTGAAGTGTACTTCGACCGGCAGCTCCAATTGGCCGCAGGGCCGCGCAAAGCCATGCCCCTCTGCTTGTTGGCGCAGGCCTTCCCGGACACGCTCGTGCAATTGCGCAGCATCGCGCAACTCGAGCGTCTGCCCGACTACGCAGCGCAATTCGCGTTCCGCACACCGGGACGGTCGCCCGGGGCGCACGCGACGACGGTCGAGCGGCACTTGTGGGAGACTCTGCGCCGCGAACCCCTGCGCCTCTCCTCCGTGGTGCGCAGCAAGTCGGGACTCGAGGCGTTGCGCCGCCTCGCCGATGGCGGCCTCGCGACCATCGCGGGCTTTACTCCCAGCGACGCCATGCATGTGCTCGGCCGTCAGCAGGGGTGGGTTCGGGAAGCCGCCGAGTGCGGCGCCCGCATTCTTGCCACCGAAGAGCGCAATGCGCGGGCTGCCCGCGCGGCGGCTTCGCCGGAGGAGATCTGCGAGCGCACGTACGAATACGTGGTGCGCGAAAGCGGCCGTCTCCTGCTCGGCGCGGCGCTGGCGCATGATCCCGGCATCGAGGCGCGTGCCGGCCGTTGGGGCGTGCTCGGTGATCGGTTGGTGGAAGCCACCGTGGCCGGGCGCCGGTTCTCGGGTCTGGCGCAGGCAACCCTTGGGTTGGCGCGGCCGCTCATTGCAATCGGCGCTCCGGTCGGCGCCTACTACCCCGAGGTGGCACGCCGCCTCGGCGCATCATTGGTCATCCCTCCTCACGCCGCGGTATGCAATGCGGTGGGTGCCGTCGCAGGAGTGGTTTCTCAGGCCATCGACATACTCGTCAATCAACCGACATTCAAGGTCTTTCGGGTCCACGATCCGGCGGGATATCAGGATTACCCTGATCCGGAGCCTGCGCTCGAGCATGCACGGCGCGCAGCAAGCGGGCTTGCGCTGGCCGCGGCGCGCCGCGCCGGAGCCGCGGATCCCCATGTCGAGACGACCGTCACCGAAAGGCTCGCGCAGGTCGGCCCCGGCGCCGAATATCTCGCCGAGGCGGTGGTGCGTTCCACCGCCACGGGACGACCGCTCGCGGGTCACGCCGGCGCCTCGGACAAAGGCATATCGTTGGATCGGCATATCGGATAATGGGATCGGCATATCGGATAATGGCATGCCGCTGGGCGGGTCATTTTCCTTATACTGATTTTTTCCCAACACCCGGCGTAGTCTTCATGAAACAGCCCGACGAACCGCCCGGTCGACGCAACCGGCGCCGCGCCACGGGCGCCGAAGTCAGCCACGCCGTGTTCGACCGCACGCGGTCCTACCGGCATTTGCGCAACCCCTTCGAGCCGCTCAAGGTGTTCTCCGACGATCAGGTATCGGCCATCCACGATGCGGCGCTCGTCATGCTCGAGACGCAGGGGATGAAGGTGCTGTCGGCCGATGCCCGAAAGGCCTACCGCGATGCCGGGGCCGACCTCGACGAGGCAACGCAGACCGTGCGCCTCGGCCGCGATCTCGTTGCGGCTTCGCTAGCGACCGCGCCGCGCGACATCACGCTGCATGCGGTGGATCCGCAACGGCATGTTCCGCTTTCCGGCCGATGCGTCGCGTTCGGTCCGACTTCGGGGCCGCCCAACATCATGGACACGGCGCGCGGCCGGCGCGCGGGCACCTTCGAGGATTTCTGCAACATCACCAAGCTGTGCCAGAGCTTCGAGGTCATCCACTTTCTCGGCGGGGCCACGGAACCTCAGGACATCGCGGTCAACGTGCGGCATCTGCACGTGACGCGCGCCCAGTTGATGCTCTGCGACAAGATCCCTTTCATTTTTTCGCGCGGTCACGGCCAGATCGCCGATAACTTCGAACTGATCCGGCTGGCGCATGGCATCAGCCCCGGCGAGTTCCGTTCCCGCCCCTACACCTACACCATCATCAACACGAATTCGCCGCTGCAGCTCGATATTCCGATGGCCGAGGGGATCATGGATTTCGCGGCAGCGGGGCAGGTGCTGGTAATCACGCCGTTCACGCTGGCCGGCGCGATGGCGCCGGTGACGATCGCGGGCGCACTGACGCTCGCGCACGCGGAGGCTCTCGCCGGACTGACCCTTGCGCAAATCGTGAAGCCCGGAGCGCCCATCGTTTACGGCAGCTTCACGTCGAACGTCGATATGAAATCCGGATCGCCCGCCTTCGGTACGCCGGAATACGTGAAGGCGGCTTTCGGCGCCGGCCAAATGGCGCGATTTCTCGGTCTGCCCTGGCGATCCTCCAACGCGACAGCCTCGAACATTCCCGATGCGCAGTCGGCCTATGAATCGCAGATGAGCCTGTGGGGCGCCTTGTTGGGCGGCTGCAATTTCGTCCTGCACGCGGCAGGCTGGCTCGAAAGCGGGCTGACGACATCGTACGAGAAATTCATCCTGGACATCGAAATGCTGCAGATGTTCGCCGAGGTGTTCCAGCCGGTCGGCGCGACGCCCTCCGATATCGCGCTGGACGCGGTTGCGGAGGTTGGGGCGGGAGGGCATTTCTTCGGCTGCGCACATACGATGGAGCGATATCGCAGCGCGTTCTATGCGCCTCTGGTGTCCGATTGGCGCAATTCCGGCAGTTGGGCCGACGACGGCTCCAAAACGGCCACCGAGCGAGCGAGCGGCATATGGCGCGACATGCTGGCACGTTATGTCGCCCCGCCGCGCGATCCCGCCGTGGCCGAGGCCCTGGACTCCTATGTCGCGCGCCGCACGGCCGAGGGCGGCGCCCCGCCGGTGACCTGAATGTGTCGCATCCCGGCACGCTGCCGTCGCAATACCACAACTCTCGCCGAGAGTTGCGACTTACCATGCAGCCTACGCAGCCCGTGTAACGTACGGTGGCGGCTCGAAAAAATACAATGGAGACGTCGATGACTGAGCCGACTGAAGGTGAATTCGACTTAGGCTCCCTCAATGATGAGGAACTCACCGAACAGGTCCATGACGACCTGTACAACGGATTGAAGAACGAAGTCGAAGAAGCCACGCGCATCTTCCTGAAGCGGGGCTGGTCGGCCGAGCGCGTGCTCAATGACGCTCTGGTGGAAGGCATGCGCATCGTCGGCATCGATTTTCGCGACGGCATCCTGTTCGTTCCGGAGGTCCTCCTGGCCGCGAACTCGATGAAGGGCGGAATGGAAATCCTGCGCCCTTTGCTCGCCGAAACCGGCGTGGAGCCCATCGGCAAAATCGTCATCGGAACGGTCAAGGGCGACATTCACGACATCGGCAAGAATCTCGTCTCGATGATGCTCGAGGGCGCGGGCTTCGAGGTCATCGATCTCGGCATCAACAACGCGGTCGAAAAGTACCTGGACGCGCTCGACAAGCACAAACCCGACATCCTCGGCATGTCGGCGTTGTTGACGACCACGATGCCGTACATGAAGGTCGTCATCGATACGCTGAAAGAGCGCGGCATCCGCAACGATTACATCGTGCTCGTCGGCGGCGCGCCGCTCAATGAAGAATTCGGCAAGGCCGTCGGCGCCGATGCCTATTGCCGCGATGCCGCCGTGGCGGTCGAGACCGCCAAAGGATTGATCGCCGCGCGGCGAGCCGCGGCGGCGGCGCACTGAACCCGATGCGCGCACTGACTCCAGAGAACTCGGCGGCCGACCGGGCCGCGGACGGCCAGGGTGTGTTGGTCATCGCCTGCGGAGCCCTGGCGCACGAAATCATCGCGCTGCGGCGGGCCAGCGGCTGGAATCATCTGGACGTGCGCTGCCTGCCGGCCGATCTGCACAATCGTCCAGCGCAAATACCGGCCGCCGTGCGCGGCGCAATTCGTGCCTCGCGCGGCCGCTATCGCTCGATCTTCGTCGCCTACGGCGACTGCGGCACAGGCGGATTGCTCGACGATGTATTGCGCCAGGAAGGCATCGAACGAATCCCCGGCGCGCATTGCTACGAATTCTTCGCCACCGGACCTGTGTTCGCCGATCTCGCCGAGGCCGAGCCGGGAACGTTCTACCTCACGGATTTCTTGCTGCGTCATTTCGAGCGCCTGGTGATCCGCGGATTGGGACTGGATCGCCACCCGGAATTGTTCCCGGCCTATTTCGGCAATTACCGCAAGCTCCTCTACCTGGCGCAGTCGCCTCTGCCCGGGGCGGAAGGCCGCGCTCGCGCGATTGCCGTGCGCATGGGCCTCGCGTTCGAATATCGCGCCACGGGTTACGGGTCGCTCGAGACCGGCATGCGCAGGGCGGTGGAACATGCAAGGGCCCTACGCAGCGAGGCGGTACTTCCATGGCCTCGTTGATCGTCATCTCGTGGCGCGACATTCCGGCGCAGGTCATCGTCAAGCGCGGCCGGGAGGCGGCGAAAGTGCAGCTCTCGGCCCGCTTTCAGGAAGCAGTCGACCGCGCCGCCATGCGCGCCGGCAAAGGAAGCTCGGATGCCTATCTCGCCGACTGGCAGCGCAGCGCGCCCCGTCCATGCGGCGAGGATCTGCAGGCGGAGGCCTCCGCGGAGGCGGCCCGCCTCGAGGCGAAATTCACCGATCAGGATCTCGAGCGCCTGATTCGCGCCAAAGGCGTCGATAACGCCGCCGGCGCGTCTGCCGCGGCGGCAGACTTAGGGAAGCCAGCCGCCTCGCTCGACGAGTCCGCCTGATGTACCGCGTGCGGCTATGGTCGGTGCGCCGGGCACGCGGCTTGAACGCGTTCTACCGCGGGTTCGAGTCGATGCTGGTACGGCTTCATCCTCTTTTCAAGGCGCTGGGGTATGAACGCCTCGAGCGGCCTGTAGCGGCCGTCGAGCATGCCGTCAAGGGTCTGTTGTTCGACTGCCGCATGTGCGGACAATGCATCTTGAGTTCCACCGGCATGTCCTGTCCGATGAACTGCCCGAAGTCCCTGCGCAACGGTCCCTGCGGCGGCGTGCGCGCCAACGGCAATTGCGAGGTCAAGGAGGACATGCGCTGCGTTTGGGTCGAGGCCTACGAGGGCAGCAAGCGCATTCCCGGCGGCGCCGAGGCGATGAGCCAGGTGCAGTTCGCGGTCGATCAACGGCAGCAAGGCCGCTCGTCGTGGCTGCGCGTGGCTCGCGAGAAGGCCTGCGAAAAGGACGGCGCAAGGTCCGCCGGCGCCCCGCAGGCTCCGGCATGAAGTTCGACGACGAGCCGATCGTACCCGGCTATCCCCTGCCCATTCTTCCGGGTCACACCTCGCCGGGGCGCTTCGAGCGCGTGCTGCGCGCGGGCAGCTTCGCGGTCACCACCGAGCTTGCTCCGCCGGACTCGGCCGATCCGGAAGACGTGTACAAACGGGCGCGGGTCTTCGACGGCTACGTCGATGCCATCAATGCGACCGACGGCAGCGGCGCGAACTGCCATATGTCCAGTCTCGCGGTTTGCGCATTACTGACGCGCATCGGCTATGCACCGATCATGCAGATCTCCTGCCGCGACAAGAACCGCATTGCGATTCAGGGCGACATCCTGGGCGGCGCGGCGATGGGTGTCTGCAACATGTTGTGCCTGACGGGCGACGGGGTCCAGGCGGGAGATCATCCGCAGGCGAAACCGGTGTTCGATCTCGACTGCGTGTCTCTGCTCGAAATCGCACGCAACCTGCGCGATGAGCACCGGTTCCAAAGCGGACGCAAGATCACCTACGCCCCGCGCGTATTCTTCGGCGCGGCGGAAAATCCCTCGGGCCTGCCCCACGCCTGGCGGGCGCAGCGCCTGGCCAAGAAAATCGCCGCCGGAGCTCAATTCATTCAAACCCAGTATTGTTACGACTTGCCGTTGCTGCGCGCGTTCATGCAGCACGTCGAGGAACTCGGCCTCATCGGCAAAGTATTCATCCTGGCGGGCGTCGGCCCGCTGCGTTCGGCGAAAACGGCCGAGTGGATGCGCAAGCACGTGCCTGGGATGCATGTTCCCGACAGCACCATCGCGCGGCTTCAGGGAGCCCAGGATCAGGCGCGCGAGGGCCGCAACATTTGCATCGAGCTGATCCAGCAGATCCGCGACTTCCCCGGCATCAGCGGGGTGCACCTCATGGCCTATCGACAGGAAGAATCCGTGGCGGAAATCGTCGATCGATCCGGCGTACTTCAAGGCCGCGCCCCCTGGTATCCCGGCCGCGACACCCCCCCAGCATCCCAAAGGACCGCCTAATGACCGACACCGTCGTCAGTTCCGCCACCAAGGAAGTCGTCATCGGCTTCGATCGTCCCTTCGTCATCATCGGCGAACGCATCAATCCGACCGGTCGCAAAATTCTCGCCGCCGAAATGGCGGCGGGCGACTTCAGCCGCGTCGAGGCCGATGCACGCGCCCAGGTCGAAGCCGGCGCCCACATGCTCGACGTCAATGCCGGTATCCCGCTCGCCGATGAACCGGCGATCCTCGCGCGCGCCGTGCAACTCGTGCAATCCATCACCGACGTTCCCCTGTCGATCGACTCCTCGATCGTCGCCGCGCTCGAAGCCGGCCTCGCGGTGTACAAGGGCAAGGCGCTGGTCAACTCCGTAACCGGCGAAGACGAACGACTGGAATCGGTGCTGCCGCTCATCAAGAAATACGGCGCTGCGGTGATCGCCATCTCGAACGACGAGACCGGGATTTCAGAGGATCCGGACGTGCGCTTTGCCGTGGCCAAGAAAATCGTCGAGCGCGCCATCGACCACGGCATCCCGGCCTGCGACGTCGTCGTCGATCCATTGGTCATGCCCATCGGCGCCATCAATCAGGCCGGCGTGCAGGTCATGCGCCTGGTGCACCGCCTGCGGACGGAACTCAAGGTCAATACGTCCTGCGGCGCGTCGAATATCAGCTTCGGGCTGCCGAACCGCGACGGCATCAACAGTGCGTTCCTCACCATGGCGATGGGCGCCGGCATGACCTCCGCCATCACCAATCCGCTGCATGTCGAAGTGATCAAAGCGGTGATGGGCGCCGATGTCATGCTCGGGCACGATCCGGACTGCGCACGCTGGATCCGCCGTTTCCGCGAGGCGCCGCCGCCCGCGGCCGCGGGCGCGGATGCGCCGCGTGGGCGCCGTGAAGGCGGCCACCGCCGGCGCCCGGCCTGACGAGCGACTTAAATGGCGTCCCGAACTCCGCTCGTCGTCTTCATGCCCTCGGGAAAGCGGGGCCATTTTCCCGTCGGCACCCCGCTGCTGCAGGCCGCTCGCAGCCTCGGCGTCGACATCGACTCGGTGTGCGGCGGCCGCGGCTTGTGCGGACGCTGCCAGGTGCTGGTCGCCGATGGGGAGTTCGCGAAGCTCGGGGTAACTTCGTCGAGCGCCAGCCTGTCGCCGTTCAGCGAGCCGGAAATGCGCTTCTCGCGGCGCGCTCCGTTGGCCGAGGGCCGGCGCCTCTCCTGTTCGGCGCGCGTCGAAGCCGATGTGGTGATCGACGTGCCGGCCAGCAGCCAGGTGCATCGCCAGGTGGTGCGCAAGGAAGCCGATGCACGCGCGCTGGTGCTGAATCCGGTGGTTCGCCTGCACTACGTGCAGGTGAAGGAACCGGACATGCAAGACCCCTCCGGCGACCTGCGCCGGCTGTACGAGGCGCTGGAATCCGAGTGGGGCCTGAAGGATCTGGCCTGCGATCTATCGGCGCTGCAAACGCTGCAGCCGGCCCTGCGTGCCGGCGCGTGGCAGGTCACCGTGGCGGTGCACGCCGAAAAACAAGTCATCGGGATCTGGCCGGGGTTGCATGAACTCGTCTATGGTCTCGCCATCGATGTGGGTTCGACGACCATTGCCGCGCATCTGTGCAATCTTCAGAGCGGCGACGTCGTCGCCTCCGCCGGCGTCATGAATCCGCAGATCCGCTTCGGCGAGGATCTGATGAGCCGCGTCTCGTATTCGATGATGAATCCCGGCGGCGCCGCCTTGATGACGGCAGCCGTGCGCGAAGCCCTGTGCGGACTGGCGGCGGACGTGGCGCGAGATGCGGGCATTTCGCACGAGGACATCCTCGAGGCAACGCTGGTCGGCAATCCCATCATGCATCACCTGCTGCTCGGCATCGATCCGGGGGAACTCGGCGGCGCACCCTTCGCCCTCGCCGTCGATCATTCTCTGACGCTGCGGGCCAACGTCATCGATCTGAAACTGAACCGCAACGCGCGAATTTACGTGCTGCCATGCATCGCCGGGCACGTCGGTGCCGATGCCGCGGGGATGGTGCTCTCCGAACGTCCCGACCTCGACGCCGAGATGACGCTCCTGGTGGATGTCGGCACCAACGCAGAGATCGTGCTGGGCAATAACCGGCGCCTCGTCGCCTGTTCCAGTCCCACCGGCCCCGCGTTCGAAGGCGCCCAGATCAGCTGCGGTCAACGCGCAGCGCCCGGAGCGATCGAACGCGTGCGCATCGACCGCGAAACGCTCGAGCCGCGCTTCAAGGTCATCGGCTCCGACCTGTGGTCCGACGACCCGGCCTTCAATGAAGCCACGGCCGCCACCGGCATCACCGGCGTTTGCGGGTCCGGCATCATCGAAGTCATCGCCGAGATGTACCTCGCGGGAATCCTCAATCAAGACGGCGTCCTCGACGGCAGATTGTCCTCACGCTCGCCCCGCATCGTGGCCAATGGCAGGACGTTCGCCTACCTGCTGCATCAAGGCGCGGTGGAAATGAAAATCACCCAGACCGACGTGCGCGCCATCCAACTGGCGAAAGCCGCGCTGTACGCGGGAGTCGCGCTCCTCATGGAACGGTTAGGGATAGATCACGTCGATCGCATTCGCCTCGCGGGCGCCTTCGGCAGCCATATCGACGTCAAGTACGCGACCATTCTCGGGATGATTCCCGACTGCGATCTTGCGCAGGTGCGCTCCGCCGGAAATGCCGCGGGAACCGGCGCCCGCATCGCGCTGTTGGATTCCACGTCGCGCGGCGTCATCGAAACCTTGGTCAGGCGCATCGAGAAAGTGGAAACCGCCATCGAGCCGCGTTTTCAACACCATTTTGTCGAGGCCATGGCCATCCCTCACAAGACGGCGGGCTACCCGAATCTGCGAAAAGTCGTCGAATTGCCCGCGCCCAAGGAATCGACGAGCCAGGCCGAAACGCGCGGGCGCCGGCCGCGCCGTGCGGAGAAATCGAACACGGATTAGTTCGGGCATCGCGCCTACACCCTACTCCCGACATATCACGCTAAGATACAAAAGCCGGACATCTGATTGGATGCGTCATTTTTTCGGATTGGGGGACAAAACGAGTGACGCGGCGCACACAGCGCGCTCCCTTGCGCTTATTTTGCGACATGGTGTAGCGTATGTGCCCCGCTGGCAACAAGGATACCTACCCGTGAAGTCAACTCGAAAAATCACAAAATGTTCCGCGTTGTGCTCTGCCGTGATCCTGTTTGTTGCCTGCACAAACCAGATGGAACCGGCTAAATACGCGCTTGATAAAATCAATGGGACTTTGAGTAGCGTATCGGCGGATGCGCAGCAGTACGTCCCCGACCAGCTGGCCAGCGCCCAGAGCAAGGTGGCCGAACTGACCGCTTCATACGACAAGAAGGACTACGCGGCGGTGCTGAAGAGCGCCCCCGCGGTACTGGCCGAGGTCAATGGTCTGGCCGGCGCAGCGGCAGCCAAGAAGGATGAGCGTGTGAGAGAGTTGGGCAACGAGTGGAGGAGCCTGGCCGCGTCCGTCCCACAATCGGTTACAGCAGTGCAAACCCGTATCGACGCGTTGACAAAGGCCAAGCGCGCACCGAAAGACGTCGATCTCGCAGCTGCCAAATCGGGGCTTGCCGATGCAACTTCGGCGTGGGAGAACGCACAATCCAAATTCCAATCGGGTGGTGTCGAGGATGCAGTGGCCGCAGCCAAAGATGCAAGTGGTAAGCTCGCGTCGGCTGCAGGGGCATTAAAACTGGAGTTGCCTCACACCGGCCAGTGAGTCCGTAACCCGACGCTCAGCTCCGCGCTGCAATTTCGTCGATGTGATCGAGCAGATCCGCGGGATCCGCGTAGACGCGGAACGCGCCGGCGCGCGCGAGTTCTTCCTCGCCATAGCCGCCGGACAGCAAACCAACGCCGAGTGCCCGGGCGCGCTGCGCGGCGATCATGTCCCAGATGCTGTCGCCGAGCACCAGCGAGTCGCGGATATCGACGCCCAGGCGTGCCGCCGCCGTGAGGAACAGATCCGGATCGGGTTTTGCATACTTGACCTGATCGCGCGTGACGACCGGAACGTCACCGGGGTCCACGCCGAGGGCGGTCAGACTGGGTCCCGCGGTTTCCATTCGCCCGCTCGTCGCGATTGCCCAGGGCGTGTCCTGCGCCGTCAGGTAGTCGAGCAGTTCGCGCGCACCGGGTAGCGGGCGCACGCCGGCGGACAACACTTTGTAGGCCTCGGCATGGCGAAAGCGGAGCCGCTCCAGACGCTCCGGCGTGCTGTCAAACCCGGTTTCGCGCAGCAGTATGTCCGTGAATAGCCCGCCGCTCATGCCGATCTTGCGATGAATGCGCCAGACCGACAACGGAATACCCTCCAGATCGAGCGAGGTTTTCCATGCCAGCACATGTTGATACACGCTGTCGACCAGAGTGCCGTCGAGATCAAACAAAAATGCGGTCTTGTTGCGAGTCATAGGCCCGCCGGACGAATCCAGTCAGACGTTGGAATCGGGAAAAGCCGCCTTGCGCCGCGCAATGTAGTCGAGCAGCGCCTCGTCGATGGCCGGCTCGATGGGCGGTGCGACATACTCGGCGAGCTGCTTCTTCCACAGGGTGTTGGCGCGCTTGGTCATGTCCGGCGAACCCTCCGCTTCCCACTGCTCGTAGCTGTTGTTGTCGGCCAGCGGCGAGCGGTAGAAGGCATTCTCGAAGTTGGCCTGCGTATGAGCGCAGCCGAGGAAGTGCTTGCCGGGTCCGACTTCATGCATGGCATCGAGCGCCTGGCCGTTTGGCGATAAATCCACGCCCGCCAGCAGGGTGTGCATCATGCCTGCCTGGTCGACGTCCATGACGAACTTCTCGTAACCCATTGCCAGGCCGCCCTCGAGCCACCCCGCCGTGTGCAGCACGAAATTGACGCCGGCCAGGCAGGTCGGCAGAAGTGTGTTTGCCGACTCGAAAGCCGCTTGCGAATCCGGAATCTTCGATGCGCACAAGCTGCCGCCGGAGCGGAACGGTACGCCCAAGCGGCGCGCCAGGGCGGCCATCGAATACAAAACCAATGCCGGTTCCGGCGTACCGAAGGTCGGAGCCCCCGATTGCATGGAGATGGAGGACGCAAAGCTGCCCAGCACCACCGGTGCTCCCGGATTGACCAATTGCACGAAGGCAAGGCCCGCCAGCGCTTCGGCCAGGGTCTGAGCCACGGTGCCCGCGACCGTCACCGGCGACATGGCGCCGGCCAGAATGAAAGGCGTGATGATGGTGGCCTGGTTCGCGCGCGCATACACCTTGGCGGCGCCCAGCATGGTGGCGTCGTAGGTCATCGGCGAGTTGACGTTGATGAGATTGATGATGGTCGTCTTGGGCCGTCCCGTGAGCGGATCAGTCAATTCCTCGCCGAAGACGATATTCGCCATGGCGACGGAATCCGCCGCCCGCTCCGGCGCCGTGACGGAGCCCATGAAGGCCTTGTCGCTGTACTTGAGGTGGCTGTACACCATGTCGAGATGCCGCTTGTTGACCGGCAGGTCCACCGGCTCGCAGATCGTGCCGCCCGAGTGGTGGAGGGAGCCCGCCATGTAGGCGAGCTTGACGAAATTGCGAAAGTCCTCGATGCGGGCGTAGCGGCGGCCCTCGTCGAGACTGCGCACGAAGGGCGACCCGTATGCCGGCGCGAATACGGTGTTCTTGCCGCCGATGACCACGCTGCGCGCCGGGTTGCGCGCATGCTGGGTAAACTCGCGTGGGGCCGTGCGCTGAATGAGCGATCGGCACATGCCCCGTGCAAAATGCACTCTCTCGCCCTTGACGTCGGCGCCCGCCGCCCGCCAGATCTCGAGCGCCTCCGGGTCATCGCGGAAATCGATGCCGATCTCCTCGAGAATGGTGTCGGCGTTATGTTCCATCAGCGCCAGACCTTCTTCGGTCAACACTTCGTAGTACGGGATCTTGCGGGTGATGTAGGGAATCGACGATGCAGCCCGTGCGGCACGGGACGCCCGCTTCGCCTCGCGGCCGCTCGGCCGCCGTGCATGTCCCGACTGCGACAGCGTTTGGGTTTGTGGCTCGTCCATCGTCATACTCCCGTTGCCCGAGCGGTGTTTCTTGATCCACCTCAAGTATGGTCGCTGACGATGTGTTCGGCTGATAAATTTGCGTCGTCGGCTTAGCCAGACGCGCCATTTCCAAGCCGTTTACCCGCATCACCAGCGGACGTCACCCCGATTCACGATGCATCCCGGTCCTGTTCGCTGAGCCAAACATCGAACTCGCCTGGCGCGGCTGGCTTGCACGTATAGCCCTCAGTGTGGCGGATATGATCCTGGCGCGCTGTCAATACCATTGTATTGACATTGCTGCGAAACCGGACCGGTAGCACGAAGAACCACATGACGCCGCCCGGCGGGCCCAACGCGATTCGGTAGGTACCAAATGCATCGAATGCCGGTGAAACATCGCTCTGCCAGACTCGTCTTGGCCGCCCTGCTGGCCGCCGGCATCACCGGCTTGAACAAGGAAGGTGCCTTCATGCGTGACGAAGCGCGGGCTACTCGCCCCCGTTTTGTGTTGGCCGCGGCGAGCGCTGCAGTCATGCGCATCGACATCCCCTTTTTAAGGATCATGTCTTGCGAGAGCGCGGACTGTCAATCATTAACGCGGCGGAGCTTATCGAGTGTTCAATAGACGCTCCGGTTCCGTATTTTCTCCGCCATGGGTATCATGTCGGGATGGAATTCAATATCTCACATGCCTACATACTGACGGCAACGTGCGCCAGCCGCATGGGCACCACCGCCCGCATCACCGGATTCATCGCCGCCCACCGCCTCTACATCATGGAGATGCAGCAATTCGACGACGTGATGACGAAGCGTTTCTTCGTCCGGGTCACATTTTGCGGCGTCGCCGGCGAACCCGTCGACCTGAAGAGCTTGCGCAAGGATTTCATCGCGGTCGCCGATGTCGAGCAGATGCAATGGGCCATCCACGACGGCGCCTACCGCAGCCGGGTCATGATCCTGGTGTCGAAGTTCGATCATTGTCTCGAAGATCTGCTGTATCGCCACCGCACCGGCGAACTGAAGATGGATGTCACCTGCATCGTTTCGAATCATCCCGACCTGCAGCCCATCGCCGACCGCCACGGCATTCCGCACCACTGGATGCCGGTCACCGCCGCCACCAAGACGGCCCAGGAAGCCCGCCTGCTCGCCCTCATCGACGAAACCGAATCCGAGCTCGTGATCCTCGCCCGCTACATGCAGATTTTGTCGGATGAAACCAGCCGGCGCCTGCACGGCCGCGCGGTCAACATCCATCACTCATTTCTGCCGGGCTTCAAAGGCGCCAAGCCCTACCACCAGGCGCATACCCGCGGCGTGAAATTAATCGGCGCGACCGCCCATTACGTGACCGGTGATTTGGACGAGGGTCCGATCATCGAACAGATCGTCCAGCGCGTGGATCACAGCTACACGCCCGAAATGTTGAGCGCGGTCGGACGCGATTCCGAACGCCGCGCGCTGTCGACCGCCGTGCGCCTGCTGCTCGAGCATCGCGTCTTCCTCGACGATCAAAAAACGGTCGTGTTCAAATAACGGCTTCAACCGAGGGAGCGACGCCCCCCGCCTTGCGCTCGGAGCTCGGCGGGTAGCCGAATTGACTGCGGTAACACTTGGAGAAATGCGGCGGCGATTGAAAGCCGCAGGCTGCGGTGATCTCCATGATGGGCATGGACGTCTGCAACAGCAGTTCGCGGGCGCGCCTGAGGCGCATTTCCAGATAGTACCTCTTCGGTACGCAATTGAGGTCCCGCTTGAACAGGCGCTCGATCTGGCGGCGCGACAGTCCGGTTGCCTTGGCGATCTTTTCGAGTGACAACGGCTTCTCGATGTTCTCTTCCATGAGCTGCGCGACGCGGAGCAGCCCCCGATGCGAAGTGCCGATTTGCGCCCGCAGCGGCACGTACTGGCGGTCGGTGTCCTTGCGTACGCGCTCGACGATGAATTGCTCGGACACCAATTGCGAGATGCGGGGGCCAAGCTTCTGTTGTATGAGATTGAGCATGAGATCGAGCGGTGCGGTTCCGCCGGAACAGGTGTACCGGTCCCGGTCGATGGTGAAGAGCTGGTCGCCGATTCGCACCCGGGGAAACTCCTCGCGCAAGGCGGACAGGTTCTCCCAGTGAATCGTGGCGCGGAAATTGTCGAGCAAGCCGGCGCGCGCCAGCGCGTAGCCTCCGGTGCACAGGGCGCCCAAGGGTACCCGGCGATCGGCCAGGCGCCGGAGGCAGGCTAGAAGCGCCGGGGAGACTGCCTCACGGACGTTGATGCCGCCGCACACGAAAAAGATGTCGATCGGCCCCAATTTTTCCACGGCGCCGGTGGGCGACAAGCAGAGGCCGCTGCTGGCATCGGTGCACCGCCCATCGAGGCTGATGACGGGCCACTCATAGACGTCTCGGCCGACCACACGATTCGCCATTCGCAGCGGCTCAATGGCATTCGCGACGGCAATCAAAGAATAATGCGGCAGCGTCAGAAAGGCATACCGGCACTTTCGCAATACCACCGGCGAATCCAAGGCGGGCCTCCAAGTCGAAACAGGGAACCGGGAACCGGGAACCGGGAACAGGGTTCGATTATGCCACCTGTCGGTCCACAAATGCCTAAATCCGACAATATTCCGTCGCTTCTAGATAGGCGCTTGTCCGCTCGGGGTCCCCCTCGTCCGCCCTCCATCCGCGCGTTTTGGCGCGTTTCAACACGGGGTTGTCGCAATTAGCGTCGTGTTTGGCCTATGGCTGGTTACACTGCGGGGCGCATTTGCGTTGGGAGAAAGCCTCAGTGAAAACTCATGCCCGCGTGGTTGTGATTGGCGGCGGAGTGGTGGGCGTCAGCACGCTCTACCACCTAGGGTTGAAGGGATGGTCGGACATCGTTCTCCTGGAGCGTGCCGAACTGACCGCCGGGTCGACCTGGCACGCGGCGGGGCTGCTGCCGCTGTTCAATATGAGTTACACCGTCGGCCAGCTCCACAAGTATTCGGTGGATCTCTACAAGCGCCTGCCCGCGGAAACCGGCCAGGATGTGAGTTTCCACGTCACGGGAAATCTGCGGCTCGCCACCAACCGCGACCGCATGGACGAGTATCAGAAGTACTGCGGCACCGCGAATACCATCGGCGTACCGTTCCAAGTGATCGGCCCGAGGGAGGTCCGCGACCTATGGCCACTGGCCGAGATCGGCAACGGCGGCGACACCACGACCATCGTCGGCGCGCTGTATCACCCCGACGACGGCCACATCGCTCCGGCCGATCTCACCATGGCGCTGCGCAAAGGGGCGCGAGCCCGCGGCGCCGAAATCTACGAACACACTGAAGTCAGCGCCGTCAAACGCACGCCGTCGGGCGAGTGGCATCTGACCACCAACAAGGGCGACATCGTCGCCGAACACGTCGTCTGCGCCACGGGCAATTACGCGCGCCAGACGGGCCGCCTCTTCGGCCTCAACGTGCCCTCGATTCCCGTCGAGCATCAGTACATCGTCTATGACGAGGCGCCGGAATTGAAAGCCTACCGCCAAAAAGGCGGCCGCGAACTCGCCGTGCTGCGCGAGTCGGACCAATCGTACTATCTCCGTGAGGAGCGCATGGGCTGGATACTCGGACCCTACGAGTCCGGCGCGCCGGCGCGATTTGCCGACGGTGTCCCGGATTGGTTCGGCAAGAGCTTGTTCGAAGGCGACTTGGAACGCCTGCTGCCGCATGTCGAGGCGGCACAGCGCCGCGTCCCGTCTCTCGCCAACTGCGGCATCAAGGACATCGTCAATGGGCCGATTGCATACACCCCCGACGGCAGCCCACTCGTGGGCCCCGCTTGGGGGGCGAAGAACCTCTGGCTCAACGAAGGTCATAGCTTCGGCATCACCGCCGCCGGCGGCTCGGGCTGGCAACTCGCGGAATGGATCGTCGAAGGCGAACCTGGCATCGACATGATGGCCGTCGATCCGCGCCGCTATGGTCCCTATACCAGCAAGCGTTACGTCGTTCAGAAGAACGAGGAAACGTACCGGAACGTTTTCGTCATCCATTATCCGGACGAGGAGCGTGCCGATGCGCGGCCGGCGAAGACCAGTCCGATTTACGACAAACTCAAGCGAATGGGTGCGGTTTTCGGCCAACGCTACGGCTGGGAACGCGCCAATTGGTTCGCTCCCCCGGGCGTCCTTCCTGCGGACAAGTGGAGTTTCCGGCGTTCGAACTACTTCGAGCATGTCGGCGCCGAGGCGCAGCGCTTGCGCCGCCATGTCGGAATGATCGATCTGACGCCGTTCACCAAGCACGAAGTGACCGGCCCGGGCGCCGAGGCGTGGCTCGACACCCTGGTGGCGAACAAGGTGCCAACCAAGCCATGCACTCACGCGCCGCGGCGGAATCCGCTCGGAATTCACCATCACCAAGATCTCCGACGAGCACTACTACGTCGTCAGCGCCGGCGCGGCAGAACGCTACGACAGCGACTATTTGCAACAGATGCTGCCGCACGCCGAAGCGGCTCACGGGTCGGCGGCCGGCGGAGTTGCACTGCGCAATATCACCGGCAGCCGCGGCTGCTACGTGGTCGCAGGACCGCGGTCGCGCGATCTGCTGGCAAAGATCACGGACACGCCGCTGGATAACGCCGCCTTTCCTTGGCTGACCGGTCAGGTTGCCGAAGTGGGACTGGCTGTGGATGTGTATCTGCTGCGCGTCAATTTCGTCGGTGCGCTGGGTTGGGAGCTACATTTCCCCATCGAATACGCGCATCATCTTTTCGATGCGATTTTCGCCGCCGGTGAGGAATTCGGCATCGGGATGGCCGGCATGCGCGCCATGGAGTCGCTGCGCCTCGAGAAGTCCTATCGCATGTGGGGCACGGACTTGAGCCCCGACTACACGCCATACGAGGCGGGGCTGGACCGCTTCGTGCGATTGAACAAGGGCCCCTTCATCGGCAAGGAGGCCCTCGAGAAGCAACTCAAGAACGGAGTGCCGAATCGTTTCATCACCTTCGAAGTACACGGCGTCACGGATGCCGACCCCCTTGGCAACGAACCTCTGTTCGATGCCAAAGGCAGTCTCGTCGGCCGCGCGACCGCCGGTTACTACGGGCATGCGTTGGGCAAGAGTTTGGGATTGGGCTACGTGAAGCCCGAATTCGCGGGCGTCGGCGGCGAATTGCAGATCGAGATCTTGGGTGAACGCAAGCGCGCCACGATTCTCGTGGACTCCCCGTACGATCCGGACAACAAGGACCTCAAGGCCTGACTCGGCGCCCCATGAGCAGGCAATCATTTTCGGCGCTGGCGTTGATCCGCCGCGGGCTGTCGGGCCACCTCGGGTGGCAGAAGCAATGGCGCAAGGCCGAGCCCAAGGCCGCTTACGATGCCGTCATCGTGGGCGGCGGCGGACACGGATTGGGGGCGGCGTACTACCTGGCGAAAGAGCATGGCTTGACCAACATCGCGGTGCTCGAGAAAGGATGGATCGGCGGCGGCAACACGGGCCGCAATACCACCATCATTCGCTCCAATTACCTGTTCAACGAAAGCGCCGCTCTATACGATCACTCGGTGAAGATGTGGGAAACGCTTTCGCAGGAACTGAACTACAATGTGATGTTCTCGCCCCGCGGCGTGATGATGCTGGCGCACACCGTACACGACATCCAGGTATTCAAACGGCACGTGCACGCGAATCGCTGCAACGGCGTGGACAACGAGTGGCTGGAGCCTGAACAGGCCAAGGCATTTTGTCCGCCATTGAACATCGAGGACAATATCCGCTATCCCGTGCTCGGTGCGGCGCTGCAGCGGCGCGGCGGTACGGCGCGCCATGATGCGGTGGCGTGGGGCTATGCGCGAGCCGCCGACGCATTGGGCGTCGACATCATCGAGAACTGCGAGGTGACCGGCATCAAGCGTGACGACGGCGGCGCGGTGAGAGCGCTGGAAACCTCGCGCGGCCTCATCCGCACCCGCAAAGTGGGCGTCTCGGCGGCCGGCAACACGAGCGTGGTGCTCCGTCTGGCCGGAGTCCGCCTGCCCCTGGAAAGCTATCCCCTGCAGGCTCTGGTGTCGGAACCGATCAAACCGATTTTCCCGTGCGTCGTGATGTCGAACACCATCCATGCCTACATCAGCCAGTCGGACAAGGGCGAACTCGTGATCGGCGCCGGTACGGACGCCTACACGTCGTATACGCAGCGTGGAGCGCTGCACATCAACACCCACACCCTCGATGCAGTCTGCGAATTATTCCCGAATTTCAGGCGCATGCGGATGCTGCGCAACTGGGGAGGCATCGTCGACGTCACGCCGGACCGGTCGCCCATCATCGCCAAGACGCAGGTTCCCGGCCTGTACGTGAACTGCGGATGGGGTACGGGCGGCTTCAAGGCCACACCAGGATCCGCCCATGTGTTCGCGTGGACCATCGCGAGAGACGAGCCGCACCCGATCAACGCACCCTTCACCATCGAGCGGTTTCGGGACGGCTACCTGATTGACGAGGCCGCGGCGGCCGCCGTGGCGCACTGAATGCTGCTCATCGTCTGTCCCTACTGCGGAAAGCGTCCGGAGATCGAATTCACCTACGGCGGCCAGGCGCACCTCGCACGGCCGGTGAAGCCCGCCGAACTCGACGATCAAGCGTGGACCGACTTCCTGTACATGCGCACCAACACCAAGGGGGTCTACGCCGAACGCTGGCGGCACGCACGCGGCTGCGGCCGCTTTTTCAATGCCGTGCGCGACACGACCACGGATCAATTTCTCGCCTTCTACAAGACCGGCGAGCGCCCGCCGGAGTACCCGAAGTGAGTTCCGCGGCAGGCAATGGCATGCGGACGGCGAGCGGCGGCCGCGTCGACCGGTCGAGGCCCTTGCGGTTCAGCTTCGACGGCGTGCCGTACGGCGGCTTCGCGGGCGATACCCTGGCCTCGGCACTGCTCGCCAATGGCGTGCATCTGGTCGGACGCTCGTTCAAGTACCACCGCCCGCGCGGCCTCCTGGCCGCAGGTGTAGAGGAGCCGAATGCGCTCGTGACGGTCAGCCGGGATCCGGCACGCTTTACGCCCAACCTGCGTGCCACTCAGGTTGAGCTATACGACGGCTTGGTCTCGATCAGCCAGAACCGCTGGCCGAGTCTGCGCCGCGACTTCGGGAGGGTGAACGACTGGCTCTCGCCATTTTTTCCGGCGGGCTTCTACTACAAAACGTTCATGTGGCCGAGGACAGCCTGGAAGGCGCTGTATGAACCGGTGATCCGGCGGGCTGCCGGCCTGGGGGAAGCCCCGTCCCTCCCCGATCCAGACCGCTACGCGCAGCGCTATGCGCATTGCGACGTACTCGTCGTGGGGGCGGGACCTGCCGGTATCTCAGCGGCGCTGACGGCCGCGGATGGCGGCGCCCGCGTCATGCTGTGCGACGAGCAGGCGGAATTCGGCGGCAGCTTGCTGGGCGACGTCGCCGCCCGCATCGATGGCGACTCCGGCGGCACGTGGGTGGAGCGTTCGGTCGCATCGCTGCGAGCCAATCCCCGGGTCACCCTCCTCGTCCGTACGACGGCCTTCGGCTATTTCCCTCACAATTTCATCGGTCTCTGCGAACGGCTGAGCGATCACCTTCCCCAACCGAACTCGAAGCACCCGCGCGAGCGTCTCTGGCAGGTTCGCGCGGGCTCCGTGGTGCTCGCGACCGGAGCGATCGAGCGCCCCTTGGTCTTTCCGGGCAACGATCGGCCTGGAATCTTGCTCGCGGGAGCCGCACAAACCTATCTCAATCGCTACGGCGTACTCGTCGGCAAACGAGTGGTCATCGTGACCGCCGCCGACGCCGCCTACCAGACGGCGCTCGATCTCCGCGCCGCCGGCGCGACTGTAGCCGCCGTCGCCGATATCCGCCGGGCACCCGCGGGTGAGCTCCCCGAAGCGGTGCGGCGGGCCGGAATCAATGTCGCACCCGCGTCCACCGTGTTGGGCACGAGCGGCAATCTGCGGGTAACCCGAATCGCTCTGGGACGGGTCGCCGGCGGTACGGTGAGCGCCGAACGCAGCATCGAGTGCGATGCCGTACTGATGTCCGGCGGCTTCACGCCGAGCGTGCACCTGTTTTCGCAATCACGCGGCAAGCTCGAGTGGAACGACAAGCTGCAAGCGTTCCTGCCCGGGCAATCGGCCGAGAACGAGCGCTCCGCCGGGGCTTGCCGCGGAGTCTTCGCACTGGCCGATGTGCTGACCGACGGGGCCGCGGCTGGCGCCGCCGCATACCCTGAAGCGAGTCCGCCGCCGCGCCTATTCGGGGTGGAGGCCGCGGCTCGCGTTGCCGATGCCTATCTTGGAGCCCTGCCTGCGGCCTTGCCTAAACCCACGGCCAAGTCATTCGTCGATTGGCAGCACGATGTGACCACCAAGGATCTGGCGCTGGCCACCCGGGAGGGTTTTCAGTCCATCGAGCACGTCAAACGCTACACCACGACCGGCATGGCCACCGATCAGGGCAAGACGTCGAATCTCAATGCGATGGCCATCGTCGCGCAAAAACTCGGCGTCCCCATTCCACGCGTGGGGCTCACCACCTTTCGGATGCCGTACACGCCGGTGAGTTTCGGCAGCTTCGCCGGAATCTCCCGCGGCGATCTTTTCGACCCTGTACGCACGACACCCACTCACGAATGGGCCGTCGCGAAGGGCGCCGTCTTCGAGAATGTCGGGTTGTGGAAGCGTGCGCGCTATTTTCCGCGCGCGGGCGAAGGCATGCACGCGGCGGTGGCGCGCGAATCCTCGAGCGTGCGCAGCGACTGCGGCATTTTCGACGCATCGACCCTCGGCAAGATCGAAATCGTCGGGCCGGACGCGGCCGAGTTCATGAACCGGCTCTACATCAACAATTGGACGAATTTGGGCGTCGGACGCGCGCGGTATGGAATCCTGTGCCGCGACGACGGCTTTATCTACGACGACGGAGTCGTGGCGCGGACGGCCGCCGATCGATTCCATGTAACGACCACCACCGGCGGTGCGCCTCGCGTGCTGGCGATGATGGAGGACTACCGCCAGACCGAATGGCCCGAGCTCAAGGTATGGCTGACATCGACGACGGAACAATGGGCCGTGATCGCCGTGCAGGGTCCCAAGGCACGCAGCGTGCTCGAGCCGCTGGTCGAAGGAATCGACATCGGCGCGGCCGCCATGCCGCACATGGCCGTGGGACGCGGCTCGATCTGCGGCATTCCAATGCTGCTGTTCCGGGTCAGCTTTACCGGCGAGCTGGGCTTCGAGGTCAACGTGCCGGCGGATTTTGGCGGTGCGGTATGGGAGGCGGTATACGCCGCCGGACAGAAGCACGGGATGGTGGAATACGGCACTGAAACCATGCATGTACTGCGCGCGGAGAAGGGTTACATCATCGTGGGACAAGACACGGACGGCACGGTGACGCCCGACGATGCGGGCCTCTCGTGGGCCATCGGCAAGAATAAGGTGGACTTCGTCGGCAAGCGCTCATTGGAGCGTGCCTCCATGAAGTCCGCGAACCGCAAGCAGCTCGTCGGACTGCGCACCCGCAATTCCGGGACCGTGCTCGAAGAAGGCGCGCAAGTCGCCGCCAAGGCGGGCCAACGCCCGCCCATGGAGTTGATCGGGCACGTGACCTCCTCGTATGCCAGCAGCGTGCTGGGATATCCGATCGCGCTGGCCTTGGTCGCCGGGGGCCGCGCACGCATGGGCCAGACGCTCTACGTCCCCATGCCCGGCCGCGACCTCGAGGTAGAAGTAACCTCGCCGGTCTTCTACGATCCGAGCGGAGCGCGAATCAATGGTTGACCAGGCGCAACGTCGCGTGCCCACCGTACCTTCCCTTGAATGGCTCACAGGCCTGCCACCGGCCACGCGTCTCGCTTTCCATGGCGACGCCGCGGCGCGAGCGGCGGTCCACCCTGTTTGGGGCGTGGCGTTCTCGGAGGAAGCCTGTCGAGCGAACACAAGTAACCCGCGAGCAACGCTCTGGTTGGGTCCCGATGAGTATCTCCTTCTGAATTTTGGAACCGGCGAACCCTCGGCCGGCGCGTCGGCATCGACCCTTTTCGACGCGCTCGAACGCGCGATGGCCGATGTCCCGCACGCACTGGTCGACATCAGTCACCGGCAATTCTCATTCGAAATAGGCGGACCCCATGCCGCAACCATCCTGAGCGGCGCCTGCCCGCTCGATCTGGACCGCGCGCAATTCCCGGTGGGCATGTGTACACGCACGGTCCTTGCCAAAGCGGACATCACGCTGTGGCGCACGCGAGCGGATGCCTTTCACATCGAAGTCTGGCGTTCGTTCGCGGGCTATGTCACGGGCGTTCTGACCGAGATCGCCGCGGAGTTTTATCCGCGCGATTGACATCTTGCCGCCGCTTCGCGGTATGCTCATTCGACAGTTCGAATGCAATCGAACGACCACAGGGAGTGGCTGACCGATGGGTACGCCGGCAATGGAAACGGCCCGACCCGTTCACACGGCGAGGCCTGGCCTCCCGGCCGCGCCGACCAGTGTCTCTCGCAACCGACATTGCCCTCGAGGACTGAAACTATTGGAGAATCGGAAGATGACGCCTCGCAAGGTTAAATGGATTTGCGTGCTCGTCGCCTTGGGGATGACCCCGTGGTGCGTGGCGCCGGCACGCGCCGCCCTCGGCGGCGACGCTGCGAGCGTGGCGTCCGACGCGGATGCGCTGCACGGCGTGATTCGCTCCACCCTCCTGCAGCAATACGACATTCATGAGATCACGTCCGGCAACGGCATGCGGCTGCGTGAGTTTTTGGATCGTAACGGCCTGGTCTTTGCCGTCGCCTGGAGCGGTCCCGCGATGCCGGACCTGCAAAAACTGCTGGGCGCGAGCTACAAAACCTACGCGACCGCGATAGCGGCCGAAAATCATCCGGTGCTCAAGCGTTCCCTGCGTATCTCCACGTCCGACCTGGTGTTCGAGTCCGACGGTCACATGCGCGCCTTTTCCGGACGAGCGTATCTGCCAGCCTTGATCCCGGCCGGAACGTCGGCGGCGGAACTTCGCTGAGCTTCAGGGACGCGAGGACGCGCATGCGCATCAAACATCTTCTCGTGGTCCTGGCCCCCGGTCTGCTGTGCGCGTGCATCGGCGGCAGCAAGGGCACGGCGACCAACACTGTCCCGCCGACGCCCACGGTGAACACCCTGGCCGTGATCGTCGATGCCGGACCGACGGTGGGCGTCCCCCCGGCGCCCGTCGGCGCGGTCAATCGGCCGTATGTGACCGTCAAGGTTTGTGAGCCCGGCAGCACCACGTGCGCGGACATCGATCATGTGCTGCTCGATACCGGCTCCTGGGGGCTGCGGCTGGTTCGCTCCGTACTCACCGCGGGCGGCGTCACGCTAACGCCCTCAACCGATACCCAAGGCAAAAGCATCCAAGAGTGCGCGGCCTTCTCCGGCGGTCAGACCTGGGGACCGGTCGCACTGGCCGACGTGACCCTGGCCGGCGAAGTAGCGGCCAAATTGCCGGTACAGGTGATGGACGACACCAACTCCAGCGCCCAGGCGCCGACGACCTCCATCTGCGGTGCCAACACCGGCTCGGTGCACAACGACGTGCCCACCATCCTTGCCAACGGCATCCTCGGCGTGGGCGTGTTCGCGCAGGACTGCGGCACGGCGTGCGTCAGCCCCGCGCCTCCACCCGACATGTACTACGGCTGCACTGGAACCGCGCCCGGCGTGTGCACCGCCGAAAATGTCGCACTCACCGGCCAGGTCACGAACCCGGTAGCTGCATTCGCCACCGACAACAATGGCGTCATCGTGGATCTGCCCGGCTTACAGAGTCCCAACGGCGATGCGACTGTGCAGGGCCAGATCATATTCGGACTGGGCACGCAAACCGACAATGCTCTGCCGGCGACGGGCTTGACGGTGCTCGGCGCGGATCCCGCCACCGGGGATTTCAGTGCGACCTACAATGGCGGCACCGCCGTGCTACCGGCCTTGATCGACTCTGGCAGCGACGATTACGCTTTTGCTGATCCGAACATCGCGACCTGCACCGCGACCCCCCCCAACAATCCGTTATGGGTGGGCTATTACTGTCCCGCCACGGCGCCGCTGAGCGTTTTCGCCGTCAACACGGGCGTCGGCGCCAACAATGCGACCAACACCGTGCAGTTCGCGATCGCCGACCCGAACAGTTTCGTCGCCACTGCCACCGCCTTCATCAATCTGGGCGGCGGCCAGGGTTCGACCCGGTTCACCTGGGGCATGCCCTTCTTCTACGGACGGAAAATCTACGTCGGCATCGACCAAACGATGAGCGGCACGCTCAAAGGGCCTTTCTACGCCTACTGATTGCCGCGAGCGCCCGTACGTGTACGGATTCAGCCTTCGTACGAACAGGTAATCTTCCCGCGAAAAAGTGCCGACGTTATGTCTTATCAGGCATACCGTACCGCAGGGGTTGGATCACAATTCCTCATTCCAGTAGGTGAATTGCCTACATTGATCAATCGATATATTGGGGTTTTGCGATGTTTACCACTTTGCACTGCAAAGTGGTGCGCCGAGAAGGGACGGTCCGGTTGGTCTGGATACGGCGCGGTTCAGCGGGGAGTGCTTGAATGGCTGTATGTAGGCTTGTGCTCGCTATGGCCTTGTTACTGCTCGCGCCGTCGATGCGGGTCGCGGCCGCAGGCATGCAACCGATTACCGTGTCGTTCGATCACCTGTCCACCGGATTCGAACTCGACGGCGTACACCGCGACCTGCCCTGCGAGTCCTGCCACTTGAATGCCGTGTTCAAGGGGACGCCGAGAAGTTGCGGCATCTGCCACATCACGGGCTCGGTCTATAACGCGACGCCGAAGACGCAGACGCACATCCGGAGCAGCAATGACTGCGCGGCCTGCCACAACACCATCTCATTTCGGCCGGACGTGCACTTCGATCATCGCGAAGTCTTGGGCAACTGCGTCAGCTGCCACAACGGCACGATTGCGCAGGGCAAGGGACCCACCCATCCACAGAGCAGCGACGCGTGCGAAACCTGCCACACGACGCTAAGCTGGAATCCGCCGAAGGCGGTGGATCACACCCAGATACCCCTCGCCGTCCAGGGCTTCTGCATCATTTGTCACAACGGCACCGCGGCTTCCGGCAAACCGAAGAACCACGTCGCGACGAATTTCGAGTGCGGTGATTGTCATCTCACCACGACGTGGCTGGGCGTCAACTTCGATCATACCGGCGTCCTCAACGGCTGCTTCAGCTGTCACGACGGC
>WNFQ01000103.1_pt1 | contig 51368 bp, 43 predicted proteins | sample 5400171 | NCBI WGS metagenome assembly WNFQ01 (sample SAMN13153356, study PRJNA577476) | soil metagenome | isolation source: 20 cm soil under Madrone tree | place: USA:California | collected 2016-06-14
GAGCCACGCACCGAGCGTGCCGGCGATCGCGAGGACGATGCCGAACGTGCCGATCTCGATCGTGTTCCAGGCGAAAGTGCCGGCGGCGTAGATGCCGCCGAACGCAAACAGCGACACCAGGCCGTCGGTATAGATCATGTTGGCGAGCAGAAACGCCCCCATCGATCTTTGCTTCGGCAATTCGGCGAGCGTCTGCCGCAACTCCGCCAATCCCTCGCGCAACGCTTCGCGCGCGGGCCGCCGGGCCGGATAGTCCGGCGTCAGAAAAAACATCGGCACCACGAAGACGACGAACCAAATGCCGCTCAACGGACCGGTGATGCGGTCGCCTTGATGGCTGACGGGATCGAGCCCGAACAGCGGGGTAAATCCGAACAGCGTGCGTCCGGTGTCCGGATTCGCGGCCAGGAAGCCGAGCACCAGCACGAGACTCAAAATGCCGCCGACATAGCCGGTGGCCCAGCCGGTGCCGGACAAGCGGCCGATCTGGTCCGGCGGCACCAGCGTCGGCATCATCGCATTGTTGAAGACGGTGGCGAATTCGACACCGATGGTCGCGATGCCATAAGCCAGCAACAACGCCGGGATGACGTTCGCATCGCCGGGCTTCCCGAACCACATCAGCGAGGCACCGATTACGAGCAGTGCGCCGAAGGCCGCGATCCATGGTTTGCGGCGGCCGCTTGCATCCGCGATCGCGCCCAGTAGCGGCGACATCAGCGCGATCACCAACCCGGCGGCTGCGGTGGCAAAACCCCACCACGCCTGCCCGCTCGCAGGATCGGGCGCCACATGCGTGGCGAAATAGGGCGCAAACACGAAGGTCGTGATCAGCGTGAAAAATGGCTGCGCGGCCCAATCGAAGAAAATCCAGCTGATGACGGCGGCGCGTGACGGATAATTTGGCTGCATACCGGCCATGCGCGTATCTGAGACCGTGGTCGTCATGCCCGAAATATCCTCATGCCTCACGGGGAGGCGTTTTGCGCCGGCATCGAAGAGCCTATAACATTCACGGCTGGGATGGCGCTTGCGTTCTTTCTCTCATTCGCGGGCAGAATTTTGGATGACCTTCCTTAAAGCCGATCGGCGCTCGATCTTCGCAAGCCTCGTGCTGCTCGTGGTGTGCTGCCTGCCCGCCGTGGCGCAAGACCAAAGCCGCCGCGCCTACACGCCGCCTGCCGCGGACTCCATTCAGGCCGTCGTCGCCGAGCACGGCATGGTGGTCGCGCAGGAAAAGATCGCCGCACGCATCGGCGCCGAGCTGCTCAAAAGCGGCGGCAATGCGGTGGACGCCGCGGTGGCGACCGGCTTTGCGATGGCGGTAACCTATCCGCGCGCGGGAAACATCGGCGGCGGCGGCTTCATGATCATTCATTCGGCCGAGCGTCACGAGGACGTCGCGATCGACTACCGCGAGACCGCGCCCGCGGCAACCACGTCCGACATTTTTCTGGGATCAGACGGCAAACCCGACAATGCCAAGTCGCGCGACTCCGCGCTCGGGATCGGCGTTCCCGGCACGGTCGCGGGATTGGCGCTGGCGCTGGAGAAATACGGCTCGGGCAATTTCACGCTCGACGATTTGCTGCAGCCGGCGATTGCGCTGGCGCGCGCGGGCATCGTGGTCACCGACGACAGCGCCGACACGCTGCCGGATTGGCATCGGCGGCTGGCGCGCTGGCCTTCCTCGGCAAAGATTTTTTCTCGCACCGATGGCAGCTCGTTGCGCGAAGGCGACACCCTGGTCCAAAGCGATCTGGCGGCAACGCTCACGGCGATCTCCGCCCAAGGGCCGCGCGGGTTCTACGAAGGCCCGGTCGCGGAAAAGCTTGTGAAGGCGATCCGCGACGCCGGCGGCATCATGACGCTGGATGATCTCAAATCGTATCAGCCCGTGATCCGCAACCCCGTGCGCGGCAGCTACCGCGGATACGACATCGTCTCGATGCCGCAGCCCTCGTCCGGCGGCGTCGGCCTGCTGGAGACCCTGAACATCCTCGAAGGTTTTCCGCTTGCAGAGATGAAGCCGGGCTCGCCGGCCTCGCTGCATGTGATGATCGAAGCGATGAAGCGCGCTTATGCCGATCGCGCGCGTTATCTCGGCGACCCTGCTTTCGTCACCGCCCCGATCGCAACCTTGATCTCGAAAGATTACGCGGCGCGACAACGCGCGGGCATCGACCTTAACCGCGCCACACCCTGGACCGACGCGCTCTCGGCCGTGCCGCCGCGCGAGGGCAGCAACACCACGCATTTTTCGGTGGTCGATGGTTTGGGCAACGCGGTGAGCAACACCTATACGCTGAATTTCAGCTATGGCGTCGGCCTGGTCGCCGAGGGCACCGGCGTCTTGCTCAACAACGAGCTTGACGATTTCACCGCCGCGCCCGGCGCCGCCAACGCCTATGGTCTCGTCGGCTTCGAGGCCAACCTGCCCGGACCCGGCAAGCGGCCTCTATCCTCGATGTCGCCGACGATCGTGCTGAAAGACAACAGACCGGTGCTGGTGACCGGCTCGCCGGGCGGCAGCCGCATCATCTCCACCGTGCTGCAGGTGATCGTCAATGTGCTCGACTACCGCATGGACCTCGGCGCCGCGGTCGCGGCGCCGCGCCTGCACCATCAATGGCTGCCGGACGAAGTACGGACCGAGCGCGGCTTCCCCGAAGAGACGCTTGCCGCGCTTCGCGCCAAAGGTCATCGCGTGCTCGACCAACTCGGCCAGACCTCGGCCAATACGATCGCGCTGACCGACAAGGGATTGCTGGGCGCACCCGATCCGCGCACCCGCGGCGCGGAGGCGGCGGGGTACTAATCGCGGCCGCCGGGCGGGATTTTGCGGATTTGCCTGATGACAGCCTGCGCGATCGGCGTAAGATTTGCGGGCGGAAACCGGCCGCGAGCACAACCGGCCGATCAGAAAATCTCAGGGGAACCGTCATGAGCAGCACCGTCGAGCCATCGGGAGCGATCGAAGTCGCACCCATCGAGGATACCAGCCTGCTCGCGTTTTATCGCGACATGAGCCTGCCGGAGCGACAGACGTTCTGGGCGTGCGCATCGGGCTGGGCGCTCGACGGCATGGACTTCATGATCTATCCGCTCGTGATCGGCACCGTCATCGCGTTGTGGAAGGTCGATCCCGGCACCGCCGGCCTTGCCGGCACCGTGACGCTGCTCGCCTCCGCCGTCGGCGGCTGGTTAGGGGGATATCTCGCCGACCGCATCGGCCGGGTCAAAACCTTGCAGCTGACGATCCTCTGGTTCTCGTTCTTTTCGCTGCTGTGTGCGTTTGTGCAGAATTTCGATCAATTGCTGATCGCCCGTGCGCTGCTTGGTCTTGGCTTTGGCGGCGAATGGGCCGCGGGCGCGGTGCTGATGGGCGAAGCGATCCGGCCGCAATTCCGCGGCCGCGCGGTCGGCTCGGTACAATCGGGATGGGCGATCGGCTGGGGCCTTGCGGTGTTGTCGCAAGCCATTCTGTTCTCGCTTTTGCCGGCCGAGATCGCGTGGCGCTGGATGTTTGCGATCGGCGCGCTGCCGGCGCTATTGGTGTTTTATCTGCGGCGCTACGTCACCGAGCCGGAGATCGCCGCCGCGACGCGCGCGCGACAGACAGCGACGGGCGAAAGACCGGCGCTGTGGGAGATTTTCTCCGGCCCGATTCTCAAGACCACGATCCTGGCCTCGCTGACGGCGACGGGAGCCCAAGGCGGCTATTACGCCATTACGTTCTGGGTGCCGCGCTTTCTCACCACCGAACGCAAGCTCTCGGTCGTCGGCTCCACGGGCTATCTCGCCACGTTGATCATCGGCTCGTTCATCGGCTATCTGGTCGGCGCGTGGTTGGCCGACCGCATCGGGCGGCGCAATTTGTTCCTGACCTTCTCGATCGGCGCGGTCGCCGTGATCTTGCTCTACACGCAATTGCCGTTGACCAACGAGGTGCTGTGGCTGCTCGGATTCCCGCTCGGCTTCTTCGCGTCCGGTTATTTTTCCGGCATGGCTTCCTCGCCGCCTTCGCGCTGCCGGAGACGCGCGGGCGAATCCTGCACGCGGATGCTTGAGGCCTAAAGCGCGATGAGGTTTGGTTGAATCGTCATCGCGCTTTAGTTCTTTGATTGAGCATGATCTTTTCGGAAAACCGCTACACACTTTTCCGCATCATGCTGCAGCTTTGTCGGAGTTTTTAGATGGCATCTCTCAAGGGCAAGACGCTGTTCATCTCCGGCGGCAGCCGCGGCATCGGGCTTGCGATCGCGTTGCGCGCGGCGCGTGACGGCGCCAACGTCGCGATCGCGGCCAAGACCGCCGAGCCGCATCCGAAGCTCAAGGGCACCATCTACACCGCCGCGGACGAGATCAACGCCGCCGGCGGCAAGGCGTTGCCGATTCTCTGCGACATTCGCGACGAAGCCCAAGTGATCGCGGCAATCGAGAAGACCGTCGCGGAGTTCGGCGGCATCGATATCTGCGTCAACAACGCCAGCGCCATCAGCCTCACCGATTCGCAAGCCACCGAGATGAAGCGGTTCGACCTGATGATGGGCATCAACACCCGCGGCACTTTCATGGTGTCGAAATACGCCATCCCGCATTTGAAGAAGGCGGGCAACCCGCACATTTTGATGCTGTCGCCACCACTCGACATCAAAGTGAAATGGTTCGAGCATTCCACCGCCTATACGATCGCGAAATTCGGCATGAGTATGTGCGTGCTTGGTCTGTCCGGTGAATTGAGAGCCGCCGGCGTCGCGGTCAACGCGCTGTGGCCGCGTACCACCATTGCCACCGCCGCGGTCGGCAATTTGTTGGGCGGCGACGCCATGATGCGCGCCAGCCGCACGCCGGAAATCATGGGCGACGCGGCCCATGTGATTTTCACGAAGCCCTCGCGGGAGTTCACCGGGCAATTCTGCATCGACGACAAGCTGCTTTATGACAGTGGCGTGCGCGACTTCGAGCGCTATCGTGTGGATCCATCCGTGCCGCTGATGCCGGATTTCTTTGTGCCCGACGACGACGTGCCGCCGCCGGGTGTTACCGTGAAGTCGCGGCCTTCGGTCGGCGAGGTTCAGAAGTCGCGGTAGAACCACATCGCTGGCGTTATGTTCGAGCGTGATCTGCGCGCAAACGCGTTTTCGCGTTTGTCGCGTGGAAAACCGGTTTCCACCCTCGGATCACGTCCGAGGGCATGCTTTTCCGGATCATGCTCTCATCAATCCGCGACGACGCGGAGAGACGCGTGACCTGGAGAAAGTGGATTGCGTCGGCGTTAGTGTTGGCTGCGCCGGCGGCGCTCGGCGTCTACTTCCGCCCCGATTGTGCCATTCGGGTCGTGACGAGTACCGTCGCCGACGCTGTCTGCGCGAAGACCTTCGTATCGGGTATCGATCCTCAGGCTGCCTTCGCGGAAACCGTGGACCGTCCCCGCATTCGCCGCTTGCGTTGGGTTATGCGGTATCAAGTTGATGGCGCCGCCAAGACCGTCGACGCTTCCGTGATGGGTCTGCTTGGTAGTCGCGCCGCTTTTCACGACGGGTTCGGTTGCGTGCTGCTGCATGGATCGAAAGAGCCCTATCTGCCGAGAAGCGACATCGATGCTCTCAAGGCGCCGAGAGACCCGCCGCTGCTGCCGGAGATCGCCGGCCCCGAAATTGTCGAGCCATCCGACCCTGCTCTGAAGACCGCGCTCGATCATGCCTTCGAAGAACCCGCGGAGCCGCCGTTTCGGCGAACAAAAGCGGTGGTCGTCGTTCACGACGGCAAGATCATCGCCGAGCGTTATGCTTCCGGTATTGGTGCCGCTACGCCGCTACTTGGGTTTTCCATGACCAAGTCCGTGGTCAACGCGTTGATCGGAATTCTGATGCAGCAGGGGGTGTTTACCCCGTCGATGCCGGCACCGATACCGGAGTGGCGTGCGGTCACCGATCCGCGCCACGAGATCAGGATCGAGCACCTGATGCGGATGACATCGGGCCTCGCACTGAATGAAACCAATTTCGGTTTCGACCCGTCCAGTCGGATGTACTTGTACGACGACATGGCAGGCTTTGCCGTGAAGGCCCCGATGATGGCTCGACCGGGGACGCGCTGGCAATATTCCAGCGCGGCCACTCAGCTATTGGCGCGGATTATCAGCGATGCCGTCGGCGGGCCCGAGAAAACGCTGGCGTTTGCCTGGCGCGAATTGTTCAATCCGTTGGGAATGCGCAACGTGACGCTTGCGTTCGACGCGAGCGGGACGTTGCAGGGCTCGGCCAACATGCTGGCCAGCGCCAGGGATTGGGCGCGCTTCGGATTGCTCTATCTGAAGGACGGGATGATCGGCGGCCGGCGCATCTTGCAAAATGACTGGGTGGCCTTTTCGACCACCGCCACTCTCAATACCGACTACGGCGCCGGCTTCTGGACCAACCGCAGTGAGCACCCGAATGCCCAATGGCGCGTCCGCCTCGGTATTCCGCGCGACGCGTTCTTTGCATTCGGACTTCTCGGCCAGAGTACTCTCATTATCCCATCGCAGCATCTGGTGATCGTTCGGCTCGGCGACTCCGTCGAACCCGCCGGCGATATAAGCGGCCTTGGACGCTTGGTCCAGGAAGTGATCGCAGCGATGCAAACCCGAAAATGACGCGGATGACGATCAGCGCGCCACCGCATATGGCCCGCCGCGCTCCAACGCGCGCTGATACGCGGTGCGGGCGTGGATGCGTTCGAGAAACGCCATCGCTTTGGGATGGCCCTGTTCAAGTCCGCCGCGCGCGGCGGCCGCCTCCAACGGAAAGCTCATCTGGATATCGGCCGCGGTAAATTCATCGCCGGCGAACCATTGGCTTTTTGCGAGTTCACTCTCCCAGAACGCCATGTGCTGCTTGAGCTGCGGGGTGACCAGCGTGGTCAGTGCCTGATTGGAAACTCTGCGCACCAGCGGGCGGAACAGCGCCGGCGCGCGCCTCGGCATCAACGTGAACAACAGCTTTAAGAGCAAGGGCGGCATCGCGGAACCTTCCGCGTAATGCAGCCAATAGATGTAGCGCAGCCGTTCCGGCGTTTTGGCCGGCGGGATCAGGCGTCCTTCGCCGTAAACCTCGACGAGATATTCGGCGATCGCGCCTGACTCCGCGATCGTATTGCCGTTGTCGGTAATGACGGGCGATTTCCCGAGCGGATGGATCGCGCGCAACTCTGCCGGCGCCCGCATGTCCGGCTGACGCTGATAACGGACGATTTCGTAGGGCACGCCAAGCTCTTCCAACAGCCACAGCACGCGCTGGGAGCGAGAGTTGTTGAGATGGTGGACAGTGAGCATGACGATCCTCCGGCGTGTGGCACATCTGCACTCTGCCCGTGCCAGCCGGCCACCGCAAAGTCGAGCCAGGCCGCCAAGGGGGTATCACCCGGGTTTTAGTTGAGCTTCTAATTTACCCGGATAATATCAGCCGGCACGAAAGGAATTGCCCATGGACCCTGACATTCCCGCCGCGCCGGCCACGGGCGATGATGGCGCTCAGCCTCCCTCGCGCGGCCGGGGGCGTCCGAAACTGGGCGTGGTAGCGCGGGAAGTCACGCTGCTGCCGCGTCACTGGGAATGGCTGGCAAAGCAACGCGGCGGCGCCTCGGTCACGCTGCGTAAATTGGTCGAGGAAGCGCGGGACGCGAGCGAATCTTCGGATCGCGCCCGCCGGGCACAGGAGGCGACCACAAAAAGTGGTAGAAGGACGTGAAGATAGCGAATGGCGAGTAGCGAATGGATTCTTTCTATTCGCCATTCGCCATTCGCTCCCCAATAATAAAGAGGAAGTCTTGCAATGCGCATTCTCGTGGTCGGTGCCGGCGCGATCGGCGGATATTTCGGCGGCAGACTGCTTGAGGCCGGCCGCGACGTGACCTTTCTCGTCCGCCCCAAGCGCGCCAAAGAGCTGGCCGAGGCCGGCCTCGTCATCAAAAGCCCCAACGGCGACGTGACGCTGAAGAACCCGCCGACGGTGCAGGCGGATAAACTCAACGAAAAATTCGACGTGGTGTTGCTGAGTTGCAAGGCCTTCGACCTCGACGACGCGATCAAGTCGTTCGCGCCCGCGGTCGGACCGCAGACCGCGATCCTGCCGCTGCTCAACGGCATGCGGCACCTCGACGTGCTCGACGGGAAATTCGGCCGCGAGCGCGTGCTCGGCGGCCTCTGCGCGATCGCAGCTACCCTCAACGAGCGCCGCGAAGTCGTGCAGCTCCAGCCGATGCAGTCGCTCAGTTTCGGCGAACGCGACGGCAAAATGTCGAATCGGGTCCGCGCCATCGCGGAGGTGATGGCGAGCGGCCAATTCGGCGCCGCCGCCAGCGAACGTATCGTGCCGGAGATGTGGGAAAAGTGGGTGTTCCTGGCGTCGCTCGCGGCCTCGACCTGCCTGATGCGCGGCGCGGTCGGCACCATTCTGGCCGCACCCGGCGGCAAGGATTTTATTCTCGGCGTGCTCGATGAATGCAGTTCGGTCGCGGCCGCCGAAGGTCATGCGCCGAGCGGTCCGTTCTTCGAGCGGGTGCGCGGCATGCTCACCGCCGAAGGCTCGCAAACGACCGCGTCGATGTTTCGCGACATCAAGGCAGGCGCGCCGGTCGAAGCCGATCATGTGATCGGCGACATGATCGCGCGCGGCGAGGCCGCGAAAGCACCGGTGGCAAAACTGCGTACCGCCTATACGCATCTGAAGGTCTATGAGGCGCAGCGGGGATGACCCGTGGCGATTGGTAGCGGAAGCGGATCAGGTATCCTGCTCTGGACAACGAAAAGCCCGCCGACATGGCGGGCCTTCGTCAATTTCACTGCTGTCAGAGAAAATTGGAGCGGGCGAAGGGGCTCGAACCCTCGACCCCGACCTTGGCAAGGTCGTGCTCTACCACTGAGCTACACCCGCATCCGATGATTGCGGACGATTGCTCGCCGGCAACGGCGAGAAGCTATGCCAAATACGGCCCTCGAATGCAACAGCCTCAGGGCGCGGGCCCTTCGAATCGACCCGACGCCCCATATAAGCGGCGATCCCGGGGGTAAATCGTCCCGAAATGGCGCGGTTGTTAGATCATTATGCGATCAAGTTATCGCATAATGATCCCATCTCTTTGTTTGAGCATGATCTTTTCCGGAAAACCGATTCCCACCCTCGGATCAAGTCCGAGGGCATGCTTTTTCCGGATCATGCTTTAGGTTCCACCGATTGCAAATCGGGCCACCAAGCGCCAATTATGGCGGGAAACGTCTTAGATCATCCGCAGAGAACATCGGCGAGGATTCCCGTGACAATATTAGAGCAGGGTAGCGGAGCGGCACCGCAGGCGTCCGATCTGATCAAGGAGACCACCACCCAGACGTTCGTGAAGGACGTCATTGAGGAATCGAAGCGCCAGCCGGTGCTGATCGACTTCTGGGCACCCTGGTGCGGCCCTTGCCGCCAGCTCACGCCGATCATCGAAAAAGCGGTCATGGCCGCCAAGGGCAAGGTCAAGCTCGTCAAGATGAACATCGACGAGCATCCGACGATCCCCGGCCAGATGGGAATTCAGTCGATCCCGGCCGTGATCGCCTTCGTCAACGGCCAACCCGCCGACGGTTTCATGGGCGCGCTGCCGGAAAGCCAGGTCACGGCTTTCATCACCAAGCTCACCGCGAACGCGCCGGCGGCGGGCGAGCCCAACATCCCGGAAATCCTCAAAGAGGCCGAAGCGACGCTCGCGGACGGCGATCCTGCCACCGCGGCGCAGATCTATGCGGAGGTGCTGGCGGTCGACGCCACCAACATCGCAGCGCTGGCAGGACTCGCGAAATGTTACCTCGCGACCGGAGCCATCGAGCAGGCCAAGCAGACGCTTGCCATGGTGCCGGAATCCAAACGCAACGATCCGGCGGTCAAGGCCGTGCAGGCGTCGCTCGATCTCGCCGAGCAGGCCCAATCGCTCGGGCCCATCCCCGAGCTGGAACAGAAAGTCGCCGCCAATCCGCTCGATCATCAGGCCCGGTCCGATCTTGCGACCGCGCTCAACGCCAGCGACCAACGCGCCGAAGCCACCCATCATCTCTTGGAGATCGTCAAGCGCGACCGCAAATGGAACGAGGACGGCGCGCGAAAGCAGCTGGTGCAGTTCTTCGAGGCGTGGGGACCGAACGACGAGGCCACCGTCGAGGGACGCAAGCGGCTGTCGACGATTCTGTTCTCATAGAGCATGATCCGGAAAAAGCATGCCCTCGGACTTGATCCGAGGGTGGAAACCGGTTTTCCACGCGACAAACGCGAAACGCGTTTGCGCGCAGATCATGCTCAAACAAAGAGATGAGATCATGATGCGATTCCACTTAATCGCATCATGATCTAATTCGGGTTCAACACCGGCGATTCTTTTCGAACCAGTAGCATCGGGACCGCACATGCCGATCAATGCCGAATATCGCGGACCCGGCGACCTTCCCAAGGTGATTCCGGTGTTTCCGCTGCCGGGCGCCTTGCTGTTGCCGCGCGGCCAGATGCCGCTCAATATTTTCGAGCGGCGCTATCTGGCGATGGTGGACGATGCGTTGCGCGACGACCACCGGCTGATCGGGATGATCCAGCCGGACATTATGCACTCGCAGGACGAGATCAAACCGGAGCTATTTCGCGTCGGCTGTGTCGGGCGCATCACCCAGCTCGCCGAAACCGGCGACGGCCGCTACATCCTGGAACTCACCGGCATTACGCGCTTCAAGGTGGTCGAGGAAATGACGGTCCTGACCGAATATCGGCAGTGCAAGGTGGATTACTTCCCCTACATCGACGATTTCACCGCGCGTAAAGGCGAGGAAACGGTGGACCGCGAGGCCCTGCTCGAGGTGCTGACGGATTTTCTTAACGCCAACAATCTCAGGGTCGATTGGGAGGGCGTCGAGAGCGCCCCCAATGAGGCGCTGGTCAACGCGCTGGCGATGATGTCGCCGTTCGGCCCGGCGGAAAAACAGGCATTGCTGGAAGCGGCCGATCTCAGGACCCGCGCCGAGATCCTGATCGCGGTGACCGAGATGGACCTCGCCAAGAAACGCACCAGCGGCGACCCGCCGCTGCAGTAGGTCGTCACTGAAACTTCTCGATCGTCAGCCGGCGGCGACGGCGCGGTGGCTATGATGCGAGCCGCTCAATCGCATCAGCATGAACGTCCCCACCAGCACAGCGACATAGGCCAAGAGCTGCATTTGGGTCGGCTGATCGGTGTAGCCGATCAAGGTGTGCAAGGCACGGCCGCCGATGCTCGTCTCCGAGAGCAGCCAGGTGCTATCCCACACCACCGTGTCGAGCGAGGTCAGCCAATTGGCACGTTCGAGGAAGGCCACCGCCTGCGCCGCCATGCCCGCCGCGAGCAAGGTGATCAGGGCGGTCGTGGTCGCAAACAACGGCCGCGGTGGAATGCGCATCAGGCCGAAATAAGTCAGCAAGCAAACGCCGGCGCCGAGCGCCAGACCGATCGCCCCACCGATCGCGAGGCTTGAGGCCGAACCGCCGTCGGAGGTCACGACGCCGTACAAAAACAGCGCGACCTCGCTGCCCTCCCGCAACACCGCAACTCCGACCACCACGGCCAACGCCAACAGCGACTTGGTGCCGTCGGCGACCGCCTTGCCGATCGCGCGCATTTCACCGGCCATTTCCTTGCCGTGCTGCGCCATCCAGACATTGTGCCAGGTCAACATCACCACGGCTAGCCCCAGAATGCTTGCGTTGAACAGCTCCTGCCCCATGCCCGCGAACAACCGCGACAACGCGCCGGCAAAGGCGGCGACGAGGCAGGCCGCGAGCGCCCCCGCCAGCACGCCACCACCGATCCAGCGGTTGCGGTGAGGAACGGAGCCGGTGACCGCGAGCACGATGCCGATAATCAAACCGGCTTCGAAGACTTCGCGGAAGACGATGATGAGCGCGGCCAGCACGAGAAGCTTCCTATTGGACGGTCAAGGCGCCGCGCGCCTTTTCGTTGAAGTCGTCGTAAAATTCGTAGCGCCCGGGTTTCAACGCGCGCACATTGATCACGCCCTCGCTATTGGCGGCGACCACCTTTTCGACCCGAAGCGATTTGCTTTCGAACTCCATGGCCTTGCCGTCGAGGTTCTTGACCTTCAACGTGATCGGTTTGTCGGCCGGCGCGCGGACCTCGCTCGGCTGGAACTGACCGTTGGAATAGCTCACCTGAACCTCGGCCGCCTGTTGCGCCGAAGAGGGGGATGCCGAAAGCATCGTGATCGCGCACACCGCGGCGAAAGGGAATTTTTTCATCGTGTTAAGCATATCGGACTCCTGTCGGCCTTTTCGGGTTTAAGGAAGATCAAAACTCATAGGCGAATTTGAGCTTGGCGCGATTGCGTTGAAACTCCTCGAAATTGAGCGAGAAGGAATTGCCGACCTCGCGTCCCCAGACCTGGGTGTTCCAGGCCGCCGTCATAAACATTTTCGGCGTGAACCGGATGAAGAGCGTCGGTCCCAACAACACGGTATCTCCGGTGAACGCCGTCAAATTCGCGGCGTTATAATGCCTGAGATACCAGACCTCGCCGCCCAACACGACGTTGGGCGCGACCCGAAGCGAGAGCGCCGCCGAGCCGCCAAACTTAGCCTCACGCTGGGTGTCGCCCAGCGAGGTCTGCGTGATCTCGGGCTCGTAAAGCAAATTGAACCCGGCAAACAGCCGGTTCTTAAGAAGTTCGATATCAGCGTTAACCGTGGTTTCGAATTCAAAATTGCGCACGCGCTCGCCGGTGGTCTCATCGATCCGCCGGATCGTGGGCTCGATCGCCAACGTCACCGCCAATGGATTGTTCGAGGTCCGTTCGATCGCAAGATAGCGAAATTCCGCGAAACCGCCGCTCAAGGCAGCCTGATTCCGGTCATCGAGGCCGGTCACGCCACTGATGTTGTGGGTTGAGCCGAGCGCGCCGAATTCGATCTGGATGAACTGGGTTGGCGTAAATTCGAACTCGTATTTGGTCTCCGATGCCGCGTAGCTCCCATCGCGTTTACCGAACCGGCCGATGGCATCGACCGTGACCTCTTTCTCGCCCTCAAGGCCGATGCCGGAGCCGAGCGTAAAGCCGAAAATATACTTGGTCTCAATATCGTGCCAGGAGCTGTAATCCTCGGCACGCGCGGGCGTGCCACACCAGAAAAGGCAGGCGAGGGCGCCGAGCGCCATCGCGGAGGGTCGTCCTGACTTGAATCGTGTTCGCATCGCTTCTCGCATTCACCGTCCTTGAATTGGCGGGACAGCTAGCGGCTTGCTACCCGACAGGCAAAAAGACTCCTTCTAAACTAGAGTTATTCTAACCGTTGCCTAACCGTCGACGTGGAGTGGCCTTGCGATTGGCCCGCGCGACTACACGTTTGGATCAAATATGCTACACAATCGAGTGACTAAGCCGGAGATTTGAAACATGACGTCCCCGCCCGAGCGCCTCGAAGGCACCGTCGATCCCAAACTGCTGGAAATCCTCGTTTGTCCGCTGACCAAGGGTCCGCTGGAATTCGACGCCGCGAAGCAGGAGTTGATCTCGCGCTCCGCCAAACTCGCCTATCCGATCCGCGACGGCATCCCGATCATGTTGCCGGAAGAGGCCCGGAAGATTGAGTGATTTGGGTGACGAAGTCCCCTGATGGGTCGCTTTCGCAGGGGCGACGCGCTCACGCTACAACGCTTCACCCTTCAATAGCCGCGGCACTTCGCCTGAAAGGCCGGCGGCCTGGCGGATGAATATGTTTTTCAAGGGTGGTGCGCGATCGACCAGCCCAAGCCCGATGTCGCGCACGGTGCGCAACAGCGTCGATCGATTCGAGAACAGAAGATTCAGCGAGTTAGTGGCAAGCCCCATCGCCATGGTGTCGAACCGCCGCCAGCGCTGATAACGCTCGAGCACATCGGCCTGGCCGAGGTCGATGCCGAGCCGCGCGGCATCGACGATCACTTCGGCCAGCGCTGCGACATCCTTCAGCCCCATATTGAGCCCCTGGCCCGCGATCGGGTGAATCACATGGGCGGCGTCGCCGACCAACGCCAGCCGTTCGCCGATGAAGGAGCGCGCGACGAAATAGCCGAGCGGAAAGGCACGCGGCCGGTCGAGCGCCTTGACCTCGCCGAGATGCAGACCGAAACGCCGTTCGAGTTCGCCGTGAAACTCATCGTCGCTCAAAGCCACGATGCGCGCGGCTTCGTCACGTTTCTCGGTCCACACCAGCGAGGAGCGTTGCCCCGTCAGCGGCAGGATCGCGAACGGCCCCGCGGGCAGAAAATGCTCCTCGGCGCGACCATGATGATCGCGTTCGTGGCCGACGGTGACCACGATGCCGGATTGATCGTAATCCCAGCCATGGGTGGCGATGCCGGCGCGTTCCCGCAGTTTCGAGCGCGCGCCGTCGGACGCCACCAACAGGCTCGCCGCGATCACGCTGCCGTCGGCCAGCGTCACATCGACGCCTTCGGGACGCGAAACAAAATCCTTCACCGCGGTGGCACGCAGATCAATACCCTTGGCCTCGGCGCGGCTGACCAGCGCGTCGATCAAATGGCGATTTTCAATCATATGCGCGAAGGGCTCGCCCGGCTCGACGTTTCCGGCAAACGTCAGGAATACCGGACGGGTCGCGTCTTCCAATTTGGAATCGGTGACGACCATGTCGAGGATCGGCTGCGCTTGCCCCGCGACCTGCTCCCACACCCCGATGACTTCGAACAGCCGGCGGCAGGCGGCGACGATGGCGGTGGCACGCGGATCGCGGCTTGGCCGCGGCGCAAGCGCCGGATCGGCGACGATCACGGGAATATCGGCGCCCAGGCCCTGACGCAGCGCCAGCGCCAGCGCCAGCCCCGCAAACGCGCCGCCGCCGATGACAATGCTCCGCTGTGCCGACATGCTCCTCGCTCACATCCTGAGACGAGAGCCTTTTCCGTTCCGATTGAATCGGAACGGAGGCTCTATTTCTCTGTTTTGACGCGTTTTCTTGACGCGAACCGGCATCCACTTCGCTGGAAAACTCTCTCCACTTGCTGCGGGACTATAGCTGGGCGAAACAGGTTCCCCAAGCACTCGTCATTCCGGGATGCGCCTTCTTGGCGCAGGCCCGGAATCCATACTCCCGATGGTGGTTATGGATTCCGGGCTCGCTCGCTCCGCTCGCGCCCCGGAATGATAGTGGTCGTTGTTGCCAACGGATAGATCCATTCGAAAGCTCTTCAATGTCCAAAGGCCTGATTGACCTGATTTCCATTCTCGATCTCGAGCCGCTCGAGGTGAATTTGTTTCGCGGCAACAGCCCGAAAACCAGCTGGCAGCGGGTCTTCGGCGGACAAGTGATCGGACAGGCGATGGTGGCGGCGTGCCGCACGGTCGAAGGCCGCCTGCCGCATTCGCTGCATTGCTATTTCATTTTGCCGGGCGATCCCTTGGTTCCGATCATCTACGAGGTCGAGCGGCTGCGCGACGGCAAGAGTTACTCGACCCGCCGGGTTACCGCGATCCAGCACGGCAACGCCATCTTCTCGATCATGGTGTCGTTTCATGTCGCGGAAGAAGGCGCCTTCGACCATCAGGACAAGATGCCGGACGTGCCGCCGCCGGAAAAACTCACGGCCGAAGAAGTGGCAAAACAGCCGATGTTCCGCGAGATGCCGGAATTCATCCGCCGTTATTATGAATCCGACCGGCCGATCGAATTGCGGCCCGTCGAGCTTGAGCGCTATTTCGGCGAGAAGATCGAAGACGGCCGCATTCATGTCTGGATTCGAACCGCCGCCAAACTGCCGGACGATCCGGCGTTGCATATGTGCGCGCTGGCCTATGCGTCGGATTTCTCCCTGCTCGATGCGGTGATGGCGCGTTACGGCCGCACTTTGTTCGACAAGCGCATGATGCCCGCAAGCCTCGATCATGCGATGTGGTTTCACCGGCCGTTCCGCGCCGACGAATGGCTGCTTTACGCCCAGGACTCCCCGAGCGCGCAAGGCGGGCGCGGGCTGACTCGAGGCCTGATTTTCAAGCCCGACGGCACGCTGGTGGCGTCAGTGGCGCAAGAAGGCTCGGTGCGCGAGCGCAGATAAACACGGGGCTCTGTGGGTCGCGGAACGGATTGGACGGTTATTTTTCGTGTTTTTTAGCCAGCCTTGTAACTTTTTGTGTCATTCGCCCGGAAAGATGCCAAACTCGCGTGACGTGCAAATCAAGACGCGACCGACCGCGTCGGAACCGGCTGTCGGAATCTTGTCGGAATCAATGGAAATGAAGGCCACCCCATGAAGCTCGTTGTCGCCATTATCAAACCGTTCAAGCTGGACGAGGTGCGCCAGGCGCTCACCGCGATCGGGATCAGCGGCATGACCGTCACCGAGGTCAAGGGTTACGGGCGCCAGAAGGGCCACACCGAGGTCTATCGCGGCGCCGAATATGTCGTGAATTTCCTGCCCAAGCTGCGGATCGAAATCGCTGTGGCCGCCGGTCTCGCCGACAAGGCGGTGGAAATCATTACCTCCAGCGCACGTACCGGACAGATCGGCGACGGCAAGATCTTCGTGACCCCGATCGATCACGCGTTGCGAATTCGGACCGGCGAAACCGACAGCGACGCGCTCTAATTAGTACGGCCAGCGGGGATGGGGCGGGCGCTCGCGGCGTAGGCCCCTTGAGTGCCTGTTTTTGATTCACTGCCCTTGGCATGAGCAGGATTGTGTCAACATTTGTATTGGCGCCGTTTTAGGCGGAAATGATTAAGTTTTAGGCGCGACCTAATAACGCAGCCCCCGCTCGATGCGATAAAACCGAAAAAAGCCCCCGTTCATAATCCGTTAAGAAATGCCGGCGATCTGGCACGGCATTTGATTATATGCCGCTGGCTGTGCCCGCGTAGTGCGCGTGGTGAACCTCAGTCGAGAACGCCCGGTCGCGTCTGTACCGGGCCCAAGCGGGGATAGGACCCATGAAAATTGTTATGGCGGTTATCAAGCCATTCAAACTCGAAGAAGTCCGTGACGCCCTGACCGCCATTGGCGTTCACGGTCTAACGGTGACGGAAGTCAAGGGGTATGGCCGGCAGAAGGGCCATACGGAAATTTACCGGGGTGCTGAATACGCGGTGAACTTCCTGCCCAAGATCAAGATCGAGGTCGCTGTCGCCTCGGACCAAGTCGACAAGACCATCGACGCCATCACGTCCGCTGCAAAAACCGGACAGATCGGCGACGGTAAGATCTTCGTCATCAACCTCGACCATGCGGTTCGTATCCGCACGGGAGAGGCAGATGCCGCGGCACTTTGATTTCGCGCTCAACCTTATCCAATCAGGAGTAAACCAAATGACGTTCAAACGTCCCTATCGCGCGGGATTGGCGGCCCTCGCAGTCGGCCTGTTCGCCGCGACCGCTGCCTACGCCGAGCCAACCGTCAACAAGGGCGACAACGCCTGGATGCTAACATCGACGGTACTGGTGCTGTTGATGACGATTCCCGGCCTCGCATTGTTCTATGGCGGCTTGGTCCGCTCCAAGAACATGCTCTCGGTACTGGCGCAGGTGTTCTATACCGTCTGCGTCGTCACCGTTCTCTGGGCGCTGTACGGCTACAGCCTCGCCTTCACCGGCGGTTCCGACTTCATCGGCGGCTTCTCGAAAGCCTTCCTGATGGGCGTGACGCCGGATTCCAAGGCCGCGACATTCAGCGTCGACGCCAACATCTCGGAGCTCGTGTACGTCTGCTTCCAGATGACCTTCGCGGCGATTACCCCCGCTCTCATCGTCGGCGCGTTCGCCGAACGCATGAAATTCGCGGCGGTTGCGCTGTTCATCCCGATCTGGGTGACGGTGATCTATTTCCCGATCGCCCACATGGTTTGGTACTGGACCGGACCGGACGCGATCTCGGATGCGGTCAAGGCTCTGGCCGCCGCGGGTGATGCGGCAGCGAAGGCTGCGGCGCAAGCCAAGCTCGATGAAGTCAATGCCGACGCCGGCTGGATCTTCAAGAAGGGCACGATCGACTTCGCCGGCGGCACCGTGGTGCACATCAACGCCGGCATCGCCGGTCTCGTTGGCGCGCTCCTGATCGGCAAGCGCACCGGCTACGGCAAGGACCTGATGGCTCCGCACTCGCTGACCATGACCATGATCGGCGCCTCGCTGCTCTGGGTGGGTTGGTTCGGCTTCAACGCTGGTTCGAACCTCGAAGCCAATGGCGGCGCCGCGCTCGCCATGACCAACTCCTTCGTCGCAACGGCGGCGGCGGCGTTGTCGTGGATGTTCGCGGAATGGATCATCAAGGGTCATCCTTCGCTGCTCGGCGCATTGTCGGGCGCGGTGGCAGGACTCGTGGCGGTCACCCCCGCGGCCGGTTACTCCGGTCCGATGGGAGCGATCGTGCTGGGTCTGGTGGTCGGTGTCGTCTGCCTGTTCTTCTGCACCGTGATCAAGAACGCGCTCGGCTACGACGACTCGCTCGACGTGTTCGGCGTCCATTGCATCGGCGGCATCGTCGGCGCGCTCGGCACCGGCATCTTGGTGAACCCGGCGCTTGGCGGCACCGGCATCATGGACTACGTCACCGGCAAGATCGCGGATTACGACCTCGTCGCCCAGATGACCTCGCAGGCTTGGGGCGTCGGCACCACGCTGGTGTGGTCGGGCGTCGGTTCGGCGATCATCTACAAGGTCATCGATGTCATCGTCGGCCTACGTGCCAATCTCGAGACCGAACGCGAAGGCCTCGATATCACCGAGCACACCGAGCGCGCTTACAACATGTAAGTTCTCCCGAGGGCGCGACCTCCCGAGGCCGCGCCCACAACTACGGTTCGGACACCTATCCGGCAATGCCCGCAACCGAAGGGCTCCAGCGCAAGCTGGGGCCCTTTTTTATGACCCGATTCTATGGACCCGAAGTTCCCGACAACCAATCGGTGGGCCCGCCTGCGGCCCGAAGGGCTGATTTTCGGTAAGCCAAGATCGACGGGTATTTCCGCGCCCACCCCGTCCGAGAGTCCTCAAGGGGAGAAAACCCCCGGCAAGATGTTGTTTGAAAGCCGCAACCAGCCGACAATATTTCTTCGAATCGCTAATCTGCCTAAAAAATATTCATTTGATCGTTTTTTTGCTTTCACGATCGACTGCTACGCTTGAGATTCATCGGCAATGAGGGAATCGGTTACCCGTCCGCGCCACGCTCCTGTGGTCAGGCGTCGGTTCAGCGACCGCCACAAGATTGCCGATGGCAGCCGCTTTCAGCCAGACGCTGATTCGCGGGCAAGGGGACTCGGGAGAACGGGAGGCATTCGGGCCACATCCCCGGCTCGAAAAAGCCTAGAGGGAGATGAACCCCGCCAAATATGTTGTTGAAAAGCATCACTCGGCCAAAACTTTTCTCGAAACCGCGATATCGATCAAAAGGTCAGCATCTGCATAACTTTTTTGCTTCCATCTTCCATCGCTTAGTCCGAGATTGCTCGGGAGTTTTCCGCTTGCAGTCAGGTGGTGTCCTCGGGGGGCATTGGAACCGGGCTGGTTCTCGAAATGTAATGGGGATCTTCATGAAGAAATTGGCTTTGTTAGCGACGACACTTGCGTTGGTGTCGGGGGGCGCTCTTGCGGCCGATATACCGCTGAAGGCGCTGAAGGCACCGCCGGCGCCCGCGTTCGAACCTTGGGATATCGCCTTCGGCGGCGGCGTCCTCAGCGACTACGTCTTCCGCGGCGTCACCCAATCGAACCACCAGCCCTCGGTCACCGCCTATTTCGAGCCGCGCTACAACGTCAACAAGGACGTGCAGCTCTACATCGGCACCTCCACCGAAAGCATCTCCTACGCGAACCGCGCCGCGGCTGAAGTCGACATCTACGGCGGTATCCGCCCAACCTTCGGCGCTGTCGCCTTTGACTTCGGCGTCTGGGGCTATCTGTATCCGGGTGGGACCTGCTTCGCAGGTTCATTCACTGACACCGCCGGTAGGCCCATAGGCGCGGAGTGCGCGACTAACTCCATTCCCAATGGCAACGTCATCAAGAAGGACGTCAGCTTCTTCGAAGTTTACGGCAAGGGCCTCTATACCGTGAACGACAGCTGGGCGTTCGGCGTCACCGAGTTCTATACGCCGAGCTTCCTGAATACCGGCGCTTGGGGTGACTACTTCTCCGGCACCTTCAAGTACACCGCGCCGGGCACGGCCCTCCCCAACGGCGTCGGCCTGTACGTCTCCGGTGAATTCGGCCGTCAGTTCCTCGGAACAACTGACTCCTTCTACGGCACTGCGCCGAGTGCCCAATCGGTTGCGGCACACTTTGCCGGTCCATTTTTTCCCAATGGCATCAAATATGCTGATTACAACACTTGGAACATCGGCATCGGCTTCACCTACAAGGTCTTCACCCTCGACCTGCGGTACTCCGACTCCGACCTGTCCAAGGGTAATTGCAACGCTTTCACCAGCGCCTTCAATGGTTCCGGCAGCACCAACGTGACGCCGATCAATCCTACCGGTGTGGGCACGAACTGGTGCGGTGCGGCTGGTATCGCCAAGCTCTCGTTCGACCTGACGGCGATTGCCAACCTGAAGTAATCTCTCTCCCGAGAGATCAAAAACAAAGGGCTCCAGCGCAAGCTGGAGCCCTTTTTCTTTGGGTGCGCTCTGTGAATAACCGTCCAACGACCGATGGTTAATCGCGTCTTAACCTCGCCGTATCTATGGTGGTTTGATCCGCTTTCCGGCCGCTCTCAAGGTGGAATCGGCCGACCCAAGAGTGCTGGGCTTCCATGGCAATGACCGCTCCATCCCGCGCGCCGCAAGGCGCCGGCAGTCAGGAAGGCGAGCGCTCGCCCTTTGCACGGCTGACCGAGCTATTGGCCCCGTACCAGCCGGGTAAGCCGTTGATTACGCTCTCTCTGGGCGAGCCACAGCATCCCTTGCCGGCCTTTGTCGGTCCGGTGTTGGCGAATCATGTCGCCGATTTCGGCCGCTATCCCATTGCCAAGGGCATCGAGCCGTTCCGGCGGGCGGCTGCGACCTGGCTTTCCAAGCGGTTTGACCTACCACGAGCGGTCGACCCCGAGACCGAGCTTCTGGTGCTCAATGGCAGCCGCGAGGGCCTGTTTTTTGCTGCGATTACCGCCGCGCGCTATGTCGGCGAGCGCCGCGGGCAGCCTGCGATCCTGATCCCGAATCCGTTTTATCCGGCCTATGCCGCCGGCGCGCGCGCCGCCGGCTGCGAAGCGGTTTATCTGCCGACCACGCTCGCCAACGGGTTTCTGCCCGATCTCGATGCGCTCGACAACGCCACGCTGGCGAGAACCGTTGCGATCTACATCGCCTCGCCGGCAAACCCGCAAGGCGCGGTCGCGAGCCGCGACTATTTCGGCCGCCTGAAGAAACTCGCCGACCGCTTCGGCTTCATGATTTTGAGCGACGAGTGCTACTCGGAAATCTATACGAAGGAACCGCCGGGCAGCATGCTGGAATGCGCAGGCCCTGATTTCACCAACGCCGTTGCTTTTCAATCGCTGTCGAAGCGTTCGAACCTGCCCGGCATGCGGGTCGGCTTCGCCGCCGGCGACAAAAAATTCCTTAAGCTATTTCACGAATTGCGCAACGTGGCCGCACCGCAAGTGCCGGTGCCGCTGCAGCACGTCGCGGTCGCAGCCTATGGCGACGAGACGCATGTCGAGGAGAACCGCCGGCTCTATCGGATCAAGTTCGATCTCGCCGATCAGATTCTCGGCAACCGCTATGGCTATCGCCGTCCCGCCGGCGGCTTCTGCGTCTGGCTCGACGTATCCGCCCATGGCGGCGATGAGGCGGCGACCGTGAAGCTCTACAAGAACGGTGGCGTCCGCGTGGTGCCGGGAAGTTACCTGGCACGCCAACAACCCGACGGCAGCAATCCCGGCACCGGCTATATTCGTCTGGCGCTGGTGGCCGACAGTGAAACAACGGCCGAGGCGTTGCACCGGCTGGTCGAAATTCTGGACTAGAGCATGATCCGGAAAAGTGGAAACCGGTTTTCTACGCGACAAACGCGAAACGCGTTTGCGCGCAGATCATGCTCAAACAAAGGGATGAGATCATGATGCGATTCCACGTAATCGCATCATGATCTAGTCGCGAAGGCCCCATGAGCATGCCAGCGATCGAACGTGTCATTCCTCTCGTCGGCCATCTGCCGGCCTCGATACGCGAGGCGTTGGCCCGGCGCGTGCGCGAACTCACCGGACTTGGCCTAATTGCGCTGTGCGGGGTGGCGGCGGCGGCGCTGATGACGTGGTCGGTGCAGGACCCCAGCCTCAGCCACGCCACGTCGCGTCCGATCCGCAACATCGTCGGCTATTCCGGCGCGATCGGCGCCGATCTGTTGATGCAGATCCTCGGCCTCGGCGCGATCATGTTGATCCTTCCCGTCGCAGTCTGGGGTTGGCGCCTGTTGACCCATCGAGCCTTCGACCGCGAAGCGCTCCGGATCGGCTGCTGGATACTCTGCACCGTGGTCGCGGCGGGTTTTGCGAGTTGCTGGACACATGGCGGCGCTTGGCCGCTGCCGACCGGGCTTGGCGGCGTCGTCGGCGACGCGCTGGTGCGCGTACCGGCGGTGGCGTTCGGCCCGCCCGGTCTCGTCTATCGCCTCTCGCTCGGTTTTGTCCTGGGGACTGCGATGATCGTGACCTTCCTGATCGCGGGTGGCATGGGTTCACGACCGCAAGAGGATGAATCGATTCCGGTCGAGGACGACGACACACCCTTCACGGAAGAAGATGAAGACGGCTCGGTTCGGCTGGGATGGGCCTTTCATGCCGCGATGAGCGCGAAGGCGCGGCTGTGGCGATTGCTGTCCTTGACCTATGGCTGGCTGGTGGCAAGCGCTCCGGCGCCGCGCGCGTCGGCATTCGAGCGTCAAGAGCCCAGTCTTGATGGTCGCGGCGGCGCATCGCTAGCGCCGATTTTCGACGAGGAAGACGACGAGGACGAAGTTCCGACCGCCCGCGGTTCGCGCAAGAAGGCCGCCGCCCGCGCGCCGGCGCGTAAAACGTCCGACAAGTTCGAGCTGCCGCCGATTTCGGTATTGACCGCGCCGAAGGCTTCGGACCGCCAGCCGCTCAGCAAGTCCGAGCTGGATTCGAATTCCCGCGCGCTGGAAGGCGTGCTCGGCGATTTCGGCGTCCGCGGCGAAATCGTCAAGGCGAATCCGGGCCCGGTGGTGACGCTGTACGAGCTGGAGCCCGCGCCCGGAATCAAATCGTCGCGGGTGATTGGGCTCGCCGACGACATCGCGCGTTCGATGAGCGCGCTCTCGGCACGCGTCGCCGTCGTTCCCGGCCGCAACGCCATCGGCATCGAATTGCCGAACCCGCATCGCGAAAAGGTTTATTTGCGCGAGCTGCTGGCGGTCAAGGACGGCAACGATTCGGTTGCGAAACTTCCGCTGTGCCTCGGCAAGAACATCGGCGGCGAATCGATCATCGTCGATCTCGCACGCATGCCGCATCTTTTGATCGCCGGTACCACCGGCTCGGGCAAATCGGTCGCGATCAACACCATGATTCTCAGCCTGGTGTATCGGTTGCGCCCGAATCAGTGCCGCCTGATCATGGTCGATCCGAAGATGCTCGAGCTCTCCGTCTATGACGGCATCCCGCATTTGCTGACGCCGGTCGTGACCGACCCAAAGAAGGCCGTGGTCGCCCTGAAGTGGGCGGTGCGCGAGATGGAAGAGCGCTACAAGAAAATGTCCAAGCTCGGTGTACGCAACATCGACGGCTACAATGCGCGGCTATCCGAAGCGAAATCCAAAGGCGAGGAGCTGACGCGCACGGTTCATACCGGCTTCGACAAGGAAACCGGCAGGGCGATCTACGAGGAAGAGCGGCTCGATCTCGAGCCGCTGCCCTACATCGTCATCATCGTCGACGAAATGGCCGACCTGATGATGGTCGCCGGCAAGGATATCGAAGGCGCGGTGCAGCGCCTGGCGCAGATGGCGCGTGCCGCCGGCCTGCATGTGATCCTCGCCACCCAACGGCCGTCGGTCGACGTCATCACCGGCACCATCAAGGCGAACTTCCCGACCCGCATCTCGTTTCAGGTCACCTCGAAAATCGACAGCCGCACCATCCTCGGCGAGATGGGCGCCGAGCAGCTGCTCGGACAGGGCGACATGCTTTACATGGCGGGCGGCGGGCGCATCAGCCGCGTTCACGGTCCCTTCGTCTCGGACGAGGAAGTCGAAAAAGTGGTGCGCCACCTCAAATCGCAAGGCGCCCCCGAATACCTCGAAGCGGTCACCGCGGAAGAGCCCCCCGACGAAGACGGTGCGGTATTCGATTCCACCGGCATGGGCGGCGATGGCGCCGGCGATTTGTTCGCGCAAGCCGTGGCGATCGTCAAACGCGACCGCAAAGCGTCCACCAGCTACATTCAGCGCCGGCTGCAAATCGGCTATAACCGCGCCGCCTCGCTGATGGAGCGGATGGAGCTCGAAGGCATCGTTGGACAGCCCAATCACGCAGGAAAACGCGAAATTCTGGTCGAAGAAGAAGAAAGCCGCTTTTGAACCAACCGAGCCCCGGGGCTTGCCAGAGTTGCGTTCATATTTTCACGCAAAAACGATATCTCTTTTTGCCGAAAGCACGATAAAATAGCCGGTAGCAGTTGGGACAACACGTTGAATAGAAACCCGAAATTCCGAATGGCCGAACAATTCGCGATTGGCGGAATGCGCGCCGGATTGGCGTTCTTGGTCGCGGCGTGTTTGAGCGGTACGGCGATCCCGGCATCGGCGCAAACGGTTCCGATTCCGAAACCCGCGCCGAAGGCCCGTGACCGCATCCAGATGAGTGCGTCGGATACGCCGCGTGCGCCGATGACGACCGCGACCACGCCGACGGCGCCACCCAATCCTGTGATCCCGGACCCGCACCGGAATCTTCCCACCAGTATCTTCGCGACCTTCGATGCGAATCAGAAGGCGCAAGCCGCCAAGGTGAGTTCCTATTTGTCGTCGTTACAAACGCTGGTTGGAAATTTCGTCCAGGTCGGACCCGACGGCAGCAAGGCCAAGGGTGATTTTTACATTCAGAAGCCCGGCAAGGTTCGCTTCGAATATGAGCCGCCGAATCCGATCGCCATTATCGCCGACGGATCGGCGCTCGCGGTGCGCGACCGCAAACTTTCGACCCAGGAAATCTATCCGTTGTCGCAAACGCCGCTGCGCTATCTGCTGTCGGACCGCATCGATCTTCTGAAGGACACCAACGTCATCAGCGTGACGGCGGATGAGCTTTTCATCAGCATCACCATCGAAGAGAAGAACGTACTGATCGGCACCAGCCGGCTGATGCTGATGGTCGGCGCCAAGGATGGCCAGCTCAAGCAATGGACCGTCACCGACCCGCAAGGCTACGACACCACGGTTGCGGTTTATAATCTGGATTCCTCGAAGAAGGTCGATCCCAGCCTGTTCAAAATCGACTTCAACGATTCTTCGATGCCGCCGGGCTGAGTCTCAAGCCTCGAGAGGGGCAGGTTAAAAAATCCAGAGAATTATGACAATCGGATTGCCGCCTCGCTTGCGCTTCCCGCAGCGACGGTAATAAGTCGTTTCATGCGGTTTTCCCTGACAACCTGGAACATCAATTCGGTGCGCTTGCGCATCGATCTCGTCGCCAAATTCCTCAAATCGGTGCGGCCGGACGTCCTGTGCCTGCAGGAAACCAAATGTATCGACGACGCATTCCCGTTGAAACGCTTCAAACGCCTCGGCTATGAGCATGTCGCGCTCAACGGACAGAAGGGCTATCACGGCGTCGCCGTAATCTCGAAATTGCCGTTCGACAAAACCGATATTCGAACCTTCTGCGACAAGCTCGATTCTCGGCACATCTCGGTTGAGTTCGGCGAGAAGGCGCAACTGTCCAGCCCGCTGGTCCTTCACAATTTCTATGTTCCCGCCGGCGGCGACGTTCCCGATCCGCTGCTCAATCCGAAATTCGAGCACAAGCTCAGATTTCTCGATGAGATGAAGGCGTGTGAACCGCTGCATCCCCGCGGTGGAGACCGGCATATTTTGGTCGGCGACCTCAACGTGGCCCCGCACGAGAACGACGTGTGGTCGCACAAGCAATTATTGAAGGTCGTGTCGCATACCCCGATCGAATGCGAAAAGCTGTTGGCAGCGCAAGCGCATGGCGAATGGATCGACGTCGCGCGCGAACGGATCCCGCTGTCGGAAAAAGTCTATACGTGGTGGAGCTACCGCGCCGCCGACTGGACCCTGGCCGACCGCGGCCGCCGGCTCGACCACATCTGGGTTTCGCGCGCCCTCAAAGAGGGTGTCAGCGATTTCCAGATCGCGCGCGATGCGCGCGGCTGGGAGCGTCCGTCCGACCACGTTCCGGTGACGGTGACGCTGGAAGTATGAACTCCATCTGATCTAGATCATGATGCGATTAAGTGGAATCGCATCATGATCTCATCTCTTTGTGTGAGCATGATCTGCGCGCAAACGCGTTTCGCGTTTGTCGCGTGGAAAACCGGCTTCCACTTTGCGCTAACGCGGCCCTGCGGGTCCGGATCATGCTCTGGAGAAGCGGCTCAACCATTGAACTTGGCGCCCACCATCAGAATATCGCTGGCGATCTGGCTGGTGCGTTTGGCGAACTCATCGCGCAGCCGGTGCGCGGCGGCGGGATCGCTCTCCAGCACACGCTGGAACAGGCTGCGGGCCACGCGGATCGCCGAGGAGGGTTCCAGCGCAATTGCCGAAGACGGCCGCCGCATCGGAACTACCAGCGCGAGTTCGCCGATCAAAGCGCCGGGACCGGCAATGGTATCGGCGCTGCCGTCGTCCTGGATACGAAAGGCCCCGCGCCGCACGATAAACCCGGCATCGGCCTCATCGCCGGTGTTGAAGAGCACGGCTCCGCGCGCAAAATCGCGCTGCTCGGAGCCGATCGCCAGCATGCGCAGAGCGGCCGTCCCCAACAGGCGTAGTGTTGGGACGCGCTCAAGGAGGGCAACATCATCTTCGATCGACATGGGAAACCGGTGATCGAGGCGAGCTAGAGTCTGATTCAACTGGGGTTGAATCAGACTCTAGCGTTATCTTTCTGTTTGAGCATGATCTTTTCGGAAAACCGGCACCCACTTTGCGCTGACGCGGCCCTGCGGGTCCGGATCATGCTCCAAACAATACAAATCGCTGCCCGAACCGTATCACGGCACCAGCTTGTAGCCACCAGCTTCCGTTACCAATATTTCGGGATTGGCCGCGTCCTTCTCGATCTTCTGACGCAGCCGATAGATGTGGGTCTCCAGCGTGTGCGTGGTGACACCCGAATTATAGCCCCACACTTCCTGCAGCAGCGTCTCGCGCGACACCGGAAGCTGCCCGGCCCGATATAGAAATCGCAGGATGGCCGTTTCCTTTTCGGTCAACCGTACTTTCTTGGCATTGGCGCCAGTCAGCATCTTGGAGCCGGGCCGAAAGCTGTAAGGGCCAACGGAAAACACCGCGTCCTCGCTGGCCTCATGCTGACGCAGCTGGGCCCGTATCCGCGCCAGCAGCACGGCAAAACGAAAAGGCTTCGCCACATAGTCATTGGCGCCGGATTCGAGCCCGAGAATCGTGTCCGAATCGGTATCGTGGCCCGTGAGCATGATGATCGGCGCCTTGAAACCGCCCTTGCGTAACGAGCGCACCACCTCCCGTCCGTCGGTATCCGGCAGCCCGACATCCATCAGCACCAGATCGGGAGCGTTGGCCTTGGCCGCGGTCGCGCCTTTCGCACCGGTGTCGACAGCCGAGGCTTCGAACTCCTCGTGCAGCGACAATTGTTCCACCAGCGTATCGCGCAGATCGGTATCGTCATCCACGATCAGGATCTTGCGGGCATTGGCCATGGCGTACAATCCTCCGGAGGGCGTGCGGGCTCTTCAGCCGGGTTGGTGGCTAGTCAGGTCTTGGTTCGTCTTGAGGTAAGGGACTGTTACAGATTCACAAGCCGAAACGCAGTCTACTCCAGAAGTCGCGGGCGTTTGGATGAATGTCCTGTAATGCCGTGAATAGATCATTTGCAAGCCGCAAGGCAACCCAAGGGCGTTTGATTCGCATGATAAGTCCAAATCTTTCAGCTACTTATATAGAAACTTCACATGCCCGGCCGCTTTCGATGATACGGATTCGCGCCGCTGCCGGCGATCCACGCCAAGGCCGGCTGACGGCTGGCGGGCAGACGGTGCCCGTCGCACTTGGACGCGGCGGAATCAAGGCCAACAAGCGCGAAGGCGATGGCGGCACCCCCAGGGGCACGTTCCGGCCACGGCAATTGTGGTGGCGCGCCGATCGTCACCCAAGGCCGCGCACATTCTTGCCGGTTCGTACCATCGGACCTGAAGATGCCTGGTGCGAAGACCCGAAGAGCCGGCACTACAACCAGCCGATTCGGCTTGAGCGCGGCCGTGACGGCGATCGACTGAGGCGGGACGATCATCTTTACGATTTCATTGTCGAGATCGACCACAACAATTCCCCTCGCATCAAGGGCCGCGGCAGCGCGGTATTCCTGCATCTGGCGCGGGAGAACTTTTCACCGACCGCCGGCTGCGTCTCGATGACGAAATCGGCGATGTTACGGCTATTGCAGCGACTGGGACCGCACACAAAGATCGTGATCGAATAAGCATGATCCGGACCCGCAGGGCCGCGTTAGCGCAAAGTGGAAACCGGTTTTCCACGCGACAAACGCGAAAACGCGTTTGCGCGCAGATCATACTCAAATAAAAAGATGAGATCATGATACGATTGAACTTGATCGCATCATGACCTCAGACGCCCAAGCGCGCCGTGGTTCCTTTTTACTTTCGCGGGGCCCGAAGACTACCGCGCCCCAAAAATCGCCGAGCCGACGCGTATATGGGTAGCGCCGAACTGAATCGCGGTGGCGAAGTCGGCGCTCATGCCCATCGACAGATTCTTCAATCCGTTGCGCGCAGCAATCTTCGCGGTCAAAGCGAAATGCGGCGCCGGCGCATCGTCAACCGGCGGAATGCACATCAGACCGGAAATCTCCAACCCATATTTTTCGCGGCAGCTGGCAATGAAGGCGTCGGCTTCCGCCGGTGCGACGCCCGCCTTTTGCGGTTCCTCGCCGGTATTGAGCTGGACGAACAATTGAGGCCGTCGGTTTTGAGAAACAATTTCCTTGGCTAACGCCTCGCAAACACTCGGACGGTCGACCGAATGGATGGCATCAAACAGCGCGACGGCCTCCTTCGCCTTGTTGGATTGCAGCGGCCCGATCAAATGCAAGACGATACCCGGGAAAGCCGACATTAACCCTGGCCATTTGGCTTTGGCTTCCTGCACGCGATTTTCGCCAAAGACGCGCTGTCCGGCACCGATCACCGGCACAATTGCATCGGCATTGAACGTTTTGGACACCGCGATCAAGGTCACGGACGCGCGGTCGCGCCGCGCCTCCTTGCAGGCGCGTGCAATCGCTTGCTCCACCGTGGCGAACCCGTTTGGTAAAGGCTCGGTTATCGACGAGGGGCTCTCGGGCACCATGTCCTCTATCGCCGTAAATTCATGAGGGTCGTTCGAATTTTATCTAGTTCAGGAAAGGCTTCTTTGAACCTTCCCATCTACCTTTGCGTGGGACCGGGGAATAAAGATGCCACGCATCACTTTCAACCGCAAAAGGGCGAAACTCAAGCAGCTTCTCGGGATCCGCGCACGGCTGGCATTGCTGGCGCTGATGCTGGTGGCGCCCTTGATGCTGGAACGTGCCCGTTCGCTCGAAGACACCCGCACCAAGCAGATCGCGCTTGCTTACACGGAATTCTCGAACATCGCGCAGCACAGCGCCGATGGTCAGCGCGAAGTCATTTCATCGGTCGAGGCGGTGCTGAAATCGGCCGCCTATGTCCAAGCAGCGACAGAGGCCGCTGGTCACAATTGTGACATCGTACACGCCAGCCCGTCGACGAACCTACCCTGGATTCGCAGCCTGATGATCGTCGGCAAGAACGGACGCGTCCAGTGCGCGACGAACGAGGCGCTGGTCGGCCTTGACTTGAGCGACCGGGCCACTCCCAAAAAGGCGAGAGAGACCCGCGATTTCGTATTCAGCGATTTCCTGTTGGCCAAGACCGACAATGTGCCGATCATGCTGGCCGCCTATCCGGTATCCGCCATCAACGACAAATCGGATTCCATCATCGTCGTCGCCGTCAATCTCGACTGGATGTCGAAGATCATGAACAATCTCGGCGGGCGCCCTGGCATTTTGGCGGTTCTCGTCGATAGCGTAGGGACGTTGTCGAGCGGCCGACCGATCATGCTGGTGTGATCGGTCGGCCGCTCGACAACGTCCCGCTATTGTCCGCGATCTCGGCAAAGGTGACCAGTCCGTACCAGGCGGCAGGATCGGTCTCGTTCGTCGCCGCGGACGGTTCCAAACGCACTGTCAATTTTGCCCGCATCCCCGGCGCCGAATCGCGATTGATCGTTTGCATCGATGAAGCCAAGGTATCCGCCGGCATCAATCGCGAGATACGCACCGCCTATCTGCAACTCGGGTTCGTCTGTCTGTTCGTGCTGCTCGGTGCATTGATCGCCGCGGAGAAGCTTATCGTCCAGCCGATCGAAATGATAGCGACGGTCGCAAAACGCTTCGGCCAGGGCGACTGGTCGGCGCGCGCCGCACGAAATCGTTTGCCCGCGGAATTTATCCCGCTGGCCCGATCGTTGAACGCGATGGCAGCGCAACTTGGCCAGCGCGAGCGCGAACTGGTCACCAGCAACGACCGGCTGACCGTGATGGCATCGATCGACATGTTGTCCGGCCTCGCCAACCGGCGTGGATTCCAAAGCCGGCTCGATTTCGAATGGATGAAGGCCCATCAATATGATAGCGGGCTGTCGCTGTTGATGATCGACGTCGATCACTTCAAACTCTTCAACGATACCTACGGCCATCCGGAAGGCGACGCCTGCCTCTCCAGGATCGGCGAAACACTGGCCGGAATTGCCACCGAGACCATGGGCTTTGCCGGGCGCTACGGCGGCGAGGAGTTCTGCCTGCTGCTGCCGAATACCGACGTGCAGCGGGCCCAGGAAATCGGCGAGATGGTGCGCGCGGCGATCCAGAACCTCGCGATGCCACACCTCACCTCGAGCCACCAAACCGTCACCGCCAGCGTCGGGGTAGCGTCCACCAAGCCGAACGACACGGCGCGGCCGGGCGACCTGATCGAGGCCGCGGATGCCGCCCTTTACGCCGCCAAACATCGCGGCCGCAACACCGTCGTCGAGCACGGCGTTGCGCATGAGCGATGGATCGATGGCATTGGCGAGTTAACCCGCCGCTCGGTCCGGCTGTAATTCGTTCTCGGTAACGACGCGGTTACGTCCAGTTCTCTTGGCGAGATAGAGCGCGCGATCGCAGCGCTCGATCAATTCCGACATCGATTCTCCCAACTGGAACTGTCCGACGCCGATTGAAACCGTGACGCTGGGAAGGTCTTCGCCGGTCGAGCGGTGGGTGATGCGACACTCCGAAATCGAGCGGCGAATTCGTTCGGCGACCGTCCAGGAAGTTGCGAGTTCCGCACCCGGAAGCACCGCAATAAGCTCTTCACCACCAAATCGAGCTGGAAGATCGATTTCGCGAACGCCTTCTCGCAAAACCTTGGCGATCAAGCGAAGCACCTGATCGCCGACGCCGTGGCCAAAATTGTCGTTGACCGACTTGAAATGATCGATGTCGATCATGAGCACGCTGAGCGGGGTGTCCTTTTCCATCGCCGCAATCTGGGCCGCGCGAAAAAAATCGTCGAGCGCGCGACGGTTTGGCAGACCCGTGAGCGTATCGGTCTTGGCACGCTCCTCCGATTTGGTCAGCGAATCGCGGATATGGTCCAGTTCACGCGTTTTCTCGACGAAGTTTGCCTCCAGACTGGTTGCACGCGTAGTGGCTTGCTCCAGCTCGTCCACCAAATTCTTGACGAGCAATTTCGGATCGAGCCCGGCTTCGCTCTGGTCGGCGACGTCGTTGATTGAGCGGATTTGTGAACGGTTATCCGCAATCGCCGTGGTCAGGAACTGCTTTGCGGAGTCCATGACCGAATGGAGTTGTGAGTTGGCGGCGAAATTATCCGCCGAGCGCGCTCCGATATAGGTCGCGAACAGGTCGTGACAGGTAGCGGCGTCAAACTTTCGTTTGTTGCCGATCAGGATATCCATGGCTCGCTTGAGATCGGACGGCGCGCCAACGGAATAGTTGAACCAGAGGTAAAAATTGTTCGGCGTCGGCGGCACGCGCTGCTGCGACATGCACCGAATGGCCTTTTCCGCAACGACCGTTGCGTAGTCGAAATCAACCTCTTCGAACGCGTCCTTCGTCACGGGTTTGAGCCTATCTCCGGGGCGGTGAGCCGAATTTCGAGGGCCGACCGAAAAGCGTCCCATGGAAATGTTAACTACATCTCAATCGCACCTGCGGAACTTGCGCCCTTTTTTGGCGGCCCGGCGCAGCGACATTGCGCGCAAGTTGTTTCAAAATTTCCCGGCGGGGCGCCGGGCGGCGGTCTCGCCATGCGTCCAACCCATTGACCCCTCGCGCTCTTTTATGGCCTAGTCCGCCGTCATTTGACCGGCCCCGAACCTTAAAAAGCCCCCCGCGCTTCCCATGACCTCCGAACGTTACAACGCACGCGAATCCGAGCCGCGCTGGCAGCGCCAGTGGGACGAAAAGGCGATCTTCGCTTCCAGAAACGACGATCCCCGGCCGAAATATTACGTGCTCGAGATGTTCCCTTACCCGTCCGGGCGGATCCATATCGGCCATGTCCGGAACTATACGCTGGGTGACGTGCTCGCGCGCTTCATGCGGGCGAAAGGGTACAACGTGCTGCATCCGATGGGCTGGGATGCGTTCGGCCTGCCGGCGGAGAATGCCGCGATCGAGCGCAAGGTTGCGCCCAAGTCGTGGACCTACGACAATATCGCCGCGATGAAAAAGCAGCTGCGGTCGATCGGACTGTCGCTCGACTGGTCGCGCGAATTCGCAACCTGCGATCCCGCCTACTACAAGCATCAGCAGAAGATGTTCAACGATTTCCTGCGCACAGGTCTCGTCGAGCGCGAGCAGCGCAAGATCAATTGGGACCCGGTCGATATGACCGTGCTGGCGAACGAGCAGGTGATCGACGGCCGCGGCTGGCGTTCCGGTGCGCTCGTCGAACAGCGCGAGATGAAGCAGTGGGTCTTCAAGATCACCAAATATGCGCAGCAGCTTCTGGACGCGCTCGATACGCTCGATCGCTGGCCTGAGAAGGTGCGCCTGATGCAGCGCAACTGGATCGGGCGCTCCGAAGGAATGTTGGTGCGCTTCGCGCTCGATCCGGCAACCACGCCATCAGGCGAGAGCGAGCTGAAGATATTCACGACGCGGCACGACACGTTGTTTGGCGCGAAGTTCATGGCGATCGCGCCGGACCATCCGCTGGCGCAGGCCGCGGCTGCCAAAAATTCGAGGCTTGCGGAATTCATCGCCGAGGCGAAGCGTCACGGCACCGCGCAGGAAATCATCGACACCCAGGAAAAGCTCGGCTTCGACACCGGCATCAGGGCGCTTCACCCCTTCGATCCGGAGTGGAGGCTGCCGGTCTATGTCGCCAATTTCGTGCTGATGGAATATGGCACCGGCGCAATCTTCGGCTGCCCCGCGCACGACCAGCGCGACCTTGATTTCGTCAATAAATATGGCCTCGGCAACACCCCGGTGGTTTGCCCGGAAGGCCAGGATCCGAAATCCTTCGTAGTCACCGACACCGCCTATGACGGTGACGGTCGCATGATCAATTCGCGCTTCCTTGATGGCATGACCATCGAAGAGGCCAAGGAAGAGGTGGCGAAGCGGTTGGAATCAGAGGTTCGTGGCAATGGGCCTGTTGGCGAGCGTCAAGTGAATTTCCGCTTGCGCGACTGGGGCATCTCGCGGCAGCGCTACTGGGGCTGCCCAATTCCGGTGATCCACTGCCCGAAATGCGGCGTCGTGCCGGTGCCCGACAAAGACTTGCCGGTGGTGCTGCCCGAGGATGTCAGCTTCGACAAACCCGGCAACGCGCTCGACCACCACCCGACCTGGAAGCACGTGGCCTGCCCGCAATGCGGCGGTCCAGCCATGCGCGAAACCGACACCATGGATACGTTCGTGGATTCGTCGTGGTATTTCGCGCGTTTCACCGATCCGTGGAACGAAAACGCTCCGACCACGCCGGCCGTGGTGAACCGGATGATGCCGGTCGATCAATATATCGGCGGCGTCGAGCACGCGATCTTGCACCTCCTGTATAGCCGCTTTTTCACCCGCGCCATGAAAGCCACCGGCCATATCGGCATGGATGAGCCTTTCGCCGGCATGTTCACGCAAGGCATGGTGGTGCATGAGACCTACCAAAGGGCCGACGGCACCTACGTGACGCCAGCCGAAGTCAAGATCGAGACCACCCCCAGCGGCCGCCGTGCCAATCTGGTCGCAACCGGCGAAGAAATCTCGATCGGCTCAATCGAGAAGATGTCGAAGTCGAAGCGCAACACCGTCGATCCCGACGATATCATTTCGACCTATGGTGCGGACGTTGCGCGCTGGTTCATGCTGTCGGATTCCCCGCCGGATCGCGACGTGATCTGGAGCGATGAGCGCGTGCAGGGTGCATCGCGCTTCGTGCAGCGGCTATGGCGGCTGGTCAACGAGTCCGCCGACATCGCCCGCGCCGCACCTCAAGCGCGGCCGACCACATTCGGCCCCGAGGCACTGGCCCTGCGGAAGGCAGCCCACGGTGCGCTGGACAAGGTCTCCACCGGCATCGAAAAGCTGCATTTCAACGTCTGCCTCGCCTATATCCGCGAGTTTTCAAATACGCTGGCCGAAACGCTGTCGCGCGAGGGACAGAGTCCTCCAGACCTTGCTCCAGACCTTTCCTGGGCCGTTCGCGAGGCGGCGATCATTCTTGCTCAATTGTTTGCCCCCATGATGCCGCATCTGGCCGAGGAGTGCTGGCAGGTGCTGGGGCAGTCCGGCCTGGTTTCCGAGGCGAATTGGCCCAAAATCGAACGAGATTTGCTGATTGAAGACACCGTCACCTTGGTGATTCAGGTCAACGGCAAGAAAAAAGGTGAGGTCACGGTGGCCCGAACAGCCCAGAATCCGGAAATTGAGACTGCCGTTTTGGCTCTCGATGCGGTAAAACAAGCCCTGGATGGCAAAACCGTCCGCAAGATAATCATTGTCCCCATGAGAATCGTGAATGTCGTTGGCTAAAATTCGCATTGCCGCTCGGTGTCTCGCCGTGGCCGCATTGGCGGCGCTGACGGCCGGCTGCTTTCAACCGATGTATGCCGAACGTGCCGACGGCACCCCGGGCTTGCGCGAAAAGCTGTTGGGGGTGGAAGTTCCGCCCGTGGACAAGCTCAACGCGTCCCGCGAAGCCCGAATCGGGGTGGAAATTCGCAACGCATTGGCGTTCAAGCTCTACGGTAGTGCCACTGGCCTGCCGCCGACCCATCGGTTGGTGCTGCGGTTCACCAGCACCCGTTCGTCGCTGATCGTCGATCCAAACACGGCGCTGCCTACCAGCGAAAACTACGGCATCGATGCGCAGTACAATCTGATCGAGATCGCTTCGAACAAGTCGGTCATGACCGGCACGACGTTCTCCCGCGTGTCCTATGATATCCCGGGCCAGCTGCAGCGCTTTGCACGGTCCCGCGCGTTCCGGGACGCCGAAGATCGCGCCGCCCAGGAAATCGCGGAGAATATTCAGACCCGGCTGGCATCGTTCTTCATCAGCGGTAGCTGAAGCGGTTGTCGTTCCGCGGCCGCTTCCGGGGTGACGAGAACCAACTTCAACGGGTCTAGTTCGTGGTCGCGCTTCGCGGAAAAGAAATCGACGCTTTTCTCGCCCGGCCGGATCCGGGACGTCCGATCATCCTGCTTTACGGCCCCGACGCCGGTTTGGTGCGCGAACGCGCCGACACGCTGCTGGCGTCCGCGATCGACGACCTCAACGACCCCTTCTCGCTGGTAAGGCTCGACGGCGACGAATTGTCGGCCGAGCCGTCACGGCTCGTCGATGAGGCCATGACGGTGCCGCTGTTTGGCGGCCGCCGCGCCATACGGGTTCGCGCCGGCTCGCGCAATTTCGCCAGCGGCGTCGAGACGCTGGCGGATTTGCCGTTGAAAGATTGCCGGATCGTGATCGAAGCCGGCGAGCTGCGGCCTGAATCGCCGCTGCGCAAAACCTGCGAACGCGCCAAGACCGCGGTCGCCATCGCCTGCTATCCCGACGGCGAGCGCGATCTCGCGAAATTGATCGACGATGAATTACGGCTCTCGAATTTGCGCATCGCGGCCGAAGCCCGCGCGACCTTGACGGCGTTGCTCGGTGGCGACCGGCAGGCGTCGCGCAACGAACTGAAGAAACTTGCGCTTTATTCCCACGGCAAAAACGAAGTCACACTCGACGACGTGATGGCGGTCGTGGCGGACGCTTCCGAGCTGAAGATCGATCCGATCGTGGACGGCGCCTTCGCGGGAAAACCGGAGTTGGTCGAGGCCGAATTCGCCAAGGCCATGGTCGCCGGCATCTATCCGGGGATGATCATTTCCGCAGCCCAGCGCCAAGCGGCGTGGCTGCACAAATCGGCGCTCGCGATCGCCGAGGGAACGCCGATTTCGACCCTGCTCGACAGCGGATTTCCGCGCTTGCACTTTTCGCGAAAAGCCAACGTCGAAACCGCGTTGCGCCAGTTCAATGCAACGCGGCTGTCATCGATCATCGACCAACTCGCATCCGCGGCGCTGGAGATGCGCAAGCAAGCACCATTGGCGGCGGTGATCGCGCAACGCTCGCTGCTGTCGATCGCGGTGAATGCAAAGCGGAGGGGATGAGCATTTCGAGCAAATGCGCTATCGAGCGAAAATTGGCTTCGATATATGCATGAGCCATTGTATTCGGACGAAGAGGTATTTCGTCTGAGCTGGGGGATGGCGATATGGCCGTTGGTTTAGTTAGTCTTGCTCCGATCTATTTAAACGGCCTTTTGGCCTTGCTCTGCGTCTTCCTGCTGCCGGGTCTGATCTTCGTCAGGGCATTCGACATCCCAAATTTTCCGCAGCGGATGCTGGTCATTGTCCTTTGCAGCCTCACGACCAATTATTTTCTGGTCACGCTTATCGCCACTCTTCATCTCGACGCGCGGGAGACTTATCGATGGGTGGTCATGGTCCTGGCTACTATCTTCGTCTCCTTGGCCGCCATGGACCTTTTCCGGCGAAAGGCGCCTCTAGCGCTACGTTACGATGGTGCCACGGTTCTGAAATCAGATCTCAGATGGCTTGCCTTGAGCCTTGCTCTCGTGTGCCTCGCTTATTTCAATATATGGAAAAGGGGAGTGCCGATCGTCTTCGGAGAAGGCGACGTTTCGATCAGTTGGAATAGATGGGCGACCATCTGGTCCCAAGGCTTGTTCCCGACCGCCTCTTATGGATACCCCCAGCTTATTCCAACCCTTTGGGCAGTGACCTATATCTTCACTGGCTCGGTTGAACACTATTTCGCTTTTTATATCTACATCGTCCTGATCATCGTTCCGCTGGTGTTGACCTCGACCTATTTGAGTCGCGCTGGCTGGCTACCCGCTCTCCTGCCCATATTGGTATTCGTTTGGTTTGTGGCGGATACCCAAGACGGGTGGCTGCGAGCGACCTTGTCCGAGGGCTTCCCAGACTGGCCGGCCGCCGTCTGTGGATTTTGCGGGGCGGTGTTATTCATCGCAAACGACCCCGGCAAGAATTTCGACCGAGAAAAAATAGTCACCGCGTTGTGCAGCCTCTGTTTGATGCTGTTGGCCGCCGCGATAAAACCGCTTTATGGATTATTGGCGCTCGCGATTTTGATCAGGCTTTGCTTGGACGCGACCACGCTCCTCGAAGGCAAAGAACGAACCAGATTTCTGGCCGCGGCCATCGGTCTATTTACAGTATTTTCCACAGCTTACTTGGTCATGTACTTCCATTTGACCGTAAGATCCTTGCCAGGCGATCCGGTCTCTGAACTCAGCGAAAAGCTTTGGCGCGCCCTGAGACTGTTTAACCGCAACTACACGCTGCCTTTTCGCGTTCTCGTATGCCTTGGTATCGTGTTGTCGCCCTTTTTACCGCGCATCCGATGGCTGGCATTACCGCTTTTTGCCGGAATATCGCTGTGGGCGAGTACGGCCAGCTACGATATGCGCAATGTGTTGGGCCTATTATTGATCAGTGCCTTCATTCCACTTTTCGCTGCATTGCGAATGATAGCCGTCAGTCCTCTCAAAAATGTGGAATCGAAATGGAGGGTGTCGGATAGAGCGGTGGCTGCGATCGTTGCGGCCTTTGCGCTCGGCTCAACCCTTACGCTTGCGCAAGACGATGCCCACCTCAACCAGCGCTTCAACAGCGAACAAATCCGTATCGGTGCAGGCGCCGAGTTTAACGAGAAAGTCGGCCGACTTCTTGAGCGCGGTTGCAACATTTTGACAGGCGCGGATTATGTTTACACGATCTCGGCCTTTTCAAAGTATCAGCCGCAACTAGAGTTTTTCCACGCCAGCCTTCCGCTCCCTGAGCCAGTTGCAAAAAAATTCGATGAAAGGCAGGGCTGCACCGCGATCTTATACGCCCCGAGTTTCAGCGTGGCACCGACCCTCGACTATGTGAAGGCTAAGTCCGAGAAACGCCAATATGTCACGGCAGCAGAATCCGTGGGATGGGTGCTTTTATCATCGCCCTAACGGAAAACCGGCTTCCAATTTTTTCGGTTGCGCTCTAACGTTATTTGCCCGCAAAATCAAAGCCTGTTGGGTCAACACGAGCGGCCAAAGCGTAGAGGAACGCAGAAGCGTTCCGAGTCCTCCCGCGGCACGCAACATTTCGTCAGCCAGAAGCGGCCGCTCGTCGGGAAATTGCCACACGCCGATTTGTTCTGCCGCGGATCGCGTCATCCGATAGAGCCATGTCGGAGTAGGGGCAGTAATAATCACGATGCCCCCTTCTTTAACGCATGAAAAATGGCGCTGTATGACTTCTCTGGTTCCTTCCAGATTGAAGTGCTCCACCAAGCCAACCGAAAATACGACGTCCGCTAAGCCAAGGGGCGGGGTATCCGTCAGGAGATTGACACGATACGCAGCCGTACCAACGGAAGGAACCTGGCTTGCCTGCTGCTCGAATAATTGAAGGCTTTTTTCGTTAAGATCAGCGATTTCGTACCGGGCGATCGGGAGGGTTTCGACAAGGCTTCTAAAGAAGCAGCTATTGCCACCGCCGAATTCGATGACTGAGAGTGGCGACCGTCGATCTGAGTATTTTTGGATCGCAGCCCTCAGCCAATGCGCCGTGTACCGCCGTGTCAGCTTGGCGGTTGCGAGCGGCCTGTCGTAATACCTGTCCCAGTCAGTGGTGCGTGGCAACGTCAGATTCTCCGAATACAAAGTCACGTAGAAAAAGAAAGTTGAACACGAACACGGACACCTCGGCCATGATCTTTGCAACGATCGGAAATGGAACGGTGCTAGCGAGCTGCACTTGCAGGGCCGTCGAGACGATGCCAGATACCAAAACCAGCGCCAAGTACATCAGGAAGATTTTGATGCCTCCGCGCGTACGAAAAACGAAACGTTGCAATAGCGCGAACTGCACCCAAACTGCGACGAACCGTCCGATGGCGTTGGAAAGCACAAGGTCGCTGGACCCTGCCATGGCTGTAGCAAACGCCACGATGTCCGCCGCTTCGGTTAAAAGGCTTGCCGCACAATATCGCAGCAATACAAAGTAGATCTGAACCGAATCCAGCAACGGCCTGAAATGTGATCCTCGATTGTCATCTACATAAATGGTTTCGATTGGAATTTCCAAAACACGCAAGCGACGCGCCTTTATGACGATGAGCTGCTCTGTCTCAAATTCATAACGGTTGGCACGGATGGAAAGAAAAAGTTCAACGAGTCGTCTCGGCAGCCCCCTTAGCCCGGTTTGTGTATCGGACAAGTTTAATCCGATGAAAAATCGATAGACATATCGCGATACACCGTTTCCAACCTTGCTTCGCAATGGAACATTGAAGCCAAACTGACGGGTACCGAATATTGCATGCTCAGGATTTTCCTTCAGCGCGTCGGCCACTTTCAAAATATCTACCACGGCGTGCTGCCCATCGGCATCCGCGGTCACTATTCCGGAGCACTCAGGGTGATTAACGAGGATGTGGTTTATGCCGTGCTTGAGAGCAGCACCCTTTCCCAAATTAACGGCGTTGGTAAGCAGCGTGGTGCCGGGCACCTGCTTCGCGCGCGCGAAGATCGCCGAGTAGGCCGGACCACTGCCGTCATCGACAACGACGATTTGCGCCTGAGTCTGGAGCCTCAGTTTCTCCAGAAGATCGCAAAGCGCATCCGTCGGTTGGTACGCTGGAATTAGGAAAATAATCGACGAAGCTTCGGTAAGCCGACTTGCTGAGGGCAGAGGCACGGGCTAACCCTTACATGTCATGGATGGCATTTCCGGTAGAGTGCCGGCATCATTCGATGCGCCTTCCAAATATTCGTTTGGGAGGCCTTGCCGTAGTTACAAACTGGCTCGAGTGTCACAGTGGTTGTCTTTATAGTTAAATCGCAGGCTGAGAAATAGTTGAAGGCAAAATGCTGCTCATCGAACTCAATGAATTCAACAGCGATCTTTTGCGCAATATAGCGAAGACCCATCAGTTGAACCATCTGGAGGAAATCCTAGGCTGGAACCGCGCCGGGACATCGACTTTTGATGAATATGAGTCCGGATTTCTCGAGCCGTGGGTCCAATGGGTCTCAGTTCATACTGGTGTGCCTTCTACGCAGCATGGCGTCAAGAACCTGGGCGACGTCCCAAACCTTGCCGAAGATCAAATTTGGGAACGCTGGAGCAAACGCGGGCTAACATCCATCGTTTGGGGGGTCATGAATGGTAGCCGCCGCAACGCAGACACCTGCAGAGTCTTCGTTCCCGACCCCTGGACTTTCTCGGAAGACGCTTATCCCAATGCATATCAGGGCTTGATCGCGCTACCGCGTTATCTCGCAAAAAGCTATTTGGATTTCTCGAAGCGGACTGCGGCACGTAAAGGATACGTCCTTTTGAAAACCCTCGTCCGAGCAACAAAGTGGGCCGATTTCATCGATGGCCTGCGCATCTTCTGGCGCGGTATCCGCCAGTTTGGAGCAACGAACGTCGTCTTTATAGTGCTTTTCGAATATCTGTCTGCGATGGCCTTTATTAAAGCCGTAGAACAAGACCAGCCAGACGCCGCAATTATTTTCATCAACATGCTGGCTCACGTTCAGCATCACTACTGGAAGGCCGACGATGGCAGCACCTGCCCGCAGATTTCATTTGCCGTCGCCGCAACTGATGAAATTCTCGGAAAGATCCTGACACGCTGCAAAGGCGTTGTTGGTAACGGTCAAGCCGTCGTCATGAACGCGCTCAGTCAGACCTGTACAATTGAAGAACCGCCCTGGATCCTGTACCGGCCCAACAATCATGCCAGTCTGATTTCCTTTCTTGGGCTCAAGGCAACGCGCGTCGAGCCGCTGATGACATATGACGCCCATGTGTTTTTCGCGAACAAAGAAGGCGCACAGAGCGGCGCTGAAATTCTGCAAAGTGCCTTGATCGAGGGCAAGCGTCTATTTTTTGTCGAGACCGACAAGCATGATCCACTCAAATTGTTCTATCGGGTGGCCATGTCCGATCCAGTCGATGTCGATGCTGAGTTCATTTATCGCAACAAGGCCGCACGCTTTGCCGACCATTTCACAGCAATCGTTCAGCGAACCGGCAAGCACAATCAGAACGGCGATTTGTACGCCAACTTTGAAATCGGACGGACAAGCTTTCCCAACCACGAGGTGTCGGACTGGCTTGAGCAGTCGACCTGCTCCAAAGCCGATCGATTAACCGCGGCTTGATCGCCGACCGGTCTACTCATCATTGCGCCTTCGCGTCCAGCCTCCGCACGATCTCGTCGAGCTGGTCGAGGTCGCGGTAGCGGATGTGCACAGTACCGCCGGGATCGCGGTGATCGATGATGAAGGCAAGCCCAAGCGCGTCGCTGACGCGCTTTTCCAGGGCGACCGTGTCAGGGTCCTTTGCCCTGGCACCGCGTGCTTTCTGGGGTTTGCGAACCGGCACACCCTCGACATGGGCGAGTTCCTCGGCCTGCCGAACGTTGAGGCCTTCTTCGACGATGCGTTTGGCACTCGCGAGCGGATCGGGCACGCCGATTAGCGCGCGGGCGTGGCCGGCTGACAATTGGCCCGAGACGATATAGGCCTGCACCTCGGTCGGCAGTTTCGTGAGCCGCATCATGTTGGCGACGTGGCTGCGGCTCTTGCCGACGATCTTCGCGATCTCGTCCTGACTGCGTTTGAACTCATTCGCCAGCGCGTGATAGCCCTGCGCCTCTTCCATCGCGTTGAGATCTTCGCGTTGTACGTTTTCGATGATCGCGATCTCGAGCGCATCCGAATCGCTGACGTCGACCGGCACGATCGGCACCTCGTGCAGACCGGCGATCTGGGAGGCGCGCCAGCGGCGTTCGCCGGCAATGATTTCGAACCGGTCGCTTGTGCCGCGCACCGGCCGTACCACGATGGGCTGGATCAACCCGTGCTGCCGAATCGAATCGGCGAGTTCGCCGAGTTCCGCGTCGGCAAAGGCGCGGCGCGGATTGCGCGGATTGGGTTTGAGAAATTCGATCGGCACTTTCCGCTGCGCCCGCGGACGCTCCAGATGCGCGGCTTCGCCGCCGACATCTCCGATCAGACTTGCAAGACCGCGGCCCAATCGCGAACGCGCTTCGTCGGCCATCGCCAGCTCCCTTGGATTCACTCGTATCGCTCCAGATTTCAATCTTGAGGATTTCGTTTGGGTAGATCGTAGGGTGGGCAAAGCGAAGCGTGCCCACCAAGACAATTTTACAAGATGATGGTGGGCACGGCGCGAGAGGCGCCTTTGCCCACCCTACGGCTCTTACTTCAATGCGTGCGCAGCTCGCGTTCGCGCTGGATCACTTCCGTCGCCAGCTTGAGATAGGCTTCGCTGCCGACGCATTTGAGGTCGTACACCAGCACCGGCTTGCCGTAAGACGGCGCCTCGGAGATACGCACGTTGCGCGGGATCATGGTGTTGTAGACCTTGGACCCCATGAATTGCCTGACGTCGGCGACCACCTGGTTCGACAAATTATTGCGCGAGTCGAACATCGTCAGCACGATGCCGTGGATCGACAAATTGGGATTGAGCGTCGTGCGCACCTGTTCCACCGTCTGCAGCAATTGCGACAGGCCTTCAAGCGCGAAGAACTCGCACTGCAGCGGCACCAGGATCGCGTCGGATGCCGCCATCGCATTGACGGTGAGAAGGTTGAGCGACGGCGGACAATCGATCAGCACATAGGTGTAGTCGGTGTCCTGCGCGGCATTGATGTTCAACGCCGCGATCGCATCGCGCAAGCGAAACGCACGGTCGCGTGTCGATCCCAGCTCAAGCTCGAGACCAGACAAATCCATGGTCGATGTCGCGATGTGCAGCCGCGGCACCGCCGTCGGGACCACCGCATCGCGCAGACGTGCTTCGCCGACCAGCACATCATAGGTCGAACAGTTACGGCTGCGGCGATCGATGCCAAGACCGGTCGAGGCGTTGCCCTGGGGATCGAGATCGACGATCAGCACCCGCTCACCGATCGCGGCGAGCGCCGTCCCCAGATTGATCGCCGTGGTCGTCTTGCCGACACCGCCTTTTTGATTCGCCAATGCCAGAATGCGCGGATGGCCGGCCGGGCGCGGGGCCTTATCTTCCTGATAAATTTGATCAATCACGGTCATTCGCGTGCCATCTGTTTGGCGGAGGGATTGCGCGGCTCAATCTGGGTGAGCTCGACGATCCAGCCATGTCCGCCGGTGCGGCTGGAATGCAATTGGGGTCGAATATTCCAATATTTAGTAGCCTCGGTCAATTCTTCGTCTACATCTTGGCCTTTTAAGAACAAGGCCTTGGCACCCCGCGTCACCAGGGGCTCCACGAAGCCGATGAGCTGGTGTAGCGGAGCCACTGCGCGAGCTGTGACGCAATCGATGGGACCGGCGATTCTATCCACACTATCCCCGATATCCGCCAGATGTACGGTCCCGGGCGAGGCGGTGACACGGATTGCTTCGCGCAGGAAGGCTGCCTTCTTGGTGTTACGCTCCACCAGGTGGATCATGGCGTCCGGTTTTTCCGCCAACGCGCAGGCCAGCACAACACCTGGGAAGCCCCCGCCGCTTCCAAGATCGATCCACGTTTGTGCAGCCGGCGCGAGTGCCAAGAGTTGAAGCGAATCGGCGATGTGCCGAGTCCACAGATTGGGGAGGGTCGAGGGCGCCACCAGGTTGGTTTTCGCCTGCCATTCCAGCAACAATGCGACGTAGCGATCGAGTCGGCTTTCTGTTTCACGTGAAATCGGCGTGAGCGCCAGCGCGGCTGCCTTGTCGGCAGCCGAGACACGCGCTTGCTCGGAGATGATCCTGGCCATCGGACCTGTTTCACGTGAAACGTAGTTAGATCATGATTCGGAAGGATCGGATCAGGTCAATCTCTCAGGTCGTCGCCTTTTCGGAACGTCCGGTTGTCCTGACACTAATCCAAACCGCCCGCTTCAAGCCGTCGCCGTTGAAGTCTTCCGCCGACTTTCTCGACGCAGATAGGCCGCCAAAATTCCCAACGCGGCCGGCGTCATGCCATCGAGCCGGCCGGCCTGGCCCACCGTTCGCGGCTGCGCCACTTCAAGCTTTGAGCGCGCCTCATTGGAAAGTCCGGGGACCGCGGCGTAATCGACGCCGGCGAGAATTAGTCCCTCGTCGCGCCGGAAGGCATCAACGTCCGCAACCTGGCGCTTGAGGTAGACGTCGTATTTCGCGTCGATCTCAAGATGGACTGCGATCGATGGGTCGATGGTCGACAATTCCGGCCAGATGCCACGCAGCTCAGCCCAACCAATTTCCGGATAGGCCAGCAGTTCAAAAGCCGAGCGGCGATGGCCGTCTTTGTTCAAGGCGAGGCCGTGCTTGCCGGCCTCGTTTGGCGTGAGGGTCAGCGACTTCGCGAGGGTCTTCGCGGCGTTGAGCGCTGCAATCTTGGCGCCATGACGGACCGACCTCGCCTGCCCGACGCAACCCAACGCGATTCCCCTATCGGTCAGGCGCTGATCCGCATTGTCAGCTCGCAGCGTCAGTCGATACTCTGCCCGCGACGTGAACATCCGATACGGCTCGGTGATCCCCCGAGTGACAAGATCGTCGATCATGACACCGAGATAGCCATCGGCGCGGTCGAACACGATCGGCTCTGTGCCGCTCGCGGCCAAGGCCGCGTTGAGACCCGCGACAATTCCCTGCGCCGCCGCCTCTTCGTAACCGGTGGTGCCGTTGATTTGTCCGGCCAAGAAAAGCCCGGGCAGCCGCCTGGTTTGCAAGGTCGGCTCGAGTTCGCGCGGGTCGACATGGTCGTATTCGATCGCATAGCCCGGACGGATCATCCGTACCCGCTCGAGACCCGGAATCGAGGCGAGAATTTCCAATTGCACCTCTTCCGGCAGCGAGGTCGAGATGCCGTTGGGATAGACCGTCGAGTCATCGAGCCCTTCCGGCTCCAGGAAGATCTGATGGCCGTCCCGATCCCCGAAGCGAACGATCTTGTCCTCGATCGAAGGGCAATAGCGCGGGCCGGTGCTTTTGATCTGACCGGAATACATCGGCGAGCGATGCACATTGGCGCGGATCACGTCATGGGTCGCCGGCGTAGTCCGGGTGATCCCGCATTGGATCTGCGGCGTCGTGATTCGGTCGGTCATCACCGAAAACGGCTCCGGTGGATCGTCGCCCGGCTGCATTTCGACCGCCGACCAGTCGATGGTGCGGCCATCGAGGCGCGGCGGGGTCCCGGTCTTGAGCCGACCGAGCGTAAAGCCAGCACGCTCGAACGAGCCCGACAGCCCCATCGCCGGCGCTTCATCGACGCGCCCCGCCGGCCAGTTCTTTTCGCCGAGATGGATCAGCCCGCGCAGGAACGTTCCGGTGGTGATGACGACAGCGCCCGCCGACAATTCACGGCCATCGCTTAAACGAACGCCGGTGACGCGGCCGTTTGAGAGCATCAGCTCGTCGGCCTCGCCCTCGATCACGTCGAGGTTCGACGTCTCGCGGATCGCAGCCTGCATCGCCGCCGCATAGAGCTTGCGGTCTGCCTGAGCGCGTGGACCGCGCACCGCCGGACCCTTGCGACGATTGAGCATTCGAAATTGAATGCCGCCGGCGTCGGCGACGCGTCCCATCAAGCCATCCAGCGCATCGACCTCGCGGACCAGATGACCCTTGCCGAGTCCCCCGATCGCGGGATTGCAGGACATCGCGCCGATGGTCGCAAACCGATGCGTCACCAGCACGGTATTAGCGCCCATGCGCGCCGCAGCCGCCGCGGCCTCACAGCCGGCGTGGCCGCCTCCAATCACGATGACATCGAATGACTCTGGCCCAGCGATCATGCCGGCGCTTTTATCGCGGAGCACTGAAAGCCGAAAGCGGTAAGTTTGCAGGACGATCGCGTTTCACGTGAAACACCCCTCGGATGCGGCGACGGCGGTTTGTTTCACGTGAAACAGAGCTTTCATATAATGAACTAAGAAATATTACTTACCTATACAAAAATCCCGGAAGATCGCATCGAGGATATCTTCGACGTCAACCCGGCCAAGCAGCCGTCCCAAGGAATGAGCTGCCATCCGTAAATCTTCGGCGGCAAGTTCCTCACCCTTTCCGATGATGGAAATGCTACGCCGCAGCGCGTCTACCGTTTCCTGTAGTAATTTGCGCTGCCGCACCCGACCGATCAGGCTATTTTCGCTTGCGCCAAAGTAATCCCGCGCGAACCCAACCAGCGCCGCGATCAATTGTGGGAGCCCGTCGCCTCGGCTCGCCGAAATTTTGAAATCGGCGCCGTCCCGTCGCGGAGCCTCGCCTGGCCGCCCCTGACTTTCCGCATCGAGATCGATCTTATTGCGAACGACCCATATGGGCGCCGCGCCTTCGGACAGATTTTTATCGAGCTGCTGCTTCTTTTCGGGCTGGGCATCGACCAGCCACAACACCAGATCGGCTTCCTCCGCGCGCACCCGGGCGCGACGCACGCCCTCCTGCTCGACAGGATCATCGGTCTCGCGAATCCCGGCAGTATCGATCACCGTCACCGGATAGCCGTCAAGGTCAAGCTGCACCTCGATGACATCGCGCGTGGTGCCGGCATGTGGCGAGACGATCGCAACCTCGCGTCGCGCAAGTTGATTCATCAGCGTGGACTTGCCGACGTTCGGGGGACCTGCGATCGCGACCACCAAGCCCTCGCGCAACCGTTCGCTGCGTCCTTGCGCCGCAAGCACTTCCTCAATTTCGCCGAGCAGCGTTTTGATTCTGGCAATGGCCGGTGCGATCAGCTCGGCGGGCACGTCGCCTTCATCGGAGAAGTCGATTCCCGCCTCGATCAAGGCTGACGCCTCGATGATCTGCGTCCGCCAGTCCCGCACGCGGTCGCCAAGCAAGCCTTTCAGGTGACGCAGCGCTTGGCGGCGCTGCCGATCGGTGTCGGCATGAATCAGATCGTCGAGACCTTCGGCCTCGGTGAGATCGAGCTTGCCGTTCTCGAAGGCACGACGGGTGAACTCCCCCGGCTCGGCCGCGCGCAAATTTTCAAATGCTGCGAGCGCCGCGAACAGCGCCGCCAGCACCGCCCGCCCGCCGTGAACGTGAAACTCCGCGACATCCTCGCCCGTCGCGCTCGCCGGTCCCGGAAACCACAGCACCACTGCGTCGTCGATCGACTGCGCCTTCGTATCGCGCAACAGGACATGCGTCGCCACGCGGGGCGCCGGCAATTTGCCCGCGAGTGAATGGAGCGCGGTCCCGGCCTGCGGTCCGGAGAGGCGCACAATGGCAATGGCGCTCGGCGGGCGGCCTGATGACAGCGCGAAAATCGTCTGATCGCGTGGATGCATCGCCTATTTGCCTTGGAGCCCCTTGAAAAGGCAACGCAATTCCGGTTTTCGCTGAGGGCGGCGGACTTACGAAGATACCGGGGACGGCTTCGGCGCAGCATTTGCTGAAGCATTGCCGCAACAAATGCTGGGTCTTATGCTGCGGAAGTCGCCGAATTTACGCGGTCCGACAGCCGCCGCAAAATAAAATGTCAATATTTCAATGGCTTACCAAAAAGCCACTCTGCATCTGTAGCTCCTCCCATGCTGCGGCCATGCTGCAGCAAAGCCGCAACATGATGATTCGGGAGTAAGACGAAAAAAGGGGGCGTCCCTTGCACAAGGACGCCCCCTTCCAGACCGGCAATCAGCTCAGGTATTCATCGACTCGAAGAATTCCCCGTTGTTTTTAGTATTGCGCAGCTTGTCGAGCAGGAAGTCGATTGCATCCATGGTGCCCATCGGATTGAGAATCCGGCGCAGCACATACATTTTCTTCAGCACTTGCGGATCGGTGATCAACTCTTCCTTGCGCGTACCGGAGCGCGAGATGTCGATCGCCGGGAAGGTGCGCTTGTCCGAAACCTTGCGATCGAGAATCAGCTCCGAATTGCCGGTGCCTTTGAATTCTTCGAAAATCACCTCGTCCATGCGGCTGCCGGTATCGACCAGCGCGGTCGCGATGATGGTGAGCGAGCCGCCCTCCTCGATGTTGCGCGCGGCACCGAAAAAGCGTTTCGGCCGCTGCAGCGCGTTGGCATCAACGCCGCCCGTCAACACCTTGCCGGATGACGGCACCACCGTGTTGTAGGCGCGACCGAGGCGCGTGATCGAGTCCAGGAGGATCACGACGTCGCGGCCGTGCTCGACCAGTCGCTTGGCTTTCTCAATCACCATTTCGGCGACCTGGACGTGACGCACCGCGGGTTCGTCGAAGGTCGAGGAGACGACCTCGCCCTTCACCGAGCGCTGCATGTCGGTGACTTCTTCCGGACGCTCGTCGATCAACAGCACGATCAGATAGCACTCCGGGTGATTGGCCGTGATCGAGTGCGCGATGTTTTGCATCAGCACCGTCTTGCCGGTGCGCGGCGGCGCCACGATCAGGGCGCGCTGGCCCTTGCCGATCGGAGCGACGATGTCGATCACGCGAGCGGAAAGATCTTTTCTGGTCGGGTCTTCCAGTTCGAGCCGGAAGCGCTGATCGGGAAACAGCGGCGTCAGATTGTCGAAATTGACCTTGTGCTTGGATTTCTCCGGGTCTTCAAAATTCAGCGTGTTGACCTTGAGCAGCGCGAAATAGCGTTCGCCTTCTTTCGGGCTGCGAATGTGGCCTTCGATGGTGTCGCCGGTACGAAGTCCGAAGCGGCGGATCTGCGAAGGCGAGACATAGATATCATCGGGCCCCGGCAGATAATTGGCGTCCGGCGAGCGAAGGAATCCAAATCCGTCGGAGAGAACCTCAACGACGCCTTCGCCGATAATGTCGGTTTCCTGGATCGCGAGTTGTTTGAGAATGGCGAACATCAGCTCTTGCTTGCGCATCGTGCTGGCATTTTCGACCCCTTTCTCTTCCATTTCCCGCATTGGGATGGTCCTGTGGAATAACGGAGGAGGGATTGCGAGGTGGCTTTAGGAAAATGCGGACGACAGAAAAAGAAGGTCCGCAGGTCTGAGCAAGGAAGGGGCCGGAGAGGCTTCAAACCTGATGCGGCGGCCGGTTCAACGAGGAAGCCGGGACGCAACCACATCCGCCTGCGTGGGGTGGGATTTCAGTAATATAGAAAATCGGCCGGCTTTGCGCAAGGAGGCGTAGCGCTGCAGATGTTGATCGCCGCCTTCGTCAAAACGGCTTCACCACCACGAGGATTACGATCCCGATCATGAGTACCGTCGGTACCTCATTGATTATATGGTAGAATTTCTGGCTACGCAGATTGCGATCGGCGGCGAAATCCTTGACGCAACGGGAAAAAAAACCGTGGACGCCCGACAGGACCAGCACCAGCAGAAGCTTGCCATGCAGCCAGCCCGCCGAGAACCAGTGGCCGGCCCAGGCGAGGTAAAGTCCCGCCAGCCAGGTCACGATCATCGCCGGGTTGATGATCGCCTTCAGCAGCCGCCGTTCCATCACCTTGAAGGTTTCGGATTGCTTCGATCCGGCTTCGGCGTCGCAGTGATAAACGAACAGCCGCGGCAAATACAGCATGCCCGCCATCCACGCGATGACGGCGATCACATGCAGCGCCTTGATCCATTCGTACATCGGGAATTTCTACTCGCCGGCGATGGTGGGGAATTTCCAACCGATCAACGTCGGAACGTTTCGACGAACAATCGCGTTGAAAAGCATGTCGCCTACAGACCCGAACGGAAGCCTTTCCGCAAGCGGTCCTTTTCTAAAACAATAATTTTAGAATCTTAGGTTTGAGTCTAAGTAGCGGTGGATTGGGCCCACACAAAACCGTCCGCCAGTTCCCCGGGCTTGTTCACATCCATCAACAAATTTCCAGCTACGTTCGGCAATCTGAATAATACTACTCGGCTCAGGCACTTGGGTTGCGTCATGGCCAGCTTATCAAGAGACAAGTCCACATAACCTCACTATCATTGCCGCCGTTGAATGGACTTATCCACATTCGAGGCCTGTGAAGAAAAAACCGGGTTGTCCCCGATGCGTCGTCGCTCGCACGATTCTGTCGGGTACGCTCCACAGTGATTCACAGGATACACAGGGGTCACCGTGCCTACGACCGGCAACTATTTTCATCTTCACCTGGTTTCTGATTCGACCGGCGAGACGCTGATCACGGTGGCGCGCGCGGTGGCCGCGCAATATGCCAACGTGACGCCGGTCGAACATGTCTATCCGCTGGTGCGCAGCCAGAAGCAACTCGACCGCGTGCTCGATGAAATCGAGGAAGCCCCCGGCATCGTGCTCTTCACCTTGCTGGAGAAAGATCTGGTCGGCCGGCTGGAAGCCAAGTGCCAGCAGATCAACATACCGAGCCTTTCGATCATCGGCCCGGTCATGCAATTGTTTCAGGCCTATCTCGGCGCCGCCACCACGGGACGGGTCGGCGCGCAGCACACATTGAATGCGGAATATTTCAAACGTATCGACGCGCTGAATTACACGATGATCCATGACGACGGCCAGCACGTCGAAGGCCTCGAAGACGCCGACGTGGTTTT
>WNFQ01000060.1_pt1 | contig 51356 bp, 43 predicted proteins | sample 5400171 | NCBI WGS metagenome assembly WNFQ01 (sample SAMN13153356, study PRJNA577476) | soil metagenome | isolation source: 20 cm soil under Madrone tree | place: USA:California | collected 2016-06-14
TACTGTGCCGCTCGCCGTGATGCTCCAGGAGAGCGATCCGAAAAAGCACGAGCTCTCCCGTCTCTTGAACCCGGAGAAATATGCACACACTGCTGCCATTGAGCGGCTCCAGCCTTATGATCCTGGCAAAACCGTCGTGCTGGTGATTCATGGGCTGAAGGATTCCCAGGCTACGTGGACGCCGATGATCAACAAGCTGCGCGGTGACCTGGCGATCCGAAAGCATTACCAGTTCTGGTTCTATAGTTACCCTACGGGCTACCCGTTCCCGTACTCAGCCGCAATTTTACGCCACGAACTCGATGCCGTGGAAAAGCGGTTTCCGAAAATGAAACCAATGGTTGTAATCGGTCACAGCATGGGCGGGTGCATCAGCCGCCTGTTGTTGACCGACAGCGGGAACAAACTTTGGATGAACATCTTCGGTCGCCCGCCGGATGAAGTGCCGTTGTCGCCGCACGTGCGGGAATATTTTCGGGAGGAACTTTTGTTCCGACACCGGCCAGAAATTGGACGCGCTATCTTCATCGCCTCGCCGTTGCGCGGCAGCAACATGGCAAGAGGACTGATCGGGACTCTCGCAGCCATGATTATTCGGGATGCGACCGTAAGCAGTCAAGCCAGCCAGGAAATGCTGCGCCTGACGCGGATCGAGCAGGCTGAGCTTAAACCGATGCGCCGATCCAACAGCGTCGATTCTCTTTCACCGAAAAGCCGCTTTCTCAACGCGATGAACACGATTCCGATGACACAGGGTGTGCGGTACAATACAATCATCGGCGATCGCGGGCGCGGCGATTCGCCGAATTCCAGTGACGGAGTGGTGCCGTACTGGAGCTCACACATGAACGGCGCGGAGAGCGAAGACATCGTCCCTTCGCGCCACGGTGCGCATCAGAACCCCCAGGCGATCGCAGAAGTGCTGCGGATCCTGAAAGCCAACGCACGTTAGTACGCCGCGCAAAGAGATCATTTTCGGGAAAGCCGAACGACCGATCTTGCGTGAGGTGTTTCCCTTTTGTTCCTCAGAAGGTCCCAATTCGGGACGCAGTGATCAGGCAAATCGAGATAAGGCAGTCGCCTCGGAGCGTCTCAGGTTAACGCCGTGTTCCCCAACTTTACCTATCTGAACGAAAAACTCGCCGCCGGGACGCAACGTTTCGATAATCGTCGCGTGTTGGCAGTATACTCTCGCCGAATGTAATATTCGGGATCGCCAAAATTGATTCCTTCAGCTTCTCCAACGTGATGCGCCGAGGTTTTGGCAGGTCTCGCGCCGAAAATGGCGTCTGTTGGGTTGGGTGAATTCACCCCGCGGTTCTTTGAGGTACAAACGCCTTAAGGAGCAATGCTGTCCACGCCGTTGCTGAGCAATTCTGAAGGGACCTCGCAGCTTGAGCTTTTTCTCATATCATTCTTGAAGGCGTCCCGGGTCTTAGAATCCTCGAGGCGCCTGCAAGAGCTGCTTTTGATTCGGGGACAATCAGTGCACGTTTTTTTCGCGCGAGGACCAAAGGATATGTCGCGGTGTCCCGGAGGGACCTAATGAAAGTAGCCCCGCACTTTAGCGTGGGATTGTGGTTCCACCATGATGGTGGCGTCCTGTAGGGACGTTCGATTGTCCGCAGTGCCCCAACAGCCGCGTGAGCACCCAAAAACTAACCGCTTCAAGCTGCTGTTTGGTGAACGACAAAGCACCCCGCGATATCTTTGTCGCTGTGGCCACGCAGACGTTAGGGCGTTGGCAGTATCGCACTTTGGTCCCATAGCAATGTTTCAGTGACATGCTTAATTAGGTAATCGGTCCTGCTTCCCTTGGTCCATTACTTCCATCAAGATCCGGATCGGGTAAGGACGGCAAAACAAATTGTTACACGATCGACATCATGATTGACCCAGCCGGCTTCGCCGAGAACCTTGCATTGCGGAAAGAGTCTGCGCGCCATACGCTCCGCGTAGCTTCCAAAGAGGAATTACACGCTTTAATAGCGGAGCTTTTTGCCGATTCGGTGCACCCGTTTTATGAACCGTTTTCGCGATTCATCGAAGAACATCATTCAGAAACGGCTGTTCGAGGCGAAACTTCGGACGGTATCGCTTTCGTTTACTATCCTCGGACCAACCGAGGCATGTGGTACACGCACAGCGGGAAGCGGTTAAGCGTTGGTCTGCTCGGGACAAATGGCCTCAAAGCGCTTTCCGAACTCAGCGCGGAGGCGGGATTTTTTTAATGTCGCACAGATGACGCGATTAAGGCTGTTACACTAGAAGACTCGATTCCAGATCTCGACTGAAACGCTAATCATCGAATTTCACACATCGCAGGCGCTTCCAGTGGGAGGCATTGGGCTCCGTTAGTGGGCCGCCGATCGGAGATCTGGCACACGATGCCGCTAGCAATCGATCTGGTGTCCCCAGAACACTAACTCCCGGTCAACAAAATGAAAAAAAGTGAAATCATCGAAAGGTCCCAGAAATTCGCAGCGCCTTACCGCGTCACCAATAGCAAGAAATTTCGGCTCAAGGATGTCGATCCTGATGATACCGGCGAGGTTACTTCCGAAGACAAACCGCGAGCAAAAGAACTGCTGGAAACAGGCGTTGAAATACTTGCCGAATTACAGGACGTGCTTTACGCGCAGGATCAATGGTCGATCCTATTGATCTTTCAGGCAATGGACGCCGCGGGAAAGGATGGAGCGATCAAGCACGTCATGTCCGGCATCAATCCTCAGGGGTGCCAAGTCTTTTCATTCAAGAGCCCATCGGCGGAAGATCTCAAACACGACTATCTTTGGCGCTGCCTGAAGTGTCTGCCGGAACGCGGACGGATCGGCATTTTCAACCGTAGCTACTACGAAGAGACTCTCGTCGTCCGCGTCCACCCCGAGCTGTTAGCAAAGCAAAAGATCCCGCCGCAGCTCGTGACCAAGAACATCTGGGAAGATCGCTACGAGGATATCCGCAATATCGAGCGCTACCTCACGCGTAACGGCGTTGTGATTCGAAAATTTTTTCTGCACGTATCGGCCGGCGAACAGAAGAAACGCTTCCTTGAGCGCCTCGATAACTCAGCGAAGAACTGGAAATTCTCGTCCGCCGATTCCCGTGAACGCGGTTTTTGGAAGGACTACATGAAGGCTTATGAGGATATGATCTGCAACACCGCGACCGACGAGGCTCCATGGTACGTTGTACCCGCAGATAACAAGTGGTTCACCCGAGTTGTTGTCGCGGCGGCTGTGATCGATGCACTGGCATCGTTGGACCTCCAATATCCGGAAGTCGGCGAAGCACAGCGCCAAGAACTCGCCGTTACCAAAAAAGAACTGATAGCAAGCGACGATCTCTGAATCGCAACGCCGTTGGAAACTGACTCAATAAACGCAACTGCTTCCAGCCCGCCGAAAGTGAGTAGATGGAAAGCGATCTTTCCACCCGCACAATGGGTACCGACTTACCAAGTCCACTGGTTGAAAGACGATCTGTTTGCGGGTATCACACTCGCCGCATATGCGATACCGGTAGCACTAGCCTATGCCACGCTCGCAGGCTTGCCTCCACAGGTTGGGGTGTATGGCTACCTGCTTGGCGGGTTAGGCTATGCCTTATTTGGTTCCTCCCGCCACTTGGCCATTGGGCCGACTTCCGCGATCTCGCTTATGGTTGGGGTTTCCGTCGCGCCCCTGGCCATGGGCGATCCGGTCCGGTATGCTCAGATTGCGACTCTTTCAGCATTTGTAGTGGCCGCTATGTGCATCTTCGCATGGCTATTGCGACTGAGTACTCTCACCTGCTTCATCAACCAATGAAACTCCCGAATTTGTCCGCAGCTGTACTGGCGATGATAGGCCTTGCGTCAACTAGCTTGGCCGCCGACTTCACTGATTGGGTCGCAAAAGGCTACCGCTGGTCGGTAGTCAGTGGGCCGTATGCCTATATTATGAAGGAAAACGCGAAAAATGAAGGTTCGCGTTTCGCTAGAAAGTCGGCAAATGAAACAATTGGTCGTGCGTACTATATGAGACCCGGCAAGGTTGTTCTCGTTGTCGAAACCGATGCCGCTTCTGGGCTCTCCAAAATCCGCATGGGTGGGATAGCGTCGGATCTTTGGACACCCACAAAAAACCTGAGTACTCGCCCAGTTAGGAACGCCTTGGGAGAAATCGAAACACCGGACATGGCAAGCATCCTCCCCATTTTAGAGGCCACGCCAAGTCCCGGTTCGAGTGCCAAGCCCGCAGCGTCGGCAAGGCCGTCACCAACCGCCGCGCCTTCAAAGTGACTTACAGGTTCTACCTTCAGCCCGATAAAGGTGATTGGTAAAAGGGATCGGTAGGTTCGAAAACCGATCCCATCAGGATACCGATTCGCGAGATCATTGCGACCACACCGGGGGGCCGATTCACGGTTGGTCGCACATGCTGCTAAGAAGAGCGCGTATAACAGCAGGAATTTCCGCAAAGAAATGCAGAGCGACCTCACCTTTTTCTCTGGGAGGGATGGCAGAACCCGGAAACTCAGGAGTGGCTGCGGACCTGCACGATTGTACTCGGCAAATTTACCAATCGAAAAGTCCGGCTTCTACTTTCTCAACTCCGCCGAACCAATTCTTATGGACGTGAGTAGATCCACCGAAAAATGAGTTGTGGATACTTGTCTCATTAAACGCAGTGCTCTGGTGAAGACTACTTCACTCTAGTACCACTTCCTTTGCGTTTTTGTCATCACGCCATCCGAGAAATGTTGTCTGGCGCAACTGCTCGGCGCCCGTCCATTCCGCATAGGCGACTTCGCACACCAGCCTGGGCTGAACCCATTGAATTTTCTCTGGTATTTTTGGCGGATTTTCGACCGGCGACTCATCAACAAAAAGCGGCTTTAATCGATCGATTGCCTCCTTCAATTCCTTTTCGCTAAACCCGCTACCGGAGTGACCGAAATAGCGCAGCCGTCCGTTTCGGTATGCGCCCAATATCAACGCTCCAAAATGTTTGCGACTACCTTTTCCTTCGGTGAAACCGCACACCACGAATTCCTGTTGCTGCCGAGCCTTAATCTTCAACCCGGTGATCGTTTTCCAGGTCGGTAAGTGCTGGTTTTTCGCTTGGCAATAATGCCCTCAAGTCCTTTCTCTTTGGTTAGGCGATAAAGATCGATTCCATGATTCTCGAGGTAACCGCCAACTTGGATGCCGGGAACAGGTTTGATGACCTGTTCCGACCGGTCACGTCGTTGCAAAACCGTCGTGCCGGTAATGTCATGCCCATCACTCCAAAGCAGATCGAACCGATAAAAGACAACCGGAGCGATCGGGCGTTTCTGCCATTGTTGAAGTAACTGAAACCTCGGTACGCCTTCCTTATCTAAGGCGACGATCTCGCCATCTAATATTGTCGAGCACAGCTTCAATTGGCGGACCGCGTCTTGAATGGTCGGAAATTTGGGCTCTAAGGGTAAGTGATTGCGAGACCAGAGCCGAGCCTTACCGGTTGCGTCCATGACTGCTATCGCTCGATACCCATCGAGTTTGGTCTCAAAGATCCAGTCTGGAGAATCGAACGGCTCCTTAACGGAGGAAGCCTGCATTGGCGGAACGAATTGTGGCAGCGTCTTCTTGGGCATAACACTCAATGAGCGGACAAAAAAGTCTTCAGCCGTTCAATAGTCCTTCGTTTGGCCGAGAAAGAATACCCATTCCACCACTGGTAGATACAGGTATTCGACACTCCGAGTTCAGCAGAGATTTGGTTCTTAGTGTAGCCTCGTATCAGAGCTAGGCGCTTTAGCTTATGATCAGCTGCTGAAAATGTTTCTTTCGCATCTACCGTCGCCCACTACTCCAACACTCCAAGATTCTCTGTCACACCGTCGCTCAAAACAGACGCACAGGAGCGCATCCCTACCGATCCTGGTTTTCGCTGGATCTGTTTCGTCCTACCATCACGTGGGGTATGTGCTTGTTTTGTTTTGGGGACACCGTACTTTTTATAAGGTCTGCTTTTGGGGCTGCCTCCCAACCATTCCGCGCATGTCCAGAATGATTAAGAACAATTATCCTACCCTCGATTTCGACCTTGGCTTTGAGATCGACCAGCTGCGCGAGACGGTTCGCGCTTTTAGTGATAACGAAATCGCGCCACGGGCCGAGTCGATCGATCGCGAAGATAGATTTCCTCGAGATCTGTGGACAAAGATGGGAGAGCTCGGGCTCCACGGGATCACGGTGGAGGAGGAGTATGGTGGTACTGGTATGGGGTATTTGGCCCATGTGGTCGCGATGGAGGAAGTCAGCCGAGGTTCAGCCTCAGTGGGTTTGTCCTATGGTGCCCATTCGAACTTATGTGTCAATCAGATCAGCCGCAACGGCACTCTAGAACAGAAGCAGCGTTACCTGCCGAAACTGATCAGCGGCGAGTATTTGGGGGCGTTGGCGATGAGCGAGTCGGGCGCTGGTTCCGATGTCGTAAGCATGCGCGCCCGAGCCGATCGCGTCGGCGATCACTATCTGCTCAATGGTACGAAAATGTGGATCACCAATGGTTCGGAGGCCGATATTCTTGTGGTTTATGCCAAGACCGATCCCAGTGCCGGTCCACGCGGTATCACCGCTTTTCTGATTGAAAAGAGTATGCGCGGTTTTTCGGTGGCTCAAAAGCTGGATAAACTCGGTATGCGCGGGTCGCCAACCTGCGAGTTGGTGTTCACTGACTGTGAGGTACCAGCGGAAAATGTGCTGGGCACGGTAGGTCGGGGGGTCAACGTGCTGATGAGCGGTCTCGACTATGAGCGCGTGGTGTTGGCGGCTGGGCCACTTGGCATTATGCAAGCTTGTCTGGATGTCGTGGTGCCTTATGTTCACGAGCGAAAACAATTCGGCCAACCAATTGGCGAGTTCCAGTTGATGCAGGGAAAGCTCGCCGATATGTACACGACGCTTAGCGCCAGCCGCGCCTACGTCTACGCAGTAGCCAAAGCGTGCGACCGCGGCAAGACAACCCGCAAAGATGCCGCGGGAGTAATCCTTTTCGCGGCCGAGAGGGCAACATGGATGGCACTCGAAGCGATTCAGGCTCTCGGAGGTAACGGCTACATCAACGATTTTCCAACCGGCCGGCTGTTGCGTGATGCCAAACTGTACGAGATCGGAGCTGGAACGTCTGAGATCCGTCGACTATTGATCGGCCGCGAGCTATTTAACGAGACGGCTTGATAACGCCGGCCCTCACTGTCGGCGTTTCAGCTTGGCTCATGGGACTCATAGGACTCAGGCGTCCCGTGCGCTCCCTTGATGCAGACCGCACAGCAAATCCCACAAACCAAGTATTGCAGCGAATCCCAAAGCCCGGTAACCTGCGTGGGTAGTTCTTCCTCGATTGTAGTTACTCCCCCATGAGCTGCGCTGAACCTTTCTCGCCGTCGCGAGTCTTTGATCTTCTACCGTACCAACAAAGTAATTTTCCGAAAGCCGACGCCTTTGCGTACAAGGCGGGCGGCGTTTGGAAAAAGTTTTCCACCAACGAGTCGATTGAGATCATCGATAAGTTAGCCTGGGGTCTTCATCTGCAAGGCGTCCGATCTGGAGATCGAGTGGCGTCAGTCAGCGACAATAATCGTCCGGAGTGGAATTTTCTGGACAACGCGGTTCTCAGCCTCGGCGCGATCCACGTCCCGATTTATCCAAATATCGCGCCGGAGGAATACAAATTTATCCTAAAGGATTCTGACGCTTCGCTCATTTTCTGTTCGAGCCAGCGACTGTACGAACTGTTGCGTCCAGTAATTGCCAAGCTGTCATCGATCAAAGAGGTATATGTATTTGATGCAGTAGCGGGCGCAAAGTCTTGGAGCGACTTGGTCTCTGCCGGGAAGGAGGTTTTGGAGCGGGCGGAGCTCCGGGACCAGCTTATCGATTTCCGCGCAACGGTAAAGCCCAATGATTTGGCTGTCTTGATTTACACCTCGGGAACCACCGGCCCGCCCAAAGGGGTGATGTTATCCCATCGCAACCTGATCAGCAATTGTATCACTTCCAGTGCAATCCTCGGCAGTACTCCCCATGATCGGGCTCTCTCGTTTTTGCCTCTTTGCCATATCTATGAGCGGACCGTAGTCAACCTCTACATTTTTTCGGGAACGTCAGTCTACTACGCCGAGAATCTCGATCAAATTGGTCAGAATCTTCGAGAGGTGCAGCCCCAGATATTTAGCGCGGTGCCTCGGATCATAGAGAAGATTTACGAAAAGATCCTGGCTCGCGGTGAGCAACTTTCTGGGATCAAACATTCCCTATTTTTCTGGGCCCTGAACCTCGGCTTAAACTACGACCCAGACAGCAGGGCGCCTTGGCTCCGGCAGCTACAGCTTTTACTCGCCGACCGGCTGATATTCAAAAAGTGGCGCGAGAGCGTTGGTGGAAATATTCGCGGAGTCATTTCCGGGTCAGCCGCTTTGCAGCCAAAATTGGCGCGGCTCTTCTGGGCAGCTGGGATTCCAATTTATGAAGGTTACGGCCCGACCGAAGCGGCCCCGGTCATCTCGGTCAATCAGCCACATACGGATTTGCATCGAATTGGAACGGTCGGGCCGGTGATTCCTGATGGCGAAGTGAAAATTGCGGAGGACGGGGAAATACTCTACCGCGGTCCGAATGTGATGCTCGGCTACTATAATCGGCCGGACTTAACTATCGAAACAATCGACAGCGACGGCTGGTTACATACCGGCGATGTCGGAGAATTCGATGGACCGTTTCTGAAGATTACCGATCGAAAAAAGGAAATCTTCAAAACTTCCGGCGGCAAGTACATCGCGCCGCAACAGATCGAGAACCGGCTGAAAGAATCAAGATTTATCTCGCAATGTATAGTCATTGGCGAGAACCGGAAATTCCCTTCGGCATTGATCGTTCCCGAGTTCAGTGCCTTGAAATCATGGAGCGAGACAAAAGGACTGTCGGCCATGCCGCCGAAGGAATTTGTGAAAGATCCGCAAATAATCGCGCTTTATGCGGGCGAAATCGAACGGTGCAACCAACATTTTGGCCGATACAGTCAGATCAAGAAATTCGCCGTGTTGCCTGAGGAATGGACCATCGCGACCGGCGAATTGACCCCTACCCTCAAGATTAAGCGCAAAATTACTCTGCAAAAGTACGCCGCGGAAGTGGAAGCGCTCTACTCTGGTGAAGAGCCGGGAAAAACATCAATTGAAAAACCTAAGGCGCAAACGGCCAATGCTCGCTCTTCTGTACGTTGAGGCGCAAGCTCTAGGAGCTATTGGGCTTCAGCAGATTTGTGATAGGTTTTAGATGTACAATCGGTAACGCCAAACTAGCCCTTTGGTAGAGGTATGAATGAACCAATTTACATCGTTGATGGCGCCCGCACTCCCTTTGCCAAATCAGGAACTACGCTAGCTGACTACGACGCGGTAGAGCTCGGTAAAGCTGCGGTCAGCTTGCTACTGGCTCGCACGGGGATAGAAACCGGCAAAATTGAGGAGGTCATCATGGGCTGCGTCGGCCAACCGGCCCATGCACCCAACGTTGCGCGCGTGATCGGGTTACGAGCCGGGATTCCTGAATCGGTTCCCGCCATAACCGTGCATCGCAACTGCGCTTCCGGTTTCGAAGCGGTAACTCAAGCCGCAGAAAAGATGCTGGCTGGACGAGGAGACGTGTTCGTCGTCGGCGGAGTAGAAAGCATGTCGCAAATCCCTTTACTTTATTCCTATGAAGCGGCTAAGAAATTTGCCGCACTGGCGCGGGCCAAAAACTTTTCGCAAAAGCTCCAGGCCATCAGCAACTTTCGGGGTTCGGATTTCAAACCTCAGGTCGCATTACAACTTGGGTTGGGTGATCCCGTGAGTGGATTCAACATGGGGCAAACCGCCGAAAATCTAAGCCGGGACTTTAATGTGACCCGAGAAGAGCAAGACGCGTTTGCAATGCGTTCTCACCACCGAGCAACCGTCGCTCGGGATCGGCTGAGAGAAGAGATTACACCGTTTTATCTGACCAAATCGAAGAACGGAAAGGCTCATATGGATCAGGATAATGGTCCGCGCGAGAACCAGACCATGGAAGCCCTGGCGAAGCTGAAACCAGTGTTTGAGCCAAAAACGGGAACGGTGACTGCGGGTAACTCTTCGCAGATTACGGATGGCGCTGTGGCTTTGCTGCTGATGACCGAAAAAGGCCTTCGAGAGTCGGGCCTAACACCGCTCGGGCGCCTACTGGGATACGCTTATGCTGGAGTCGATCCGTCGCGCATGGGCTTAGGACCGGTGTTTGCCATTAACCGCGCTGAACAGAGAACTGGATTGGGATTAAAAGACGCCGCGATCATCGAAATCAACGAAGCGTTTGCTGCGCAGGTAATGGCCTGCCAGCGTGCCGCAACATCGACTGAATACGCTCGCCAGAATCTAGGTCGAGAAACCGCGTTAGGCGAGGTCCCAGATGAAATCTTGAATGTGAACGGGGGCGGGATCGCGCTCGGCCACCCGATTGGTGTTACTGGATCGCGACTAGTTCTTACGGCACTGAAGGAACTTCACCGGCGCCAAGCCGATAAGGCACTCGTCTCTCTTTGCGTTGGAGGCGGGCAGGGTGGCGCGCTTTGGTTGAGTCGAAACTAAAGGAAACTGGAGATAAGACGTGGGCCAAAATATCCAGCGTGTGACGATCGAATCTGGGATTGCGATGCTGACGTTTGATCGCCCGGAATCTTCGGCCAACATTTTTGATCAAGCAACATTCGAACAGCTGAATGAACACCTCAATGCCCTGAGCGGAGATTCAACCGTTCGAGGATTAATCATTCGTTCTGCGAAACCGAAAATCTTTATTGCCGGGGCGGATCTACACGGGTTTACGAAAGACCTTACCGCTCAGAAACTCTCCTTCCTGATAGAGCAGGGCCAGAAAACCTTCGACCGGATTGCGGCGCTTCCGTTCCCGACAATCGCCGCGATTCATGGTGTGGCAGTCGGAGGCGGTTTCGAAATAGCGCTTGCTTGCGATTACCGAATCGCGTCATTGGACTCGGCAACCAAGGTCGGTCTGCCGGAAACCTCCCTCGGCATTCTTCCGGCTTGGGGCGGATCCACTCGGTTGCCACGATTAGTCGGCTTGCCAACCGCACTCGACGCCATTCTTTCCGGTAAGCAGTATACAGCGAAAGCGGCTAAAAAATTGGGGATGGTCGACGAAGTAGCCTATCCGGAACGTTTGATTGGATTCGCTAGTCATCTGATAGCCGCGAACCAGGGGAAGAAACCCAAACCGAAGTTACATCTCACCAATCGACCCCCGGTCTCGACTTTCATTGCGGCGCAGGCCAAAAAAAAGGTTTTAACAAAAACCCAAGGGCATTATCCCGCCCCTTTGAAAGCGCTCGAGGTGGTGGTGGCCGGTCTGACCGTACCCCACGCTCAATCTCTAGAGAACGAGCGGCAGGCGTTTATCGAATTAGCCTCCGGTGAGATCGCGCAAAATCTGATCCGGGTCTTTTTTCTGCAGGAACGATCAAAGAAGCTTTCAACCAAATCAGATCAACCTATTCGAAAGATCGGTAAGGTGTTGGTGGTGGGTGCCGGGTTGATGGGCTCAGGTATCGCCCAGTGGTTGAGCGCTCGCGGCCTGCGCGTGGTCTTGAAAGATATCGGACCGGAGCCGCTGGGCAAGGGCCTGCAATCGATCCACAAAATTTATCGCGATACGGTCAAACGCCGAATTTTCTCGGAAACCGAAGCACAGGCGGGGTTCGATCGAATTCTGCCGACCTACGAAGATATTCCCTTGCGGGATGTCGATTTGGTGATCGAAGCCGCAGTCGAGAAGTTGGAGCTGAAACGGCAGATTTTTCGCAGGATCGCAGAACAGGTTCCGAACTGTCAGGCGATCGCCTCAAATACCTCGGCGCTTTCGATTGATGCGATTGCGGACGGATTGCCAGATCCTGCCAAAGTAGTTGGAATCCACTTCTTCAATCCGGTGCATCGGATGCAATTAGTGGAAGTGGTACAAGGAACCAAAACATCAGCGCCGACATTGGCTACCGCTATCCAATTCGTGAAATCGATTGGAAAGCTGCCGGTTCTGGTCACGGATAGTCCCGGTTTTCTGGTCAACCGAATCCTGCTGCCCTACATGATGGAGGCCTTCAATCTTTTCGCCGAAGGCTATCGCGTGGAAAGGATCGACCGGATTATGCTCGATTTCGGTATGCCGATGGGCCCGCTCCGGCTCACGGATGAAGTAGGCTTGGAGGTCTCTTTGCACGTCGGTAGCGATCTCGCACAGCGGATTCAGAATCTGCCTCCGCTCAACAACACTATTGAACGGATGATTGCCCAAGGCTGGCTCGGCCGAAAATCTGGAAAAGGTTTCTACGATTACAGTTCGGGTGCGGAACGTCCGAATCTCGAAATTCATGCGTATCAGCCGGAAACTGAGCCAACCGGCGCAGACGACACGCTATTACGCGACCGCTTAGTCTTGGTGATGGTCAATGAGGCCGCTCGCTGCCTGGCGGAAAAGGTGGTGTCCGATCCGGCGGACGTAGACTTTGCCATGATCATGGGTACCGGTTGGGCTCCATTTCGCGGCGGCCCACTTCGCTACGCCGACTCCGCGGGTATTTCGAATTTGATCGCCCGGTTGCGCGATCTCGGCGAAAACCGCCGAGACTATTTCGCTCCCTGCGCGCTGTTAACCGATATGGCGAACCAGGGTTCGTCGTTTTATTCCGGCAGCTCGAACCAATCTCCGTCACCACCTCCGCCAGAATATCAACCGGCCTCGCCATGAAGGATACCCTAGCCAGAGCGGCTGATGGCACGAGGGTCGGCAACGCCGGCCAGTCGGCAGTCAGCAGCGATTTTAGTTATCCGCCAATTGAGCGAACGAGCGCCAGTTTCGAACCGGCCGCGATGCAACGATTTTTGGACGGCGAACATCGGGCGGTGAGGGAACTGGTTAAGGAGATCATCACCCAACCTGAATTTAGGTATTTTGAGAGCCCAGACCACCATGCCTTTCGGAAGCAAGTGCTGGCTTGGACAAAGCGCCTCGCCGATGCTGGCATCGGACGAGTCTTCATGCCGAAATATGTTGGCGGTGAAGAGGATCCGGCCAAGTTCCTGGCTGCCGGCGAGACGCTCGGATTTCACGACCTCAGCCTGATGATTAAGTTTGGGGTACAGTTTGGTTTGTTCGCTGGAAGCATTCAACGCTTGGGCACGGAACCGCATCACCGCAAATACCTGGCCGATGCAGCCTCGTGCCAATTGATGGGCTGTTTCGCAATGACCGAGATTGGTCACGGGTCCAATGTTCAGGCGCTGGAAACGACCGCGGCCTACGATCCCGCCCACGAGCAGTTCATTATCCACAGTCCTACGTTTTCGGCCGGAAAAGCTTACATTGGGAATGCTGCGAACGACGCCCGGCTGGCAGTCGTATTTGCTCAACTGGAGATGAGCGGAGAAAAGCAAGGGGTTCACGCGTTTTTGGTCCCAATCCGAGATGAAAGCGGTCGTACGCTTCCAGGAATAGCAATTGAGGACGACGGCTATAAAATGGGCCTGAACGGTGTCGACAACGGCCGGATCTGGTTTGATCACGTGCGGATTCCTAGAACTGCGCTGCTGAATCGGTTTGCCGACGTCAATAGCGCCGGGAAATACCAGAGCCAGATCAGAAGTGCGGGCGCGCGCTTTTTTACCATGATCAGCACTCTGGTGGGTGGCCGCATCGCGATCGCGGCAAGCGGGAATAGTGCGACCAAATCCGCCCTTACGATTGCGATCCGCTACGCCGCTCGGCGACGTCAGTTTGGCCCTGGAAAACCGCCTGGGAAGGAAACGCTGCTGCTGGATTATCCGGCGATCCAACGGCGCTTGATGCCGCTACTCGCCAATGCTTATGCGCTTGATTTTGCCCTAAAACACCTGGTCTCACTCAGTACTGAGACATCAGGCGGCGCCTCGCGCACCGTCGACACATTGGCGGCCGGCCTCAAAGCTTGGTCTTCCTGGAACACGACCCGCACAATTCAGGTGGGTCGGGAAAGTTGCGGCGGTGAGGGATACATCGCCGCGAATCGGTTCGCCGCGCTCAAAGCGGATACTGATGTTTTCGCCACCTTCGAAGGCGACAATACGGTGCTCATGCAGCTCGTAGCGAAGAACCTTCTCACCGATTTGAAGGACCACCTGAAGGATATGCATCCGGTCCAATTGACGGGTTTTATGTTGAATCAAAAGATGACCGGTTTCACCAGGACGATGCCGCTCTTTACGTTGAACACGAGCCGTTATCACTTGCTCGATGCCAATGTCCAACTCGGCTATTTCAAGTATCGTGAATCCGGTTTACTATTGCAGGTCGGCGGTGCGTTTCGACGGCTGACCAAAGACCGGGAGATGGATGCTTACACCGCATTTACCAGGCTGCAGCCGGAGTTGCTGGAGCTAGCAGATGCTTATGTCGAACGAGAGATTCTCGAACGGTTTATTGCGGTAGTGAAGAACGCTCCAGATCGGATTTTGCATACTCCGCTCCGGCGACTACGCGATCTTTTTGCACTCTACCATCTCGAGCTGCACAAAGGCTGGTACTTGGAGAACAGCGTGATGTCGGGCTTCAAGGCAAAGGCAATTAGTCGACTAGTCACCGGGCTTTGTGCCGAGGTCTGTTCGGATGCAGTCGCACTGGTCGACGCTTTCGGAATTCCTGATTCGTGTTTGGCTGCGCGGATTGCGTTGTAGGGATCAGGCTTTCGCCCTACCGGCTCCCGATTCCTGAGTATCGGTTTTCTGGTACAGCTCGCGCAAGTCGAGCTTAGTCGAGGGATCCACGAGCACGGCTGGATCGAGATCGAAACTGTCCGTAATAATCTTTCGGATTCTTTGCAGATGTAAGTTTTCCCGGTCGAGCTGATTTTCGCTGGCCCACTGGGCTGCCGCTACGATCAGGCTTGAGACCTGCTCGGCGGTAAGTTTTTCGGTATTAATGATTATGTCAAAGTCGTTTCGATCGTTGATATCGATTCCGTAGAGTTGAAGGTAGCGCTTCCGATTCTGCTCGTCTCGTTTCAGAGTCGAATAAAGCACCGCTTCATAGCCAGTGTACTTGCTGGGCTCTCGCCGAAAGATACGCTTCGCTCTTTCCTCCAGTGAGGCGTGCAACCAAACCCGGAGATCGGCGGCAACCAACCATGCGGCTAGACGAGAACCAACCACGACTTTTGGTCGAAGCGATGCGCGGATTTGAACCAGATCGGTAAGATAATCGAATATTTTGGTTCCATTGGCCCGGGTGTGAATTTCGTCAAAAGTAATACCGAGATCGCCACCGAGATCGCGAAAGGTATAATTGACGACCTGCAACCCTAAAGTTGCTCCAACGTTCTGTGTCGCGGTGGTGTTGCCACAACCGCTTTGACTTGAGATAGCAATGCGTAGCTCTTTGGGATCGGATTTCACGGATTCAAGTGATCGTATTTTTTTCGAGGAACCATCCGATTGATCATCAGCAAGTCAGCGGCTAGCCACTTGGCGATTTTCCAAGAACCACTGGTAAGTCCGCCGAATACCCTCCCGTAAGCCGATCTTCGGCTCCCAGCCGAGCTTCCGCAGCTTTGCCGTGCTCAACATTTTTTGCGGTGTTCCGTCCGGCTTGGTCTGGTCAAAGCGAAGTTTGCCCGCGAAGCCGGTTATTTCACAAATGATTTCCGACAATTCGCGGATGCTCACATCCTTCTCCCAACCTACATTGATGATCTCAGGTTGATCGTAGCGGTTCAAAAGAAAAAGCAGGGCCTCCGCCAAATCGTCGCAATACAGGAACTCTCGGCGCGGCGTACCGGTTCCCCAAACTACCAGTTCCGAAGCACCATTTAGTTTCGCTTCGTGCGCCTTCCGAAGTAATGCCGGCAAAACATGGGAGCTTTCCAAATTAAAATTGTCTCCCGGCCCGTACAGATTGGTCGGCATCACCGAGATAAAGTTGGCACCGTATTCACGAGCGTAAGCCTGGCAAAGCTTAATACCAGTAATCTTGGCAATCGCATATGCTTCGTTCGTGGGCTCAAGCGGGCCGGTCAAAAGGGATTCTTCCGGAATGGGCTGGGGTGCGAATTTTGGATAGATGCAGGAACTACCTAAAAATAATACCTTTTTGACGCCGGCCTCATATGATCCAGAAATCAGGTTGTTCTGGATGAGTACGTTTTGCAGGAGAAACTCTACCGGATAGCGGTCATTGGCTTGGATCCCACCTACCTTGGCCGCAGCGATAATAACTGCTTCGGGCTTGGTTTTCTGCAGAAAGTCCCGCACAGCGGCAGAATTTTCCAAATCAAGTTCCTCGCGGGTCCGGGTCAAAACATTTGGGCAGCCTCGCCGGTTCAGAGCGCGAAGTACCGCACCCCCGGCAAGACCGCGATGACCGGCCAGGAAAATATTCCCAAATTGCATCAGGTTGCTTAGCTAATGCTAATCTCTCCGGTGGTCAACGTGCACTCAATTGCAGAATGCGATGGCCAATTACGGAGCAGGAAATCCGAAATTCGCAATCCGAAATTCGCAATGGTAAGCTCTGACGGGTATTCTTTTATGAGTCTAGAGTTCGATCCGATTGAAGAAGTCCTGGAGTCGTTGCGCCAGGGACGCCCGATTATCGTTACCGATGACGCGAATCGCGAAAATGAAGGGGACCTAATCCTGGCGGCCGAAAAAGCTACGGCGGAAACAGTCAGTTTCATGATCCGCTATACGTCCGGGGTGATCTGTGTACCAATGGAAGGCAGTGACCTTGATCGGCTGGAATTGCCGCTAATGACTCTACGTAACAACGAGGCGATGCGCACCGCCTACACCATCTCAGTCGACGCGAAGTCGGGTGTTACTACCGGTATTTCCGCTGCCGACCGAACCAGAACGATCCGCCTCCTTTCCGACGCTGCCACTCGAGCCGACGATCTGGTTCGCCCGGGACATGTATTCCCGTTGCGCTACCGCGAGGGAGGTGTCTTGCGCCGGGCCGGACACACGGAGGCCGCCGTCGATCTTGCTCGGTTAGCCGGGCTCAGACCGGCCGGTGTTCTGGCTGAGGTCGTAAACGATGATGGCAGCATGGCTCGGCTTCCGGAACTGTTTGCGTTCGCCGAACAACATCGTCTCAAGCTTTGCTCGATCGAGCAGCTGATCGCTTATCGGCGAGCCCGCGAGAAACTCATCGTAAAAGAACAGGAGGTGAATCTCCCGACCGACTACGGCAATTTTCGCCTACATTTGTATCGGTCCCTGGTGGATGACGTACATCATTTAGCGCTTGTCCGCGGTACGATTTCTGCAACAACTCCGACGCTCGTGCGTGTACATAGCGAGTGCCTGACGGGAGACGTCTTCAGTTCCAGGCGCTGCGACTGCGGAAACCAGCTCCATGCGGCGCTCGAACAGATCGATGAAGCAGGGGTTGGCGTGCTCGTCTACATGCGACAGGAGGGACGCGGCATCGGACTGGCCGCAAAGATCCAGGCCTATAAATTGCAAGAAGAGGGCCTTGACACCGTCGAAGCAAATGAACGACTCGGATTCCCCGGGGACCTTCGGGAATACGGAATCGGCGCGCAGATTCTGGTCGATGTCGGTGTGAAGGAAATCCGGCTGCTAACGAATAATCCGAAAAAAGTGATTGGGTTGGAAGGCTACGGCCTCAACATCGTGGATCAGCTTCCGATAAAGGCTCCGGCGAATCAACATAACGAAAAGTACCTGGAGACAAAACGCTTGAAGTTGGGCCACCTGCTCTAAAGGGTTACGGGTTACAAGTTGCAGGTTACAGGTTACAGGTTAGAAGTTGCAGGCCGACGATCGCGAGTGTAATTCGGGCGACTTCCTAGGCGCAACTTGTAACCTGTAACCTGTATGTCCAACGAGTTTCCAGATCGGCCACCAATTTATCATGATGCCTGGCGGCTGGCGATCGTCGCGAGTGAATACAATTCGACTTACGTCGAGGGCCTGGTGAAATTTGCCAGCGACGAACTGAGCTTGCTTTTGCCAGAATCAAATTTCGCAACCCTGAGGGTACCGGGCTCGTTCGAGATTCCGCTTGGCACCAAAATAGTGATTGAGACACTCAATGTTCATGCTGTTTTGGCTTTCGGATTGCTTTTTGACGGAGAAACGATGCACGCGGGATTGATCGCCGGTGCCGTAACCAAAGCGCTGCTTGATCTCAGTCTGACCCACCGTGTCCCGGTGTTACACGAAGTGCTCGTCTGCAAAACTCCTGATCAAGCAAAAGAACGTTGTTTGATGCCGGAGATCAATCGCGGAACGGAAGCGGCGCGGGCGGCAGTGCGCATGTTAGCAGCCTTACGCTCACTTCGAGCAGCTTAACGATGGGAAAAAGAAGAGAGAGTCGAGAAGTCGCGCTACAGCTCCTGTACCATTGGGACCTGAATCTCCAGGAGTCGCTGACCGAAGATGGTCTGACCCGATTTTGGGAGCTCCGAACGGCTACTGGATCGATCCGCACCTTTGCTACTCAACTAGCCCGTGGGGTAATCGCACATCAGGATGTAGTTGATGAGAAAATCAGCCGCTACACCGCAAACTATGAGCTGAAACGCATTTCCGCGGTCGACCGCAATATCCTTCGGCTCGCCGTCTATGAAATGCTATTTTCAGAAGACGTACCGCCGGTCGTCGCAATCAACGAGGCAATTGATATCGCCAAGAAGTTCGGCACCGAAGAATCGGGGAAATTCGTCAATGGAGTGTTGGATCGGGTGAAACTCGATCTCAATCGACCGCTCCGCACTGCTCTGAGCGGAAACAGATAATTTAACTCCGCGCGGTTGAGCAAGTCGCGGAATGATCTATGGCTTTTGGTTTCTTTAAAGATTTGTTCGATCGCTTTGCCGGTAAGCCCGTTGATTGGGATGAGCTGGAAGAGACTTTGATTCGTTCTGATATCGGCGTCCCGATGACATTGCGGATCATCGAATCGCTTCGGCAACGGGGTTCTCAAATATCCGCCAAAGAAATAGTCGAGGTCACTCGGGGCTACATCGAACAGATTTTGCCCAATGCTAATCCCCGACTCCGTCCTCTTCCGGACCGTCCCAAAGTCATTTTGATGGTTGGCGTGAATGGGACTGGGAAAACGACTTCCACCGCGAAGCTTGCTCATCTGCTCCGCCGCGAGAAACACACTGTGATGTTGGCCGCCGCAGACACCTTTCGGGCAGCGGCCATTGAGCAACTCAAGATTTGGGCCGAACGAGTCAATGTCGAGGTCATCGCCAGCGAATACCAGGCCGACCCATCAGCGCTTTGTTTCGATGCGTACTCAGCTGCTCATAAGAGAAACATTGAGTTTCTCATCTGCGATACTGCCGGCCGCCTGCACACGAAACACAATTTGATGCAGGAGTTAGGCAAAATCGTTCGTACATTGCAAAAACATGATCCCGACGCACCACATGAATGTCTTCTGGTGGTTGATGCGACTACTGGAAGCAATGCTTTGGTACAGGCCAAAGAGTTTCGTGAGGCGATTGGCCTGAGCGGACTGGTGGTAACCAAGCTCGATGGCTCAGGCAAAGGAGGAATCGTCATTGCGATCGAGAACGAACTCGCAATACCGCCACGATTCGTCGGCACCGGAGAGAAGCTTGAAGACTTTGCTTATTTTAATAAGGAGGAATTTGTCCAGCAGCTGTTGTGAGCGGGAGCGAACTCGCTCGCTTGCGTTCAAGTTACTTGTCTGCGGCCTGGCCCGAAGGGCCAAAAAAACTTCCGGCTTCCCGCTTCTACCATCAACCAGCCGCGGCTTCCTTTGGCTCCTCTTGTTGTTGCTTCTTGAAGTGGAGCTGAAGAATTCGCCGTCCGTCAGTCTGCGTGATCGTGACCAGGTAACCTTCGATCTGGACTTGCTCTCCCTGCCTCGGCAGATGTCCGAGCAGTTGAACGACGTAGCCACCGATCGTGCTGACATCCGAAGTCTCCACCTCGAGGTCGGCTAACTCCTGGAGTTCATAGAGATTCAGTTGTCCTTGGACCACAAATTCCTCGTCGCTGATTCGGACGAACTCGCGTGCCTGTTCCTGATCAAATTCATCTTTGATCTCACCGACCAGCTCACCTAAGACATCGTCTAAGGTCACGATTCCGACAGCGCCACCATATTCATCCACTACCACCGCAAAGTGCGCCCGCTTCGCCAGGAACGCCTTTAACAATTTTTCCAGAGGCATGAATTCGGGTACCGGCATCAAATCACGTTTCACGCTGAGCAGATCTGGCTCAGGTTTCTTCATTTCTCGCATCAGATCCTTCACGTGAATTAATCCGATCGTGTTGTCCAAATGTCCTTGCACCAACGGAAAACGCGTGTGGCCCGACTCGAAAGCGACTTGCAGATTCGTTTCGAAAGAATCTTGAATGTCTAAGTAAATCACGTCGCCACGAGGCGTCATGATGTCGCGCACAACGCGTCGGCGAAAATCGAGTGCATTGATCAGCAACTCCTTGCTCAGGGGCGTAACCGCGGCTTGGGAATCACTTTCGGTAAGGATGACGCGTAATTCCTCTTCGCTGTGGCTGAGCTCATGCTGGGCCACCGGGTTCTCTCGAAAGATAACTTTCAGGACAAACCGGGCCGAGACTTGCAAAAACCAAATCGCCGGCCGGAAAATCGTATAAAACAGGTGCAAAGGCGAGACCAACAGCAAGCTGGCACCTAGAGACTTGCGGATCGCCAAAGTTTTCGGCGTCAATTCGCCCAAAACAATATGGAGATAGGTGATTAGCGAGAATCCGATCGCAAAAGAGATCCCGCTAATGGCCGCCGGCGAACTCACACCAACGCGGAGCAATAAAGGTTGAAGAAGCTGAGCTACGTACGGTTCGCCAATCCAACCTAGTCCCAGACTCGACAACGTTATTCCCAGCTGCGTAGCAGAGAGATAGGCGTCGAGATTGGAGATAACATGACGCACAAAAGCTGCGCGTTTATTTCCCTCGTCCTCCAGAGCGTCAAGCTGGCTGGAACGCACCTTGACCAAGGCAAACTCGGACGCGACAAAAAACCCATTCAAGAGGACGAGCGCCAGGATGACTAGGGCGTTCAGAATCACGACGCTCGGTGACGCAAATTCCACCTGGACATCAAGCAACTCTGATCCAGTACCGACCAGCGAACCAATTGTCATCAAAATCTACTTGCACCCTCCTCAGCACGATCCTGCAGCCGCCGTTCCAACTTAAATCCCAGCAAATCAGCAGGATCTTGAAATAGCAGATCCGGACCGGATCCGATATTTCAAAAACCTGTGCTGGCCAAGTCGGTATGTTATCTGGTCAATAGAAGACGATGCATCAAGCGTCGTGTTTGTCGACCCAACGATAGAAGCGTAATGCTAAGGGACGCGATAATTCCGACCGGGATAGTCCTTTTTCGGGCTGGATAGCGGGGATTACCAACTCGACTTCGTGACCCCGGGAATCAGCCCCTGAGACGCGCATTCTCGAAAGGCGATTCGTGAGAGGCGAAAACGCCGGATGAAACTACGACGACGGCCACTCTGCTCACAACGATTGACCAAACGGGTGGGGCTGGCGTCGCGCGGAAGCTGGGCAAGGCCTTCGTAGTCGCCCTTGGCCTTCAATTCGGCCCGAAGTGCGGCGTACTTCTGTACGGTCTTTTGCTTCCGCTTATTCCTTTCAATCCAAGCTTTCTTCGCCATAAAAGAGCAGGCAAGGTAACGGGAAATCAGCCGGTTGCAATGGAAAATTTAGGGCCGCCCGCAAAGCCAGGAGGAGAGATCCTGAGGATAGCCGGGAGCTCCATCATACTCGGGCGCTGCAGTTGAGACGCGATAGCGGTCCTCGCCTACGAGGTAAACGAAACCGATAAGGTTGATCACCCCAAACGTGACACAGGCGATTATTCGGATCTTGGTTGTTTTCACGACCTGATCCTAACCGCGTTCCTATAGCCATACTAAATCGATAAAGAAATTTTGAGTATTGACTTTGTCAATGTATTTCCGGGGCTGTCCGAGGAGCCGGTGTTCGGAGGGCACGTCCGCCAGTTGGGCATAAGCGTTTAACTTAAGGTTTCGGAGTAGGTTCCCGGAACGGTGCGTGTCCGACGTAGCTTGTCTTCTCGATGGAACGCTGGCGGATGCATTGGCGAAGTCGGACGCAGCCCCCTCGGTGGTCCAGGGAGCGAACCATACCAAAGCTACCGCAAGGTCGATCGTTTAGAGCCCATCGCGGCCAACCTCACAGCGTCGCATTCCAGAATAGGCGGAAAGCGTGACTCCAATTGCGATCCTGGACGCGTTCGCGTGCCCGTTGTCCCATCGTGCGCCGGAGATTTTTGTCGACGATTAGACGCCGCACCGCTTGGGCAAAATCTTCGATATCAAGCGAGCGGGTCACCAGTCCGTCCACTCCATCCTCGACCAGCTCATGCGGTCCCCCCTGATCCGAAACGACGCAAGGCAAACCAGCGGCCTGCGCCTCAATCACCACATTGCCAAACGTATCAGTTGTACTCGGGAAGACAAAGATGTCGCTCGAGGCATACGCGGTCGCCAACTCTCTCCCTTTCAGATACCCGGTATAACAAGCCTCCGGCGCAATATCCATAAGCTCTTTCAGGTAAGGACCGTCGCCAACGATCAATAGTCGCGCCGCCAATCCTTGGCTCCGAAGCCGACGAATGGCAGCTACCGCGATATCCAGATTCTTTTCTTTTGAGATCCGGCCCACGTAAAGCAGCCCGATATCTTCCGGTTCCTTTCCGAATTGCGTCCAGAACTTCGGATCACGGAGCTCGGGGTTGAATTGGAGTTGATCTAAACCGCGAGGAAAAATTTTCAGTTTCTCCGGAGCGATCCCGCGGTCAATCCAACGTTGGCGATAGTGCTCGGAGTTTACGTAGACAAGGTCAAGCTGGGAATAGAACCAATGCATGAAGTTCCAAGCCAGAGTCTCCATGTAATTGTCCTGGGTCAGGATCCGAACATATTGCGGAAAATCGGTGTGATAAATGCCGGTGGTTTTCAGATCGAGCATCTTCCCGGCAAGAAGCGCGGTCAGACCCACGGGTCCAGGGGTGCTGATAATCAACTCGGTAAAACGCTCTCGCTGGATATATTCAATCATATGCAGCACTGGCGGAAAACTGAGTTTCTGCAGTTCGTACTCCGGAAGTTCGAACTCGCCGATTGGGACAAAATTCTTGATCGGAATATCGGTTAGACTGACCTGCTGGCGCGAAGTCACGACGATCAGATCAGCGCCGGATTCCAGACCGGCTGCGGTCATCCGGCGAATGGTGGTGGTCACTCCATTGACATCTTCGAGGGTATCCGTGAACCAGGCGCGTCTCGTATTTTGGAGGACGTCAGGCACGAAATTCACGGTGCCGGCGCAGATATCGGTCAACCGGCGCCGAGATGGCGCCTGGCTATGAAAACCGTAAAAGTAAGGACCGAGCAACATCCCCATCGGCATAATCGCGCTGAGCGTTTGCATGGCCTCCATCACATTGCCGCTGGTAATTTGTTGAATAAATCGGTCGAAGAAACGAAAGCCGAGTTGATTGAAGGTCAAGGCCACGAGCAGAAACGCTCGTCTTTCGGGTTCTTTGACCCCCTCGGTCTCGCGAGCTAGTTGCGCCTGGACGTTGGAGTTCCCAAAATAATTCGCAAGTTCTGGCCAAACCGAAAGGTTAGAAGGGCGTGCTAGCTCAAAAATCTTGCCCGAGAGGATGCCGCTGAACATGAGGCCGATCTTTTCACCGAGGCTGAATTGCGTCGGATTCTTTCCCTCCATAAAGCGGGAAAAGACTGCTTCAAGGAAATCGAGGTTGGGACTAACCGTGGCGGAAAACTTATCCTTCACAAACTGATAGGTAGTGTTATACAGACCGTGCGCTATCGTGAGCGGTGTACCGCCCGGCCCCCGGACGACGCAATCGCCATGCTCAATGTGTCGAAGGAATTGCTCCACGTTCTCACTGGTTGGAGCCTCGGTGTAAGCCGACGCTGGAAAAATTCCGGCGTGGTCATCTGAGCCAGCAATCAGGATTTTGCGCCACGGTTCTTTGTGAGTGGGGACTAACTTCTGTCGGTCCGCGAATTTCTCGATCAGTTCGGGAGTGAGCGATCGGAAAACGAACCGAGCGACTTCGCTCAACAGAGAATCCCGCAGTCCGTTCACCCCTTCAAAATGTTTGAAAAGCAAAACCAATTTCTGAACATGATCAGACGTTAACCGTCGATCTTTATCGTAGAACGGGTGAGCGATGGCGTGAACAATTCGTTGATTGGCAAGATAGGCCTGCAGCTCGTAAAGGTTCCGCCGTATTTGTTGGATCTCCCGGTGCTCTAATTCCGTAATATTCCAGACCAGAATATGAACGGCGACTTGGTCCTCCGGAAACTCTGCGGTGACCTCACAGCTAACGAACGTGTCCGGCTGGTCGGCTATCTCCAGGCAACCATCGATGCGGTTATGGTCGGTGAATGTAACCAACGACATCCCCTTTTCCCGCACACGCCGGTACAAGCTTCGCGGATCGGAATAGCTATCGGGAAATTCGAAACGTCGAAACAGCCACTCGACAGAGCGATCGCTGAACCGTGAGTGTAGATGCAAATCAACTTTCGCAGCCATGCCTGATTTTGCCAGCAGCGCCTAAGATTCGGTTGAATCGAGATGGTTGGCAATGAACTTCTCGTAGGTCAACGGCCTTCGGTCCTCTAACGCCGAATCAAGTACGCTTTTCACTTGAGACCAAACCATCGGGATCTCCCGATCGGTCGGATGGATGGCGATCCGCAACAGAGGCCGCTCGCGTAAGCGAGTGCTTAGACCTTGGTTCCAGGCCAAACTGACGACCCGACGCCACGAAGATCTGGTACTCCAAACTAATGAGCGAGAGACGTACCGATGAAGGCCATCGAATACGTCTACGGAGCTCACCGTTGTGATGTAACGAAAGCCGACGTGTCGTACGGCTGCTTCCGCTTCAAAGCCGAGCAGCCAAGCCGGCGCCACAAATCCAGAAATCGGCCTCTGCAGAAATTCCAGGTCATTCAAGCCTTGTCGCAATCGTCGAGATGCCTCTGACCGATCCAGATCGTAGAATTCCCCTTCGCCGGCGGTGTAAATCTGGTTGGTGAATTTGACGATCCCCGCATCGGTGTTCTTTGGGCTCCGGGCGTGAAAGTAGCCGTGCAGAATCGGCTCATAACCTTCGTTCACCTTTGCCTTCAACCAACCTTGAAACTCCTCATATTCAGTGACCGGTGCACGTTCATGGTGGTTGGGAATGATCAGAAGCGACGCTATAGGAACGCCGATCTCCCGCAAATCGTCTAAGATCTGCGCACAACTCGCCTGCGTCAGTGGCGAGACATCATGGATGGAAACGACGAGGTTCCGCATAAAACTTCTTCAAGCCTTCACTCAGGGCTAAAAACAGCGCTAAAACACCCACGGTGATCGGAAACCAATCGCCATAGATAGCGTAAGAGGAAGAGTCAACACCAACCGGTGGATCAATTTCTCCTACGGTCGCTCCTTCTATCTCCGGGTCTATTGATCCGGTTACTCGTCCGGACCTAGCCATCAGGATGGCTCCCCCTCGACGCGAGTTGAACACAAGCGGCCGACCAAGCGCAACCGCCCACACGCGAACATTCTGTTTTAGTTGTTCTTCTTCCGTCCCGACCGCCACCGGTTGATCAACCAGTACGACGAAGCATTGAATTTGTTTCTGGACCGCAGCTCGGAACGTCTCAAACGAAGCTGCGTCGTTTTCCAAAAGAGGGAGTATGGCGGCGTCCTTAGAGGAGATTGGCTGATCGTTGCGCAAGCGACGATCGGCCATCAGCTGAAAAAGCGGATGCGAGGCAAAAGCAAATACGCTCCTGACCGACCCAGGTGTAAACACATTGTATCCGGTGACCGGCGCTTCCGGGGAGACCGCCGTTCCCGCAATTAACGTGATACTCTGTCCCAGGGAGGCTTTGGTCAAAACTTGGTAATCACCGCTGTGCAATTGAGTTCGGCGCCACACAACCAAATCGCAGTGGGTGGCCGGCGCGACCAGTGACAAGTCAGTGAGTCGATTGAGATCGGTCTCTGAAGAGGAAACCGTGCACACCTTTAGGCCTTTTGGTTCCGGCGCGGATCGGATGGACCAAAAACCGGCGGCCGCGACGAGCAGGAGCACAGCCAATGTAGCGGTGACATCGAAGCGTCCCGCCCAATTCATCCGTCCAGGCTGAAGAATGAAACGCCTGATATTGGCCAGGATGATCGTATTCGCGAACACCACGACAAAGGTTAGCCCGGTGGGACCGACTACTTTGGTGAGTTGAAGTAATGCGAGATTGCCGCCGACTGGCAAGCCCGCTTGATTCCAAACCGGCAAGAGAAAACCTCGCGCCCATTCCAACGCGGTCCAAGCGGAGGCGACCAAAGCTGCGAGGCGAAGATGTGCTCCAGAGCCAATCCACGCTTCGGTCGAGCGTCCGGGGGAAACCAGGATCGGCTCGAGCGATTTCTTCTTGCCACTTTTTGCTCGGGGAAATTCGGGGAGGACAGCAAATCGGCCAACCAGCCAGGCCCAAACTGCTCCGGCGACGACTAAGGTTCCGACGTTTTGCGCCAACTCGTTCCACCGGGTCTCTGCTCCCAGCCAATTGAATGCGATGAGCCCGAACGTCCCAGAAAATAGAGTCCCCTGTACAAGCAAGACCAGCGCGGATCCCCCGAGAATTAACAAGCCACTCAATACGGGAACGAAAGCAATCCAGACGAGCCAAGAAACGTTCCAGGGCGGAAACGCCAACCCCAAGAGCACACCGCTCAGCAGGCTCAGGCCGATTTGCCAAATCAGGTTCATTTTCATCTAGCAGCCCTCTAAAACATCGGGCGCACCGTAGCTTGCGAAGGCGGCCCGTCTACACAGTCCGCTCATCTCGCGCCTGAATTCATTATCTCTCATGCCACTCAATTCCGTCCTCCAAAGGGCTGCCGGTTGAGCTCAATGGCGCAACGCCAGCCGATCAAAATCGAGAGTGGATAGATGGCACGATGAAACTGTTGGGGCAACCAGGGTGACGCGACTAGAAATAGAGCGATCTCCCCCAGAGCAATCGCCAAATAGACACGTAGCCAGGGCCGCCATGATCGGCGGAGGAAAATTACACCGACGCCGGCCAGGAAATGAGTGGGCACCAACCAGCCAAGATTCCAGTTATCATAAGCCTCCCAGTGAAACGTGTTCGCTGCCCAGATAAGCAGGAACGTCCCTAAAGCGCCGAAAACGAGAAAGACTAATCCGGAAAGGATAGCTGACGCCGAATACCCTCTGATCATCCACCAAGCGATCCAAAAGAGGAGTACTACCCATAAGACGAATTCGGGCCGAAAATACCATGGCACGGAAGGCAGGGGTTGCGGCTGATAAATGACCGTTGGTTTACGGCCGAGCGTACCCGTTTCAGTCGAACTCCTCTGAACCGCGCGCTCGAGATTGAATGGCAAGAAACAGGCTTCGCGCGGCGTGACCAAACGATCAACGCGCGCCCCCATTAGGAGATAGACGCCGAAACGTATCCAAGGGATTCGGAGAAAATATGGATCCAACATTTGACGAAAGGTAATCTTTCCGATCAAAGGATCGGCCACTGGATGGCCCCAAACTCGCTCAAAAATGTCTCGGACTCGCGTTGAGCAGTTATCCAGGAGAAAATCGTATCGATAGAAACGGTTTTCCGGTAGTAGGTTTTCCTCCAGCTCGGAAAACATTGCCTGCCGCTGCTCAGCGTTGAAATTCAAGATCGATTCGGTGATACCTTGCCCCAGGCTGCCTCGCTCACTGATCTCGGCGTTAGATAATCCTACCGACAATTGGTAAAGCAGATCTCCGCGAGCGAACTTGAGATAAAACGCCTCTGTCTCGAAATCGAAAGTTCCGTAATTGTAGAGTCGATCAATCTCTTGGGCATCATCTCGCACTCGGATCGAGCTGTGACCAAACGCAGTATAGAGTTCGTCGCCGGGAGAATAGGTAACCAGTGAGATGGTGGCCCGATCACTCAACCGTGGAAGGTCGACGCGATCAGCGGCCAGGCTCGAGGTGGAGACGAATAGGATCCAGATAAGAAGGAGCGTAGAGTTCAGGTGGTAGGGCCTCCGGCAAATGTTCCACCGGCTGCGAAGAACGCCGGGAACAGAGCCGGAGCGCTTTGGTGTAGCGCGTTGGCAACTCCTTGCTGTCTCCATCAACTAGCGCCCGTCATTCTTTTATTGGTTATGCCTTATCTCGTGAACGACTCTAAGAGGAAAGAATCGACACTCTGCCAAGCCTGCGGACTCTCGCAAGTAAAAGAGAGTTCAGGCCACCGACCAATCCGTCTAGCTGCCCCCCTGATGTGAGAGGGTGCGCCGCCGCTTCCGACTTCGCCAATGCATCCGCCAGGCGGCCCGAAGGGCCAAGAAAGCTTAGCCCAGGCTTCTTTAGCCTGGGTTGTCTTATTTTTTAGCGAAAGCCCTGTGAGGGCGTTCGAAAAACCGTTAACTCAAGTACCACGCTCGCGGAAATGCCGACTAGGACGTCCTCCGCCCCTTCAGGGCTGATCACGTTTGTTCTAACGGACCCAGGCTAAAGCCCGGCCTGGGCTGGGCTTTCTTGGTCCTTCGGGCCGCCTGGCGGATGCCTTGACGAGCTCGGAAGCGGCGCGTCCTCCGACGCCAGCGATCATCAAGCCGAATAGCTTTCCCCTACCCTACCCGTTTCTTCGCATCGGCCTGCAACCATTCCCACAAGTGGTTCAGCGACTCGCGCAGTTCGTTTTTTGCCGCGGGAAGGTTTTGTTGACTTAAACCTTCTCTTTTTCCGAACAGGTAAAATTTAATCTTTGGCTCCGTACCGGAAGGACGAACCGCAATCCTACAACCATCGGTCAGCGCGAAGATCGTCATGTTCTCGTTCGGTAGTACATCACCCTCACTATCGCGGATGTCGCCCGAGGTGAAATCCTGCACTTGAGATACCCCTACCCCGTTGACTTCCTTGGGTGGCATCCGGTTGTACGAATCAGCCAGCCGCCGGATTTTATCGGCGCCTTCCGCGCCTTCGAAGACCAGCGAACCACTCTGCTCGAGATAATAGCCATATTGCAGGTAGATTTGGTCCAACAATTCGTCCAAAGTGACATCTTGTGACTTCGCGTACGCGGCGACCTCGGCAAACATGAGAGTCGCAGCATTGGCATCTTTGTCGCGGACAAAGTCGGCACCGCTGTAGCCGTAGCTTTCTTCCCCCCCAAATACGAAGAAATAGGAATGTTCCAACCGGGCTTTACGCGATTCTTCCTCCGGCAATGTGCGATATGATTTGCGAATCGATTCTGGCAATGCCTTCTCGTATTTCAGAAGCTTGGCGCCGATATATTTGAATCCCGTGAGTGTCTCCACGCAATGGAGCCCTTCGCTTTGCGCAATTGCCTTTTGCAGATCGGTGGTGACTAACGTCTTGATCACGACTCCGTGCTGTTTATTCTGATCGTTCAGAATTCCAAGCTCTTTGAACGTTCGAGAGCGGTAGTAGCTCAACAGCGAGCCGATTTGATTCCCGGTGAGAAGGATCAGCTGGCCGGCACGGTTCCGCACCGCGACGCCCATTCGGTCGCAATCAGGATCAGTGCCAATAACCAGATCTGCGTTTTCTTTGCCGGCGAGTTCCGTTGCCATCGAAAGTGCTTCGGCGTTCTCCGGGTTCGGTGATTTTACGGTCGGAAATAGCCCGTCTTGCCGATCCTGTTCCGGGACCGTCAGCACATTAAAACCAATCTCTCGCAACAGTGGCACGGAAATTACCCCGCCGGTCCCATGGATGGGCGAGAAAACTACTTTGAGTTCTTTCTGCTGCGCGACTACCACCGGTTGCAAGATCACTGAGCGCAATCTCGCTTTGTAAATGTCGTCGAAATCTGATCCGAGAATCACTAGCTTTCCTCTTTGCTCGGGTGCAACCGGCTCATAATCTTCGCTCGTGGTCGCATTCACCTGCCCAATAATGGCGCTGGCATGGGGTTCGACTACCTGAGCGCCATCCTCAAAATAAACCTTGTAGCCATTATCCTGCGGAGGATTGTGACTCGCCGTGATTACGATTCCGGCGGTCGCATTAGTATGGCGAACCGCAAAAGAGAGCTCCGGAGTGGATCGCGCCGACTCAAAAAGGAAAACGTCGCAACCTAGCTCGGTCGCGACCTTAGCAGTAAGCTCGGCAAATTGCCGGGAAAAGATTCGGGTATCGTGAGCAAGCGCCAGACTGGGCCGGTGGCCTGACCGGACAGAGTTGAGGTAACCCTTCAGGTAATTAACCAGCCCTTGCGTCGCGCGACTGACATTGTAAAAATTCATCGCGTTAGTGCCAACGCAAGGGTGCTCCGGCGGCTCGGAGTCAGGGCGCGATCCGCGCTCAGCGTCGGTCACTCGTTTCCCGATCGATCGGCCGCGCAGCCCGCCAGTTCCGAAAGCTAGTGTCTTGAAGAAGCGGTCGTTCAATTCCGACCAGGCTCTTGCTTCCACTAGCTGCGAAATCGCCAATCGGTAGAGCGGATTGTGCCCAGCCGCTAGCAATAGTGAGATATTACCGGCACTGGTTACCAACAAGTGTCCTTCTTCCACCGCTTGCTCCAGAGTTTCCCGCAAGTCGCTCATATTCTTTGCAATTATGCTCGGCTGCGAGGATACGCAAATCAGGATGTACCCAACCGAAAAAATCGTCCGAGCAATCGCCAAAAGATCACGGCTGCGCCAGAGCGGGACGACTGCCTATCGCATCGTCGATGGCATCGGTGACGATCTCCCGGATTGGGTTATCGACGATTTCAATGGAAACTGGCTGATCGGTGCCAAACCGCGCCGAGAGCTGCCGGATTTGGACCCGATGCTAGGCTATCGTTCTCTATATGGAAAAGTGCTGACTAACGACGAGAAAAGGTCGCCAATCCTTTTGGCCGGTGAGCCGGTCGCAGCGAGATTCCTAGTTCAGGAATGTGGTCTGAATTTTTGGGTAGATTTCCGAGCCGGTTACTCGCAAGGGATCTTTCTTGATCAGCGTTTGAATCGGCAGCGTATCACGAAGATCAGCGCGGGCAAGAGCGTCCTAAATACATTTGCCTACACCTGCACTTTTGGCGTGGCAGCGGCAATCGGCAACGCTTCGACCATCAACGTCGATCTTTCGCGAGCATATCTGAATTGGGGTCGCGAAAATTATTTGGCCAATGATATCGACCGCGAAGGACACGAATTTGTCTACGGCGATGTATTCGACTGGCTCAAACGATTCGCAAAGAAAGGACGCCACTTCGATCTGATCGTCCTGGATCCACCGACGTTTTCGCGGGATCGGAATGGACGAATCTTTCGGGCAGAAAGGGACTATGGCGAGCTACTCGAATTGGCGCTGTCTGTTTGCACCAAGGACGGCCAACTGCTCTGCTGCACAAATTCCCACCGGCTTCCGCGCGCTGGCTTTGAAAGGATTCTGCGAGCTAAGTTGCCGAAGTCCGCGACTACGGCCAACTTCGCGATGCCGGAAGATTTTCCGGGCAGCGATTATTTGAAGTCCTTTTGGATAGAACGGCCCCGCTGAAGTTTCGGTTTGAACTTCGCCGCTGCACCGCGTTAGATCTAGCGCAGTTTCTATTCCGTCTTCGCAAATGATTCGTTTCGCTTGCTCTTGCCTGGTCCTTATCTCGCTTGGGCTGACCGGCTGCGATAACCGCACCCAGGAAGCGCGTCGTTGGGAGACCATCGCCAAAGACCTGAAATCTGGTAATAAGGTTCAACCCTGGAGGGAAGCAGCTGATCCTTGGAGCAACCAAGAGCATCATAGCGGGGTCGCGTGGTAGGGTGAATTTGTGGTTAGCGGTTTACCGTTAGCGGTTGGCGGTTGGCGGTTCGAGAGGCGGCCGTTTAGCGATTCGGCGCTCGAATCAGACCGGTTTCTGCCGTTTCGCGGGCCGATACGATAGTGCACCCAAGTGTGGCAGATGCGGAGGCCGCCGTCGCTACGCTCGAGCGCCTTCCTCATTATATCCGAATACTATCCAGACATTTTGAGTCCAATAAAGCGTAAACGTTCTGGCTTAGCGCTAGAAATATTATGGATAATTTGTTTCCAATTGTATTTTCGCTTGTCGCCGTTTCGGCTTTTGCAGTTTCGCGGTCTGGTGCGGCAAAATGTGTCCTGGTGTTATGTGGATCGTTTCTTTTGAGCAGCTGTCTTTCCTTGAGACTGGGAAAAAACGAAGAGCCTAAGCAGGCCCCGACGCGGACGGTGGTAGCGTACGCTGATCGAGACGCGGCGGTAGGCAACCGATAGCGGTGCGTTTCCAACTTCGTCCAGCGGCAGCCTCTGTGCTATTCGGAACCTTGAGAGCCAGTCCTTACCCAATCCGACGAGCGTAGCGGAAAATTGAGTAATCCGGGGTCTCTCGAATCTGTTCCACAGCCGAGAATTTTGATTGGTATTCCGGAAAATAAACGTCGCCCGGATACTCGGCTTTAAGTCGCGTAATCAAAAGCTCATCGCATCGGTCGAGAAGCTGCCGATATATTTCTGCGCCCCCGATCACAAATACCTCCTTCTGGTAGTTGGCCGGATCAAACTGAGAGAGATCACGAATCATTTCTGCTCCCTGCCAGGTCTGGGTTCGGCTGACGATCAGATTTCGCCTGCCTGGTAGCGGCTTCCCGATGGACAGATACGTCTTGCTGCCCATTAAAACGCATTGACCCATTGTCACTTCCTTGAACCATTTCTGCTCACCCGGAATCTTCCAAGGAATTGTGTTTCCACGGCCAATCACCCGGCTCGGGGTCATTGCGGCAATGGCCTTCATTCCATTCTCGCCTCCGGGCTCGAATGGAATAGCCGATAGCCAATAGCCGATAGCCAAAGTTTAGCACTGCTCAGTATCACGCGAACGATTGGGTTTGGACCTGTACGACCCTGGCTCCTAGATTCTAAATTCTTGATTCTTATCCGCTATTACACCGCAATTGGCGCTTTGATGGCCGGATAAGGGTCGTACTTTACCAATTCGATATCCTCGTACCGGAAGTCTTCGAGGCGCTCGGGAATCCGTTGAAAGAGTATTCTTGGAAGGGGTCTGGGCGTCCGGCTCAGCTGCTCACGGACCTGGTCGAGATGGTTTTTATAGATATGCAGATCCCCAAACGTGTGCACAAAGTCGCCCGGTTCCAGCCCACACACCGCTGCTATCATTTGGGTCAGCAGTGCATAGGAAGCGATATTGAAGGGCACACCGAGAAAAAGGTCGGCGCTGCGCTGGTATAGCTGACAGCTGAGCTGTCCCTCCAAGACGTAAAATTGAAAGAGCGCATGGCAAGGTGGCAACGCCATCTTGCCCAGTTCGCCCGGATTCCAGGCTGAAACGATCAGTCGACGGCTGTCCGGATTGGTTCGAATCATTTCCACGACCTGGGCAATTTGGTCGACCGATTTCCCGTCAGCAGTCCGCCAGTCTCGCCATTGAGCGCCGTAGACGCGTCCCAGGTCTCCCTTTTCGTCCGCCCACTCATTCCAGATGGTCACATCATTGTCGGTGAGAAATCGGATGTTGGTATCTCCGCGTAAGAACCAGAGTAGCTCGTAAACGATCGATTTGAAATGAACCCGTTTCGTGGTGATCAGCGGAAATCCTTGCCGCAAGTCGAACCGCACTTGCGCGCCAAAATATGATATAGTCCCAGTTCCGGTACGGTCATTCTTGGAACGTCCATTTTCTAAGACAAGACGGAGCAATTGATGATATTCCTGCACAGCCTGTAAAGGTTTAATGAAGGGGAAAAATTTCGTCCCGCGTCTTCATGACAACACGAAATCTATGGAACAGCAAACCACTTTGATCGATACCCAGAACCTACCCGATCACCGGGAAGTCGCTATCGACCGCGTTGGGGTGAAGAACCTGCGTTTTCCGATCCTGGTTCGCGACAAAGCGCACACCTCCCAACACACGGTCGCAACCGTGAGTTTAACCGTCGATCTACCGCATCACTTCAAAGGAACCCATATGAGTCGCTTTATCGAAGTGCTCAATCACCATGGAAGCGTCATTCATGTCGATAATATTAAAGTGATCTTGCGGGAACTGCAGGCGCGATTGGACGCGGAAGCGGCACACGTCGAATTCGAATTCCCGTACTTCATCGAGAAGAAAGCACCGGTTACGGGCGCATCGGGTTTGCTCGAATATAACGTTCGATTTAGCGCTGCGGCGTACCCGAACAATTCCGAATTTGAAGTGACGGTTCTCGTTCCGGTCACCACGCTCTGCCCGTGCTCTAAGGCGATCAGCAGGAAAGGTGCGCACAATCAAAGAAGTCTGGTGACGTTGGCGGTGCGGTTCAACAGCCCAATTTGGATCGAGGACTTGGTGCGCATGGTCGAGACGTCGGCCAGTGCGGAGCTGTTTAGCTTATTGAAACGTCCGGACGAAAAAGCAGTCACCGAACACGCCTATGATCACCCGGTTTTCGTGGAAGATTTGGTGCGTAACATCGCGGTCAAAGCGAATGCTGACCCACGCATTGTCTGGTATAGGGTCGAAGCCGAGAACTACGAGTCGATCCATAACCACAATGCCTATGCGATGATCGAGAAGGGATGAGGGCGCAGCAATTGGCAATCAGCGGATCTCAGGTGGATCTTCCGCGCGGTTGCCTATTCGTTTCTAATTCGAAATGGTATCGCGATCTTGCGTACCGGCGATGTTGGGCCTGGGCAATCCGAATCTGCCTAACGGCGGCTTCTCTTTACCCGTGCCAAATCTGGTTAGAACTTTCGAGGACATTGCCGGTCTTGGCCGCTCGGTCAACCAGAATGCCCAGGTAATGATCTTGTGAGGCTTCGGCCAGGCCATAAAAGGAGTTTCCCGTCTCCAGATAGCGCGCCATCGACTCGAGACAGGTAGCGATTGCGATTTCGTCATCAGACAATCGCGCAGGTGCGAACGAATTCTGGTACCACCATGTTCCGCCGGCAGTGTAACCTTTGTGATGATGGCCTTCCAAGTTGCCGGTTTGGCCGGCATCAACTCTCTTCAGTTGAATCTCCATCGGTGTCGCGAAGTCGATCAAATATCGGACATCCAGATTGTTAATCTCCCCGCGGTCACCGCGAACCAGGACACGGTGTGATCGGATCCACGAAAAGTACTGATCTTCCGCAAAATCGAAGACCGCGAGTTTGCCTTCGAATTCAAGGATCGCGATGGTTTGCGTTGTCAGAATTTTTCGTTCTTCCTGAGGCGGTCCCGCCCGCGTTGAACCTGCAACAATCGGAGATTTGAATTGCAATGCGCGGATGGAGGCGCTCTCAAAGCCAATGTTCAGAAACTTACGAATCAGCGACACGCCGTGGTACCCATGCGCAACCGAAATCTGGGCCTCAGAAATTTCTCCGAGTAATCCTGATCTTGCCAGCGCCAGCCTGGCCGCATGAGCGGGTTGGAACTGATACTGCTCAGCCACCTGGACGCGCGCATTCCCTGGCAATTCCTTCCACAATTTCGTCAAGGCGTCGAGGTCCTCAGCGGGCGGAGTCTCAGCCAGAACGGCGACACCATGGGATGCAAGCTCGAGAATGATCGGAGCCGATGCGGCCCATGGCACCGAGCTAACAACAAAATCGGGCTTTGATCTTACCAGGTCACCTATGGTACTGAAGGTTACAATTCCCCAAGCGGTCTGGATCCGTGAACGTGTCGCCTCCGTGCGTGCGACACATCCCACGATTCGAAAACGGTCCGGCAGAGCCTGGGCGATTCTAAAAAAGAACTCGGCGCGCCACGCTCCACCGACAATGCCGATAGTGATTGGTCTATTCATCAAAGATACCTGCCGTCTCGCACATTTGCCTCTCCAAAATAAGGCGTGCCCGGCTGCCAGTCGCTCGGCTCAGGCAACGCGAACTCATCAAAAGGAAAACGAACCTCAACGCCATGCTTGGCTGAAAAATAGGCAGCCTCGCAGATTTCAAGGGCTTTTAATGAGCTTTCCGGCAAGGAATAATCTGGTTCCTTTGATCGCAACATCGGAATTAAATTATCAAGGTGACGCCGATGAAGCGAGACGGGCTGTTCCTCGGGCTCAAACAACTTTCCGTGGGGAAAAGCCGGACTGACCAGATAATAATCTGGCAACCAGCCCCAGAATTCGATCTGGCCGACTGTACCAAGAATTCGAAACGTGACGTCGCTTTGTCGACTCCCGTTCGAACGGACGGTATCCCCCGTGTGCATAACGATCCGAACGCCATTAACCATCTGCACGGAAGTGACAGCGACGGTCTCGACTTTCATGCCGTCCCGAAACGTTCGAGTTGTTTTATCGCAAGCCGCGAGGACAGACCCCACAGAATGGTTCGCGTTCAGGCTGATTGAGAATTGAAGCCAATGGATGCCTGCACTCATGATATCAAAGTTCGGAGACTGGATCTCGATCAATTTTAGCTCCCCGATTTCGCCGCTTCTGACGCGCTCGATAATTTCAAGCGGGCACCGCTTTACCATGAGACCATGCGGTACCGCCAACGGGATCCAACTCTGTCTGACGAAATTCAGAATTCGGCGACCGGATGCAACCGTATCCGCGATCGGCTTTTCAACTAGAATGGCCTCGAGCGGACCCTTCAATGCTTCTGCAGCGATCTCTTCATGGGAAGGAGGATAGGTGCTAACGCAAACCACGTCGGTCGGACACGTTGCAAACATTTCGCGAAAATCGGCGAAAATCCGAAGACTGGGAAATTTCTTTCGAAGCTCGTCGCCGACTTCAGGCCGAAGATCGGCGGCCGCGAGTGGCGCATAAAACTCGGACTCGGCAAGAGCCTGAAGACTCAATCGTCCGCCTTTGCCGCATCCGACGACACTCGCAGTTAGTTTTTTCACAGGTATCAATTTTTCTGCGAACACTTTCACCGCTGTGAGAGTCCCCGCAACACAGAACCGATTACAGCTCCCGACCTTTCGTCTTGTACCGTTTTCACCCGCTAGATCACGATGCTTTTGCAGATGTTTCTGGGGATTGTTTTTTTTGGTATACTGCGGCCAGCCGCTCGAGTTCGCTCTGGGATTTTGATCAGCAGGTCAAGCTCGCAGCGGCAATGCTCTTGCCGTTTTCGTTGTGAGCAGATGGGCGTATTTCGTGACAAAAGAGCCGAAAAGGGTCGTGATCTGTCTTGGGAGGAGGCTTGGAACGAATGCACCGAAGCGCATCGGGAAAATCTTCAACAATTCCTTATGACGGGGAGGAGATAATATCATTGCGAAAAACGCCCGGATTCGGGGGAGCAATTTCGCCTGTTGAAGCGTACGCCCCGCAGGATGAACGCACCACCAGCCTGCAATCCAGTAGGATATCGCGCGTGGGTATGTCCGGCGATGCGATCCGCTCCAACATCGCTGCGACCGCGGCCACCCCAATTTCGCGGCACGGCTGATGAACAGTCGTTAGAGGAACCGGTAAAAGGTTGGCGTACTGGACATCATCGATGCCAACGATTCGTACATCTCTCGGGACCTGATAATTTAGTTCAATCAGACTGTGCATGACTTGACCCGCGGTTCGATCATTCGCGCAGACGATTGCTTCCGGTTTTAACCTATCCACGATCCGGCCAAGCTCAGCGGTATGGTCGCTGACAAGACGCTGAACCAAAGAAGGTTCGAACGGTACGCCGGCCACGAAAAGGGCCTCCCGATAACCGGAGACTCTAGCTTCAACCGTTGACGCCGAATGCTCGTAAGCCACAAAGGCGATACGCTGACAGCCGAGCTTAAGCAGATGCTCGGTCGCCAAGTACCCCGCACGGCGGTGTTCAATCGAAACAAGGTCGTAATGGCTTCGCTTTGGATATGGCAAAAAGCAGCGGTCCAGCAATACGATCGGAATTCCAGCGTGTTCAAGCAAAGATATAACCGCTTGATTTATTCGGTCATTTTTTGGGGTCCATTCCAGAGGAGCAAAAAACACCCCCGCAACCTTCTTCACTACGTATTGCCGGCAGAGTTCTAAGGTTTGCGCTTCTTTTGCCTCAGGAGCAGGTGTCGTATCCCCCCAAAGCAGGGCGTGCTTATGCAGCGCACAAGATTCCGCCATTCCCTGGCAAATCGGCCCGAAGATTTCGGTCTCGCCCAGGTTCGGTATCAACAACCCAAACAGCAGGCTGCCACCGGTTGCGATACCATCGGTAACATAAGTTCCTGATCCGGCACGGCGCTGCACCATCCCCTTTTGCTGCAGCTCACGGAGCGCCCTCACTACCGTAATCCGCGAGGTTTCAAATTCTTCAACCAAGACGGCCTCACTCGGAAGCTTTTGACCGGGTTGAAAGCGTCTGGACAGAATGCCCTCCTCGATCGCCTCAAAAACCTGCCGATACTTCGGCTTCCGTGGAACCATGAGAAGATAGTATATCAGGTTCTGATATAGCTTTCAATCGAGAATTGCCGCTTGGTAGCGCAATACACACTAGATCTTTCGTCTTGTACGTCGAAGAAGCCAAAATTTAACCGAGAATTCGTCTGGATTTTTCGTCTTGACATATCTGTTTATGGCCCTAGTTATATGCTCTTTTTTTTAAAGTAGATATATTGTATTGTCAACCTGTGATGGCTTTACCTGCAGCTATAAGTCCTTTAGATGTGTCCCGGCGAACCGTAGCGCCCGGCGATGTGATCGATTGGCACGCGCATTGGCATGACGAATTATGTTTGGTTCTAGACGGGACACCAATCATTGGGCATGCGGGCAGCAAGCTCATTCCGCAAGATGACACTCTTTTCCTTTTTGGGGAAAGTGAAGAGCACGGTGTCTGGAACCTAGGAGGCGCCACCGCTCGCCTGTGGTTGCTCGAGTTTCGCATCAACTCCGACGTCAGGACTGATTTCCGCGAACTCTTCGATCGAACGCCCGAAAGGCGGGTTCTCAAACTTTCGGCGGGTCAGCGGCACCGATTTTGTAGCCTCTGCCAAAAATTAGCGTTGGAGAAGGACGCGACTGGCTCCCTCAGCGAATTCGCGGCATCCGCGTGGCTCACCCTTCAGCTGGTAGACATTACGCGCTGGTTATCGGCGAATTTCGAAGTCGACCTCGGAGACGGCAGTGACGAAATCGATCCGCAGTGCTTCCAGCTCTGGCAGAAAATTCATCGCCAGGTCTTTCAACCATCCGCTCCCGGGCCAATGATTTTCGGTCTGAATCCCTGTCACGATTCGCTCCGGCACCGCTTTCGCAAACTCTTCGGAATTTCTCCGCAGGGAATGCTGATTCGCCTTCGGATGGATCGGGCCAAGGAGCTATTGCGAACCAGCAACCTTTCGGTCAAAGAGATCGCCTATGAACTTGGCTATTCGCGGCAACACGATCTGACCCGCGCGTTTCATAAGCACACGGGAACGAGTCCAAGCGAATGGAAAATGCGCGCGAATGGGTTTGAGCTGTGAGCTAATGGCCCACCATTTTAAATTTTGGATCGAGGATTTCGCACTCCGAATTCGCTTTCCGCAATTGCCACGTTACATATTCCGGAAATGCTAAAAACTTTTCCTGATTTGGTAAAGACGGGCGCGGGTCTCTTCGTAAAGGATAGATCAAACCCGTATGATTTCAGGCCAAACATCTGGGGGCCGGCGCCTCCGTTCGATGGAGGCGCTTCCTCGGTCTTCGGAAATCTTCCGCAACCGACCTGCTGTACCGATACTACCCCTCGGGTACCTCGAGCTTTTGTTGAACGCATCCTATTACCCCTCTGAACATGAAGATCACGACCTTTTTCCGGTTTGGAATAAAGACAACAGCCGGGTTGCTCCTGGCATTCGGCTTGACTGTACCGTTACTGGCCCAAAAAAAACTGAGCGGGGTCGCTGTGACCGTCGGAGACCTTGGTAACCCGTTCTTCGTTCAGATCGCGCACGGAGCGGAAGCCCAGGCGAAAAAGTTCAATCCGGCTGTTAAATTCACGGCCGAATCGAGCAACTACGATGTGAACAATCAGACCAATCAGATGGACAACTTTATTTCCTCTGGCGTCGATCTGATCCTTTTGAACGCAGCGGACAGTAAAGGAATCGCTCCGGCCGTGCTGCGGGCGAAAGGGGCTGGAATCACGGTAGTGGCAGTTGACGTGGCTGCGGAAGGCGGCGTCGATGCAACCGTCACCTCGAATAACAAGCAGGCTGGTGAACTTGACGGTAAATATGTTGCAGATCGGCTGAAGGGCAAAGGGCAGGTCGTCATTGTCAATGGGCCACCGGTTTCAGCAGTGACCGATCGGGTAGCCGGTTTCCTGGAGGTCATAAAAAAATATCCAGACATTAAAATTTTGTCTCAAGATCAAAATGCGGGCGGCAGCCGGGATGGTGGACTTCGAGTGATGACGGATCTTTTGACCGCTTTTCCGAAGATCGACGCCGTTTTTGCGATCAACGATCCGACTGCGATCGGTTGCGATCTGGCGGCGAAACAGGCTCAACGCAAGGATTTCTTCATCGTGGGCGTGGACGGAGCACCGGACGTGGTGCCTTCGCTGAAGGATCCGAGTAGCCTGATCGCAGCAAGCGCCGCGCAGGATCCCTATACCATGTCGGGCAAGGCTGTCGAGATTGGCTACGACATCATAAATGGGAAGAAGCCGGAGCAGGCACTTACCCTCATTCCGGTGGATTTGATCACGAAAGAAAATGTCGACAAGTACAAAGGCTGGACTAAGTGATGATCGGCCGATTCTCGAAGTACGCGGAATAACTAAGAGCTTCCCTGGCGTACGCGCTCTCAAGAACGTCGATCTCCGGATTTGGCCCGGCGAAGTCCACGCCCTCATGGGCGAGAATGGCGCCGGGAAGAGTACGCTCATGAAGATTCTCGCGGGAGCTTACCGGCCGGACTCAGGGGCGATTTTCCTGGATGGTAACCCGGTCCAATTTCGTACTCCACACGAAGCGCGTTTGGCGGGAATCGGGATCATTTACCAGGAATTGACGGTTGCGCCGAATCTTACGGTGAGCGGAAACGTATTCCTTGGCTCCGAGCTGAGCCGTCTCGGATTCATCAAAGACACCGAGGAGATGGATCGGAGGACCCAAGGGGTGTTGGATCGGCTCGGGGCTAGGTTTAGACCGAATCAGCGCGCGGCCCGTTTGGCGGTCGCCGAACAACAGCAGGTTGAGATCGCGCGCGCTCTTTTCTACAAGAGCCGAGTCCTGGTGATGGATGAACCAACAGCGGCTCTTTCCGATCGTGAGACCGATCGGCTTTTTGAGGTGGTACGGCACCTGCGCTCCGAAGGCCTGGCGATTATCTACATCAGCCATCGGATGGCCGAGGTTTACGAGTTGGCTGATCGCCTTTCGGTTTTGCGGGACGGCGAGTACGTCGGCGAATTGAAGCGCGCCGAATTTTCTGCCGCTAAAGTCATTGAGATGATGGTTGGCCGGCGTCTGGAAGATTTCTACGAGCATACCAAGCGCGCTGCGAGAGGCGTCGTTTTGGAAGTGAAAGAGATGAGTGACCGCGATCGGGTGAAAAACGCGAGCTTCCAGCTCCGCCAAGGCGAAGTCCTTGGCTTGGCCGGCTTGGTTGGCGCAGGAAGGACAGAGCTGGCCCGGTTGATCTTTGGCGCCGACAAACGCAAGTCCGGCGAGGTCTATCTGAATGGCGAAAAGCTGCAGATCAACCAGCCGAAGGACGCGATCCGCGCTGGAATCGGCTATGTGCCCGAGGATCGGAAGTTACAAGGCGTTTTTCTCCAGATGTCCTCGGGAGAAAACATCACCATGAACATTTTGGGAGGTTGTTCGGCCTGGGGAGTCCTCAACTTCAAGAAATTGAACGATCGCGCGAATGCGGAAGTGAAAGCCATGCGAGTTCGGACCGCCTCGCTGAAGTCGCGAGCCGGCGGCCTCTCCGGCGGCAACCAGCAAAAGCTGTTGTTGGCACGCTGGCTTGAGATCAATCCAAAAGTCCTCCTGCTAGACGAACCAACTCGCGGAGTCGACGTCGGCGCAAAAGCCGAGATTTACGCTTTGATTCAGCAGTTGGTCGATAAAGGGACGGCGGTTCTCTTCATTTCCAGCGAACTACCGGAGATTGTGGGGGTTTGCGACCGCGTGCTTGTGATGCGGGAGGGAGAAATCACCGGCGAGGTCGGTGGAGAGACCGGCATAGAAATCACTCAACAAAACATCATGCAGCTTGCGACGGACGTCTCACGGAGCGGACCAACCAATGGTAACTGAAGCTACGACACAAACGGCCGCGGTGGCGGCAGACAAGCGCAAAGAGTTCACCCGGTCGATAATTCAATTGGCCGGCATGGTCCCCGTGCTGGTCGTGATCTGCATTCTCTTCGCCCTTCTCACGCCGAATTTTCTTACTCAGAACAACATGGTCAATGTCGTTCGCCAGGCCTCCATTAACATTGTGCTGGCGGCCGGAATGACGTTCGTGATTCTCACCGGCGGAATCGATCTGGCCGTTGGATCGGTGCTCGGATTTACCGCAGTCATTGCGGTTGTCGTTTCCTTGATTCCGGGCTTGGATTGGGCGGCAGTTCCAGCGGCGTTGCTGGCGGGAGCGCTGGTCGGAGTGCTGACCGGTATGACGGTCGCTTATATCGGACTCCCCCCGTTCATCGTGACCCTCGGTACCTACACGGCGATTCGTGGCGCTGCTTACCTTGCGGCCGGCGGAACCACAGTAATCAACAGCAAAATCGGCTTTGCCTGGATAGGGAACGGGTACGTTGGCCCGGTGCCCTGGCTGGTGATTATCGCTCTCCTAACCGTCGCGATTAGTGCTTTTATCCTGCACAGTACGGTTTTAGGCGTGCATGTATATGCCGTCGGAGGCAATCCCCAGGCGGCCCGGTTGACCGGTATTCCCGTTCCGTTCGTGTTGATTTTTGTCTATGGCGTAAGTGGGCTTCTCTCCGGTTTAGGCGGTGTCATGAGCGCCAGCCGCCTGTACAGCGCCCAAGGGCAATTGGGTATCGGCTACGAGTTGGATGCAATCGCAGCCGTCATTTTAGGCGGTACCAGTTTCTCCGGAGGAATTGGAACTGTTTTCGGCACGCTGATCGGTGCCTTAATTATTGCTGTCCTCAATAATGGACTCACATTGATGAACGTCTCCTTCTATTGGCAACTGGTCATCAAGGGGGCTGTCATCGTCCTGGCAGTCATGCTCGATAAATTGCGGACCCGCGGCCAAGCGGTGTAGGTAAAATGAAACTGAGATAATCGCGGTTTTCTCTCTATGAAAAATCTCTCTCCTGTCTTGGTCGGTGGCGAAGCTCTCTTCGATTTTATCTCCGCAGAGATCGGATCCGGATTAGGCGTCAGTAAAACCTTCGAAAAACGGATAGGTGGTTCTCCGTTTAACATTGCAGTCGGCGTTCGGCGCTTGGGTGTCCCAGTCGCTTTCGTTGGGAAATTTGGTGACGACCAGTTCGGCGAAGCGTTGGTGGAGTTCCTCAAAAATGAGTCCATCGATGTGACGCACATTGTCCGAGAGGAAGGTACAAAAACCACGCTGGCATTTGTTGCCGTCGATAAGGAAGGCAAACCCGAATTTCGTTTCTATCGTGATCATGCTGCAGATATTTCGCTTCGGAGCGATGAGTTGAGGGAGCTCCAACCCGATGTGTTTTCCGTTTGTCACTTCGGCGGTATCGTGCTGGCCGAGGAACCATCAGCTTCTGCCTATGCCTCACTAGCCGATCGTTTCGTTGAAAAGCGTATTCCCGTTTCTCTGGATCCGACGGTTCGGCAATCCCTGATCTCTGATCCAGATCGGTATCGTTCATTTCTCCGCAAAATGATCGAGAAGGTCAGCATTTTGAAGGTTAGTGACGAAGAGTTACAGTTCCTGAGCGGAACCAGGGACTTTGATGCAGGGGTCAAAGCTTTACCTACGAAAGAGGGCACACTAGTCTTTGTCACTCTCGGCCGAGAAGGTGCGTCCGTTTACCGAGATGGGATTAGGCTTTCGCACGCTCCCGGGTTTGACGTCAAAGCGGTGGAGACAACCGGATGCGGCGACTGCTTTATGGCCGCTATTCTGGCGGCGCTGGCCGGCAATTCGATACCGAATCTAGCTCAAATGGGAGCGGACGTACTCAGATCGAGCATGCGCTTTGCCAACGCGGCTGCCGCAATTGTAGCGACTCGGGTTGGCGCGGCGGAAGCGAATCCGACTCGACAAGAAGTGGAACGATTCTTAGCGGGAGATCGAGTGAGTTAAGAAAAAGGGAATGTGCCCCACTGACTTGATCCAGCAATAAAGAAAGCCCCCCTATGTCCCACCGCAACTCGGAAGAGGAGTTCAAAAATTTAACTGCCGGGTTCTTTCAAGGCAAAATCACGCGGCGTCGATTTATTCGGCGCGCTGCGCAGCTCGGATTTTCCGCTGCCCTGCTAAGCCGGATGGTACCGGACTCTTTTGCGGCAAATGACAACTTGCTCGATTCGTCGCCGTGGGCGCTCAATGAGTCGCCGGTCACGAAGGAACGTGTCGAATACCTGAAGTCCAAGCCGTACAAAAATACCACGATCAACGTCATGGCTCTTAGATCGGCGGTCGGAGACTGCTTGGAATATCATGCGCCGCGATGGGAGGAGGAAACCGGCGCCCATGTGAACGTTACCAAGGTTCCAATCGATACCCTCCATCAACAGATTTTTGCGGATCTGACGGCGGGGCTTGGTCAATATGACGCCTACCAGACCGCCGCATGGTTCTATGGTGACTTTTTCACCGGTCAGGAACCGTATGTTGTCGAGGTCGCGCCATTTCTCAAGGACCCGAAATATCCCTACTGGGATCCCGATCAATTCTTGCCGGCAATGAAACGACTTTATACCTGGCAGGGCAAGTTGTATGGCGTTCTGTTTGATGCGGACGCTCAGATTTTGTACTACCGCAAAGACGTTTTGGGCAATGCTAACTATCAGGAGCGCTTTAAGAGCAAACTGGGTTATGAGTTACCGAATCCCCCGAAGAACATGAACGAGATGCATGACGTAGCCTCATTCTTCACCGGTTGGGACTGGAATGGCGACGGAAAGGACGATTGGGGGATTGCGCTTCATGCCAAGGTCAACGAACAGGGATTTTTCCATTTCCTGACTCTTGCTGCGCCTTACGTCGTTTCACCGAATAACAAGCATTTTTACTTCAACCCAGACGACATGAAACCTCTGATCAACTCGGAGGGGCATCTTCTAGCGCTGGAAGATTACGTAAAGTTCCTGGCCAACGGTCCGAAAGAACAAATCAATTGGACTCTTCCTCAGGGATGGATTCCGTTCCTCACCGGACACGCTGTAATGGAAGCAACCTGGGGCGATCTGCCCACGTTGGCCCAGGACCGCTCCCGCTCCAGTGTTCAGGGTCGAGTCGGCGCGACCATCATGCCCGGTACGACCGAGGCCTTTAATCCCCTAACCAGTCAATGGGAGAAATATCCGCTTAACGTCGTCGGGAACACGAACGGAGGGAGCTGGCATTGCGTGATCTCGCATCGGTCGAAGAAGAAAGAGGCCACCTATGATTTCCTTGCCTTCATGGCCAACAAGAAGAACGCCTTTTTTAACGTCACCAATGGTTGGACTGGGGTGCAGCCGGGGATGAAGTACGAATATTTTCCGCCGGTTGGTGCTGGAAGCGTTGTGGAGTGGGAGAACCAGGGGTGGGACAAAGATGATGCGATCACGTATCTCGACGCCTATTACGCAAACCTCGTCCTTCCGGCTCAGGAAATATATCTGAGAATCCCAGGGGCCGCGGAGTATTGGCACGAGCTCGATGTCCGTGTCTCATCCGTTTTAGCGGGTGAGACGCAACCAAAAGCGGCCCTTGATGATATATTTAATGCATGGGAACAGATCACCGATCGTTACGGCAGAGAGACTCAAAAGAGACTTTATAGGGAGTCCTATTCCGCCGAGGGTTCGATGTTCTGAATGGCCTAGTAGCAAGTAGCAAGTTATGAACTTAAAGATCCCATCGGAAGATACCCTCGCAATCATCATGGGTGGCGGCGCCGGCACGCGGCTGTTTCCCTTGACAAAAGAACGCGCTAAGCCGGCAGTGCCGCTGGCCGGCAAGTACCGCCTGGTAGACATTCCGATCAGCAATTGCCTCAATGGCGGTTTTCGGCAGATCTACGTGCTGACACAATTTAACAGCGAATCGCTGCATCGTCACATCACCTCCAGCTACAAATTCGACAATTTTACAAAGAGTTTCGTGGAAATCTTAGCTGCCCAGCAAACACCGGAGGGCGCCAGCTGGTACCAGGGAACGGCTGACGCGGTGCGCCAAAACCTCCGCTACTTTCTGGAACGCCCTTACAGGTATTACCTTATCTTAAGCGGCGATCAGCTATACCGAATGGATTATTGCGATCTGCTGCAAGCGCACTTTCAGACGGACGCCGACATCACGCTGGGCACGACCCCGGTCGATCGCCAGGCGGCCTCAAGCTTTGGCATCATGCACAGCAACGCAAAGCGGCGCATTTTCCGCTTTGAAGAGAAACCCAAAGACCCGAAACTCTTGGACGAATTGCGGATTCCACCCGATCTGCTGACCGAGTTGGGTCGTCCGGTCGATGCCGAGCTTTACCAGGGCTCGATGGGTATCTACGTGTTTAACCGGCAGATTTTAGTCGACGCCCTGGCCAATAATTACGACGACTTCGGCAAGCACGTCATCCCAGCCTCGCTGCAGAAGAACAAGGTCTTTGCCTATATCTTTCAGGGATACTGGGAAGACATAGGAACAGTCCGGGCTTTTTTTGAAGCGAACCTGGCTCTGACCGATACACTTCCACCCTACAACTTCTTTGACCACCTCAATCCGATCTACACTCACGCCCGGTTCCTGCCAGCCAGCAAAGTAAACGGGGCGCAGGTAAACAGAGCAGTCATTGCCGACGGCTGTATCATCACCAACGCGAATATTGAGCGGGCGGTCATTGGTATTCGGAGCGTGATCGAAAATGGGTCTACAATCCGCAATTCAGTCCTGATGGGCGCGGATTTTTACCGGGAGGAGGATCCGCAATCCGCGCCGGACCGTCCCCCGCTGGGCATAGGACAAAATTGTGTTATTGAAGGAGCCATTATCGATAAAAACGCCCGTATCGGGGATGGGGTTGTGATAACGCCCGAAGGCAAATCCGCCGACATGGATGGCGACAACTATTACGTTCGGGACGGGGTCATCGTCGTCCCAAAAGGTGCTGTTATTCCTGCCGGAACTTCCATATGAGCACGCATCCCCTTGCAGGCAAACCAGCACCGAAAGATCTCCTTATTGACGTGAGCCGGCTCGAAGCAGCGTTCTACGACGCAAAGCCCGATCCGACCGATCCGAACCAGCTCGTCAGCTTCGGCACCAGCGGTCATCGCGGCACCAGCTTGAACGCGACATTCACGGAAACCCACATTCTCGCCATAACGCAGGCCATATGCGAATACCGGCGCGATCGGGGAATCGCGGGCCCGCTGTTCATGGGTAAAGACACGCATGCGCTTTCCCGGCCCGCAGAACGCATTGCGCTTGAAGTGCTCGCCGCCAATGATGTTGAGACATTCATCCAGCGCGATAACGGCTTCACGCCAACGCCGGTCATTTCGCGGGCCATTTTAACGTATAATCGGGATCGGTCGGATAGCCCCGCCGACGGTATCGTCATCACACCGTCCCACAACCCCCCGAGCGACGGCGGCTTCAAATACAACCCACCAAATGGAGGTCCGGCGGATACCGACGTCACCGATTGGATTCAGAACCGCGCTAACGATCTCCTGCGTGCCGGCAACAGAGGTGTGCAGCGTATTGGCTTCGACACTGCCCTCAAAGCGTCCACAACTCACTCGCAGGACTTCGTCGTGCCTTATGTTGAGGACCTTGCAAACGTCATCGATTTCGAGCCGATCCGCTCTACCGGCTTGAAGATCGGCATCGATCCGCTTGGTGGCGCAGCGGCTGCCTACTGGCAACCGGTGGCCGAGCGCTACCACGTCGATATCACCGTCGTGAACCCGACGATCGACCCGACTTTCGCGTTTATGACCCTAGATCACGACGGCAAAATCCGAATGGATTGCTCGAGCCCTTGGGCTATGGCCGGTTTGGTAGCACTCAAGGACGGCTTCGACATTGCCTTCGGCAACGATCCTGACTCCGACCGGCACGGCATCGTCACCCCGTCCGCAGGTCTTCTGAATCCGAATCACTATTTAGCGGTCGCTATTCGCTATCTTCTGACCAACCGCCTGCAGTGGTCGCCAAGCGCGGTCGTTGGCAAAACGCTGGTCAGCAGTTGTCTCATAGATCGAGTCGTCGGCAGCCTCGGTCGCAAGCTTTGGGAAGTACCGGTTGGCTTCAAATGGTTCACGCCCGGTTTGTTTGATGGCTCCTGTTGCTTCGGCGGCGAGGAGAGCGCCGGAGCCAGTTTCCTCCGGCGCGACGGCGGAGTCTGGAGCACGGATAAAGACGGACTTATCCTCGGCCTGCTCGCAGCAGAAATCACTGCAAATACCAGCAAAGATCCCGGCGCACATTACCAGGAGCTTACTGCCCAGTTCGGCACGCCGTATTACACCCGAATCGACGCGCCCGCCACACCGGAGCAGAAGAACTCGCTCAAAAAGCTTTCACCCGAAGCCGTCACCGCAACCGAGCTCGCTGGGGAACCAATCACGGCGAAGCTTACTCGTGCTCCGGGTAACGACACTGCGATCGGCGGATTAAAGGTTGTCTCGGTCAGTGGCTGGTTCGCTGCCCGCCCATCCGGTACAGAGAATATTTATAAGCTCTATGCCGAGAGTCTCAAGAGCGCCGACCACCTCGCCGCGATTGTCGAGCAGGCCCAGGATATCGTTAGCCGCTCTCTCAGCGAGTAATAAAAGCCGCGCTCAGCGAATCGGACTCCTCTTTTTCGAGAGCGCTTGGGGAAACCATAACGTCCGGAAACGTGGTTTCGACTCACTGACGTGCGCAGTATCCGCCAGCGCGGCGTCAAGATCTGGCTACAACGCGATTGCAGCTTGGGCCCCGTGGAAATTCTGGCCGCCACCGAGCAGGTCGGAGTTTTATACTTGCCCTATCTATCCAGGACACCAAAATGGAATTCCTGGTCAATATGAAAGCGCCCACCCACGATCACGACCACCAGGCGGTTCCTCCGGATCTCTCCCTGCGAGTCAAGGCGCTCGAATCGCTACTGGTCGAAAAGGGGTTGGTCGACCCGGCTGCACTTGATGAGTTGATCGACACTTACGAGAACAAGGTCGGCCCGCGCAACGGTGCGCGCGTGGTCGCGCGGGCCTGGGTTGATCCCGCCTACAAACAGCGCCTGCTTACTGAAGCCACCGCCGCGATAGCGGAGTTTGGCTATGGCGGTCGTGGGGGCGAGCACATGGTGGTGGTAGAGAATACGCCCAAGCTGCACAACCTTATCGTCTGCACGGGCATTTCGCTTGGAAGGAATGGGCGGCCGCGCTGGCCGATGAACTCAGGACCGCCGCGAGCCGCGGTGAGCCCGACGACGGCTCGCGTTACTATCACCATTGGCTGGCCGCTCTCGAGCGCCTGGTTACAGCCAAGGGCTTGGCCAATTCGGCGGACCTGGCTGCACGCAAGGAAGCGTGGGCCGAGGCCTACCGCCGCACTCCCCATGGCAAGCCAGTAGAACTAAACGCCGATTCCAACGACGGAGTTTAATATCGCGATGCAGGGTCACCATGACGCCGGCGATAGTCGCAAGCACCACCGAGTGCAGAGAAAAGCACCCTCGTTCAGAAGCTCACCTGCTGGCAACACACGCCTCGTGCTCTCCGCGGCAATTGGGCCTTCGCTTGACTCCGGCTAAGTCGTGGTCTGTTGGGCAGCACTCACGTCCGAAGCGGGTTGCTTTTTAGTGGCGGCAAGGGCCTTGAGCCGTTGCTCCTTCTCAAAGCGTCTTCGCCGTTGTCTCAGGTTTACACGACCTTTGTAAGCTCCCATAATGCTTGTGAATTTAATCCCGTTTCTGAAAGATGCCCAGATGCGATTTTAGCTCGAGACGTCGTCAACTTCGACTAAACTAAAAGAGTTGCCAGGTGAAACTCGAAAAACAGCAAATGGGTTGACTGGGACTCGAACCCAGTTGTCAAACGAGTAGCCTTGAGATAATCAATGGTTTGCCGTGCTTTGCGTAACGTCGCACAAAAGATCGAGAAACATGTATGACGGAAGAGGAAGCATTCCAAGATTGGTTCAAAGAACATTGGCGGTACGCGTCGACGACTAACGAAGTGCGAGCACGGCAGGCCTGGCTCGCGGCGAGGGACGCTTTCATCACCAGTCAATTGTTGGATGATCTCCATATTGATCCGCAGCGCGCCGAGATGGCGGATAATTTCCCGCGCACCGGGATTTTTGTTCGAGCCAAAGATCAAACCGGGAAACATCAGAGCGTTGATATTGCGCTACTGAATAAGGCTAGCCTGCTCGCTTTGCTACGCAGTCGCGGCGGACAAAATGAATGGGCTGAAAACACGGTCGGACTCTTGCTCGGACACGGACCTTTTCACGATCGCTTGAGTGAGCGATACGGGCAAAAGAAGAAATAAATGAGGCATTTCTCTGGTCGCCACGAGTTCCAATGGTTGGCCAAATCGCTGCGTCGAATGCACTTTGCCGCGATGATGTTCCGCCAGCCGGACTATGAATGCCGTCGTCGCGTCAGACAAACTTGAGCGTGTCCAGGTTCGAGGAGCGGATGTGTGCCGAACTCTGGCGATCCGCTGACTCGCAGACTGGCGAAGGAGCCCGGATTTTGCAGATCAACATGCTCGATTATGTCATTGCCGCGGTAATCGGCTACGGAACTTACACAGAGCTTTGTGTACAGTAATTACAGTGATTATGATTGCTCGAGAGCCTTTGCCGATGCTATGACGGCTGGACTATGTGGAAAACACTGGTCGGCGGGTTGTCAGCTATCGGGCTCGATACTTTCTCTTTTACCCCTGCTGTTGCTACAAATTTCACTGCCTCAACATGCGGGAACTGGAATGACCCAACCTTGTAGACGCCTAATGGCGTGCCTAATGGAAATGATAACATAGCAAACCTTGTTCTTCCCGCTTCGGGAACCCAAACGGTCAACCTCACCGCAGGGACTTTCACTGTAAACCAGCTCAACC
>WNFQ01000214.1_pt1 | contig 51345 bp, 47 predicted proteins | sample 5400171 | NCBI WGS metagenome assembly WNFQ01 (sample SAMN13153356, study PRJNA577476) | soil metagenome | isolation source: 20 cm soil under Madrone tree | place: USA:California | collected 2016-06-14
GGTCGAGGGCGGCTCATGGATGGCGGCTTCGGTCGCGAATGGGATCGCCACCACCGCCGAGGCGGTGCGCAAGGAGCTGTTGCGGCTCGCCAAGCGCGTGCCGAATTCGCCGCTCAAGGATGCGTCAGCCGACGACGTCGCGCTCGCGGACGGCAAGTTGGTGAGCAAGCGGGATTCCTCGCGCGCGGTGTCGATCACGGATGCGATGCGCCACGGCGGGGTCGAGCGCATCGAGCAGGAGAAGGAGACGAGCTTTCCCGAGGACGGCCCGCGCGCGCACAACACGCACTCGGCGGTATTCGCCGAGGTAAGGATCGATGAAGAGCTCGGCGTCATCCGCGTCACCCGCATCGTCAACGCGGTCGCCGCCGGGCGCATCCTCAACACCAAGACCGCGACGAGCCAGATCATGGGTGGCGTGGTCTGGGGGATCGGCATGGCGCTGCACGAGGAGACGCTGGTCGATCATGCGCTCGGCCGCATCATGAACCCGAACATCGCCGAATATCACGTGCCGGTGAACGCCGACGTGCACGACATCAAGGCGATTTTCGTCGAGGAGCCGGACGAGAGCATCAACCGGCTCGGCATCAAGGGCGTGGGCGAGATCGGCATCGTCGGGGTCGCCGCCGCGATCGCCAACGCGGTCTTCCACGCCACCGGCAAGCGCGTGCGCGAGCTGCCGATCACCTTGGATAAGGTACAGGGATAAGCCGCAGGATGGCTTGAGCGTCAGCGAAACCCATCACCTCGCGTAGCAGCACGTGATGGGTTTCATGCACAAGCGCGCTCGACCCACCCTACGAAGTATTCACTGTACCGGTGAGCTTCGCCAATTCTGCAAGCCAGCATGCTTCCTCATATGCCCGCACCATCGCATCTCGATATTCCGGACTCTTCTTGAGGCCCCGCTCCTCGATCTCCAGCGAGGTCCGATAGAGCTCGTCGACCAACTCCGGATGCCACTCTCCCAACCGTTTCTGGACCAATAGCTCAGTCGTCAACCGTTGGAACCGCGCGATGATCCGGCTGTCGTCGGTATTCATGCTGCCCCCACTGCCGACATGTCCGCGCCCCCGCGGCACTGGTTCATACGGCGCTTCGCTGCGCTCAACCCATCTCACGCGCCCGCGCTTGAGGTGGATCACGCGAATCTCCTCTCCACCTCATGCGCGACCGATCCCCCGCAAAATGGGTTGAGCGCAGCGAAACGAAGGACCGACGGACAGCGCGGGAACGGCACGGCCTTTTCCGCTGTGGCGCCTTCGCAGCGGCCCGTCGCCGTCCATCGATCCAATACGCAGGGAAGGTATCCCCCGCCCTACCTGCGCGCTCAACATCCAGGAGGGTTGCTCGGTTCCGCCCACATTGGCCGTGCGATCCAAATCGCCCGGCAGTGTGGCGCGTTTGCAACATACCGCCGGTTAAGCCGCGCGCTTGCTTCGACAATTTGCCGATGCATAGCTGCGCGTGAGCAGTTGCTCCTCCTGGGCCATCCCCAACAAACTCCGAGGATGCAATTCGCCGAGGGAGGTCACATGATCATTCGGGAGTGGCGTGGACGAGCAAATCCTGCGAATGCGGATGCCTATCCAAGGCACTTCCGCGAAAAGGTGGTGCCGGAGTTGCGCAAGATGGCGGGCTTTGTCGGCGCGCATCTCGGCCGCCGTCAACTCGGCGATCGGATCGAATTCCTCGTTCTGACGAGATGGGAATCGATGGACGCTATTTCCGCCTTTGCAGGAGCCGACGCCGACAAAGCGGTGGTCGAGCCCGGCGCCATTGCCGCGCTGGTCGAATTCGACCGTGCGGTTCACCACTACGTCGTGATCGATGACGTGGAGCGCTCATAGCGCAAAGGCGCAATCGCCGCAGACCCGCGTCCGTCAAAGACCAGCTACAATGCGCTATGCGCCAATCCGAGTACGATTACATCATCGTCGGTGCCGGTTCCGCCGGCTGCACGCTCGCAAATCGCATCAGCGAGGACAATGACAGCCGCGTCCTCTTGCTGGAGGCCGGCGGCTGGGATCGCGATCCGCTCATTCATATGCCGTTTGCATGGGGCAAGATCCTTTTGGATCGACGCCACGACTGGGGTTATGACACACAGCCCGATCCAAGCACCGGCAACCGTCGCATTGAATGCATGCGCGGCAAGATCGTCGGCGGCTCGTCCTCGATCAATGCCATGGCCTATGTCCGCGGGCACCGGGCCGATTACGATCGCTGGGTGGCCACGGGCGCATCCGGCTGGTCTTATTCCGAGGTGTTGCCGTATTTCCGACGGCAAGAATCCTGGGAACGCGGCGAAAGCTTCTATCGCGGCGGAAAAGGTCCGCTCGCCACGCGCAAGTCGAGATACGAAGATCCGCTGGTCGATGCGTATATCGAAGCGGCCGTCCAGGCCGGCTATCCCTACAACGACGATTACAACGCGGCCGAGCAGTACGGCATCAGCCGCATGCAGATGACCATTCGCAATGGGCGGCGCGACAGCGCGGCAACTGCCTATCTCCATCCCGCCTTGTCACGCGATCGCTTGACGCTCGAGGTGAAGGCGCAGATCACGCGCGTCGTCATGGATGGATGCCGTGCCGTCGGCGTGGACTATGTTCGCAACGGCAAGCGCTTGACAGCGCGCGCACGACGCGAAGTGATCCTCTCCGCGGGGGCGATCAACTCGCCGCAGCTGCTGATGTTGTCCGGCATAGGACCGGCGGAGGAATTGGCCCAGCACGATATTGCGGTCCGCGTGCCACTCGCCGGGGTCGGAAAAAACCTGCAGGATCATGCCGCGGCTCTGATCCTCTATGGCCGCAGCACGCCCGGGCCTGTCCACCGCAATATGCGATTGGATCGCCTCGCTCTCGAATTGGGACGTGGCTATTTGTTCGGGACCGGTTTCACGACGGAGCTTCCCGGCGGGATTACCGCCTTCCTGAAGACGAACGCGCACGAAGCGCTGCCCGACACGCAACTCCTCTTCATCGCCGGCCCGCTGGGGGCTAAACCTTATCTCCCGCTTCAGCCGGGTTTTGCTGATGGTTTCGCCTGCCGGATCGTACTCTTGCGTCCGGAGAGCCGGGGCAGCGTCAGCTTGGCCTCAGCCGATCCATTGGCTCATCCGCACATTCGACAAAAGCTGTTGGCGACGGATCGCGACTGGTCGACCATGCGCAACGCAATCGCCCTGTTCCGAGATATTGCACGCCAAAGAGCCATCGCGCCGTTCATCGCCGCAGAGCTCGGACCGCTCGCCGCGGTGCGCAACGATAAGCAGCTGGAACATGTCGTTCGCACAACCGCGGTCACCGCACATCATCCGGCCGGAACCTGTCGGATGGGAACGGATCCCGTGGCGGTGGTGGATCCAGAGCTTCGCGTGCATGGCACGGAAGGGTTGCGCGTCGTCGACGCCTCGGTTTTTCCCGACCTGATCGGCGGCAACATCAATGCAGCCGTGGTCATGATCGCAGAACGCGCGAGCGATCTGATGCGTGGACGTGCCAAGCCTCTTTCACATCTATAATCCACTCGCCGGCATTGGGAAGATGCTTAACTCTTTTCAGCGCTGCTGTGTCGGAGTCGTACAGGTACTACCGACGCAACAGCTCGACATTTGGGCGTGTCGCATTTTTCTTGCGTGCGCCACGTCAGTGCCTTGCCAAACGATCGCTGCCGTGAGCGTCAGCACGGCTATTGATACAGTCCAAAGCCGATACATGTGGAATCTCCCATGCTGATCCGTCGGCGTTAAACTCTGGATTTCATTTACCGTTCCTCCGTCATCTTCGCGCGTTCCTCCTCAGACAGTTCAGCTGCCGCCTCACCGTACCAGGACGCTTCGTGCCGCGGTTCATGCCGGCCACGAACGATCCAAAGTCGGCAGCATGCAAGCGTCACGGCGGCCGAACCAGCGATAGCGGTTGCGCGCGACCCAGTCATAGATGGCGTCGCGGATCGCCCGTGGGATGAGGTGGAAGACCCAGGTCCAGCGCCAGCCGGGAAGCGCGCGCGCGATGCGCAACACGGCTTCGGATTTCACATAGCCGTGGCCGGCCGCCAGGAACGCAAACGACTCCGGGCGGTCAGGATCGATCCCGAGCTGCTCGGCGAGGGAACGTCCCTCGGCCAACTGCATTGGAACGAAGCGAAAATAGCCGCGGGGATCACGGTTGCTGACGAAGCGGCAGCCGCGCGAGCATAGCACGCATACGCCATCGAATATAATCAGGCCGTGCGGCGAGTTGATGCCGCCGGGACTCGTTGGATCAAGGACGATCGATCGCTTGGCTTGCACGCAAAAAGCAAACACCCGCGGGACGACCGGCGCAACAGGCGCCGTCGCGCATACCAAAGACCTGTCGGCGACGCTTGCGGGCGGCAGGCGGATTTCGCTGCACCCAATCCGGGCTACTACAGATAGGCGTTGGTGAAGTAGCTGTTCAGCGGCTTGACCTCGTCGATGTCGCCGGTTTCCTTGAGGAGGTCGAGCGTCGCTCGCCAGTCGGCGTCTGCCTGCCAGCCGATCGGCTTTCCAGGCGGAGCATTGGTGCTCAGCATGGTTGCCTCGACCTGCTGCTCCAGCACGTCCGGCTGCTCAGGCACCGCCATGTGGCTCGCCATTATTTTCGCTGCCTCCTTCGGGTCCGCCATGGCGTCCCGATAGCCTTTCGCGGTCGCGCGCAGCAACCTCTTCACCGTGTCGGGCTTCTGCTCGGCAAAGGCGTTGCTGACATACATCGAGGCGCCGAGCACGTTGAGACCGAAATCGGTCACCTTGATCACGTTGAACTTCACGCCCGCGCGCTTCTCGATCTGTGGCAGCTCGTTGCTGAGATAGACCGACATGATGTCGACCTTGCGCGTCAGGAACTGCGACGTACGCGCCGAGGCGTCCATCTGAATGAGCTGGACCTTGCCGAGATCGATGTTGTTGATCCGCGTGAACGGGCGGATCATGTCGCCAAACGTCTCACCCACCGAAATCGCGAGCCGCTTGCCCTCGATGTCCTTTGGGCCCTTCAGCGGTGTGTCGGGGAACGCGATCACGGCCATCGGGGCGCTGGTCTGATAGAGCGCCACGACCTTGACCGGCAGGCCCTGGCTCACGGCCCGCGCGGCGGCCACCGCCGGCCCGTAGCCGAATTTTTCGTTGCCGGACGCCAGCGCCTTGAGCACGTTTTGCGCCCCGTTGCCCTCGGACAGCTGCACGTCGAGGCCTTCGGCAGTGTAATAGCCCTTCTGCAGAGCGACGTAGAGCGGCGCATACTCGCCCTTGAGCTTCCAAGTGAAACGCACCGTCAGCTTTTCCGGGGTCTGCCCGCGGGCGATGTCGTGCGGCGTGCTTGCCAGCGTGAGCGCCGCCAGCAGAGATATCGTGATGGCGGTTGTGAGCACCTTTGCCTTCGGTTTCATTTGCTTTGCCCTTGGTCCTCTATCCGAACCTTGCTCTCGATCAGGGTAAGTTCGGATTGCGTGACGCTCAGCGAGCGTAGCTCCTTGCCCTGCAACGGTTGAAGCTCGTTCAGCCGGGGTTCATGCCTTTGGCCTTGATCACGGCGGTGGCCGGTGGGCTCATCAGATAGGCAAGAAACGCCTTGGCTGCTTCCGGCTCCTTGCTGTTGGCGGCGACGCCTGCGGCATACACCACTTCGCGCTGCACTTCCGCCGGGAACGGCCCCACGATGTCCAAGCGCGGGTCGATCAGCACGTTGAGGCCGAAGACGGCGAGCTCGGCCTCGCCGTTGGCCACCGCCTCGACCACCTGCTTGGGTGCGGGCTGCGCCTTGGTCTTGGCCTTCATCTCATCGGTGATGCCGAGCCGCTCGTAGATGCCGGCAAGCTGAGCACCGGTGGCGCTGGCCGGTATCGAGGCGATGGAGTTCGCGTTGAGCAGCGCCTGCTTGAGCGCCGCCGCCGTGCTGATGTCGGGTTTAGGCGCGCCGCTGCGAATTGCGATGCCGATGCCGACCCGCGCGACGTCGGGGGTCGGCCCCGGCGCAAGCTGGGCTCGTGCAGCGGCGTCGTTCCACACATCCTGCGGCGCCACACCAAGATCGAATCGAACACCGCTCGCGGCCATCTTGATCAATTCCGGCGCCGTGCCGTAGCGAATGACGACCTTATGGCCGGAGATACGCTCGAACAGGAGGGCAATTTCGTTCAACGCGGCAGCGATGCCGCCCCCCGCCATCACCTGAAGTTCAGCGGCTTGCATGGCGCTCGCCGAGGCCAGAACGAGAGCCGATCCGAGCAGGACAGTGATCGACCATTTGCCAACGATACCCCCTTGCTGGCGGCATGCGCGCCGCGGCCGTTGCTCACGCGCATACGCGCGCAACTATCGGCGCTTCCTGTGGCCCCTGCAAGGGAGCAGCGCGCGCGGGCGGGGAACAAGTTGATGCACCCACGACGCCATCGGCCGATCCCGGCCTATTGCGAAATTGTTATAATTGCTCCGATGTTGCGCTGGACTTAGGCTGAGAGGCGATCGACCAGGTGGAGACAGGCCAATCAACGCTTATGTTCTGCCCACATCGTCATCGCGATAATTGGAGGACCGGTATGCGCCCATCAACTATGGCGTTCGTTGTCTCTATCGCCTTCGGGCTTGGCGTGACCTCGGCGGCTGCAAGCCCCTGCAGCGATGAGATCGCCAAGTTGGAGCAAGCAATACAGCAGGACGGAAACGACCCCGCCGCCGTCCCGACGGGGCGGCAATCGGTCGGCGCGCAGCTCGGGCATCAGCCGACGCCAGACTCAGTGAGGCAGGCTGAGCTGGCATCAAAGGAGGGCATCGCTGCCATCTTGAACCGCGCCAAAGCCTTCGATGCCCAAGGCAACACTAAGGAATGCATGGACCTGGTTGGCACCGCCAGGCTCAGGTTGCTGCAGTAAGCCGGACACCGGCCGTCCGCGCGCCTTCTTGCCATCACGACAGCGAACGCAGTTTGCCCGGATTGAGCAGCCCCATCGGATCGACGGATTTGCGAAACGCGAGCTTGCGGCCGTCGGGGTCGAAGCGGCCGCCATCCTCCAGCTTGAAGATGTGCGGGTTGTTGAGAATACAGCCATCCTCTTCGAACGAGCGCATGATCTCGTTGAGCCGCTGTTCCGTCGTGTAACGAATGAGCGGCAGACCGCCGATGCGGCAGCGCCCCTTCTCTTTCGTATATTCATGATGCATCAGAACTTCATCCCCGAACCGCCGCTTCTGCTCGGCCACGAGCTTCGGCTCGAACGGATTCGGCATCACGACCTGGAGGTAGGTCCAGCCCCGATCGACCTGCAGCGCCATCAATGTCGTATGGTTGAATGCGGTTTCATGGATGCGCCGCAGATTGGCGGCGGCGCTTTGGGCGTCGTTGACGGCCATGGAACGGTGGCCCCGAAACTTAGCGGCGAGCGCGAAATAGCGATCGACCTCGCTCTCCTTGACCATGGAGAACATGGCATCGCGGCTGCCGTCGAAATATGTGTTGAGCCGCTTGTAGTAGGGCGCGAAGGCGCGTTCGACGGCGCTCAGCAGAAAGATATCGAGATCGCTTTCGAATGACGCATTCCCGAACGCGATAACGTCCGCGTAGGTCGGGAAGGTCGCGATGCAGTCGATCCAGGTCTCCGCCGGAACGAGCTTGAGCTGCGCCTCGATGATGATTCCGGTCGTGCCCCAGGAATGAAGAACTAGCCCTGTGTCGTCGCCGGAGAGCGTCACGATCCGCGGGGATTCCTCTATGCTCATGATTCTGAGCGACTCGATCATCCCGGAATCGCGGATGATGCCATGGCGAACCGAGCCGATGCCGGCAAAACCGCCACCGAGATAGCCTCCAATCGTGGCCGAGCGCATGGTCGACGGATACATCATCAATTGTTGGCCCGATGCCAACGCCGCCTCGAGCGCTTTGCCAATCACCGCCCCGCCTTGGACGCGAATGTGGCCGCGTTCGACCGCGACCACTTTGTTGAAGCCGGTCATGTCGAGGAGCACACCGCCTTTGAGCGGTACCGATTGCCCGTAGTTGCCCGTGCCGCCGCCCCGCAGCGTCAATGGCATTCGATGCCTGACGGCTGCCGTCACCACGGCGGCGATTTCCTCCTCGCTCTGCGGCCGAACCACGACGTCCGCCATGCAATTCTCGAGCTGGGGGGTCAGCACCGGGCTATACCAGTGGAAGTCGTGGGACTTCTGGCGAATTTCACGCGCGTCAACCGTCGAGCTGACAGCGCCGATGTCGCGGCGGAATTGCTCGACGAGCGTTTGACTTGTCATCTTGTCCCGTGGAGGGTTGGGTGTACGTCCCGGCGGCTCGACCAGTCGCGCCGGCGCCATCATCATGACGTGCGCGGCACAAACGATAAAAATGAAAATAAAGGCCGTCCAGTGGCCGCACGGAACGGCGTCAGGCGATGGGAACCCGCCGTGTTGCGGGCTCTAGCCCGGCAATGGCAGCACGAACGTGGGTCTACGGGCCGCCGCGATAGGTGATGCGCCAGATCGTGCCGTTGCCGTCCTCGCTGACGAGGAGCGCGCCGTCGTGCGCGACCGCGATCCCGACGGGACGCGCCCAGACGGAGTTGTCGTCCACGACAAAGCCGGTCATGAAATCCTCGTACTCGCCGCTCGGAACGCCATCTTTGAGGCGCACACGGACGACCTTGTAGCCGGTGCGCTTCGCGCGGTTCCAAGAGCCGTGCTCGGCCGCAAACGCATCGCCACGGTATTCCGAAGGGAATTGGTCGCTATCGTAAAAGACCATTCCCATCGATGCTGAATGCGCCTGGATCAGCACATCGGGTACGGTGACCTCATCCCTCAGGTCGGGTCGTTCGCCGCGATGGCGCGGATCTTCGTTGGGGCCCAAATAGTACCAAGGCCAGCCGTAGAACGCGCCGTCGCGCACGCGCGTGACGAAGTCCGGGACGAGGTCGTCGCCAAGATCGTCGCGCTCGTTGGTCGAGCACCAGACGTCGCCCGTCTGCGGATGCACGGCGAGCCCGACGCAGTTCCGCAGCCCGGTGGCGAACACGCGCCGATTTCTTCCGTCCGGATCGAAGACGAGCACAGCCGCGCGATCGGTGTCCGCGCCCCAGGCGCCGCCGAGACCGTGCGCCGCTTGCCAGCGTGCGATCGCGGCGGCATCGCGTTTACCCATGCCCTCGCCGTCATTCGTCGCCGACCCGACCGAGACGAACATCTGCCGGCCATCCGGCGAAAAAACGATGTCGCGCGTAATGTGGCCGCGCTGCACTGCACGGCCGCCCGCACCGGGAAGATCGCGCACGATCACCTCGGGCTTGCCGCGCGCCTTGAGGTCGCCGACGCGGTACGCATAGCGGATCACGGATCCGGTGTTCGCGACGTATACCCACTGCGGATCCGGCCCGGGCGGGTAGAAGGCTATGCCGAACGGCTCATTCAGCCCGGAGGCGAACACCTCGTTGCTTTCGGGCTTCGATGCGCCGTCGGCGGCGCGCAGCACGCGAACGCGCCCCGGCTCCGATTCGGCAATGAAGATGTCGCCGTTCGGCGCCACGCGCACCGTGCGCGGATCGCGCAGATTGGAGGCGAACAATTCGGCCTGGAAGCCGGGCGGGACCTTTGGCGCGGCGGACGCAGGTCTCGCGATCAGGCGGGGAGGATTGGATGCCGAGCGCGTGGCGTAGGGCGGGGGCAGCTCGGTGATCTTGCGCCGAACCAAGGGCGCATCGGTGCGCCAATCACCCAAGGCCGCCTTGCCGACCAGCAGCTCGCCAAGCGCATCGGAGGCCGGCTGAGCAAACATGCTCGACGCAAACAGCAGCACGCACATTGCGAGCGCCGCCGGCGCAACCGCAGCCATGATGGTGCGCAGGACCCGGGCCGAGCGGCGTCTCAGGCTGGGGTTGCGATTAGCCTTGGTGACCCGCCTAGCCGCGATGAAATGCCTTGCCGTCTGCATGTGCCCTCGGCCAAATGTTGGAGCGCCATGCCTATAGATAGGGTTTTCGCCTTCGTCATGCCGCTCAAGCCGAGAGCGCGATGGGCGGCTCGCCGGCTGCATCCTGCAGGATCATGTCGGCGCCTTTTTCGGCAATCATGACGATGGCCGCATTCGTGTTGCCGGAGACGACGGTCGGCATGATCGAGCCGTCCACCACGCGCAGCCGGTCAATGCCGCGCACGCGCAGCCGCTCGTCGACCACGGCAGTGACATCGCTACCCATGCGGCACGTGCTCGTCGGATGGAACACGGTCGTGGCGGTCTCGCGCGCAAAGGCGAGAAGCTCCGCATCGCTCGCGCAGGACGGGGGCGGTGCGCGCTCTTCGGCGATGTAGCGGCGCATGGCCGGCTGCCGCATGATCCAGCGCAGAAGCTTCATCCCGGCGACGACGGTTTCGCGGTCGGTTCGGCTGGAGAGATAGCGCGGCTCGATCGCCGGCGGCTTGGCTGGGTCCGCTGACGTGATGCGTACGAAGCCGCGGCTTTCCGGCCGCAATTGACACACCGATGCGATGAAGCCCGGAAACGTGTGCAGGGCGGCACCGGCCGCGTCCGCGCTGAAAATGATGAAGTGCACCTGCACGTCGGGTATCGCAACCAGTGGGCTCGTGCGAAAGAATCCGCCGGCATAACCGGCGCCGATCGCGAGCAACCCTTTCCGGAAAAGGGCGTAACGCAGCCCTGCGCCGGTTCGATGCCGCCAACTGTGGATCACATCGTTCATGGTGATCCGCTCGGTGCAACGATATTGCATTCGGACCTGAAGGTGGTCCTGCAGGTCGGCACCGACGCCTGGCATATCGGCGATCACTTCAATGCCGAGCGAACGCAACAAAGCCGCTGGCCCGAGCCCAGACAGCTGCAGGAGCTGCGGCGAGTTGAATGTGCCGCCGGCGAGGATGACCTCCCGGTTTGCATAAGCAATGCGCGCGACCTCGCCCTGCCGGTATTCGACGCCAATCGCACGCCGTCCCGAAAAGACGATCCGGCTCGTCAGCGCGTTCGCTAGGACGGCGAGGTTTGCCCTTCGGCGGGCCGGACGCAGATACCCGACCGCGGTCGACCAGCGGCGGCCGCGGCGCGCGGTGAGCTGAAAATAACCGGCGCCTTCCTGGCTGGGTCCGTTGAAATCGTCGTTGCGAGGAAAGCCCGCCTGTTGCGCGGCGGTGATGAAAGCCTCGCACAGCGGATGCGGTTCGCAGACGTCGGAGACCGCAAGCGGCCCGCCGACCCCGTGCAGCGCGTCCTCGCCGCGCCCTTGATCCTCGGCGCGACGAAAATACGGCAGCACGTCCTCGAAACTCCAGCCGGCATTGCCGAGCTGGCGCCAATGATCGAAATCCGCCGGCTGGCCGCGGATGTATAGGAGACCATTGATCGAGCTCGACCCCCCCAGAACTTTTCCGCGCGGCTGGATGATGCGCCGGTTGTTGAGCTCGGCCTCAGGCTCGGAGGTATAGAGCCAGTTCACCTTGGCATCGGTGAATAGCTTGCCGTAACCGAGCGGGATGTGAATCCAGATGTGGCGATCGTGTCCGCCCGCCTCCAACAGCAGAACGCGATTTCTGCCCGAGGCGGTCAGGCGATTGGCGAGCACGCAGCCGGCCGTGCCGGCACCGACGATGATGTAGTCGAAGGAGCCCGCATCAGGCTTCATGTTGGGTCACCCGGCAGCAGTTCTGCGGCAAAATATACTTTTGCGGTGGGATGCGAAGCTTTCGCCACTCAGTGCTCCCGGCCCTGGTCGTTGGGATTTCTTTTTCCTCTGAGGTTTGCTTTCGGTCCGCCATGCGACTTCACCGAAGTCTGCGATGCGCCGACCACGGCGCCAGGGTTGGTTCGCGCTTGTCCGCCCGAGGGGTCGACCGCGATCAGCGCCGCTGAAGCCGCAATCAGTACCACCAACTTGCGAGTCATTGGATCCTCCGCGTCAGATTGTTGATGCGTCAATCGAAAATAATTCCGAACAGCAGTGTCAAGTTTCATGCTCGAGCCGACGCGCGGCTTCAACGTGGCTCCCCGGCGAACGCCTGCTGCAGCGCCGACAAGCGCTCGAGCGCGGCTCCCGGCAGCGGGCCTTTTCGAACCGCGGCGAGCGCATCCTCGAATTGTCGCGGCGTTGCCATGCCGACCAGGATCGTGCCCATCGCCGGATGCGAGAGCGCAAACCGCGCGGCGGCTTCGGTGAGACTCGCGGCAAACCCCTCCGCCACCAGTGGCATGAGACGCCGGGCGCGCGCGACGTCGGCATCGTAGCTCATCGCCGAGCCGATCGGCTCGGGTGGCGGAGAAGCAATGGGATGACGTTCGGGCGATCCCGATAAGTAGACCACCTGCGCGCTGTCGAATACGCGCGCGTCGATCACTTGATGCAGCGCCGCCGTCTCGCCGACTGCGGTAAGCCCGAGAAAACGCGCCTTGCCCTGCTGGCGCAGCCGCTCGAACGCGGGCGCCACCTCGCCGAGCACTTGCCGGACGCTGAGCGCTTCTCCGCCGCCGCTCTCTGTGATCGCATTGTGCAGGTGGAAGATATCGACCCGCCCGAGGCGCAGCCGCGCGAGGCTGCCCTCGAGCGACTTCGCTACGGCTTCGCCAATGCGCCCGAAGTCCGCGCTCGGCAAGCGGACCTTTGTACCGACGGCCACGTTGGGCGGTTTGAGCTTTTGCAGCACACGGCCGAGATTCTTTTCCGATTCGCCGTTGCCGTACTGCACTGCGGTGTCGAAATAGTTCACGCCGGCCTCGATCGCCCGCGCCACGGCGCGCTCCTGGTCAAGCGGATCGCCGCGCACCATCAGTCCGCCGACCGCGCCGCAGCCGAAGCCCAGCACCGAGAGCTGCATTCCAGTGCGCCCGAACACCCGCATGTCCATGGCCGCTCCTCCGCGCGCCAGCCGCCTAGCCGTGATATTCAAAACTACTCGCTGAAGTGTGCCCTTATACCGTCACCGACGCGCCCCGTCGGGAATAATTCAGGCCATCCGGTGTCTCGCTAATGCGCCCAGTCGGAGCAGCGATTACGTTTTAAACGGACCAGGAGGCAAAAATGTCAATCACGATAAGATTTGCGCTTGCCGCTGCCATTGTTCTTAGCAGCGTGGCTGCGGCAGGGGCTGCGCCCAAGCGTCAGACCGTCTATCGCAGCAGCCCGCGGGCGCAAGCCACCGTTCCGCGGGCCGCACCGTTTTCCAACCCGGACAGCCCCGCTGCGACAGGTGGCGGCAACCTCGGCTACAATCAAAACATCTACAACTGGTGATGAACAAATACGACCACCCGGCCAGCGCGACCAGTCCGCGGATTTCGCTGCGCTCAATCCGGGCTACTCACGACAATCAAAGGATCCGGAACCGGTGATAACGAGCCTCGCAACACACTCGCCCAGCGGGGGGTCACGGCGATTACCGTGGGCAACAAAGGCCTCGCCGGGCATTCAGTGACGACCCCTTCATTTTAGGCCGGCCGCCTTCAAGATGGTGTCCGTGTCGGCCAGCCAGACCTTCTCATCCTTGTTGAGGCGCGAGAGAACACGCCGCAAGGCGGCCGCCCCGTCGGGAGTCCCGATCACGAAAGGATGGATTCCAATGACCGCCGTGGTCGCCCCGCGCGCGGGGTCGGCGCGTGCCTCGTTGGCCAACTCCAGCACGTAATCCACCCAGAGCGTCTCGATGTCGGCGGGCGTCTTCATGCGCGCGAGTTGCTGGCCCATATCGACAGTAACGACCGGATAGGGCAGCAGGACGAGCGCGCCGTCCGGAGTCTTCAACGTCGAAATAACGTCGGAATCCATTTGGTCGATGGTGTGGGTGATGCCCTCGGCGGCGATCGCCTGCATCGTATCGCCGTTTGAATAGACGCTCGGAGACGACCAGCCGGTCGGCCTCACGCCGGTTGTGCTGGCGATCAGGTCCAAGGTCTCGCGGATGTAGGCTTTCTGCGCGGCAAGCCCACGGCCGAGCGGCAATATGCGGCTGGTGTTGTTCATGCCATGGGCGATGATCGGCGCGTTCGGCTGGGTCGCGCGGAACTCTTTCCACACGGTCCCATGCTTGCCCGGAAACTCGGCGTTCAACACGATGCTGAGCGGAACATCCAACTCTTTGAATAGGCGCCCGACCCTCGAGATGCCCCAGTCGATCGCGTACTGGCGAAATGCCTCATTCACGAGATCGGGACTGCGGGTCGCCAGATCCGGACGCAACACCGGCCCCTGGCCGAAGCCGAACTCTTCGACGAACAGGGCGAAGCTGACGGCGACCTTTCTGCCGCCGGGCCAGGCGGCAACATGGACCGGGGCGCGCGGGAACGCGGTCACCCAGTCGGCGCTCTCCTGCGCCAAGATCGCGGAGGGATGGTGAAGAGGAAGCAGCGCCGCTGCCGCGCCGCCGAGCAAGATGATGAACGCGCGCCGCTTCATTGTCGCTCCAAGGCTCCGGACACGGGAAATGCCGACCCTAGCACATGCTCGGCATCGCTAATCTCCTGATTTTAGGATCATACCGGAAGCTTCGATGAAGATCGAACAGCCGAAATATCGATGCGACAATCGTTCGAGCTGCGATGGATAAGTTGCTCACGCGACCGCCACGGCGATGATCGGCGCGGATGTCCCACAACGATTGGGGGCAGACCCCGTTGGGGACGAATTGTTGATCAGTAGAAGCAGGTCGTTTTCACCAAGACCGAAAATGCATCGAGCCCAAAATCGTCCGCGAGACTTTGCCCGAAAAGGCCTAGCCAATGATCCTGCGCGACATAGGCGAGCTTCTCGCGTTGTTGCGGGCACTCATGCTTGAGACCGAGCACATTTTGAAAATGATGGACCATCTCATGAACGAGAAGAGAAAGCTCGAACGGTGTGCTGCCCTTCCAGTCTTCAGGCAGATAGATGGTATGTGTGGCGTCGTCATAGAGGGCCAGCGTATCGCCTTGCGCGAATGCCGTCTTTTGATCGCTGGCGGCGAACCCGGTTCCGGGAAGAGAGAGCAATCCCCTAAAACGCAGCGCTGCAATCTTCGCCGCAGGCACGAACCTCAGAAGGGGGTGCTCACGGATTGTCGGAAGATCGAATTCGGCCGAAAGCCAGGCTTCAACGGCCGGAAGCATTTGTCGCGAGGGATTGCGGGAGTGCCGAAAATGCGCCTTCGCCCGGACTTGTGTGCCGTCGGTTTGCGGTCTTATCGATGGAAAGCTCGCCGGGTCTTCGGCGCAGAGCGACCCCGCCATTGTCATCGTGAGGAGTGCCACCGCATATAACGATGCTTTCCACATGGCTTTGCTCCCGCGTGCTCCGGCAAACGCCGGGCCGGACAATTCGAATTCAGGGCATGTTCAGCGGCGAAGCAAAAAAGACTCCCGCATGAAGAAGAACGAGGGTCGCAGCAAAGCTGATCAAAAGCGCCGTGCCGATTTTCAGAAGCAAATCGATGCCGATTGGCGCCGGCTTGGTCTGCGTGGGCATGCGTGTGGGGAAGTATCGGGAGGGTTTGGGCATAGGGGGGCCTCCGTCGGGTCGAGAACGTGCCGATTATCGCCTCCCTGACCGACCCCCGAATGTGCGGTGGTTCACATTTTTTCAGCCGCGCGGCTTTTTTTCTCAGCGCACACCGAACACTTTTGAGAGCAAGACACGTGCCAGACCAACGCGAGGGCTCCTAATGTTTAACCCGCACGGTTTTCAAAACTGTGACAGTCGGCTGCTCGACCGCAATATCTTGCGCACGGATTGGCGCACGACCCTGTCATGGCAATGCATTAGGCAGCCTGCCGCAACTTGCGGCATAGCGCCTTATAGTCTTCTGACCGCCGCTTACCCGAATGGTGTTGCGTAGCCGTGACAGCCGTTAACAGCAGCCCCTAAACCGACCCTTGCCCACCGCATACCGGGCCTGCTGCCGTTCACGGAAGAACTCCACATAGGCGTTTCATAATCGGGAACTCCCACCATCAAACGCGCCGCCCGCGTGGTCCAATAGAGAGTAGCGCCCGCTGCCCGCGCGGAGCGATCGAACAGGTTCTGCAGGTCAGCCATGACCGCCTCCCGCTGCTGCGCCGGCGAGCCCGACTTCCATTGCGGTCGCCTGCGGACTTGCCAACGCCTTCCAGATGCTGATCAGCCCATAGATCACCGTGGCAACAACGACCAGCACGAACACCGCAGCAAGCGCTGCATCAACGTAGTCGTTGACGACGATACGGGTCATCTCCGCCGCTGTCTTCGCCGGGGCCAACAGCTGCCCGGCCGCGATCGCATCCGCATATTTGAGCGCGTGACTGATGAATCCCACATTCGGATCCGGACTGAACACCTTCTCCAACCCGGCGGTCGTCGTGCATACGACGAGCCAAGTCGCAGGTGCAATCGTCACCAGCGCGAAGCGCTCGCGTTTCATCTTGAACAATACGACCGTGCATACCGTCAGCGCGATTGCCGCGAGCATCTGGTTGGCGGTGCCGAACAGCGGCCACAGCGTCCAGATTCCACCGAGTGGGTCGATCACGCCGGCATAGAGGAAGTACCCCCACAGGATGACCGAAAGCAGGGATCCGATCAGATTGTTGGTCCAGGACGAGGTCTCCTTGAAGGCGGGAATCGCATTGCCGATCAGGTCCTGAATCATGAATCGAAGCACGCGTGTCCCGGCATCAACCGTGGTCAGGATGAACAGCGCCTCGAATAGGATCGCGAAGTGATACCAAATGCCCATCAACGTCGGTCCGCCGAGGAATGACGACAGAATGCTCGCCATGCCGACCGCCAGCGTCGGCGCGCCGCCGGTGCGCGACATAATCGTGGTTTCGCCGACATCCTTGGCCATCTGCGCAATCTCATTGGGTGTCACCACAAACCCCCAGGATGAGATGACCTGCGCGGCATGGTCGGCGGTGGTGCCGATCACCCCCGCCGAGCTGTTCATGGCGAAGTAGACGCCCGGATGGATGACGCTCGCTCCGATCATCGCCATGATGGCGACGAACGACTCCATCAGCATCCCGCCGTATCCGATGAACGCGATCTGACGTTCGTTCTCGATCATCTTCGGCGTGGTTCCGGAAGCAATGAGCGCATGCCAGCCAGAAACCGCTCCGCAGGCGATGGTGATGAACAGGAACGGAAAGAGGCTGCCGGCCCAAACCGGACCAGTGCCGTCGACGAACTTCGTCACCGCGGGCATTTGCAGATCGGGACGCACGATGAGGATGCCGACGGCCAGCAGCGTGATGGTTCCGATCTTGAGGAAGGTCGAGAGATAATCCCGCGGCGCCAGCAGCAGCCAGACGGGGAGCACGGAGGCGACAAAGCCGTATCCGATGATGATCAGTGCGAGCGTCTCGCCTCTAAAATCGAACAAGGCGGCGAGCGCGGGGGTCTCCGACACGGTCCTTCCATAGATCAGCGCCGCGAGCAGCAGGACGCAGCCCATGAGCGACATCTCGCCGATGTGGCCCGGCCGGAGGAACTGATTGTAGATCCCCATCAACAACGCGATGGGGATTGTGCAGAACACCGCAAAAGTTCCCCACGGGCTGCCGACCAAGGCCTTGACGACAACGAGAGCAAGAACCGCAAGCACGATGACGCAGATCAGGAGAATGCCGATGCCGGCAATCGTGCCCGCAACCGGTCCCATCTCGGCGCGTACGATATCGCCCAGCGAACGACCGTCGCGCCGCGTCGACAGAAACAGCACCGTCATGTCCTGGATCGCGCCGGCGAACACCGCGCCGGCAAGAATCCAAAGAGTTCCGGGCAAGTAACCCATTTGCGCGGCAAGCACCGGACCAACCAGTGGACCCGCGCCTGCAATCGCCGCGAAGTGATGGCCAAAGAGGACGTATCGATTGGTGGGAACGTAATCGAGGCCATCGTTGTGCCGATAGGCGGGCGTCGGTCGCGTTGCATCGACGCCGAGCGCCCTCTCGGCGACGAACAGCCCATAGAACCGATAGGCGATGAAATAAACGCAGACCGCAGCGACGACCAGCCACGCCGCGTTGACCGCTTCGCCCCGATTGAGCGCGACAATCCCGAACGAAACGGCGCCCAACATGGCGAGCGCTGTCCATAAGAGCTTCGTCTGCCACGCCGATGTACTGCTTAAGACGGCACGCATCGATTTTCTCCCGCACTGCAATAACAGCGCTATAACTCCAGGCTAACCTACTGCTCGCGTGCCAACGCACAATAGCCGTTTACGTGCCGGCTGCCATTCGATTGAAGATGGTACCAGGATCGCGCGTCAGGACGCCCTAACGTTCGTGCGCTTGGTCAGGTCCTTGCTCGGGGACGAACATCCAGACGCGAGAGATAATCCTCCAATGCAGCGACGTCCTCTTTGGGAGCTGCGAGTCCCACATGGCCGTCCGGGCGCACCAGATAAAGCGCGTGCTGCTCCAAGCCGGCAGCGCGCGCGGCCCGGCTCCACGGAAACTGGCGAAGCCACAAACCACGTTTCTTACAGCACGTCTCGAGGCTCTTCGGGGCCTCAGTATAGACGTGTACTTGCCACTCGAGATCGCCCAGGCTTTCGTGATTGTCTGCGCCGTCCCCCAACCGGAACCAGGGCAGACGATCCCCTCCCCGCACGCGTCCGGCTGACCCGCCGCTGATCGGGCTCTCCCGGTACGCGAAGGCTATTTGTGAGATCGCGCGAAACATGAATCGGCGGACCGCGCCGATCCGCATCAGCGCAGGGATCAACGGCGTCAGCCAGCGCCGTGCCATGCGCATGGCCCAGGACGGGCTGACCTGAAAGCTGAATATCCGGTCGGTCGAGCGGACGATGCGATACGCGATTGCAATGCGTTCAGCGGGATAACTCTCCAGAAGCGTCGCTGCCGCACGCCGTTGCAACACGGCCGCAAGCTTCCAGGCGAGATTGCTGGCGTCGCCGATGCCGGTGTTCATTCCCTGTCCGCCTGCCGGGCTGTGGATATGGCCGGCGTCGCCGAGCAGGAATGCCCGTCCTTTCCGAAATTCTCCAGCGACGCGATGATGCACGTGGTAGGTCGAGAACCAATTGACCCGTGAGGCTTCGAGCGCCGCCGTGCGCCGGACTTGATCGGCCACGTCATCGTAGCCGATATCGTGAATGTCCTTAGTGACGTTGCGCGGCACGATGCCGATCAATCGCCAGCTCGCGCGCCGCTTGAGCGGAAAGATTCCGAGGATCTCACGATCGGTAAGTGCAAAATGGACATCGTCATCCGCTGTCGGCCCGGTGACCACAGCGTCGGCAACGAAAAACACCTGCTCGTAGGTGCCGCCGGGAAAGCTGATCCCGCACTTTTCGCGCACGCTCGAGTGGGCGCCGTCGCATCCGCACAGGTATTCGAAGCTCGCGGTTTCTTCGCCTCTTGTCGTTCCGAGCCGCGCCAGAATGGAATCGTTTCTCTGCTCGAAGTCGAGCAATTCGCAATTGCGCTCGACCAGCACGCCAGCCCTTTTGAGCTCCTTTTCTAAGAAACGCTCGTGCACGTCCTGTGGGAGCACGAGCATAAACGGGTAACGGCTCAGTCCTTCTCCGAAGTCGCCGAACGGGATGCGCGCAAAGGGCCTGCGGTCGAGATGGCCCTCGAGAAGCCTGGCCTTTTCTCCGGCTTCGATCACCGCGTCGGCGATTCCGAGCTGGCGGTAGAATTCGAGGCAGCGTGCGTGAACGACCATCGCGCGCGACGTCGTACCTGCTTCAGGCGCCTTGTCGATAATGCGCAAAGCGACGCCGAAGCGGCTGAGCCAGAGCGCCAGGACGAGCCCGGTCGGCCCGGCGCCGACGATCAGGACTTGCCGCTGTTCCATTTCAGCGCGGAGCGATTTCGTTCAACCGCATCACGATTGGCGCGTGATGATGGGAGGTGTGGGCAGGAAACGGATTTCCGCGCACAGCGGGTCCCCGCGACGCTTGCGTCGCGGGGTGCTCCTCGCGGGGACGACAACATATGAACTGATGAGTGGATCGGTATCACAGATCGCCCAGCCCGTATTCCGACCAACGGGCTCGCACGCGCGCCTCGTCTTCAGGGGATGGCCGCACGGTGGGCGGAAAACGCTCTCCGCCCCACTGCGGACGCCGCGGATTCTTCCAAGAGCGCGTGGCGTCGATCAACATCCGGTTCCAGAGGCCGGTGCCGAGCTGTGCAACGTCGCGATCCTCCATCGGCGTGCTGGGATCGATCGGCGAGCCGAAGATCCCCGGAAAGATGACGACGCCACCTTCGCCGGCGTTCACCCGGTGAGCGAGCGCCCATTCAACTTGCTCGTCGTCCGCGGGATCGATGTCCTCCTCCACCACAATGACGTGCTTGTAGCGGTATTGGGCGGCGCTGTTGCCCCAGAGCGCCGCAGCTATCTGCTTGGGCTGCCCTTGGTAGTGTTTTTTGATCTGGATGCGGATGTTGACGCCATTCGTAATCGGCGGCACGTAGACGTCGAGAATACCGGGTATGCCGGCGCTGTTGAGAATGTTCCAGGCGATGCCCGCTCGCTGCACCGACGACATGACGCTGTTCTCGCTATAGGACCCTGGCAGGGTGCCTTCCAGCGAGCCGCAGAAGATCGGGTCGCGGCGGTGAGTGATGCAGGTGACTTTCATCGTCGGACGCGGCGTGGGAAGGTCGGACACGTAGCCGGTGAACTCGCCGAACGGACCTTCAATCTCGTAGCTTGCCGGATCGTCGCTGATATATCCCTCCAGCACGATCTCCGCTGTGGCGGGAACCTCGAGATCCACGGTTTCGCAGCGGACCAGCTGCGCGGACTCGCCGCGGTAGGCGCCCATCACATCCCACTCGCATACCCCGGCCAGGACCGGCGATCCCGCCAGGAACGGCATGATGGGATCCCAGCCGATCACACAAGCAACCGGCATGGGCTCTTTGCGAGCGGACCACTTCGCAAAATGCGCGCCCCAATGCTGGCCGCCTTTGATGAGCAGAAACGGCGCCGTATCCTTGTGGCCGATCATCCCCCGGTAAATACCGACGTTCATCACCCGCGTCTCCGGATCCCTCGTCACGACGCCGGAGAAGGTGTGGATGTAACGGCCGCCTTCCAGGTACTGCCATTGGGGGACAGGAAATTCAGTCTGATCGATGGCATCGCCGCGCACGATGATCTCCTTCACCGGCCCCGTTTCGACGATGACCGGCGCGATCATCTCACGATTTTTCTTCATCACGTACTGAATGAGGTCGCGATTGGCGACATCGCGGCCAAAACCGAGAGCAAGCGCCAGGCGCGATTGGGCCCCCAGCCCGCTCGCAAAAAGTTTGGTGCACCGACCATTTCTGTAGCCCTTGATGCTTTCGAACAGCAGCGCGGGCCCCTTTTTCTCGAGCACCCGCCGAGCAATGGCGCCGATCTCGCGGTTCCAGTCCACTTCGGCGGTAATCCGCCGTAGCTCACCCTCCTTCTCGAGCAGGGCGATCCACTGCCGCATGTCCATGAATTTCATCGTCTGCTCACCGCCGACTCACGCTCTCCTCAAATCAATCTGCCTTCGCTCCCGAGAACTTCACCACCTTCGCCCACTTCTCCGTTTCCTCTGCGATCAACTTTTCGAATTCGGCCGAGGAGCCGCCGAGCACCGTCTCGCCCAGATCGGCAAGCTGCGCTTTCAACTTCGGATCGGTGAGACCCGCATTGATCTCCCGGTTGAGCTTGGTCACGGTCTCGGTGCCCGTGTTCTTGGGAGCGCCGATACCATACCACTGGCTCGCCTCGTAACCGGGCACGAATTCGCTCACCGTCGGAACGTCCGGCAGCGCCTCCGAGCGCTTTGCGGTCGTCACGGCAAGCGCCCGCAGTTTTCCCGCCCGGATATATTCGATGGCGGCGGACATCGGTGTGAAGTAGACCTGCACTTGGCCACCGAGCAGATCCGTGAGTGCGGGGCCCGCCCCGCGATAGGGAACGTGGACCATGTTGACGCCGGCCAGCATCTTGAACAGTTCGCCGGAGACATGAGACGGCGCTCCGTTGCCGCCCGATGCCATGGTGATCTTCCCAGGATTGCTCTTTGCATAAGCTATGAACTCCGCAAGCGATTTCGCCGGGACCGACGGATGCACGACCACGACGCTGGGCTCACGCGTGAGGCTCGCGACGGGCGCGATATCGCGAATGAAATTGAAACTCAGCTTTTCATAGAGCGTAGCGTTGATGAAGTTCGCCGCTGTAACGAGGAGAAGCGTGTAACCGTCAGGGACGGCTTCGGCTACGGCCTGCGTGGCAATATTGGTGCCGGCGCCGGGCCGGTTCTCGACGACGAATTGTTGACCGAGCCGGTCTGATAACCACTGAGCGACCAAACGCGCGATGATGTCGGCCGAACCGCCTGGCGCAAAGCCGACAATGATGCGCACCGGCCGTGCTGGATAGATCTGCGCCTTTGCGTTTGGTGGCATCGCCGCAGTGGCGGCAGTAGCAGCTGCGAGATGCAAGAACTGACGCCGCGGAAGTTTCATTGTTGTTCTCTCGCGCTTCGTTACCGCTTGAAGGGAGGACGCCCGCTGGTCGAAGTCGGCCTCGCGTGGGGGCGAATTCACGGGTATTGGTTCGGACTTGACCCCCGATAAGGATCGCCTCCCCGCCCACCCGCTCCGATCATCGGCGAAGATCCGCAACGTGGCCCCACCATGACCTGGGATATCCTAATCCATCGCGGCACCGTTATCGATGGCAGCAGCAGCCCAGGCATCGTCGGCGACGTCGCTCTTAAAGCCGGCCGCATCGCCGCGCTTGGCCCGGACCTGGCCGGTGATGCCAACAAGGTCATCGATGCCACCGGTCTCGTCGTCACCCCCGGATTCATCGACATCAAAACCCATTCCGACTTTGTCCTTCCCATCAATCCCAAGGCGGAAAGCAAAGTGCGACAGGGCGTCACCACTGAGATCATCGGCCATTGCGGCTTTTCGGTCGCGCCGGTGCTGCCCGGGAAGGCTGAGCTTCTCGCGGATTATCTGAGCGGAGGCGCGCCGTGGCTACCGTTCCGGGAAATGAGCTTTCCGCAATACCTCGATACGTTCCCGGCGGTCGCGGTCAATACCGGCATGCTCGTCGGGCACAACACGCTGAGACTCATGGTGATGGGACTCGAAGATCGCTCGCCCAAAAAGGCCGAACTGGGGGAGATGACGGCGCTGCTGGAAGATGGCCTGCGCGCGGGCGCGCTCGGCATGTCGTCGGGCCTGTTCACTCCGCCCGGCAGTTTTGCCCAAGCGGACGAAATCATGGCGTTTTGCGCGGTGCTGAAACGGCACAACGCAGGTTATTTCACTCATATCCGGGATGAATCGAACAACGTTATGGAGGCGGTGGAGGAGGCGATCGATGTTGCCCGCGCGTGCGGCGTGCATGTCGAAATCGTGCACCTGAAGTGTTCCGGCGTCGATAATTGGGGAAAGGCGACGCAGATCCTCGACACGATCGCCGCAGCACGAGCGGAAGGATGCGACATCGACTGCGACGCCTACCCTTACGCCGCAGGCGCCAATCCGCTGAAGAACCTGCTCCCGCCCTGGGTCCAGATCGGCGACAAAGGGACAATGCTCGCGCGGCTCGCTCTCCCGGAGGTCCGCGCGCGCGTTCGCAGCGAGCTCGCCGAGTGCGGCCTCAACAACTGGGGGCGGATTGCGTCATGGGAGGCGGTGCGGATCTCGATCTCGCCGCGTCTGCCGGAGACGGCGGGGCAGACGGTGGGGGCGCTGGCGAGCGCCCGAGGCTGCGACCCGGTCGACCAAATCTGCGACCATCTGATCTCCGATGACGGGGCTACCCGCGTTCTGATCACATCGATCTGCGAAAACGACATCCGCACCATCGTGCGCTCGCCGACTGCCCTCGTCGGTTCAGACGGAAATTGCGTCGCGACCTATGGCACCGTCAGCCAAGGCATGCCGCACCCGCGCTTTTACGGCACCTTTCCAAGAATTATCGGCCGTTACGTCCATGACGAACGGCTGATCCCGCTCGAGCGGGCGATTTACAAGATGACCGGCGGACCGGCGAAGGCGCTCAAATTGCGCGAACGCGGACTATTGAAGGAGGGCTACCGCGCCGACGTCGCGATTTTTGCTCCGGATGATTTTCGAGACGAAGCCACTTATGCCAATCCCCACCAGTACCCGAGCGGCGCGCGCACGACCGTCATCATCAACGGCGTCGTCGTCGTTGAGAATGCGACTCACACCGGCGCAACGCCGGGCATCGTGCTGCGCCGCCGCGGAGACGGAAGCGTCGGGTAGTACGGACAAATCTTGTGGCAACCTGACGCGTGCCGCTTAAGTTCGTCATTCCGGCCGAGAATATGCATTCCGGGTTCGCGGGCTTCGCCCGCGCCCCGGATTGACCAGTCGGAATTTATGCGGGTCGGTATCACGCCCGCAGCCGATCGAGCAACATTTTTGCCTCCTTGAGATCGGGCGTATCGAGCCCTTCCGAAAACCAAGCATGGATCGGCGCGAGAAACGCCAGCGCTTCGTCGCGCCTGCCCTGAGTGAGCCAAAGCGCGGCAAGGTCTTTCGCGGCTCGCAGCTCAAGCGACCGGGCGTGCTGGCTTTTGGCGGTTGTCAGCGCCCGGTTGAGCGATGACTGCGCATCGGCGCCCGGTGCGCCGCAGACCATCAATGCTTGCGCTTTCAGTCGATGCAGTTCGGCCTCGAATATGCGTTCGCTGTTGTGGCTTACCGCCGCAAGCCCCTCATCTACGATTTCCAGCGCGGCCTCGCGTTCCCCTCGGCGCAACAAAATCGGAGACAAGAGCACGTAGAGCGCCGTTATGCCGAGCTGATAACCAGCGCTGCGGTAGTGATCCAGCACGCCTCTGACTTCCTCGAGCGCGCCGGCCGAGGGATCGAGCGCGGTCATGCAGATGCCCCGAATGGCGCGTGATAGTCCGTGCCAGTGCCGGAATCCGTGCTCCTCGGACAAGGCAAGGCAGCGCTCCGCATGGCGCTGCGCGATCGAGGGCTCGCCGCGCAGGGCGTGCAGAATGGATGCATAGTAACAAGCATAAGCTTGTGTGTGCGGATGTCCGACCGCATCCGCGCGTTGAAGCGCGGCGGCCATTCGCGCCGCGGCCATGTCGACGTGGCCAAGGACCCACAGGGCCCACGACATCAGCGCTAGACCCGCCGCGCCGGCGTCCTGCCCAGCGGCCCGCGCCGCAAGTTTTTCGGACTCAGTGCTGGTGCTGAATACGACGATGGCGCGCTCGGTCAGTTCGCGCGCCTCGACCAGGCGTCCCATGAACAGGAGTATCATGCCGAGCCCGCGTATCGCGTTGATCAGCATTGGCCGATCGTTGCGTGCTTCGGCGAGTCCGAGCAACGTTGCGGTTGCCTCGCGCGCTTGTGGCAGCTCTCCGCGTATGACGCTGCCGGTGGCAAGCCAAAACAATACCTGCAGATATTCTGGCGGATCGCCGAGCCGTGAGCACAGCTCACGGCCGCGAGCGAAGGTTGCAATCGCCGTACTCGAAGCTGGACCCTGAGTGGCGATCAGGCAAGGACCGAGAGCGAACTGGAGATCAAGCTCGAGCCTGTCCCTCGCCGAGCTCTCCGGCAAACGGCATGCGGTCTCAATGCCCCGCTGCAAATGCGCGATCGCTTCTAGATTGGCGAAGCGCTGGATCGCGTTCTTGCCCGCCTTCCACCAATAGCTGACCGCCGTCTCGAGCAAACCGGCTTCGGTGAGATGGTGTGCCAGCGTCTCAGGCTCAGCTTCCACGATTTCCGGGAACCGCTGCTCGAATGCGCCGGCGATTGCTGTATGCACGCTCGCGCGCTGGGATTTCAGCAGACTGGAATAGGCGGCGTCTCTCACCAGCACATGCTTAAAGGTGTAAATGGCGTGCGGTATTTCTCCGCGGCAAAACACGAGCTCCGAGAGAACCAGCTGGCCGAGCGCTTCCTCCAGCTTTTGCGGGGAAAGTCCGGCCACTGCGCTCAGAAGTTCGTACGAGAACGAGCGCCCCACCACGGCGCCGATCTGCGCCACCTCACGTACCGGAGCGAACCGGTCGAGACGCGCTATCAGCGAATCATGCAACGTGGTGGGGATCGCCAGCGGCGGCAATGGGCGCTCAAGGACGTAATGGCCGTCGCGCTCCCGCAGAACTCCGCTTTCGAGCACTGTTTTGGTCAGCTCTTCGACGAACAGGGGGACGCCGTCCGTGCGAGCAACGATCTGGTTCATCACTTCGTCGGGCAGCGTCTTGCCGCCGGTGATTCGCTTGATGATGGCCGCCGCGTCCGATCGACGAAGGCGCGTGAGGGCAATTGTCGTCACGTGCGCATATCGCGGCCAGGGCGGTGCGAACTCCGGCCGTGCAGTGATGAGCAGCAAGACCCGAAGCTGCGCCACCCGCTCCACCGTCGTCGTCAGCAGCTCGAGCGAGGTCGGATCGATCCAATGGACGTCTTCGAAGATCACCAGTACCGGCTTCGTCGCCGCCAGCGCCTCGAACTGCCCTGAGAGCGCCGCCAGTGTCTTCTCCTTCCGGCTCTGCGGAGTGAGCTCCGGCAGACGATAGCGGTTGCTCGGTGGCAGCGACAGCAGGTCGGCCAGCACTGCCACCGTCTGATCTCCGTCACCGGCCGATCGCACCAGCAGCGTTTCGAGCTTGGCGAGCTTCTGAGCAGGCGAATCGCCGCGCTTGAAGCGGGCCGCCCGTTCGAGTTGGGCGACGAACGGAAATAGCGCGCTGTTGGTGTGGTGCGCCGAGCAGAAGTAGCGCAAGCTCGTGTGGGGCTCCGCCTGTAGCCGTTCTTGAAGCGCAAGCGCAACGTGCGACTTGCCGATACCGGGGTCACCAGTGAGCACGACGACGCAGCCTTCGCCCTGGGTAGCGCTCCGCCACCGGCGTAACAGCAGGTCGATCTCCTCCTCACGGCCGAACAGCGGTGTGGGCTTAGTTTCGTGCTGCGCCTCGAAGCGGCTCTCCACCCCGCTCGTCCCCAGGACCTGCCACGCCGGTACTGGTTGCGTCCAACCTTTGAGCACGACAGGTCCGTGATCGCGATACTCGAACTGTCCTGCGGTCAGCCGGCGCGTGGTTGCAGAGATCATCACCGTACCCGGCTCGGCCAGCGCTTGCAGGCGGGCCGCCAGGTTGGGCATGTCGCCGACCACCGCCTGCTCCTGCGCGCCACCCTCGCCGATGAGATCTCCAACCACTGCGAGCCCAGTTGCGATCCCGACGCGGAGCTGCAGCGGAGCATTCCGGCCGGTCTGCAGATTAGCCATGGAGTCGACGAGCGCGAGCCCAGCGCGCACCGCTTGCACGGCATCGTCCTCATGCGCTTGCGGATAACCGAAATAGGCAAGGACGCCGTCGCCCATATAGCGCGCGATTATTCCCTCATAGGCGCCGATAATTTCGGCGATGTGGTGGTGAAAGCGCGCGATGACCTGGCGCATGTCTTCCGGATCAAGCTGCGCAGCGAGGGCGCTCGAGCCGACCAGATCGCAAAACATGACCGTCAGTTGGCGTCGCTCGGCACGCTCCCGTCCCAATTCGACCGCCATTTGCGGTGTACTGCCGCCTGCCCGCTGTAGTTCGGCAATCGCGCGCAGCATTTTGCGGCGGTGCCCCAGCAGCACACCGAGCTCTTTGAGATCGTTTTCTGTCAGATCGGGTATGACGGACAGATCGATCGCATTCTCGGCGAAGCGCTGCGCGTATTCCCCGAGTTCGAGTGACGCCAGCCACTCTGCGACATCCTTCATGGGAACGCTCGTGGCCCTTTGACTGGGGGCTGCGGCCCTTGCCCGCGCGCGCATGTTACCACGAAGCGGCGATCGCCACTGCAGAGCCGCGGAGTGCTCGAGGCGAAGCGCCCCGGCCGGACCGAGGACGGATCATCGATGGCCGCGGTCGACGCATGCGCTCCGGCGCTGGCAAGAGCGCGGAACAATATGGTATTGTATCGGCGTTGTTATGCCGTTGGTTCCGTCACCGATGGAGGACCCAATGTGTTGGGAAATCGACTACAAATTCTTCGAGCAGCAGAAGAAAGCGCAAGAGGCCCGGATCAAGCAGGTGCAACGCGCCGGCGTCATCGATCAGCTCCTCACCGAGGCCAATGAACAGGGCCAAAAGACCGAAGAAACCCCGGTCAAAGAGACTGCACCTGCAAAATAGGCCGATGCGCCAAAAAGCCCCGCCCCGGCGGGGCTTTTTGCTTTAGGCAGGCAACAGCACGATTCCGGACGCCTCCCGCCGCGCTCCCCACACAAAGGGCCAGAGCATCGAGTTCCCTGCTCGCGCTGTTTTCCACTTCATTGAACCTATGCCGGTTGGTCCAACGCGTTCTCCGCGTTGCCGGTCGCGAAGGACGCGTTCGAAAAGCGTCCCGCCCACTAGCGCTGGTATTTACGTGGTCGTTACGGACGTCGCATCGCCGACGCATGAGAGATCGTCGTAGGCGGACGACAAAAGCCCTTGCACGCTAACGACTGCATAACAATTACGCATATCGACGCCATTAATTTGCGGGTGGCGCACTCGCTGCAAACATTCAGGTCCGTGCTCCGATTCAAGTGATGCTTTTCTGCAACGTGGCCATGACATCGGCATCGCTTTGCCGGCTTTAATCCCGTGGTCATGTTTCGGCAAGGTTCGTGAGACTAGCGATTGATGTCGTCAAAAGTCATTCGGAGCGTCGACTTAAACCCATCGAGAGGTCCGCGGCGATTTTCCGTGGGCATGCGCCATGAAAGTGGCTTGCTTCGTCAATCCGCTGGTGCACACGCGAGGGCCTTGCTTCAGCTACGGTCGGGTTGAAGCGCTCATCGAACTTGTCGAACCCTTACGTCGACAAGCTCGATGCGAATGCATGCTGATTGCGGGCGCCTGGTTCAAGGACTGGGCCCGACAAAACGGAAAAGCCCACCTCTTGACCGGACTTCGCACCGTCTGGCTGGACGAACTCTCGTTGTACCGAAAGATAAGAGAGTTAGGCGAACTCCCCACCGCTTTGGATCAAACGGCCCATCAAGCCGATGCAGAGCACCCGGCACTCCGCGTCATTGCGGACGTGCTGACGCGGAACGTCAACGGCTTCGAACCGGACATCATCATCGGTTTTGCGGGTGAGGCGAATTATCTTGCCAAGCTGTGGCCGGCCTCACTTCGGCTGCATGTTGAGCGCGGCCAGTTTGGGCGAGGTCCGTACCCGTTCAGCATGTATTTCGATCACGTCGGCACGCATGCACGATCGGCGATCGGCAGGATCGGAAAACGAAAGCCAGCGGATCCCATAACGCCGGATGGGCGTATGCTCGTGTCGGCATTTCGTTCGCGAATGGCAGCTGCCCTCAGCTCTCTTGATCCATTTCGTTGCCATGACTTTCGCAGTCGCTTTGATCGGCTTTGCCTTCTTCCGCTGCAGATCTCGAACGAATTTTCCTTCGACGGGATGGCAAACTACCGTACGCAATTCGAATATTTGTATGACGTTTTGGCTGCTGCTCCCGGGGATGTCGGGATCATCGTTACCGAGCATCCCAATGGCGAGCCCATTCTCAGACGATCCGGCCCCGTCTCAAACGTTGATGCGCTACGCGGAACATTTCCGAACATAATCTTTCTCGATGAATTCCGTCGGTACCAGTCGCCGGCCCAGTTCCTGGTGCCGCGAGTTGATGGCGTCTGGAGTGTTTCGTCGAGTGTTGGCCATCAAGCATTGCTGTTCAACCGCATTCTCGGATCTCCACCTTCAACGGAATTGTCCAATATTGCCGATGAAACGGCATTGGAGAACTTTTTCGCACGACTCGGGCAGTACAAGTCTACAAACCTCGATACGTTTTTGGCCTGGATGCTCGAGCGTTACCTCGTGCCAGCAGCGTTGCTGAACGACGGCCGCTGGCTGCACGACTATCTCCAGCGGCGGCTGGACGCGGCGCGCTCGACTCTCGATCCCATCGACGCTTTCGTACCGACCGCCGATACGGATCGCCTGATGGCTGCATGGATCGTTAACACGCCGGCGCCGTTAGCGATGACATCGCTGCAATGGCAAGATGATTCGGGAGTCGCAGAGCTACATGCCAATCTCCGCCATGTGCGGCGCGAGAGAGACGCACTGCTCAAATCGACGAGCTGGCGGATAACGGCCCCCCTTCGCCTGGTCATGCAAGGGATAGGTCTTGCTCGCGATCGTCACCATGGACTTGCGGGAATACGATCCCGAATGAGCCGACTTCGGGCGCGCTTGCTTCGCATGATCCAACTTGTGCCCGTCATCCGCGCACGCCCAACACCGACGCCGAAAGTCACGTCGGCTCCTGCCGCCTTCACGTGATGGTGGGATTGGCGAATTGTTGGCCGGGCCAAATATCATTCCATGGCGTTGCACCGCCTTCCTGATAAAGCTCCCCGCCGCGCATGAGCCGCCGCGCAATATCGGCGGTCTGCAGCGCCGCACGCTCGGTCGGCGAATGGGCGGCAAGATAGCGGGCGACCGCGATCAGAATGTCCCAGCCCTCGGCCGTGTCTCGCTAATCCCGGCCTACGAGCCACGTTGATCGATCATCGCTTGCCGCGGAACGCCTTCACTATGTCCGGCGCGCGGTAGCAAAGGATCGCGACGGCAATGATGACCAGCACCCAAGGCGGATCGAACCTGTCTAACAACTGGATGAAACTCCGGGCAGCCTCGGCGTTCATAGTCTTGCTCTCAGCTTTGGCTCACGCAAGCCAAATCGAGCCAACAAGATGCGCGAACGATGAAAACGAAGCTCAAACAATTCCGAGTTCGAGCCGGAATGACACAGGCAAAGCTCGCAAAGAAGGTGGGGGTAACGCAGCCCAACTACCACCGGTGGGAATCAGGCTCGGCACCTATCCCCGGAGAGCAACTTAAGAAACTCGCCAAAGTACTGAAGACAAGTCCTGAAGCACTCCTAGGTAGGCATCCGCCGAAAGAAGCGCGATTTTACGACAACTCGGCGGGGGATGACCTCAACTATTACGGTGAAGTAGCCATCCACTTCTGCGGAGGGGGAGCTCCGCTGTTGCTCTCGATCTCTGAGGAAGCATTTAGCAGCCTCCATCATGATCTTCAGCTAAACCACGCGTTCGTCACCGTAAAAAGCCTAGCAAATCAGACGGTGGCGATCAGGACGAAGGCCATCGCCGATTTGTACTTTTCGAGCGAGGCATATGACACCTACGGTCCTGAACACGACACGTACGCAGACCACGCGTCGTTGCAGATGCCCGATTCGCGCGACTGGGAAATCGTAGAGGCCCTAGGACATGCCATCGGCCTAGAGGACTTCGACCGTGCGGATGTACAACGCGTTCAACGGATGATCCTGATTACCGACGAGCAATACGCGCAGCTCGTGGCCGACGGCAACATCAAGCCAGAAGATCTCGAAAAGGAGCGGAAAAAGAATCAAGAAGAAACTGATAGAATATTTAAGTTGGCCTCTACGACAACGTATCAGCTCTCCAGTGGTCAGCGACGAGACGTGTACGTGGATGATGATGAAGACCTCTACGATGCCTTTTGTGAGTTGATCGAATTCGAAGGAGGCGAACCAGCAGATGATATGATCCTGCTGACAGCTGAGGGAAGCCACCGGATTGTATTTGTCAACAAGGGCGCCTTGGATTACGTCTCGATCCCAACGCACAAGTATGAGGCTGGGAGCGTTGAAGCCGCGGCCGCCACCCTAGAAGGCATGGAATAGCAGCTGAATAACGCACAATCTCTAATGGCGCGTACGTCGGGTTGGCCGGAGTACTGCCTGCCATCTGTTTCGACGGAACGGCGGATTGCGCTTCGTGAGTCCGCGCCACGGGGGCTCTGGCCTATAAAAAGCTCTGCTCCATCCGGCACGCCTCGGCCGGCGTCGTCACAACTCCCCAGCCTGATGAAGCTCCCCGCCGCGCATGAGCCGCCGCGCAATATCGGCGGTCTGCAGCGCCGCACGCTCGGTCGGCGAATGGGCGGCAAGATAGCGGGCGACCGCGATCAGAATGTCCCAGCCCTCGGTGCCGTTGCCCCACTCCGCGAACTGGCGCACGCCCGCTTCGAGCATCTGATAGGCGTGAAAGCCCGCGTCCTCCCGCAACAGCGCGCGGCCCAGTGTGGCGATGAGCGCCTGCGGCGGGTGGCCGAGCGAGAGATGGCGTGCCACCAGGCGCGCCGAGACCTCGATCTGCCGTTGCCGGTCGAAGGCGTCGAGCAGCGCGACTCGGAGTGCCTCGATACCGGTGGGAAGATCATCAAGACCGTCGCCACCCTCGCCGGGGATGCGCGCCGGCGGCACGTTGAGATAGCGGGCGAGATAGAGCGCCATCGCGCCGTGCAGGATGCTGCGCACGGCCTCGGCATGGCAGTCGGACGCGGCGACCCCAATCCGCTTGACCATCTGATGGACGGCATTGGCATGGGTGAAGACGTGGTGGGCTGTTTCCCAGTCCGAGTGCTCGTTGGCGCTGCCGAAATAAGCGACCCTGAGCGCCGCCGCATAGGCGAGCGCGCGGCCGAGGTCGGCGGGCACAGCGCCCGCGCTCACCGCTGCCTTGAGCGCATCCATAATGGCGAGCGGATCATCGCCGAGGAGCGCGCCGGCGAGCGCCGCGTGATCCGACCAGCAGGCCCCAACTCGAGCAGCGGCGAACAGGCCCGGTAGCTCCGTGGCTGTCTTCTGGCACAGTGCGACAAGATCTGCCGGTTGACGCCATGCGGTCGATTCCTCGGCGCCGCGCGCGGCAACCATCTGGCCGACGACGGTCGGAAGCACGGAGCCAGCGTGCTCCCAGCCGATCAGGTCGAGGCACTCGAACGCCTTGTTGATGAAGTCGAGCGAGTGTCCGCTGTCAGCGAAGGCGCGGTCTGTCTCGGCTGCCAGCAGAAGGCCGGAGAGTTCGCCCGGCGTGTTTGCGCACGCAATGGCGGTCAGCACGGTGCGCTCCGCAGCCTCCCGATGGCGCACAGAGGTCCAACGCCGCAGCCAGCGCTTAAGAGCGGCGCACGCTCCTGGCGCGGCGCTTGTCCCTCGCAGTCGTCCGCGAGGCGGCGGGCGCCATGGAAGAGCGCGAGATAGATCTCCTCCTGCGGCAGCAGGGGTAAGAGATTTGCGAGCGCGGTAAGAATTGTAAGGCCGACGCCCCAGCCGTCGCGGTTGCGCGCGCCGAACAATACGATCTGCCGAACGACGTCCGGCGGCGGCACGCCGGCAGCGAGTTCGCCGTGAACCGCCTTGGCGATGACAAGACCGACGTCGTGGGTGAGGCCGTCGTGCAGCCGTCGGCGCCAGTGTTCCGCCGGGTCGGCCTGGCCGAAGGTGGGCTTCACCCACACGTCGGAGTCACGCACCTCGGTGGGACAGGTCGGCGCGTCGTCCGCCCACAGATCGAAAGTGCAGCCGCTTGCGAGATCGAAGCGAGCGTGGTGCCAGTGGCAGGTCAGAATGCCGTCCTCGATGCTTCCGCGGTCGAGGGGAAAGCCCATATGCGGACAGCGATTGTCAAAAGCAAGGACACGCCCGCGGTCGTAAACGACGAGGATCGGACGATGGGCCCCGCGCACGACAAGCCGCCCCTTGGCCTTTAGCTCCTCGAGGCTGCCGGCGCGGACGAAATTCGTAACCGGAGCATCCATGGGCGATTTGAGCGACCGAAGCGAGTGGAAGCGGCATACCGCCCCTGAACTCTATCGGACGTGACCTGGACTTTCTCTTCCCTTGAGTTAATTCCCGCATCACAAGAATGCTACCTCAGGGTCGCGTCCCGTTTGCTTGTATCGGGCTAACGCTGAGAAAATCGAGGTGCAGACCTTCTAGCCGATGGCTGGGATCAGGATGATTGCCGAGGACGAGATCAAGGCGATGAACGCGTGGCTCGCCAAGGCGGGCCTGCGCGGCGAGCCGGAAGCTGCGCTGGTGAGCGGGTTCTGCGACCGCGCCGTGGCCGCCGGCTTGCCGATCAGCCGCGCGTTATTGCTTATCGACACGCTGCACCCGGTGTACGAGGGCCGCGTGATCCGTTGGGGGTATGATCAGTCGGAGCCCGTCGTGCAGGAATATGGCCGCACCGGCTTGCCGGCAGGCGCCTTGGACCCGCAGCTCTCCGCTAGCGAGCAGGGCTGGACAGACGCGCGCTGGCGCGCAAGTCCGTTCTTCCGCCTGTTGCAGACGGGGGAGAGCTTGCTGCGGCGGCGCGTCACGGCCGAAAGCGAATCCGAGTTTCCCGTGCTGCGCGATTTCCGGGCGGCGGGCATGACCGAGTACGTCGCCATCATCAATCGCTTCGCGCCCGAAGGCGTCATCGGCGACATGGATTGCGTCTACTCCTCGTGGACCACCGGGCATCCCGAGGGTTTCGCCGATGCGCATATCGCAGCGCTCACGCGCGTGGTCCCCACGCTTGCGCTCGCGTTCAAGGCGGCCGCGCTCGTGCGCATGACCGGAACGCTGATGCAAACCTATCTTGGCCGCGACGCCGGCCAGCGCGTGCTCAGCGGACGGATCGTGCGCGGAATTGCCGAGCGGATCGATGCGGTCATTTGGTTCAGCGATTTGCGCGGATTCACGCGGATCACCGACACCGCGCCGGAACACGTCATCCCGTTGCTCAACGATTACGCCGATGCAATCGTCTCGGCCATTCACGAGCACGGCGGCGACGTCCTCAAGCTGATCGGCGACGGCACGCTTGCCATCTTCACTGCCGAAGACCGCACGCATGCGTGTAGCGCCGCACTGTCCGCGGCGATTGCCGCCCGCGCGGGCATCGCCGAATTGAATCGGCGCCGGGCGGCCGACGGCACTCCGGTAACCGAGATGTATCTTGGTTTGCATGTCGGCGAAGTTTTCTACGGCAATGTCGGTAGCCGCGAGCGGCTGGACTTTACCGTCATTGGCCCGGCCGTGAACGAGGCAAGCCGCATTGCGGCGATGTGCCGTTCGGTCGATCAGCCCGTTCTGACCTCCGCGGCGTTTGCCGACGTCGAGGGCATACGACGCCGCCTGGTTTCGGTGGGGCGCTACGCGCTGCGCGGCGTCGCCCAGCCGCAGGAGCTGTTCACGCTCGATCCTCACGCATAACCAGCGCGCCTGCGCCCCCATTCACGTATTACGCGGCCGCCGCGACCGCATTACGGCTCGCCTCGCCACCCCGATAGACCAGAAGCGTTGCCACGAGCCCGCAGATCGCCGCAAAGGTCATCCACAGGCCGGGCGCGGCCCTGTCGCCCGTCACGTCGATGAGGGCGGTCGACACCGCGGGCGTGAAACCGCCGAACAGGGCCGTCGCCAAGCTATAGGCGAGCGAGAAACCGGCCGTGCGTACGCTCGCCGGCACAATCTCGGTCAGCGCGACCACCATCGCGCCGTTATAGCTGGCATAAAGAAACGACAGCCACAGCTCAACCATGAGCATCCTGCCGAAGCTCGGCTGCGCAACCAGCCAAGACAACGCCGGATATGCGGTCACGATGGCAAGGGCCGTGAACGTCAGCAGGATGGGCTGGCGACCAAGCCGGTCGGAGACCGCTCCCATCACAGGTAACCAGAACAAGTTCGAGACGCCGACGCAGAATGTCACGATGAGCCCATCGATTTCCTCGAGCTTCAGGATGTTTTTGCCGTAGGTCGGGGTGTAGACGGTAATGAGATAGAACGAGACCGTCGTCATCACGACCATGAGCATTCCGGCAAGGACAATTTGCCAGTTGTCGATGATCGACTTGATGGCTTCCTTCGCGTTCGGCCGGTGCGTACGGGCTTTGAATGCCTCGGTCTCTGCGAGTGTCCGGCGAATGACGAAAATGAAGGGCACGATCAGGCAGCCCACGAAGAACGGAATGCGCCAACCCCAATCGCTGAGGTCGGACGGAGTGAGCAGCTTGTTGAGAATGTAGCCGATCACGGCCGCAACGATGATTGCGACCTGCTGGCTCCCCGACTGCCAGGCGACGTAGAATCCTTTCTTCGATGGCGGCGCCATTTCGGAGAGATAGACCGACACGCCGCCCAGCTCGACGCCCGCCGAGAAGCCCTGCAGCAAGCGTCCGATCAGCACCAGGACTGGAGCGAGCGCCCCCAGCGTCGCGTAGCTCGGTACAAACGCTATCAGGATCGTGCCCATGGCCATGATCGACAGCGTGACGATCAGGCCCAACCGCCGTCCCACTCGATCCACGTAAGCGCCCAGCACGATCGCGCCCAGCGGCCGCATCAGGAAGCCGGCGCCGAACGTCATGAAGGTGAAGAGGAGAGACGTGATCTCGTTGTCGCTCGGGAAAAAGGCATGGGCGATGTGCGAGGCGTAGAAGCCAAACAGGAAAAAATCGAACATCTCAAGGAAATTGCCGCTGGTGACGCGCACCACCGTGGCCAACTTCGACGATCCGGCGTTAGCGTCCATGGTCTTTATCTAGTGTCACGCAGCGGAATGCGTCACCACTACCACCGAATGATCGTACCTGGAAACGCTCATTCGATCGCCTCGTCGGCACGGCCGACCAGCGGCAGCGGGACGGTCAGCCCCAGTGTTTTGGCCGTCTTGAGATTGATGATCAGCTCGAATCTGGTGGACTGCTGGACCGGCAGGTCGGCCGGTTTCTCGCCTTTGAGAATCCGACCGGTATAAATCCCGACCTGCCGGTAGGCATCGGTGAGACCGCCTCCGTAGCTCATCAGGCCGCCGGCGACGGCAAATTCACGCACCGTGTGAATGGCGGGAAGCGCGTATTGGGCCGCAAGCTTGGCGAGCTGATGGCTGCGGCTGTTGAAGAGGGCATCGGTACCGATCACAAGCGCGCCCAGCCGCATCTCATGCGCTGTTACAAAAGCCGCATCGAGCTCTCGCTCGCTGCTCGCATGGACCACATGGATCTCAATTCCGAGGATGCGGCCAGCCCCGCGCAGTTCTCGCGATAAAGTTTGGGCATTGGGATTGGCTGGATTGACGAGGAGCGCGACGCGAGTCGCGGAGGGCGCTAGCTCGTGCAGAACTTCCAGCTGCTTCTGTCCGAGCTCGGTGGTGAGGTCGGTCACGCCGGTGAGATTGCCACCCGGCCGACTGAGACTGGCGATGAGCCCGACGCCGACCGGGTCGATGCCGGTCACGAAGACGACCGGAATGGTTGCGCTTGCCGCCTTGCCCGCCAGTGCGGCAGCGACGCCCGCCGCGACGATCACATCCACGGGGCGGCGAACCAAATCCGCCGCGAGCGCCGGCAAGCGATCGTTTTGGCTCTCTGCCCAGCGGTATTCGATCGCCACATTGCGACCAAGAATATAGGCGGTTTCGCTCAGGCCCGACGCGAAAGCGGTCACGCGGAAAACATCAGTGTCCGGCGAACCGGGGCTGAGCCATGCAATGACCGGCATCGCGGGCTGCTGCGCGCGCGCCGCGACGGGGCGTGCGATTGCCGCGGTTGCGAGCAGGGCGATGAGTTCTCGCCGCCTCATGAGAATCCGCTAATTCGATCGCGTCTGCGTTTTCCGCCGCAGCGGTATCCCGCCATTCACGCTACCTTGCTGGATCATAGCTCCTGGATAGCTTTTGCGCGCGCTGAAACTGCCAGAGGTCGTGCGGTCACTGTCGGAGTTCGTGCGTCCCTGTTGCAGGACAACCCCGGAATAATTCTTCTGCGGGTTGAAAGCACCGGACGCCGAGGACTTGTCCTTGGCATTAGCTGGCGCGCCCGTGAGAGCAAGCATCGTCGCAACGAACGAAAGTGTTGCCATCGGGACCAGCGAAAGCATGCGAACGCTACTACTCCGATTGCTTGCGAAAGTCACGCCACGCAGTGGGTGGGATGCGCAATAGCCGACGTGCCAGTGGGACGGCTCATCTCGCGTATGCTATGTTTTTTAGTCATTGCAGGTCCGCGACCGCACCGCAGATCGGATGCCCTATCAGGAGCATGCAATGTCGATACGGCTCATTGCCCGCGGCGCGGCGGCGGCTTTTGCGGCATGCCTGTTCATCTCAGCAGTGCCCGCGGTCGCGCAGATGGCGCCGCCCGCGCTCATTGGCAGCGTCACCTCCGACCGGGAAGGGGCGATGGAGGGCGTCCTCGTCAGCGCCAAAAAGCCGACCGGAACGATCACCGTCACGGTCACAAGCGATGCCAAAGGCGATTACGCCTTTCCAGCGGATCGATTGGAGCCGGGCCGTTACGAGCTCACGATCAGGGCCGCTGGCTACGCTCTAGAGGGTTTAGGGCTCGTCGAGCTCGCGCCCGGCAAAACGACGACGGGCGACTTGCGGCTCAAGTCTACTCCGGTCACGACCGATCAACTGACGAATTCGGAGTGGATGGCGAGCGTGCCGGGACCCGACGACCTCAAAAGGGCGCTGCTCAACTGCGCGGATTGCCATTCGCTGCGCAGGATATTCGAATCCAACCACACGGCGGCTGATTTCCTCAAAGTGTTCGAGCGCATGAGCGGCTACTATCCCGGCGCGTCCGACCTGCAACCACAGCGGCTCGTCGGCGAGCACCGGCGGCCGGCCATCAACCGTGCCATCGTAGAAAAGCTCGCGGACTATCTCGCGAGCGTCAATCTCAGCCGGCAGTCTGCGCATGACTTCGAGGCCAAAATCTCGCCGCGTCCGACCGGACGCGCGACGCGGGTCATCATCACGGAATACGATCTTACGCGGAAAGAGATTCAGCCCCACGACGTCGTTGTCGATCCGACCGGCATGGTCTGGTTCTCGCATTTCGGCGAGCAGTTCCTGTCTAAGCTCGACCCGAAAACCGGGAAGGTAACGGATTTCCCGATTCCGGTGCAGAAACCCAATCATCCCAAAGGAACCCTCGATCTCGAGATCGACGCGGACGGCTATCTCTGGGTCGGCCTGATGTACCAGACGGGGATGGCGCGCTTCGATCGTACGACCGAGACCTTCCAAATTTTTCCTGTGCCCGACGAATGGCAGACGGACGCTACGCAGCAGTCGCACTTCTCGGTCGCGGCCAGAAAGGTCGATGGCAAGGCTTGGGTCAAGAACACGGACCGCTCGCAGGTCATGCGGCTCGACCTCGCAACGGGCAAATACGAGAACCTCGGGAGCTTCCGCGATCCGGTCAACAATCGGCCGATCGGCATCTACGGAATCTACGCCGATCAGCAGAACAACGCCTATATCCTCGAGTTCCCGTTTGGCGGGATCGGCAAGATCGACGCGAAGACCGGCAAGCTCGCGTTCTATCCGACACCGACGCCCAACGCACGGGCGCGGCGCGGGCGCGTCGATTCGCAGAACCGACTATGGTTTGCCGAGTATGGCGCCAATGGCGTCGGCATGTTCGATCCCGACACCGAGACGATCACCGAATGGAAGAAGCCGCTTCCGTGGGAAGCGCCGTATGACGTTCTCGCCGACCACAACGGCGAGGTCTGGGAGGTCAATACATTCTCCGACCGCGTCGGCCGGCTCGATCCCAAGAGCGGTGAATGGACGAATTACCTCCTGCCGCGCCCCAGCAACATTCGGCGGGTGTTCGTCGACGATCGCAAATCGCCCGTGACGCTGTGGATCGGCAACAATCTCGGCGCAGCGGTGATCAAGGTCGAACCGCTTGACTGAGGTTGTCGCGGCCGCTTTGCGCCAGTAATAGGCTGCTCGATTGCCTGAGATGTGATAGGTATCGGTCATGATTCCCTTGGCCGTTCCGATTGCGTTTGCGGTCTTGGCGCTTGTCGCTTGGGGATATGATGCGCGTGCGCGGCGCGCCTACGAGGCGACGTTGAGCGCAGCGGAGAAACGGCAATTTCGAGCCTTGCGCAGAGTCCATCCGTCGAGGTCGCGAGCCATCATAGCCCTCAAGGAAGCCGAGACCGCGGTTGCGGCTCCGCCGGACCTCGAATTGCACGCGGCAAAAAGGACGAGCCAGAGCCGCAATCCGCGCCGCCAGACAAGGCGGGATCAAAAAAAGCCTCGAAGACGCACCGCCGGCGCGAAGAAACCATAGAGCGAGTAAACCGCTGCTATAGGTCGTGCCGGCGTGTCGACTCCGCGCGCCCCCGCCACCCGCTGCAGCGTGCAAACGCTACACTTTTGCGCCTTGACATCCGGCTCGGCAGGGCCACCGGCGCAGTCAGTTGGTCTTCATATATTTCTCGTGACAGCCGTTACAGGCTGTCCGCAATTGGCCGATCAACTTCCTAAACTCATCCATGCGCTTGGTAGTGCTGGCTTGCTGGGCGAGGTTCGAGGCCGTCGAGGCACGCTGATAAAAATCCGCAAAATTCGCCCAAAGCTCGGGCGAGGCAAAGGTATCGGTCGCGGGATCTCGATCAGCGCCTTCTTTCCACTGGTTGGTGCCCGCCGAAAACAGGTGCGGAAACGACATCAGCATGATCGAGATGGTGTCGGCGTGCTCCTGCGCCTCCGCGGCGTCGAACTTGCCGTTCGGCGCCAGCATGCTCTCGATCTCCTCCATCTTCATGTCGATCGCACCCATCAAAATCTTGCGAGCGAAGATCGTGTCCTTCGCCGGCGGGCCGCTCGCCTCTTGTCCAAGCGCAAACGCTGAGCCGATAAACACACCGATTGCGAGCGCCACAGCCCTACGCAAGCCTAAGGGCCAGCTCATTCGAGCCCTGGTCGCTCCTGCTGGCGAATGTTGGCGGTGAAGACCTCGCCGGTCGCGATCACGGTGAGCTTCTTCAGCGCGCCGCCCTTGCGCTCGGCATCGCGCAGCGGACTGAACAGCACCTCGACCTGCTCGCCCGGCTTGACCGCATCGCGCCGCCAGCCGCCCGCGCGCACGAGATTGCCGGGGCTCGTCATCTCCATGACCCAGGTCATTGCCCCCTCCTCGGCGCGCTCCTTGACGACGCCGTTGACCGAGAGGCTAACGTGCGGGTTGACCCAGCGCAGTTCCACGACCTCGCCGGTGATCGTCATGGTCGTCGAATGATCGAACATGGTGGTGGAATGATGCGCCGAGACCGATGCGATCCCGGCCGCAACTGCCCCGGCAACCGCAAGCACGGCGATGGCCTTGTGATGATTGGTCATGAGATCGATTCCCTCATTCGATTATTTCGGCGCGACGACGTTGCCCCACTCGGTCTTCTCGATCGGGACAAAGATGTGGTGGCCGTTCTCATCCTTTGCTTCCCGGTAGTCGCCCTGCTGGCACACGCCCTCGACGATATCGAACTTGCGCGCGCGCTGGCGGAAGAAGATGCGCGTCGTGTTCCAAGGTTTGGTGAGAATGTTGGGCGCGGTAATCTCGAGATCGACGTGCAGGACGTCCTTGTCAGCTAGATGGATGCGTTCGAGGACGTGCATGTCTCCGTCATTCGGCACGCCGACCGCCTCGCTGATCGCGAGCGGCGCCTGCGGCAGGATATGGACGGTATCGACGACGAGCGTGTTGCCTTCCCAATGACCGATCGAATGGCCGTGGAAAGTCGGGTCTGGCGTTTCCGGATGAGGCCGACCGTCGGTGTAGATGCGGCGCAGCCGATTGCCGTCCGATTCACCGAGCATGGTCACGCGGCCGGGGGTGAACAGAATTTCCATGGCGTTGTGTGTGACCAGCATCCACGTTGGATGCGCCTCCGGGAAACATCCATAGAAAATGAGTTTCGGGCGACCGGCCTTCTCCTCGGCCCACATCTTTTCGACCTCCTTCGCCACCTTTTCATTCCATGGCGGCGGATTGCTGCGCGCCTGGCGGTCTTGGTCGGTGATGTTCGGATTCCATACGCCGCTCCAGTCCGGCAGCTTGGCGAGATCAGCATAGTCCTGCGCAGTCGGCGGCGGATTGATGATGGTCGGCGGCTTCTTTGACGCGTTCTGGGCGTCCGCGGCGGCGGTCGAAACCAGCGCGAGAAGCATCGCCGCTAGAACTCGAGATCGCATGGCTCGGTCCTCCACGCAATTGAGGAAATACTCGCCAGAAATAGCCCGGTGGCGGGACTAGTGCAACGTGAAGCCGATCCAGCGGCCGCTCACCACCACCGCGATCCATATCAACAGCGAGATGCCACCCGCGGTCTTGGCCGCGACCGGCGTTTTTCCCGCCGCGTCCCAGCGAACGATGTCGCCCGCGCCAATCAGATGGAAAACCGCCATGTTACAGGCCGCAATTGCCAGCAACGCCATCTTCGCCTCGAAGTAGAAGTTGTGCGCGTATTTCGTCGCGTTCGAGGAAAATAGCAGCGAACCAGTGATGAGGGCGACGAGCAAGGCGGCCCAAGTGTACGGCAGCACTTCGCGCATCAGCGCGGTGACCGCGCGATTGCGCGAGGCAAGGCCGAGGAGGCGCAAATCGACGATGGAGATGGTCCCGACCACCAACACAATCGCGAGCACATGGAACGATTCGATCCAGGGAAACAGGATCTCGTGCTCGCGAATGGCAACTGCGATCGGCGTCTCTTGCAGCCAATTGAGAAACTGGTCCAAGCCCATGACCGCAGTCCCATGCCGCTAATAGTAGTAAGCGATCCAGCGGCCGGCGAAGATGATGCCGACCCAGAGCAGCATGGAGACGCTCGCAAGCGCAGCGGCGCCCGCGCGCCCGCCAGTTGTGACGAAGGCCGGATTGCGCCGCAGAATGCGCTGGTAGATCGCAGTCGTCACGATCGCGGCGACGAGCAGAGTCATCTTGAGCTGGAACGCCGGATTCTTCAGCGACCGCGGCGGCTCGCCGACGATCATGACAGTACCCGTCAGCAGCAAGACGATAAGCGGCCACCAGATGAACGGGAGGAAGCGCGCCAAAATGTCTTGCAACGGCTGGTCAGCAGCATAAAGGCCAAGGAGGCGAAGGTTAATCATCAGCGCGGAGGCCGCGACCGCCGAGATTGCCAGGATGTGAATGGACTGAACTGTGGGGATGATCCAATCGTGGACCTGGATGATCCGGCTCATTTGGGTTTGCTCGAGCCAGGCTGAAAGCTGGCTCAACCAATGAAAGATCGTCGCATACATCGCGTTCTACGAGTTGTTGAGGGGCAGGACCGTTCGGTGCGACGTAGGCTAGCCTTGACCATGGACCTGAGTCGGTTTGTTCTCAGTGACATCACCTGGGCAAGTCGAGGCGGTAGAACCGCGCTGCCGTGGCAGAGAAGAGATCGGCTTTCTCGGTCTCACTGGCGCCCTTCGCGAGAAGCTTGCAGGCATTCCAGAACACCGGATAGCTGTAGGAGCCTTTGTCGACGGGGAAGTTGCTCTCGAACATGCATCGCGAGGGGGAGAACGCATCGATGCAGGTCTCGATATAGGGACGCCAGGTGTTGGCGAGCGCCTCGGATGATGGGGGCTCGGGCCGCTCGTGGAATCCGAACCCGCCCATGCGCATGCCGAGCCCGCCGAGTTTGACATAAACATTCGGGCAGGCCGCGAGCGCTTTGATCGAGGTGGCCCAGCCGGGAAACACGTCCTTGTGCTTGCCGGCATAGGCACCGATTCCGATCGGACCGCCGACATGATTGAGAACGATCTTCGTCTCCGGGAAGGCGCGCGCGAGATCGCGAACCTCGTCGATCTGCGGATGATAGAGCCAGGCGTCGAAAGAGAGGCCGAAGCGACCTAGCACGGTGAACCCTTCGCGAAAGTTTCTGTCCCCCAAGAGGCCGCGCGGCGGGCTATACGCCGGATTGCGGATCGATGCGTCGGCATCCCAAGCAGTGATGTGCCGGATGCCGCGAAAGCGATCACCGCCGGCGCGGATGTGGGCGGCGAGCACCGGCTCGAGCCGACTGCCTAATGTGAGATCCGCATGCCCGACGATGCCGGCGCAATGCCTGGTCTTGCCGTAGAGGCCGCTCGCGCTCATGGCGGCGACGCCGTTGACGAACTCGGTCTCCCCCACGGGGCGCATCTCGACCGGACCGGCGGCGCGCGTCATCGCCCGCGCCTGCACGAACACGGTGGCGAGAATTTTGTGGCCGCTCGCCGTATCTGCCAGCAATTCGTCGAGCAGATAGCGCCACCCTGGGCGATCCCACAGATGGTGGTGGGGATCGACGATCGGCAGATCAGGCTCGAGGATCGGCTCCTTGCGCCGGTCGAGCCAATCCTGGTGGACGGGAAGGTAGTAGGGCGTTGTGGCGGCCGTCGAGGTGGTCGACACGGCGGGTTCCCTCCAGGCGGTAGCATCGCGAGAGCACGCGACCTACGATAGCACGTCCCCGTGTTGGGAGACGTAGGCGCAACATCAGTGAGGCAGCTATGCCGATCAGCTCAAAGTACCTCTTTGTGGTGAGCATGGATGTCGATGCCGAAAAAGAGGCGCTGTTCAACGAGGTCTACGATACCGAGCACGTCCCCAATCTCCTCAAGGTTCCTGGCGTGCGCGCTGTGACGCGGATGGCGGGGGAGAACTTCGCCGTGAGCATCGGCGGCGCGGAGAAGAAGGTTGCGCACGACGGCCCGCGCTACAGCGCGATCTACGAGATCGATGGCCCTCGCGTCCTTGTCAGCCCGGAGTGGACGAAGGCGGTGGAAGAAGGCCGCTGGCCAGGCCAGGTGCGGCCCTTCACACGCAACCGGCGGCATGCGCTTTACAAGGTGCGCTAGCACGGCGCTGACCGTTGGCCGATGAGCTCGTCGGCGAGCGCCAACAGTTGTTCTAACGGAGCTTTGCGGCCGATCGCTTAGGGCCGTGCCGCAGGAAGCACGGAGGAATGATGATGTGCGATGAGCCAATCGGCTCCACGCTTGACCACGACGAACGTGAAGCGCGCCGGCCTCGTCGCGCCTTGGGCTGACTTGAACTCGTAGAACCCGACGCCCATCGCCGCGGCGTCACCGAGTGCGACCGTGTGTCGGGTCACCAATCGTGACCTTGTTGCCGCTTTCTGGAAGCACCTTGAAATACTCGCTGATCGCTGAGGTGCCGACATTGAGCGTCGGGCTAGATGTGCCGTGCACAAGGCCGTCGGCGCCGTAAAGTTTAACAACTGCATCGGCGTCATTGGCATTGTAAGCCGCTGCCCAACGGTCGATGACGGCGCTCGCCTCCTCGGCTGGACCAGCAAGCGCTTGCGCTGGCAAGAGCACCAGAAGCGCGACGAAAAAATACTGAACAAGGCGCGGCACTTTCCCCTCCTTTTGTGAATGGAGACGCACCAACGATAACATTTATGTCGAACGGTGGGAGCGTATTCTCCGCCCGCAATCAAGTGGCGGCTCGTCGGAGTTGTCATGTCGAGTCATCCCCTCTTTGGCCCTAATTGCGACAGCCCGCCGTCACGCTTTGGCCAAGGTGCTGGCGTGCCTTAAGCGCTGCGGCATGGGAGGCCGGACGGGGGAGACTACAATGACCAAAGTGCTGGATGACGTTTCGCCGGTTGCGCTCTCGCCGGGTTTCCGGCCTGATCCTTCGGCGATAGCTGATCGGGATCGCCGGGAAGCATTACGCGATCAGCAAAGCCTTACGGCAGCATTCTTCGGTGATCCGCTGCCGGGTATGTCGGCGCTCGATCGGCGACGACGCAACTAACGGGCTCACTGAAAGCCGGACAGTCGAGGCCACTCAGGTCTGGGCCGCCACACGACGCGCGGTGGCCCGGAATAGCGCGGGCTCTAACCTGCTTGCTAAAGGCCGCACCATCGGCCTTCGCGAGTGGTCATACGCATTTTCCTACGGTTGTTGCATCGCCGACGCAATTCAGTCGCCTGCCTTCCACTTGGCGAGCGGGAAGATGTCGGGGACCTCACTGCCCTTGTGAGTCCACGGATCGACCGTCCAGAGTTCGTTGCTCTTGCGGTCCTTGATCACCGCCGTGTTGTGCGGCCCCTCGGTGAATAGGAACCGGGACACTGGCGTGGCAACCGTATGGTGCCGCAGCAATTTGAGCTCGTTGAGAACAAGCAGGAGCGAGTTCGTATTGTTCGTCGTATCAATGCAGTCGAACTGACCGCGGTTGCCCGCTAAGCCGATGAGCGGGCCGGCCCGCGCGACGCGGTGCCGGTCAAGGGCGCGATGCGCCGTTCAAACCAGGCTTCGGTACGGCCGATGGCAGTTCTTTCCGCCTGCGCCGAGGCAGAGCCCGACGCCATGATCGCGGCCATCTGGGCGTGGTCGGCGCGCGTGAGACCGATCTCGGTGCGGAAGGCGCACCCGAAGCCGTGGCAAATGACGACGCGGTATGGAGTCGCCGAGGCGAGCGACCATTCCCTGAACATGGCCGTCACGCCGAGATCAACCTCGCCGGCAAGGGCGGGCGCCGCAGCCATCAGCAACGCGACGAACACCATCGCGAAGTAGCGCACCCCCAACCTCCCCGATGAAGTCGCTGGACGAATCTAGAAAAGAGCAAGATCGGCCACAAAGATGACAGCGGGCCGAAAACCAGCGCGCCGTGTCGGTTTTTTGCAAAGCGTGACTTATTTGCCAGCGTGCCGGCCCGACAGCGCACCCCTAAGGCAGAGATGACGGACGTAACAGCGCCCTTTGGCCGCAGCGGACCCGCCGGTTTGCGCTCTGGATGCCCTTCCGGACGGCTTGCCCGGCCGGTATAGAACCTCCGTTTTGCGCCTGCAAAGTTCGCGACCATATTGGGGGAAACGCCATGACGCTTCACCGTCGACGGTTCCTGCAACTCGCAGCGGGCGCTGCGGCGCCGCCGGCGCTCCCGCATCCCGCTTGGGCGCAGGGCTATCCGGCACGACCGGTGCAGTTGGTCGTCGCCTACCCACCCGGCAGCGGCCCCGACATCATCGCGCGCCTTACCGGGCAGCATTTGTCAGAGCGGCTCGGTCAGCAGTTCATCATTGAGAACAGGCCGGGCGCCAGCACCAATATCGGCACCGAATACGTCGCGAAGGCCGAGCCCGACGGCTACACGATCCTGTTGCCGGTCTCGACCAACGCAGTGAATGTCGCGCTCTATCGCAACCTCAATTTCGATTTCATCCGCAATATCGCGCCGATCGCAGGCATCGCCAAAACGCCGTTCGTCGTTGTCGTGCCGCCGTCGTTTCCCGCCGCGACGCTTTCGGAGTTCACCGCTTATCTCAAAGCGAATCCCCGGCAAGGTCAACCTGGCTTCGAATGGCATCGGAAGCTCGCCGCATGTTTGCGGCGAACTGTTCCAGCTCATGACCGCAACCAAAATGGTCCACGTCCCCTATCGCGGCAATTACATGCCCGATTTGCTCGCCGGACAGGTGCAGGTCGTTTTCGCGCCCATTGCGCAAGCCCTCCCGCTGATCCGCGAAGGCAAGCTACATGCGCTTGGGGTGACCACTGCGCAACGCGCGGCGGCGCTGCCGGACATACCTGCCATCGGCGAGTTTCTGAAGGGCTATGATGGCTTCGGGTGGTATGGGCTGGGGGCGCCCGCCAAGACGCCACCTGAGATCATCAAAAAGCTCAGCGATGCGACGAACGACGCGCTCACCAATCCTGTGGTCAACGAACGGTTCTCCCAATTGGGCATCGAGCCGATGCCGCTCACTGCGGCTGCGTTCACAAAACACATCGCTCAAGAAGTCGATAAGTGGGCAGAGGTGATCAAGGCGCAAGGCATCGAGGTGAACTGACCCCGGCCGCTGGTTACAGTCCGGGCCAGCGCGGCCACGCTCGGCCTTGGTTTGCCTATTGCATCATCTGTCCGATTTTTTCGGCCATCGCCTGCGGCAAGCGCAGCGTCTCGCGCACAATCTCATCGATCTCTTCGCCGGGGGCGCCATCAACCATCAGCTTTCGCATTTCGCATGCCGCGAGGAAATCCGGGTCCTCGAGCACGGCTCGAAACGCCGTGCGCAACGCATGGAGGCGCTCCGGGGGCACGCCCGGGGTCGTGAGAATGGAGCGGCCGATTTCACCGGTGCTGGCCGCCGCGCGCAGCACCTCGCGGCCTTCCTCGGAGGGCGCGAGCTCCGGGAGCGTCGGCACATCGGGGAGCAGACGATGCCGCTTCAGTGATGCCTGAAAAAGGATGGCTGCCTCACCACGGGAGACCCAGCCGGGGTGGCTCACCAACATGCCAGGCAGCCCGTAGGCGCCGACAATATCCACCTCGCCCCGTTCCATCGCCAGCAAGATGTCGGTCGTGCCGCTATATCCCCGCACGAGCTTGAACTTCGCGCCGGCATAGGCATTGAGCGCGGTCGGGAACAGAACCGTGGTCGAGCCGCCGCCCGACGCGCCGACAGCGTACTGTTTGGCGCGAACGTCCTCGAAAGATCTGATGCCGCCCTTTGGCAGCGCAACGCCCGTATCGATATTCGTCACGACGCGGCCGATATAGGGCATTTTGCCGACGTCGATCTTGGCGCTCGTATTGGTCATGCTGTCGAGCGCCAAGGTCTGCGCGAGACTGCCCAATACCGTGCCGTCCTTGGGCGCAACCTCGTAGATGTACTTCGCCGCCACGAAGCTGCCCGCTCCCGGCATGTTCTGCGCAATGATCGTCGGACTGCCCGGCAGATGCCGCGGCAGGAACTCGGCGATAAGCCGGCCGTATATGTCGTAACCGCCAGCGGGGCCGTAACCGATCAGCATGCGCAGCGTCTTGCCGCGATAGAAATCCGCGACCGGCTCAGCCTTAAGAGACACGGACGCCAGGGTTGTCGCGGCAACGGCGATCGCAGCGGCAATGATGGCCGCTCGTTTATGCGGAACGGAATCAGCGTGAGCGGCGGATGCAGGCTGCTTCGTCCCCCGCAAACGAGGGAAGCAACACGCCGAGCGCGCGGCTTTCCTCAACCGGCGGAGGCGCGAAGCTTCCGGCATTCCGCCTGGAACACGTGGTTGAGGCACCACTCGGCGAGCTCGATGCCGGTCGGGAACCAGAGGTTCCCTGCTTTCTTCATGTGCTGGATGATGCCTCGCAATGCCAGCGTGCGGCCGGGACGACCAATGATGTAAGGATGCATGGTGAAGGGAATGTAGCGCGGGCGATCGGCCGATTCCGCGTAGAGCTCGTCGAAATAGGCCTTCCACGTCTCGAGCCCGTGATAAGGGTTGCCGTATTCGCCGTGGCGATGGCCGAACAACGTACCGTCCCCGAACGGCTGCCGCGGAAGCTCGACCAGCAACTTGCCGTCCTTTTCCCACAGGAACGGCAATTCCTCATGAAAGCAGTTGGTGTTGAAGACGAAACCGTGGTCGATCAAAAGTTCGATCGTGTTCGTGCTCTGGGTGCATGAGCGCCAGCCGTAGGGGCGGCGCCCCGTGCGCTTTTCGATCATTGCGATCGTCTTCTTCATCACCTCGGCTTCTTGGTCTCGCGGCAAATAGCGCGCGATCTCATGATTGTATCCGTGTCCTTCCACCATATGACCATGGGCAAGTATCGCCTGGATTGCTTCGGGAAAACGCTCGGTGATGGCCCCGCAGGTCAAGAACGTCGCCTTGACGTTCTCTTCCTTCAAAATCCGCAGCAGCCGATAAATTGCATGGTGAGGTCCGTATTCGCCTTGGCTCCACATTTCGTAATTGAGAATGCCGTTCTTGTCCGGCTTCACGTCCTCGCCGCCCTGGAAGTCGAAGGTCAAAAAGACTGCGGCTCGCTCGCCGCACGGCCAACGCATGAGATGATCGTAGTGGTATTCCTTGAGCATGAGTCTTTCCCGTTGCGGATGCCGGATTCCATGAGCGCCGACAGCTAGTTTACAATCGCACGCACCCCTTTGGTAGGTCGTATCTGAACGACCGTAGTTCTTGACGGCCTATGAACCGAGATGACGCTGAAATCATCCTTTGGCTTGCGACAAGATTGCCGCGCAGGTCCGCGCGGCAGTGTCCGCGACCGCAGCGTTGCCGGTCACCAGGGCGGCCACAATCGCGCCATCGATGATGAGCCCGAGCGAATGCGCGACCTCCATCGGCTGCTTCAATCCCGCCTCGGCGCAGAGCGTTGCAAGACGTTCGAGTACGATTTTCTTATGCGCGATCGCCAGTGACCGCATGCGGCTGTCGGTCTTGTCGCTTTCGGCAACCGCGTTGATGAATGGACAACCGTAAAAATCCTCGCGCGCGAACCAGAGCCGCAACGCCGCCCCGATGCGGTGCAATCGCGCGAGCGGCGGGCCGCCGACGGCGTCGATCTCGGCGAGAAACCAGGCGCGCCAGGCGCGTCCCTCACAGTCAAGCACCGCCTCGACCAGACCGTCCTTCGAGCGGAACAGCCGGTAAAGCGTGGTTTTGGCCGTTCCCGCCGCGGCGATGATCTCATCGACGCCGACGGAATTGACCCCGTAACGGCAAAACAGCCGGGTGGCAGCTTCGATCAGCCGATCGCGAGGCGAGGCCGCGCTCTCGCCGAGAGCGCGAGGCTGGGGGCGCGCGACATCCATGCCGCCACTTACCCCGCGCCGAACGCAACCGCAATCATGGAGTGGAACGACCGTTCTGTCCCCTCCCCCCGCTCAGGACGCGGGCAAAGCTGACCGGCTTTTGAGCGGAAAAAGCCCCCCGCGAGGGTCCCGGCATTCGATCGCCACTGAATCCATTCGAGTTTTTGCGGCGCAACACGTGGCATGGCTCGTGCATAGAACAGAACGGTCTGTATCGCACTTGGCAACAACGACAGGAGGAAGCTCATGAACCAAGCCGTCGCGAAAACCGCCCTCACCGGCTGTCTCGCCCCCATCGACAAACAGGGCCTCCACGAGCTGATCGCCAAGGGCAAGGCCGACCCGAAGGCCATCAAGACGTTGAAGTGCAAGACCGTCGCCGAAGGCCGTTTCCGCCATCTCAATTTCATCCGCAACCTGCCGGCCTACGTCGTCGACGAGCCGCCGGGGCTGCTCGGCGACGACACCGCGCCCAATCCATCGGAGGCTTCGCTCGCCGCGCTTGGCTCATGCCTAGCGGTCGGCATCCACGCCAACGCTGTTGCTCGCGGCATTACCGTTTTCAAGCTCGAGATCGAGCTGGAAGGCGACCTCAACATCACCGGCGTGTGGGGAACCGGCGACCTCTCCGACAAGCCGGTTGGATTCACCGACGTGCGCGCGAAGGTGAACTTCGAGGCCGATCGCCCGCGCGCGGAACTGGAGGCGCTGGTCGCGCACGCGCGCGTGTGGTCGCCGGTCGCGAATACCTTCACGCGGCCCGTCAATCTCGAAATGACATTGGCATAGAGCGGTGAAGGGCTGCTCCCCGGTCGCGGCCTGATCGTTCTCCATCCGAATGGCACCTGTGATGCTCGATCGTACGATTAGTGCAAAGGATCAGCCCGATCCGGCTGCCGATGTCGTGGAGATGGTGCGCGATCTGTCGGCGCGGCAGCTTGCGCCTATCGTTCGTAAGATCGATGCCGAGGGGTATTACCCCGAGCCTGTGCTGCGCGCCTTCGGCCGCGCCGGCGCGTTCGCGCGTCATCTTCCGGGCCAAACGCCCGGCGGCCCTGATCTCGTTGGCGCCATCCGCGCCATGGCGGCGGCAGGCGAATATT
>WNFQ01000170.1_pt1 | contig 51304 bp, 43 predicted proteins | sample 5400171 | NCBI WGS metagenome assembly WNFQ01 (sample SAMN13153356, study PRJNA577476) | soil metagenome | isolation source: 20 cm soil under Madrone tree | place: USA:California | collected 2016-06-14
AAATGCATCGCGCCGGGCTCATCGTGCACGAGGTTTTAACGGCGTTGCGCGATGCGGTGCGGCCGGGATTGACGACGATGGACCTCGAGAAGCTTGCCGAGGAAAAAATCGCCGGAAAGCCCGGCAAGCCGGCGTTCAAAGGGTACCGCGGGTATCCTTGCTCGCTGTGCACTTCGGTGAACAGCGAGATCGTTCACGGCATTCCGTCGGCCAAGCGCAAGTTGCGCGAAGGCGACATCGTCTCGATCGATTTCGGGATGGAAGTGGACGGATATTTCGCGGATTCGGCGGTCACCGTGCCGGTCGGAAAGATTCGGCCGGAAACGCGGAAGCTGCTGGAAGTGACCCGCGAATCGTTGGACCGCGCCATTGAGAAAATGTGCGCGGGCAACCGGCTCGGCGATGTGGGCAACGCGGTGCAGAGCTGGGTGGAAGAGAACGGATTTTCGGTGGTGCGGGAATTTGTGGGTCATGGCATTGGCACCAAAATGCATGACGAGCCCAACCTGCCGAATTACGGTGATGTAGGACGCGGCGCGCGGCTGCAGGAAGGCATGGTCATAGCCGTCGAGCCGATGGTAAATGCGGGAAGCCCGGAAGTGCGCATGCGCGATGAGTGGGTGGCGGAAACAGCGGATGGCAGCCCCTCGGCGCATTTCGAGCACACCGTGGCGGTAACCGCAAACGGCCCCTGGATTTTGACGCGGCCGAAAGATGTAACCGGCCCGTCCTGGTGAAGCTGATGTGGATATAGAGGCCGGGGTTTAGCCCGGCCAGTACAAGGGGCAACACAGGAGACCATGGCGAAGCAGTTTAGCGACGAGAAAAAGAAAGGCGACTCCGGCAATTCCAAGGAGGACGCCATTGAAGTAATGGCCACGGTGATCGAGCCGCTGCCGAACGCCATGTTTCGCGTGGAGCTGGAAAACAAGCATCAAGTGCTGGCGCACGTTTCCGGCAAGATGCGCAAGAATTTTATTCGTATTCTCGCGGGAGACAAAGTAGCCGTGGAGCTTTCGCCTTACGATTTGACGCGCGGCCGCATCGTCTACCGCTACAAGTAGATTGGCAGGAAGAGGGGATCATGAAAGTACGGGCATCGGTTAAAAAGATTTGCGATAAGTGCAAGGTGATTCACCGGCGCGGCGTGGTGCGCGTGATTTGCACCAACCCAAAGCACAAGCAGCGCCAGGGATAGATCGAGTTTCGAGGCGGAACTTTTAGGAGACATGTTTCATGGCACGCATAGCAGGCATTGATCTTCCGGTTCAGAAACGGCTTTGGATTGGCTTGACTTCCATCTACGGCATCGGGCGGGAGCGCGCGAAAAAGCTGGCCACCAAAGCCGGCGTGGACTACACGAAAAAAATCCGCGACCTGACCGAAGAGGAAATCAACCACATCCGCCAGGCCATCGAGCAGGAAGGCCGCGTGGAAGGCGATCTCCGCAAGGAGATTCAGATGAACATTCGCCGGCTGATTGAAATTCAGGCCTATCGCGGTATTCGCCACCGCAGGAATTTGCCGGTGCGCGGCCAGCGTACGCACACCAACGCGCGCACCCGCAAGGGTCCGCGGCGCGGCGCCGTGGCAGCGAAGAAAAAGACGGTCGGCAAGAAGGGCTAATCGGTTTTGCGATCCAGCATCGAAAGAATGGAGTGAAACGTGCCAAAAGAACCAAAGGCCGCAGGAGCAACGCCGGATACCGGAGCGCCGGGAAAGCCGGCAGCGGCGACAAAGCGCAAGAAAGAGTTCAAGAAAAAGCGCGAGCGTCGCGTGGTTCCGCACGGCTACGTGCATATCGCGGCGTCGTTCAACAACACGCAGATCACCATCACGGACACGGATGGCCGCGTGATGTGTTGGTCTTCCGCGGGCGCCATCGGCTTCAAAGGCTCGCGCAAAGGCACGCCGTACGCCGCGCAGCAAGCTTCGCTGGCGGCCGCGGGCGTCGCGCGCGACCAGTACGGGATGAAGAGCGTGGAAGTACGCGTGAAGGGCCCGGGCTCCGGCCGCGAGTCCGCGGTGCGCGCGCTGGCCGCCGCCGGATTGCACATCGTGGTGATTCGCGATGTCACGCCGATTCCGCACAACGGCTGCCGTCCGCCAAAGCGGAGGCGAGTCTGAGGTTGACGTAGCACAGCGAAGATTCGCTGTGCTACAAAAGAAATGGCTGGGCCACGAAGATTTTTTAAGGGTTTGAGGAAGGGAGAATAAGAAGTTGGCAAGACATCGAGAAGCGGTCTGCCGCCTGTGCCGCCGGGAAGGGCAGAAGCTGTTTTTGAAAGGTTTGCGGTGTTTCACTGAGAAGTGTGCGATTGAGAAGCGCAACTTCATCCCGGGACAGCACGGACAGTCGCGGCGCCCCAAGGTAGCCGGCTACGGCCTGCAGTTGCGCGAAAAGCAGAAGGTGAAGCGTACCTACGGGCTGCTGGAGCGGCAATTCCGCAGCTACTTCGAGAAAGCGCTGCGCATCAAGGGCCCCACGGGGGAAAACCTGATCATCACGCTGGAGCGGCGCCTGGACAACGTGATTCGGCGCGCGGGCTTCTCCGGTTCGCACGCGCAAGCGCGGCAATTTATTTTGCACGGGCACGTGCGCGTGAACGGGAGAAAGGTGAACATCCCTTCGTACCTGGTGAAGGTCGGCGACGAAGTGTCCATCAAGGACAAGATGCACCAGAACGCCATGGTCATGGAAGCGCGCAACGTGGCGCAAAGCCAGAACACCGTGCCGTGGCTCGAACTGAATCGCGAAGAGTTCAAGGCCAAAGTGGTGGCCATGCCGAAGCGCGAAGACGTGCAGACCCCGGCATTCAACGAGCAATTGATCGTCGAGTTGTACTCGAAATAACTCAGTCCCCTGTAGAGGCCGGGCTTTAGCCCGGCTGGTTCGCGGGCGAAGTAAAAAGTTTTGGGCGGCCGATGACCTCGGCTGCCAGAAGGAAGGAACACGATGTGGAAGGGTTTTCAAAAGCCGAAGCGCCTGGCATCTGAGTTGGAGTCTTTGACCGAGAAGTACGGGCGGTTTTCCGCGCAGCCGTTTGAGCGCGGCTGGGGCACCACCGTAGGGAACGCGCTGCGGCGCGCGCTGCTCAGCTCGATTGAAGGCGCGGCGATTACCGCGGTGAAAATCGAAGGAGTGCTGCACGAATTTTCTTCGATTCCCGGCGTGGTCGAGGATGCCACGGACATTATCCTCAACCTGAAGCAAGTGCCGATCAAGCTGAACACCGACCTGCCGAAGACGATTTACGTAAACGTGGAGAATCCGGGACCGGTGACGTCGGCGCAAATCGAAGAAGATGCGGACTTCGCGGTGCTGGACAAGAGCGTGTACATCGCCACGGTCAGCGAAGGCGGCAAGCTGCAGATCGAGATGCGCGCGAAGAACGGCCGCGGTTACGTGGCCGCGGACCGCAACTACGACGAGGACCTGCCGATCGGCTACATCCCGGTCGATTCTGTGCACTCTCCGGTGCGCAAGGTCAACTACTCGGTGGAAGCGGCGCGCCTCGGACAGATGACCGACTACGAGAAGCTGATGATCGAAGTGTGGACCAACGGCGCCATCACGCCGCAGGACTCGATTGGGCTGGCGGCGAAGCTGGTGAAGGACCACATGAGCATCTTCATCAATTTCGAGGAGCCTTCGGAGATCAGCGAGCTTCCGCAGGAAATCACCAACGATCCGCGGCTGGAGCACCTGGACCGTTCGGTCGAGGAGCTGGAGCTTTCCGTGCGCTCGTACAACTGCTTGAAGAACGCGAATATTCAAACGATTCGCGAGCTGGTGCAGAAGAGCGAAAACGAAATGCTGAAGACCAAGAACTTCGGCCGCAAGTCGCTCAACGAGATCAAAGATATACTGACCAAGATGGGCCTCAGCCTGGGAATGAAGTTCGACGAGCACGGCCGGATTATCTGGCCGCCTCTGCCGAGCCAGACGGCGCCGCCGGCAAGTACGGAAGATACGGTCGGGCTGTAACCGGCAAAAGCGTAAGAAAGAACGTCAGGCCCAAAATGCGGGCCAGAGCTGCAGGGGCGCGATTAGAAATCGTGCCCTTCGGGTAAAGGAAGAGCGATGCGACATTTGAATTCGGGGTCGAAGCTGGGACGCAATCCGTGGCATCGACGCGCGACGCTGCGGAACCTGGTCACCAATTTGTTCGAGCACGGGCGAATCACCACTACACTGACGCGTGCGAAAGCCGCACGGCCGGTGGCGGAGAAGATGATCACGCTGGGGAAGCGCGACACGCTGCAATCGCGGCGGCAAGCGGCTTCCTACATCATGACGCCGGGCATTACGCAGAAGCTCTTCAGCGAGATCGCGCCCAAGTTCGCGGACCGTGCGGGAGGCTATACGCGCATTATTCCCGCGGGGATTCGCGTCGGCGATGGAGCAAAGGTAGCCATCCTGGAGCTGGTGGGCTACGAGCTCAAGCGCAAGGAAAAGAAAGAAAAGGGCAAGAAGGAAGAGACGGCCGAGGCCGGCAGCCAGAAATAGCTTTCAGCCGTCAGCTTTCAGTACGCGCAAGAGTGAAATCTTCGCCGGGCAGCAGATTCAGAAGCCCGCTCCGTTTTTACCGGGGCGGGCTTTCTCTTTCGAGACGAAGCGAGCGGACGGCTCTTGTCTACCCTCAGCTATCCGGCCCGCACGCTCCGAAGCAAAACGCGATGGTCAATTGCGGCCTGCGGCATGCCGGTGTATATTGCCCGGCGGCCTGATGAGCAGCCTGGAGGCACCCTTTGCGTCTCGCAGACCCGCTGCCTTCCTGTCCATCCAAAAACAAAATCGTTCCATCAGGCAGGCAGCGAAATTCCCGGAAAGGAGGGAGATGAGGACGCAACGTCGCGCGCCAATTGGGTTCTTGCTCTCCGTCTCAAATCATGCGTAACCCGCTTCTGAGTAGCATTGCTATTCTGCTGGCACTCGCTCCCAGGCTTTGCGCCGCACAAGATCAGCCACCGCAATTCCGGCTGCCCACCTTTGCCGCTCCAGTCCACTACAGCATCAATCTCACGGTGATCCCAGACAAGGACACCTTCACGGGAACCGTGGACATCGACCTCAATTACAAAGAGGCTAGTTCCGTTCTCTGGCTCAACGCCGAAAAGATCACCGTGAAGAGCGGCACGTTGACCTTTGGCGGGCGAACCCTCACCGCCAAGGTGATCTCTGAACCGAAGGACCTGGTCGGTTTTTCCTTCGATAGCGCGGTGTCCCCGGGACCCGCGAAGTTCCATGCCGAGTACGAAGGTCAGATCAGCCGCAAGGACATGCAGGGGATCTTTCAGGTCAAGGATGGCGATCACTGGTACATCTATTCTCAGTTTGAAAACATCTCCGCGCGCCAGGCATTTCCTTGTTTCGATGAACCCTCGTTCAAAGTGCCGTGGCAGCTCACTTTAAATGTTCCCAAAGATGATGGCGCCTTCTCCAATACGCCGTTGCTGTCTGAAACCAGCCGGGATGACGGCCTGAAGACGGTAAGGTTCGCCGAAACCAAGCCCCTGCCAAGCTATCTGGTGGCCATTGCGGTTGGCCCGATGGATATCGTCCCGGCCGGCCACGCTGGCGCGAACAAGACCGAGATTCGCATCATCGTGCCGCGCGGCCGCGGTCGAGAGGCCCAATATGTCGCCGGCGCCACTCCCGACATCGTGAATCTGCTCGAAAAATACTTCGGCATTCCCTATCCGTACGAAAAACTCGACGAGGTGGCCATTCCTCTGGCTGGCTACGCCATGGAGCACCCAGGGCTGGTCACCTACGGGTCCGGATTCTTCCTTGTCAAACCGGAAGAGATTACGTTGCGGTGGAAGCTCGATCCCACCAGCGTGATCGCTCATGAATTGGCACATCAATGGTTCGGCGACCTGGTTACGACAGCTTGGTGGGACGATATTTGGCTTAACGAAGGCTTCGCCTCGTGGATGGCGAACAAAATTGTCAACGAATACCATCCCGAGTGGAAGATGGGTCTTCGTGAATTAAACAGTTACCAGGGCGCGATGGGCACCGACGAACTCGTAAGCTCCCGCAAGGTGCGGCAGCCCATCCTTTCCGACGACGACATTGCCAACGCTTTCGACAACATCACCTATAACAAAGGCTCGGCGCTCCTGAACATGTTTGAGTCCTACATGGGCCCGGAAAAGTTTCAGGAAGGGATTCGGCGTTATCTTCACAAGTATGCATGGGGAAACGCAACGTCCGCCCAGTTCCTGGAGGCTCTGGGCGGCAACGATCAGGCTATAAGCCGCGCGTTCTCGACATTTCTCGACCAAGCAGGCGTCCCGTTGCTGACGGTTCGGCTTCAGTGCGGCGACGGAGGCGCGAAACTGCAGGTTTCCCAGCAGCGCTTTCTGCCTCGCGGCTCGCAAGGCTCAGGCAACCAGGGTTGGAACATCCCGGTCTGCATCAAGTATCCCGCAGGGTCAGAAGAGCAGCGATCTTGCACTCTGATGACCAGCGCCGCCGCAACGATGAATTTGGCGAAGGCCAAAGGATGCCCGGATTGGACCTATGCGAATGCCGATGCGGCAGGCTACTACGTCGTCCACTATCAGGACGGGATGCTCAACGCTCTCTTAAAGGACGAAAAGACGCTTTCCTTGCCCGAGCGGGTGGGCTTGATCGGCGATATCGCGGCTCTCACCCAGGGCTACATACCAGTCGGAGAGGCCATGGCTCTTGTGCCCAAGTTCGCGCATGATCCCGATCGTAACGTGGTGACGAAAACTTTGCGGATTGTCGGTCAGCTTGACGACCATTTAGTTCCCGACAATCTCAAACCCAACTATCGCCGCTACATGTCCGACCAGTACAAGCAACGTGCCCAGCAATTGGGCTGGAAAGCAAAACCAGGCGAGGATGATGACAGCCGCTTGCTGCGTCCTAGAATCGTCGGTGTCGTTGCCGAGCAAGCGGAAGACGCCGGGTTCATCGAAGAAGGAAAGAAGCTCGCGCTCGCCTGGCTCGAGGATCATAAAGCCGTAGATCCAGACATGCTAGATACTGTCCTCAAGACCGCGGCGCGCCATGGGGATCGCCCGTTATTCGATCGATTTCGCGCACAAGCCAAGAAGGAAACAGACGAAACTCCGAGGGGTTCGCTACTCTCCGCAATGGGCTCGTTCAGCGACCCTGCCATTACCAGAGTGGCCCTCCCCATCATTCTGACGGATGAATTCGACAATCGTGAATCGCTCGCAATTCTCGTCGGTGCCGTGGCGTCGTCCCAGACACGAGACGTTGCTTACGACTTCGTCAAACAGAACTGGGATGCGCTCGTCGCCAAGCTGCCCACAGACTTCGGCGCCTTTCTTCCCTATGCGGCAAGAAATTACTGTGACCCCCAGCACCGAGCAGACGCAGAAGCATTTTTCAAGGATCGCTCCACGAAGTACACAGGCGGACCTCGCATCCTGAGTCAAGTGCTCGAAGGCATCAGCATCTGCGCCGCGAACAAAGATGCCAATCAATCGAGCGTTGTAGAGTTTCTGAAGAACTACTGAATTGTGAACCTGGTTCAATCCTGCCTCGCCACTGGCTGGCCAGCGACTAGGTTAGGTGCCCCCTCCCGCTGTTTTTTCATAAGTGTTGATTCTAAGGGAAGTTAAAGTCGTTTATTTTCATGTACTTTTACAAGTGTTGATTCTAAAGCGGTTGTATTGCACGGAAATAATGATGCGGTGTGTTTCGCAAGGGCAATGAACAAAATCATGTCTGAATCGCGTTGGTTAGTTGTATCGCCTTCGCCTCTCTCCGGAAAAGTCGACTCGGTGCTCCCATAGTGTGAGCCGTCCTAGGCATAGCGGCCCACCAGGTGCGGTCCGTAGAACACGCTCCAGGTGCCGTCCAAGTGCTCACAGGAACAAAGGCACTCTCCGGTTGCGCGGCGGGCACGGAAAACTTGCGGTTCAGCTCGGCAATATAGCTCTCCCGCAAGAAGCGGTTGGCTTCCTCCACGGTGGTGATGCCGCGCACGCGCAGCTCTTGCGGCAGGCGGCCTTGCCAGGTGCCAAAGTTCCGCTCGCTACGCCCGCGCGCTTGCGGGGAATGCGCCGGAATCATTTCGATGTCCAGCTCGCGCATAGCCCGACCGATCTGCGTCATCCGTTGCCGATCCACGATCTCTCCTGCTTTCGGCGTCAGCCGGAAATGGCTGCCGCGATCGGTGTACAAAGCGCAGAAAATACCGCGTTGCTCCACCACTTTGCGTAACGCGGCCAGCGCTGTGGGAGTGGATTTTTATTGGACACTACCGATATTGGACCAAGGTTTCTTTCCTCACGTCGTTATGATAAATTGCACGTTACTAGCTGGGCTGGACCTTGCGCCAATGGGCTTTCCCTGCGATAGTGCGCAAGCCTGCTTCAGTACAGGAAGAGTTCATGAAAACAGCGCCAAAAAAGCCAAGAGCAAAGGCTGACTTCGATAAAGACCGACGCCGCAAGCATCATCATTACTTAGTGACGGTATACTATGAAGATGGAGAGAAGTTTGGGCGGGTGTACACGGACAAGGATAAGGCTTCGCGGTTTGCGGAGCGCCAGCGCAGGTCCCCAGTCGTGAAGTCAGCGCGCATCAGCCAGATTTCGTAAGAGGCGGCGGGCAGGTTGGCAACTCTGAGGCTCGTGGCTGGTGGCGAACCGACGGCGCGTGTTATAGAATGAAAGAGTAGCAGCTAAGCGGCCTTAGTATAGTGGTAGTACGGAACCTTGCCAAGGTTCAGGTGTCGGTTCGATTCCGATAGGCCGCTCCATCAAATCAAGTCTTTTTAGTTCTTCATCCAAAACGTCAGGCATTTTCTCCCGCTTCGCGCTCCTGCCGCACGAGGCTGATGGGATTGTTAAGCAGCCATTCGTAACGGCAAGCGTGGGCAAAGATGCCGTGCATGATCTCGAAAATGGAAAAGCTCGGCAAAAAATGTTTGCCGCCTGACCTGCAAGAAACCGCAGCGAGTCTCTTCATCATATTAAAGTTCATCATATAAAGTTCATCGAGGTCCTCTACTTACTAGGGAGCATGCAGTCGGGTAAAAGTGTGAGAAAACTTTAATCCTTCTGAGGTGTCACAGGCTGGAAGAGAAAGTCCCTTGCTCTTACAATTGACGCAAGCGCTGCCGCAGGCATGATCACCCTCCCGAGAAGTTCTTCCAGAGGAGTGTATAAAAAGGGACACCCGCAGGACTGTACAAAACGGGACAGCGCGCGTCCTCGATAGTATCCAAAATATGCCACTTCGGATCGGGAAGGAGCGATATTTGCCGGAAGATGTCATGAAAAACTCCAACCCAGTGGAGCAATGTGGGGGCTGAGGCAGCAAATGGATGCCTGGTTCGAGGCGATACCTAGTGCTTGAAATTTCTCTAGTGCTCGCAGCAGGCACGAAACTGATCGCGCGAATCGATCAAATTTCCAGACGATGACAGCATCAAATTGATGTCGGTGCGCGTCCGCCCTGAGTCGGTCGAGCTCTGGCCGACGGACGCTCGACCCGGGAATCCACAGGGCCACATATTCCCCGACGAACTGCCACGCGCGGTGCTCGATCAATTCCTTAAGCTCCCGCCTCTTACTGCCTAGGAATCGCCTCAACTCCCCGCATTGCCTTCGGACCCTCCCGTTTGCCACATCCGGCCTGAGCGTCGGAACACACCTCCTTCTCGACGTTGAGGGCCGGAACCGGCCTCCCTAGCGCCCGTCACAACCGGGATGGCTGGAAGATGAGAATCCCTTATGGAGGCTGTTCCAAATCGAGACCGTTGGTTCGGGATGGCGCAGTCTTACTAATCATTTTGATCGTCTACGGGATCGCGAAAAAGCGATCGTCTTGAATTTCAATGCTTTACGTTAGGCCCTTATGAGAAGCCCGCAAGGCCTCTTGGTGGGCGTCGTGCAAGAACCCTTGGGAAGGACCAGCGACCCACGCAGAGGACCAGGCTGTGTCTCCAAGTAATGAGGGCCTGTGCGAAAACGTGGACGCCCATGGTGATCAGTGCTACTGCATCGAGCCGAGAGTGTGAGCGAACCAGAAGTCGAACAAACTAAGGTACTCCGTACCAACTTCCGGCGGATTGAACAGCGGGAGTGGTGGCTCTGGGCAGGAGCGATTGTCATCACTCTACTCCTGACGATTGGCCTGGCCTCTTTTCTGCTTCCTGATGCTTACCTTCATCAAGATTTGTATTCCCTGGATGGGCTGCCGCTGGTGGTTAGAGGGCTGATGGGCTTAGTTTTGCTCTTCGACCTGTACACGATCTATCAGCACCTACTGATCCATCGAATCCGTCGTGAGTTAGTGGAACGGGAAGAGCTGTTTCATCTGATTAGCGAAAACGCCGCCGACATGATCGCAATCGTGGACATGGAGGGGAGGCGGATTTTCAACAGCCTTTCTTATCAAAGGGTACTGGGATATTCGCCCCAAGAATTGCGGGCCTCGGCGCCTTTCCAGCAGATTCACCCCGATGATCGGGAGCGTGTCAGGGAGGCGGCTGAGAAGGCGCGGCATTCAGGAATTGGACAAACGCTGGAATACCGTCTTCGTCACAAAAACGGAACGTGGCTGGTGCTGGAATCCACTTCCAGCGTCATCCGAGATGCCAAGGGGGAGCCGGAAAAACTTGTGATTGTGAACCGCAACATCACCGAACGCAAAAGGGCGGAGGAGGCTCTTCGGCGCTCGGAAGCGGATTTTCGTTCAGTGGTGGAAGACGCACCGTATGGAATTTATCGCGCAAGCATCACCGGCAGATTCTTGCAGGTCAACCCAGCCGTGCTGAAAATGCTGGGTTACGAACAGGAGCACGAGCTCTTGGAAAGAGATCTGGCGGCGGACATCTTCCGGCATGACGGCGAATACCAGCATCTGGCCGACCTCCTCATGCGCACGGAAGAAGTCAAAGACATCGAGATGGAGTGGAAGAAAAAAGACGACACGTCGATTACCGTGCGGTGTTCAGGCCGCCGCATCAACGATGAGAATGGCGCCCCAGCATACTTTGCTGTATTTGCGGAGGATGTAACAGAAAAACGAGTGCTTGAACGACAACTGAGAATGGCACAAAAGATGGAAGCAATTGGACGGCTCTCGGGGGGGATCGCGCACGACTTCAACAATCTCCTCGGTGTAATTATTGGCTACAGTAGAGTGTTGAAGAGAGCACTTGGCGCGGGCAATGGTCTGTGCGAGCATGCCCTGGAGATCGAAAAGGCCGGAGAGAGAGCCGCCTCTTTGACCAAGCAGTTGCTAGCCTTCAGTCGGCAGCAGGTCTTAACGCCTGCCATTCTCGACCTCAACACACTGGCCTCCGATATGCAAGGAATGCTTCCACGGCTGCTGGGTGAGGACATTCAGGTTTCGCTCGAGCTAGATCCTGAGCTTGGCAGCGTGAAAGCGGATCAGAGCCAGATCGAACAGATCATAATGAATCTCGCTGTCAACGCCCGTGACGCAATGCCCATGGGAGGGAAACTCAAAATTCAAACCACGAACGTGGAGCTTGACCAGACGTACACGCGGAACCACTCAGGTTCCAAAATCGGAGATTACGTACTTCTAGCCGTGACCGACACGGGAACGGGAATGGACGCGGCGACGCTCACACATATCTTTGAGCCATTCTTCACCACGAAAGAACGGGGCCAGGGCACCGGACTCGGACTTGCGACGGTGTACGGCATCGTGAAACAGAGCGATGGATATATTTGGGTGGACAGCGTGCCAGGAAAGGGCGCGTCCTTTCAAATTTATCTTCCGCGACATGCGGGTCAGCCGGCGGTGGAGGAACAGAAATTTGATTTGGGAGAAAAACTGGGTGGTTCAGAAAGCATTCTTCTGGTTGAAGATGCCGAACCGTTGAGAAAGCTGGCACAGACCTTTCTTGAAGCAAGTGGGTTCCGCGTCTTGTCGGCGGGGAGTGGCGAGGAAGCTTTGGAAGTCGCGGCAGGCTGCGGACGCAGTCTTGATCTCCTCTTAACCGATGTCGTAATGCCGGGTATGAACGGCCGGGTTCTCGCGGAACAATTATCACCGCGCCAGCCAGGAATCAAGGTGCTCTATATGTCGGGCTATACCGACAGTTTTATCGCAGGGCATGGAGTCCTGGAGCCCGGAACCCACTTCTTGCACAAGCCATTCACCGAAGAAGTTCTTATCCAGAAGGTCCGCGACGTGCTCGATGGCGGAAAAAAGCAAGCATCCGGCCCAAGCAAAGTAGCCGAGCGTATCGGATGCGACCTCCGGTTCAGTGAATAGAAGGGAACAGGCGATGGGAAAAGTTTTGGTCGTGGACGATGATGAGGCGCTGCGACGCCTAATGCATCTTGAGCTGGACGCCACACACGAAATCATTGATTCAGGGGAGCCGGATCTGGGCTTAGCTCTCGCTCTCGAACACAAACCCGACGCCATACTGCTGGATCTGCGAATGCCGAAGTACTCCGGCTATGAGCTGCTTCAGACGTTTACGTCCTTCAGCCGCACTCAAATGATTCCTGTAATTATCGTGAGCGGTGAAGCAGGCGGACAAACGAAGGAGCATTGCAAGCAACTCGGTGCGGCAGGTTATTTCGAGAAGCCGATCGATTTCGATGCGCTACGCGCATGTCTCCAGCAAGTTGCCAGCAAAGGCCGGCATATCCCGCGAAGCGAAGTGCGCGTACGGTTATGTGTCGCCCTAAAGCTGAGAGGTGCGGGCGCCCAGGGAAAGAAGTTCGAAGAAATCGCAACAACTGAGAACGTGAGTCTGAGCGGCTTTCTATGTCGCTGCACTGCGAAGTTTTCCTCTGATTCTATTCTGGACGTCTATCTCTCGAGTCATGCGGACGAATACGTCGGCAAGGCCAAAATCGTTCATTCGAGCTCGAAAGGTGCATCGCTTTGGCACTATGGATGCCGCTTCATCGAGAAGACCGGTCCCTGGGTACTTCAGTAAAGAGTGCGCTAGACGTTGCTATGACGAAAGCTGAACAAGTTTTTACCGCGGAAACGGAAGGCATTCTCGACAAGGTTCCACCAAATTACCAACCTGCTGTGCGCGTTCTTGCCGTTGACGATGAATCTGCTGCTTGCAAGCTTCTCTCCCTCATCCTGGGCCCGCCCGCTTTCCAATGCACCACTGCCAGCAGTGGCCAAGAAGCTTTGGCGACTTTGCAACGCCAGCAATTCGATGCGGTCATTTCCGACCTCCACATGCCTGGCGTCAGTGGTATGGAGCTGCTCACCGAAGTACGCCGCCTCCATCCTCATATGGCGTTTTTGGTCACCACCGGTGTGGATGATGTCGACGTGGGTGTGCGAGCGATGCGGTGCGGTGCGGACGACTATCTCGTTAAACCTCTCCAAGAAGGCGCCGTCTTGGCAAGCCTCGAGAGCGCACTGCACAAGCGGCAACTCGAACGACAAGTCGAAAACTACCGTCAACACCTTGAAGAAATGGTCGCGCAACGCACCGGGCAACTGCAAGGCGCCCTCCAGCAGATCGAGCGCAGTTATGAAGACACACTGCAAGCACTTGGTGCGGCAATCGATCTCCGCGACAATGAAACGGCAGGACATTCGCAGCGCGTCTGCCGTTACTCGCTTGAGATTGCCAGAGCGATGTGCTGGTCGGACAAACGGCTGGAAAGTCTTGCCAGAGGAGCTTATCTGCACGATATCGGAAAGCTCGGAATCCCCGACGGCATTCTACTCAAGCCAGGACCGCTCACCGTGGACGAGCGGAAACTTATGCAGCAGCATGTGCAGGTCGGGTTCGAAGTCGTCAAGGATATCCCCTTTCTTGCAGATGCCGCCGAAATCCTTCTCATGCACCACGAGCAATACGGCGGCGGTGGCTATCCGCGCGGCCTCAAGGGAGAAGAGATTCTTCTCGGCGCGCGAATCTTCGCTGTTGCCGATACTCTTGATGCCATCACATCCGACAGGCCGTACCGGCGTGCTTCTTCGTTCGAGTCCGCCCGCGAAACGATCAGCCAATGCTCCGGAACTCAATTTGATCCAAAAGTCGTAGACGTGTTCCTGCGCATTCCCGAGGAAATTTGGCCAACCATCGCAACACATCAGCGGCAGATTGCTGCGCTGTCGCCAAAGCTACGCGAGAGCAGTACCATTCGGCATCTTGGTCTCGGCGTAATCCCGTGACTGCGCTCACTGCTCGCCGCCGATGCGCCTTCTGGGAGCCCAGACTGATTTCCACAGGAAACTCCGCTCCGTCTTTTCGTCGGGCGAACGGCTCCATGCCCATCCCCGCAGGAAGCGAATGCAGCTCCTTCATTAGCTGGACCGATGCTCAGCGTCTTCCCAAAATGCTAACTAGAATCTAACTGCCAGTCACATGCGTTGGCGATGGCGCGTACTTACCTTTCGTATGTTGCGTTGGCACGTTTGGCTTGTCTGCTGACGGACGGTGGCTCAACATGCATGAATGTTTATCCGGGAGGAAAAGGGGGATTCGAGGGAGATTCTCGAGGTGCGGGATCTTCACGTTGCGTATAGCCAGCGGGACGGCGGGGTGTGGCACGCGTTGAATGGCGTGAGTTTTGCGGTTGGGGCGCGCGAGATTTTGGCGGTGTTGGGTGAGTCGGGGTCGGGGAAGAGCACACTGGCAGCGAGTTTGCTGCGCTTGCTGCCGGGGAATGGGCGCATCACGGGCGGAGAGATTTTGCTGGAAGGGGCCGACGTCGTTCGAATGGATGCGGTGCGGCTTCGCCAAGTGCGTGGGAGAGGCGTGTCGATTGTTTTTCAGGAGCCGTCTCTAGCGCTGCATCCCACGATTCAGATCGGGGCGCAGATTGGCGAAGTTTTGCGGGCGCATGGAACGCTGAGCAAACGAGAGCGCAGTGCCCGGGCGCGAGAGATTCTGGCGAAGGTGTTCTCAGGCGATGTCGAGCGCATTTTTTCCTCCTACGCTCATGAGTTGAGCGGAGGGCAGCAGCAGCGCGCGCTAATCGCGCAAGCCATCGCTTGCGAGCCGGTGGTCGTGGTTGCGGACGAACCGACCGCGTCGTTGGATGCGAAAACGCAGCGGGAGATTCTGACCCTGTTCCGGTTGCTGCGCGACCAGCTGGGGATTGCCTTTATTTTCATCACGCACAATCCGGGGCTGCTCGCTGGATTCGCCGACCGTGTGCTCGTGTTGTACGCCGGCAAGATTGCGGAGCTGGGGCCGACCCACGCGGTGCTCTCCTCGCCGCAGCATCCTTATACCCAGGCGCTGCTGAGATGCGTGCCGCGGTTCGATGGCGGAGGAGCTGTGCGGCGCAATGCCCTGTTGCCGGTGATTGGCGGAGCGGCGCCGAGCTTGGCGGTGCTTTCGCGCGGATGCGTTTTTGAGCCGCGTTGCGAAGTGCGGATGGAGGTGTGCCAAATTCACGAGCCGGCGGCGGCAAGGCTGGGCAATCGTCATGAAGTTGCCTGCTTGAAGTTTCCCGCCTGAGGCGCCGGACGCGACATGGAGCCAGTAATCCGAGTCGAAAATTTGGTAAAGAGGCAGGCGGGCCGGGGGCTCGGGAGGCGCGTGAAGGCGTTCACGGCGGTCGATTCGGTTTCGTTCTCGATTTTGCCGGGGACCACGCTGGCGTTGGTGGGAGAGTCGGGCTCGGGAAAGAGCAGCTTGGCGCTGTGCCTGGCGGGCTTGGAGCGGGTTACTTCGGGGCGGATTTGGTTTGAAGGGCGAGATCTGGCCGCGTTGGAGGAAAAAGAGTTACGCATGGTACGGCCGCGGTTGCAGTTGGTATTTCAGGACCCAGCGAATTCGCTGAACCCGCGGTGGACGGTGGGGGAAATTGTCGCGGAGCCTCTACTCGTGCAGAGTCGAATTTCTGAGCGCGAAGGCCATGCACGGGCTGCGCAGGCGTTGGAACGAGTGGGGCTTGCCGCGGAGTATTTGGAGCGGAAAGCGCAGGGTTTGAGCGGCGGGCAGCGGCAGCGGGTGGCGATTGCACGCGCGCTGATTCTTGAGCCGAAGCTGCTCATTCTCGACGAAGTGTTGTCCGCGCTCGATTGTTCGATTCAGGCGCAGATCGCAAACCTGCTCGTGGAAATGCAGCGAGCGTATGGGCTGGCGTATCTATTCATCACGCACGATTTGAGAATGGCGGCGCATCTGGCTGATGAGATTGCCGTGATGAGCGAAGGGAAGATCGTGGAGCAAGGGGCAACGGAGAAGATTCTGCGGGATCCACGCCGTTCAGAGACGCAGAGCTTGGTGGCCGCGTCACCCGTTGACCCGGAGGCGATGTGAGCGGTGCAAGAGCGATGACGCGCTTTCTTCTGCGAAGACTTGCGCACGCAGCGTTTGTGCTGTTTGGTGTTTCCGTCCTGGCATTTTTCTTTAGCGCATTCGCTCCCGGAAATTATCTTGACGACATGCGATTGAATCCGCAGATTTCCGCGGAACAGTTGAGCGCGCTGCGAGCCGACTATCAACTGGACCGGCCAATGCCGGTGCGCTACGTGCGGTGGGCGGGCGCCGTGCTCCACGGAGATTTAGGACTTTCGTTTGCGTATAACACGGCGGTGGGGCCGCTGCTTTGGCCGCGGGCGCGAAACACGCTGCTGCTTACGGGGACGGCAACGCTCCTGGTGTGGATGCTGGTGCTGCCGCTTGGTGTATGGAGCGCGGAGAAGCTTGGACAACCGGCGGACGTCGCACTCAGTTGGGCGACAGCGGTGTTGCTAATTATTCCGGATTTGGCGCTGGCGCTCGGGCTGCTCCTGTTGGCGGTGCGGAGCGGATGGCTGCCGACGGGCGGTATGGTTTCCGTGGGGTCCGATGGGTTCTCCGCGGCGCGCAGAGTTCGCGATGTTGCGTGGCACATGGTGCTGCCGGTGGCGGTGCTCGTCGCCTCGGCGTTGCCTGTTTTGCTGCGGCACGTGCGCGCGGCGGTGGCGGAGGCGCTGGAAGCGCCGTTTTTGCGAGCGGCCGAGGCGCAGGGAATTTCGCGTTGGCGATTGCTTTACCGCTATGCGCTGCCCGCGACCGCGCATCCGTTGATCGTGCTTTTTGGGTTCACTGTCGGCACGCTGCTGAGCGGGTCGCTGCTGGTGGAAGTGGTGATGAGCTGGCCGGGGCTTGGTCCTTTTTTGCTGGAGGCGATTTTGGCGCGGGACTTGTATGTGGTGATTGGGGGCGTGCTGCTGTCCACCTTATTCCTGGTGGCGGGAAATCTCGTGGCGGACTTGCTGTTGTACTGGGCTGACCCGCGAATTAGAGCTGAGGCACCGAGACGATGAGCGCACGCTCGCGATTGCTGTTTTGCGTGGCGGTGCTCGGGGCGCTTCATTTAGGCGTGGCCTGCGCGGGATTTTTTGCGCCGTATGACCCCGTGGCGCAGGACCGCGAGCATCCTTACGCGCCGCCGATGCGGCTCCATTTTGTGGATACGCAGGGCCAGATTCATCCGCGGCCGTTTTTCTACGCGCAGGCATTGCGGGCGGGCAGCTTCGAAGAGTACGAAGAGAATAGGGCGAGAGCCATTCCCGTGAAGTTCTTTGTCAGCGGCGCGCCCTATCACGTGCTCGGTGTGTTTCCATTGCGAATGCATCTGTTCGGTGGCGGCGGCGTGCCCATGTATTTGCTTGGCAGCGACGCATATGGGCGCGACTTGCTGTCACGGGTCTTGTTCGGCGGACAAGTGTCGTTGCTTGCGGGCTTGATTGGAGCAGGGCTGACGCTGTCGATTGGATTATGCATCGGGGCGCTGGCGGGATTTTGGGGTGGGTGGAAAGACGAAGTGTTGATGAGAATGGCGGAGCTGTTTTTGGCGCTGCCCTGGATTTATTTGCTATTCGCCTTGCGCGCGTTTTTGCCGCTGACGGTGCCTCCACTACAAGCGTTTCTGCTGGTAGTGATGGTGATCGGAGCGGTGGGGTGGGCGCGTCCGGCGCGAATCGTGCGGGGAATTGTGCTGAGCGCGAAGGAGCGCGATTTTGTCCGGGCGGCGCGGGGATTTGGCGCGTCGGACAGTTACTTATTGCGGAAGCACATTTTACCGGAGACAGCGAGCGCTGTGCTGACGCAGGCGGCGATTTTGGTGCCGCAGTTTGTGCTCGCGGAGATGACCCTGTCGTTTTTGGGGTTGGGCGTGCCGGAGCCGGTGCCGACTTGGGGGAACATGCTGGCCAGCTTGCAGCACTACAACGTCCTGGTCTCGTATTGGTGGATGTACTTGCCGGCGCTGGCCATGGTGCCGTTCTTTCTCGGATACCTGGTGCTTGCGAGTTTATTGCAGGGGAGCTACGGAACTTCCAAGATAGAATGAGGTGTGCACCGGGGTCTGAAGTGAGCGAGCGAAGAGCTAGATTAGGGCATATGGGCACGCTGCTTGCGGCGATTTCGGGCTGTGCCCTCGCCATCCAGGCGGCGGGATCGTTTCCATCACATGCCAATGCGAAGGAAGAACTGCTGCGCGTTGCGGGAGAGATCGGGCGGCCAGGCGGGCGCATTGTCATTGCGCTGCGCTCAGAGCCGAAGACTCTGAATCCGCTGACTGCGCCGGACACGACTTCGCGCGAGGTCATCGGCGCGATGCAGGCGGACCTGGTGCATATCAATCGAGCGACGCAGCTGACAGAGCCGGCATTGGCGAAATCATGGAAGGTGTCCGCGGATGGCTTGCAATACACGCTGACGTTGCGGCGGGGGCTGAAATTTTCGGACGGGCAGCCGATGGACGCTGAAGATGTGCTTTTTACATTTCGGGTATACCTTGACGAAACGGTTCGCGCGATACAGCGGGATTTCCTGGTTGTGGGAGGGAAGGCAATAGCGGTGCGGAAGGTCGATGCGCAGACCGTGGCGTTTACGTTGGCCAGGCCGTACGGCGTGGCCGAGCGACTATTTGACGGACTGCCGATCCTTCCGCGACATTTGCTCGAAAGGGCGTACAAGGAAGGGAAGCTAGTGCAGGCCGGCGGGCTGGGGACGCCAGCGAATCAGTGGGCAGGGCTCGGGGCCTTTCGCTTGAAGGAGTATGTTGCGGGGCAGCGGCTGGTTTTGGAGCGGAATCCCTACTATTGGAAGGCGGACGAGCAAGGGAGTCGACTGCCCTATTTAGACGAGATTGTGTTTCTGTTTGTGCCGAGCGCCGACGCGCAGGTGGTTCGATTCCAGTCCGGCGAGACGGACATAATCAGCCGGTTGGGCGCGGAGAATTTTTCGGTGTTGTCGCGGCAGTCGCGCGATTACAGGATGGCGGATGCCGGGCCGGGGCTGGAGTATAACTTCCTATTTTTTAATTTGAACGAGCTAGGAGAGAAGACACCGGCGGACGTGGCACGCAAGCAGAACTGGTTTCGCTCTGAGAAATTCCGGCAGGCGGTGTCCTTGGCGATAGATCGAGAAGCGATCGTGCGGCTGGTTTATCAAGGGCGCGGCGTGCCCCTTTGGGGACCGGTCACGCCAGGAAATCCGCGATGGGCGGATGCGGGCATTGCACATCCTGCGCGGTCACTCGATAAGGCGCGTCAATTGCTGGCGGATGCGGGCTTCCGATTGCCGAACGCCGAAAATGGAGAGTCTCAGCTTGTCGACCGAGACGGCAAGCCTATTGAGTTTTCGATCATTACAAGCGCGTCGAATGCGGACCGGGGAAAGATGGCGGCGTTAATTCAGGACGACTTGAAACAGCTTGGCATGCGCGTGCAAGTAGTGCCGCTGGAGCTTCACTCGCTGATCGATCGCATCACGCAAACAAAGGAATATGATGCGTGCGTGCTAGGCATCGCGAGCTTTGACGCCGATCCCAACTCAGACTTGAACGTATGGCTTTCGAGCGGCGGCATGCACCTCTGGCATCCCTCGCAAAAGCATCCGGCTACCGATTGGGAGGCGGAGATTGACCTCTTGATGGAGCAACAGTTGACGGCCACAAATGGCGCGCGACGGAAGAAGCTCTATGACCGCGTGCAGGAAATCCTGGCAGAGCGCCAGCCGATGATTTTTCTGGCCAGCCCGGACGTTTTGGTAGGTGCTAAAACGAGCATCGGGAATTTTCATCCGGCGGTGCTTGAGCCGTACGTGCTGTGGAACGTGGAACAGTTGTACCAGCGAAACGGGGCGGAGAATGCGCGGCGATGAGCCCGGTGCGCGTGGCAGCAGAAAAAAGAGCGGTGCACGCGTGGAACGATACGCGGCTGGTGAAGGAGTGCCTGCAGGGGAATGAAGAAGCGTGGTCGCTGCTGATCGACAAGTACAAAGCGTTGATTTATTCGATTCCTGTAAAGTACGGTTTGCCCTCCCAGGAAGCGGCGGACGTGTTCCAAGCGACATGCGCAGAGTTGCTGGTGCGTCTGCCGAAGCTGCGTGAGCCGCGCGCGCTGCCCAAATGGTTGATGCAGGTGGCGCATCATGAGTGTTACCGGTGGAAACGGCAGCAGCGGCGCGTGATCAGCCGCGATGCCGAGCCGGATTTGCCCGAGCCAGAAACGCCGCCCATCGCCGAAACCCTGGTGCAACAGACCCAGGAGGAGCAGATGCTGCGCGAAGCGATGGCGAGTCTTACTCCGCAATGCCGCAAGCTTGTGGATCTCCTGTTTTTTGAGACGCCAGCGCGACCCTATGCCGACGTAGCAAGAGAACTGGGTCTGGCGGTCGGCTCGATCGGATTTACTCGCCAAAAGTGCATGGATCGCCTGCGCCGGCAACTGGATATTTTGGGTTTTCTCTGATGTCCCCGCTAGGCTCTGTGACCTCCCCGCGACGCCGAATCTCCATGGAAAACCTGATTGGCGAGCTTGGGTCTCTCGAGACGGACGCGGCTCGCCGCAAATTTCTCGCGCGCAATCGCTCCCTGGTTCGCTCGGATGTCGTCAAACAGCTTGCGCACGCTGTTGCTGACACACTTCGTACAGATGCTCACGCGGCCCTTCGTCTGGCCGAAGCCGCTGTCCTGATCGCCCGCAAACTTCGCCGCAAGGAAGATCTCGCTCTCGCCCTGCGTGCCAAAGCCAACGCTCTGTATGCTTCCCGCGATAACCTTGGAGCGGTCGAACACCATGACCAGGCCTTCAAGATTTATGAATCCTTAAAAATCTCGAAGGAGGCGGCGCGCACGCTAAGCAATTCCATCCAGCCGCTAATTCTTCTGGGAGAATATGACCGGGCCTTCGCAGCCTCCGAACGCGCGCGGCAAATATTCACGGACCTCGGAGAAGAGCGGCGCCTGGCCAGTCTGGACAACAACGTCGGAAACATCTTCCATCGGCAGGATCGTTTCGACGAGGCTCTCGCTCATTATGAGCGTGCCTATAAAGCGCTGTCTGCCTTAGAAGATTGGGAACACGTTGCCGTCACGCTGCACAACATGGCCATGTGCCTGATCAACTTGAACGATTTCCCTCGTTCTTTGGACTGCTACCAGAAATCCCGTGACCTTTGCATGCGTCATGGCCTGCCGCGCCTTCGCGACCAGGCCGACTACAACATTGCCTATCTCTATTATTTCCGTGGGGAATACAGCCGCGCCATTGAAATGCTGCTCGTCACGCGCCGCGCCTGCGAAATGAGTGGCGACATCTACCGCTTCGCGCTATGCCATCTCGACCTCTCCGACATTTATCTGGAGCTGAACCTGAGTGAAGAAGCGCGGGAGATGGCGCACGAGGGATTCTTGCGCTTCGAGAAGTTGGGCATCGGCTACGAAGCGGCGAAGACGCTGGCCAATGAAGCCATCGCTTACGGGCAGCAGGGCAAGACGGTGCAAGCGCTGGAGCGGTTTGCCAAGGCGCGGGAAATATTTTCACGGGAAAAGAATCTCGTCTGGCCGTGGCTGCTGGATTTGTACCAGGGCCTGCTCTTGTTTCACGAGGGGCGCTATTTCGAGGCGCGCAGACTGTGTGCGGCTGCCGCAGAGTTTTTCGATGGCAGCCCGCTGGCGGGAAAAGCACTGCTGGCGCGACTGCTGCTGGCACGGATCGCGCTGCAGGTCGGCGATTTGGCGGCAGCGGAAGCAGAAACGAACGCGGCGGTTGCCAAGCTTTCAAACTTACAGGCGCCGGTGTTGGCGTACCAGACGCACTTGCTGCTGGGGCAAATTGCCGGGAATCGTGGAGATCGCGTTGCAGCCTATGCCGCCTACCAGGAGGCGCGCAAGGCTTTGGAGGCGTTGCGGACGCGGTTGCACAGCGAGGAGCTAAAAATCGCGTTTGTGAAGAATCGCATGCAAGTGTACGAGGCGATGGTGGCGCTCTATCTCGATCCCGCGAACAACGAGATTTCGGCCGACGAAGTGTTTTCGTGCATCGAGGCGGCGAAGTCGCGGAGCATGATCGAGATGATTTTTCAAAGCGGGCAAAGCTTGCCCATGGGAGAAGCGGGTCAGAGCGAGTTCGTGAGAAAGATTCGCGATTTGCGCGAGGAATTGAACTGGTATTACCACCGGATGGAATTGGAACAGCTTCGACCAGAGGAGAAGTCGCAAGAACGCGTCGAGCGTTTGCAGCAGGAAGCGCAAGCACACGAGAACGAGCTGCTGCGGGCGCTGCGGGAATTGCCGGCTCAGGAAAGGGAAAACGCGACTCTGGAGGCGCCGTCGGATTTTTCCGTGGCGAAGCTGCAGGCGAGCCTGCCGCCCGCCACGCTGCTGGTGGAGTATTACTCGACGGGCGACCGGTTGCTGGCGGCGGTGGTCAGCCGCAGCGGGATTGAGATTGTGCCGGTTAGCGTGGTGTCCCGCGTTACGAACCTGCTGCACTTCCTGCGCTTTCAGTTTGCGAAATTTCGCATGGGAACGGCGTACACGGAGCGGTTCGCGCAGCCGCTGCTGCACGCGACCCTGGGGCACCTGGAGGGGTTATACCGCGAGTTGATCGAGCCGATTCGCGGACGCCTCGCCGGCACCCACGTGGTGTTTGTGCCCCATGGGCCCCTGCACTTCTTGCCGTTTCACGCGCTGCGCAATGGCCAGGAGTATCTGTGCGACGTGTGCACGGTCTCTTACGCTCCGAGCGCGACGGTCTTCGGTTTGTGCCAGCAAAAGGCGCCGAGCAACAGCCGCAACTCGCTAGTTTTGGGGATTCCGGATGAGCGCGCGCCGTTCATATTGAGCGAAGTGCAGTCTGTGGCAGCGCTGCTCCCCCAAACGGAACTCTTTGTGGGCACACAGGCTACGGCGCAAGTGCTGCGGGAGCGTGGGCCGGAGGCTGCATTGCTGCACGTGGCGACGCACGGAATCTATCGCCAGGACAACCCAATGTTCTCCGCGATAAAGATGGGCGACGCGTACTTGAACTTGTACGACCTCTATCAAATGCGGCTGGGGGCGAAGCTAGTCACGCTAAGCGGCTGCGCCACGGGGATGAACTTCGTGGCGGCGGGGGACGAGCTGCTTGGGCTGCAACGCGGGCTGTTTTGCGCTGGCGCCAGTTCGCTGCTGCTGTCGCTTTGGGATGTGCATGACCGGAGCACAGCGGAGCTCATGCAGGAATTCTACCGCGGCTATATTGCGTCGGGGGACATGGCCGGGTCTTTGCGAGCGGCGATGCTTAGGCTGAGGGCGCAGAATCCGCATCCCTACTTCTGGGCGCCGTTTGTGTTGGTTGGGAAAGTCACAGAAAATACTCCACTTAGCTGATCTCGCCTCTGCAGCCCCTCCCTATACTTTTTCGAGCTCGACATTCCCTTATATGGTGACGCGAAACAATTTACCACCGGCTGCTGGGGAGCAGACGGCGAGAAAGGTTGGGGGGGAATGACAATGAAGCATTTTACGGCAGAGGAATGGGTTGATTTCGCAAACGAGTTGGTTGCAGTGAGCCAGAAGAAGAAGATGGACCGGCACCTCGCGGAAGGCTGCTCGCGATGCAAGAAGACATTGTCTCTGTGGCAGAAGGTCCGGCAGTCGGCGAAATCGGTGGCGGAATGTCAGCCGCCGGAGCGCGCTGTACGCATTGCAAAAGCAGGGTTTGCGGCTGCGTGGCTGGAGGGTAAGCTCGCCCGCGTGCCGGGGTTAGTGGAGGTTCTGTTTGACAGCTTTCTGCAGCCGTTGGTTCAAGGAGCCCGATCGTCGGGCTCGGGAATAAGGCAAATGCTTTATCGCGCAGAGCCCTATCAGGTTGACTTGCAGATTGAAGCTAAACCGGGCGCAAACACCCTGGTGGTGACCGGGCAATTGCTGGACTTGCGGAATCCAGACGCCCCTGGGCGAGATGTACCGTTGATCATTTCAAACCTCCGTGGGCACGTGGTGCAGACGGTGACAAACCAGTTTGGAGAGTTCCGGGAGGAGATCATGTCGAGCAGTGATCTGGAGTTGAAGCTTCCCGGGGAGAATGAGAAAGCGGTGATCATATCGCTGCGGGACGCACTTGGACGTCTGCCAGATCAGGTGAATTAGGCACGCCAGATTCAGGTGAATCACTGATTGAGGCTTGGCCGCGTCAGAGCTACGGTCTTTTACTTAGCAAGGTGGTACTGGTACTTGATTCTAGGGCGGGTAAGGTCGGACGGGACACTCGTACTATTGGCGGCCTCGGTGGGCCAAGTAACAATTTGGGCTCGCGCCAAAGCTGACTTAGACGAGTTAATCGCGGTACAGGAGAACCCGGAAGGGTCAAGTCTATGAAACGCAAATTACTCTCAGCGGTGATCATTGCTGTACTGACGCTGGCAGCGGCGAAACCTGCTTCAGCGCAGCAACGCTACATCGTTCGCACCACCGGCGGCCTGAATTCGGTGCTAAACCTGTGTTTGTCAGCAAACTGCCAAGTCCAAGGTTCCCTGGACGGGCCGATCGGGCAGACCTATCTGGTGACGACCACCAGCAACATCTTGCAGACTCTGGTAGGCGGCGTTGTGAATCTCCTGGAAGCCTTGCTGGGGATTAAGAGCGTTGAGCCGGACCAGTTGCTACCCATGCCGCTGCCGCCGATCAATAACGCGCCCTACGGACTTACCGATACCACGCCGATGAACTATTTCGGCACTGCGGTGACCCACGGTTACGCGGCACAACCGGCCGGGCAGATCATTCGCATGATCGATGCTCACAAAGGCTTTGGAGTCACTGGCGCAGGAATCGTAGCTGTGATCGATACCGGAGTGGACATCTACCATCCCGTTCTCGTTCCGGTCCTGCTGCCTGGATATGACTTTACGCGCAACCAGCCGGGAGCTTCGGAATGGCTGGATATGCAAAACGGAACGTCGTGCGGAAGTACCGCAAGCCAGCCGTCCGGTGCCGTGCAACAGGAGAGCGCGGCCATCCTGGATCAGGAGTCCGCCGCAATTCTGGACGGTCGGCCCTACGGGGCATTTGGCCACGGCACCATGACTTCGGGAGTGGTGCATCTGGTGGCGCCCCATGCCCGGATCCTTGCGCTGAAGGCGTTCTCCTGTAGCGGGACCGGGTATCTCTCGAACATCATCGCGGCGCTGTACTACGCCGTGCAGCACAACGCAAACGTCGTCAATATGAGCTTCGATCTCTCCACGCCTTCGCCGGCGCTCTCGCAGGCCGTCTCTTACGCGAACCACGCCAACGTAGTCTTGATCGCGGCAGCAGGCAATGAAAACACCAGCGCCCGCGTTTATCCTGCCGCCTTGAACGGGTACGTGATGGGAATCGCTTCCACAACCAATTGGGACACTCGGTCCTCGTTCTCGAACTATGGCTCCGCGGATGTATGGATCGGAGCCCCCGGCGAATACGTGATCAGCACGTTCCCCGGCGGCGGTTATGCCGCTGCCTCGGGGACTTCCTTCAGTTCGCCGCTCGTGGCGGGCACCGCGTCGCTGCTCCTGAACGCGAAATCAGGACTGAACCAATCGCAGGCCGCCAGTGCTCTTTCACACGGCCGTCTCCTGACGCCGGACCTCAATCACGGGCGTTTGGACGCATACCAGGCGATTTCGGCCTGGGTGAATAGCTCAAGTAGCTCAAGCTCAACATCCGGCTCATCCGGCTCGTGCTTCCTCTTTTGCTTATAGTCCCGGCACGGTCTGACTAAACTCCGGTCCTGGCCATGGACACTACACTTCACTGGGCGCCGAATTCGCTGCGAATCAAGGAGGTTGAAGAGCAGGTCTTCGCCCTGCGCAGTTCGGTCATCTGCGCTTTCAACCAACTCCTCGACCTCAAGGACCTCAATACTGGAGTGCACAGCACGCGCTTAGCGGAGTGGGGCATGCGGGTGGGGCAGGAACTCGGGCTCGATGAGCCCCTTCTTGCGAACTTGGAGATCGCCGCCCTGCTTCATGACATCGGCAAAGTGGGGATCCCGGACGCAATCCTGCACAAGCCCGGAAAATTGGAACCGGACGAATACGCGTTGATGAAGAAGCACCCGGAGTATGGCTGGGCGGTGCTCCGCATGCTGCCGGGATTCGAGCGCGCCGCGCTGGACATTCTGCATCATCATGAATCGTTCGACGGCAAGGGCTATCCCGCCGGTTTGAAGGAAACGGAAATTCCCGTCGTCTCGCGAATTGTCTCGGTCATCGACGCGTTTGACGCCATGGTTTCCTCGCGGCCATACCGCAAGGGGCTGCCGTCTGAAGAGGCGGTGCGGCGGCTGATTCTCGCCAGCGGCACGCAGTTCGACCCCGTTGTGGTGCAATGCTTCCTTTCCTTTGCGCAAACCGAGATGGCCGGCGTATTCGCTGCCGCAGGCACTTCAGTTTCTTCCGCGCTGTGAATTCACCCCAAGTGTCCGATGAAGGTCGCCTGCAGCCGAATCCCGCGAACTATATTCAAACGGCTTGTGGCGCCGGCGAAGTGAATTTGCCCGTGAGAGCTCGGCTCCTACTACCACCCTGCCTTTTTGAAGGTGAAGTTCTTGTCCCGTTCCCGCTACAATCTCCGCGGCAGGGTTTCGCTTCCAAATGGGGAAAATAATAATCGCGGTGGGCAGTACGCGGCGGCCGAAGCTTATGGCGGTGCGCGAGGCGATCCGGGATTTTGCCGCCGTGCTCGCCCCCGGCGGGGAGTTCGAGGTGATCGGCGTCGAGGTCGACAGCGGCGTGGGTCACACGCCAGCAAATCGAGCGGAATTGATGCAGGGAGCGCGGCAGAGGGTCGAAGCATTGGTGCACCTGGCGCGCGAGAAGGCGGAATCGTGGCGATATTTTGTCGGGCTGGAGGGCGGGCTGGACGTCATCCAAGAGGAAGGCGAGCGGCGGGTCCTGCTGGAGAGCTGGGCCTACGTATCGGATGGCCGCAACGGGCATTACGGACAATCGGGCGGGATCGAGATCCCTGACGCCCTGGCGCGAGAGGTTTTGGAGAACGGAGTGGAACTCTCCGCGGCCATCGATAGCTTCGCGGGAGCGGTAGGAATTCGCGACGCCCAAGGCGCCTGGGGCGTGCTGTCGAGCGGACTGATTAGCCGGACGGAGGCATTTCGGGTAGCTGTGGTCGCGGCCTTTGCCCCTTTTTATAACGCGAAGATGTACCATGCAGCGTCCGCTGCGCGATAATAGATGAGAACAGATTGGTGTCAGCAAGGGCGGGAATTTCGCCAGGAGAAGCCTTGTGGATATCGTCAAAGGCAATATGGGCTGGATCGAGGTTGTGGTCGGTCCAATGTTTTCGGGGAAGAGCGAGGAGTTGATCCGGCGGCTGCGGCGCGCGGAAATTGCGCGGCAGCGCGTGCAGATTTTCAAGCCCGCGATCGACGAACGCTACGCCGCGAATGAGATTATTTCGCATTCAGGACTGGGCATCGCCTCAGACAACGTTTTGAAGGCCGGCGAAATCCTGGACAAGTTGCAACCGCGCACGGAAGTCATCGGCATCGACGAGGCGCAATTTTTAGGCGACGAAGTTGTGGATGTGTGCACCAAGCTCGCCAATTTGGGCAAGCGCGTGATCGTCGCGGGCCTTGACACCGATTACCGCGGCCGGCCTTTTGAGCCCATGCCCCGGCTGCTGGCCATTGCGGAAGAGATCACCAAGCTGCTGGCCATTTGTGTGCGCTGCGGAAATCCGGCGGTGCACACGCAGCGGCTGACGGAGAGCGAAGAGCTGATCGAGGTGGGCGCGATGGGAATGTACGAAGCGCGTTGCCGCCGCTGCTTCGAGCCGAATCCGCAGGAGGCCCGCGAAAAGAAAGACACGCCGCTGCTGATCCGCAACCGCGCCACCGGGAAGTCCTGACCCTGGCTCCAATCGCAGTCCTCCTCCCAAAATTGTCCCGTCGCGGTTTTTTCTTGACAAATTGCTAACCCATCTGCAAAATAGCAGTCGGCTAAAAGTGCGTCTTGGACATCTTGCGGCGGCTTGTCATTCGGGCGCGCCGCTTTTTTGTTTCTCTTCGTCGGTCACGTCGAATGGATTTGCACAGTTTTGGTGCAAGCCCAAGTCCTTTAGGATCTGCACTTACAGGCGTGTCCAGATCTGTGGCAAACAAAGGACTTACGGCAAAGCTAAACCCTTTAAAATCAGCACTTACAAAAACAGGGGGGAGGGGGGTGCATCGCCAACTCTGAGATCCGCCCTTGAGCTTGCCGCGTTCTTCCGGCACACTGGCGCGGGTTTGCGGGAGTTTCAGACTAGCCTTACTGGACGCACATGCGCATCGAATCCAAAGCTCCTACCCGGGTGGACCTGGCCGGCGGGACCCTCGACATCTGGCCGCTCTATTTATTTCATCCCGGCGCGGTGACCGTGAATGCTGCAATCACGCGATACGCTTCCTGCAGGATCGAAACGCAGGCCCAGGGCGATGTACGCATTCGGTTGGTTTCCCGGGACACGCAGCGCGAGGAAAATTTTGCGTCATTCGCGGAATTGGTGAAAGGAAGGCGCTACAAACTGCCGCTGCTCGCGGAAATCGTTAAATTTTTTCAGCCGCAGGGTGGTTTTACGCTGACCACCGATTCGGAAGCGCCGGCGGGCGCGGGAATTGGCGGATCGAGCGCAATGGCTGTGGCGATTTGCGCCGCACTGGACCGCTACACGGGAGCAGGCAAGAGCAAGGCGGATTGGATCCACATTAGCCGCGACGCGGAAGCGATCGTGATTCACGTACCTACCGGAACGCAGGACCACTATCCGCCAGCCTTCGGCGGTGCCGCGGCCATCGAGCTGCCACCGGGTGGCGAGCGGCGCACGGAACTGCGTGTCGATTTATCAGCGCTGGAACGCCGGATTGTGCTGTGCTACACGGGCAAGCCGCGGAAGTCGGCGATCAACAATTGGGACGTCTTCCGCGCGCACATCAATGGCGATAAGGCAGTGTTTCGTAACTTGGCGCGCATTTCCGAGGTGGCGCAGGAATTGCGCGGTGCACTCGAGCGCTCCAACTGGGTGGAAGTCGGGCGATTGATGCGGGAGGAATGGAGTTTTCGCAAGCGCAACCTGCCTACCATCACAACGAAGACCATCGACAGAATTGTCGCCGACACGCGGCGCAAAGGCGCGCTGGCCGGCAAGGTTTGCGGCGCGGGCGGGGGCGGCTGCGTGGTGCTGCTAATTGAGCCGGATACGCGCGAACGGGTTGAAGCGGCGGTGGTGGAGGCCGGCGGGGAAGTCCTCCCCATGAAACTCGATCGCTCCGGTGTGCAGGTGAACGTCTCTTGAAGGCGTAAGGTTTTTCCCCGGAGAGGGCTACTGTTCAGCGGGCTTTCCGCATCATAGAATATAGCTTGCCGGCCGACTGGGTGGTCCGGCGTGCGCGTATGCCGAAGTTGCTCATTGTCAGTTTGGGTTTGCTGTTGTTCGCCGGTGCGGACATTCCGGGATCGGAACGCCTGCGCTCGTCGCCGACGCCGAGCGGGACGTTCTCGCATGGGGATGAAATCGGCGTGTTGCCGGACGACCTTGCAGGGGAGCAGCAGGCCGCGCAATCGGACGCCCCGAAGAAAGCGAAGGACGCGACACTCCAGGAATACTCCAAGCTGGAGCTGATCCGCTACGTTTCCGGCGAGTTTGCCAAGGCCACAAGGGACCTGCCTGCCGGCAAAGAAGGATTTTTGCTCTATGTGGGCAAGCCGCTGAGCCCGGAGCTGCTGCAGCGGGCGGTAGCTACCCACGGCGCCGCGGTGCACATCGGCGATAGCGCCCAAATCACGAAGCTGGAGTTCCGCGACCATGCGATCGTTGTGGATGTGAATGGTGGCGGCCGCGGCAAGCGAAATTGGCGTGACCACATTCAAATCGGCCTGGGCGGGACGATCCCTACGGCGAGAACCACGACGACTACTCCCAACCAGGAAAATGGCCCGCCGGGCATACAGCCTGGAATGGGCAGCACTATTTTCCTGGAGTTCAGCAAAGCTGTGCCGGACTTGACGCCAGGGGAATTGAAGCAGCTTCTTTCGCCCTTTTTGGATTTTGCGAAGCAGCGCTCCGCATCGGTGCAGTGGGTCGATACTTTGCCGCCGGAAATGAAGAAGGCCATTCAGGAGCGCCGGCCGACCGTGGGCATGGACCGCGAAGAAGTGATAGCCGCGATTGGCAAGCCGGAGCACAAAGTGCGCGAGCGCGATTCCGATGGGAATGAGATCGAGGACTGGATTTACGGCCAGCCACCGTCAAAAACCGTTTTTGTCCGCTTCATGGGCGACCGCGTTACCAGCATTAAACAATACCCTCAATAGTTTTCGCCATCCTGACGTGCGTTGACTTTTGTTGACGCAGCCCATAGCATTTTATGTTTCGCAGCGTGGCTGAACTTTGCATTGTGGCCCTGCCGCTAGCACCCATCCCCTTCGGAGGAAGAATGCCCATCAAGGTAGGTATCAACGGCTTCGGCCGCATCGGCCGGAACATCATGCGCACCGCGCTGGATGACAAAGACATTCAGTTCGTGGCCGTAAACGATGTCACGGACGCGAAAACGCTGGCGCATTTGCTGAAATACGATTCGATTCTGGGCAATTTGCCACACAAGGTGACGCACACCGATGATTCCATCGCGGTCGAAGGCAAGAGCTTCAAGGTATTTAAGACCAAAGATCCGGGCCAGATCGACTGGGCCTCGGTGGGCGCGAATATCGTCGTGGAATCGACGGGGCTTTTCACCACGGGCGCGGATGCCAAGAAGCATCTGCGCGGTCCGGTGAAGAAGGTGATCATTTCCGCGCCGGCGGATGGTCCGGATGCGACCTTTGTTCTCGGCGTGAACGACAATACGTACGACCCTGCGAAGCACAATGTGGTTTCCAATGCTTCGTGCACGACGAATTGCCTGGCGCCAGTCGCCAAGGTTTTGCAAGACACGTTTGGCATTCAAAGCGGGACCATGACTACGATTCACTCGTACACCAACGACCAGCGATTGCTCGATTTGCCGCACAAGGACTTGCGGCGCGCGAGGGCGGCGGCGATCAACATGATTCCGAGCTCTACCGGTGCGGCAAAGGCATTGCACCTGGTGATTCCTGCGCTGAAGGGCAAGCTGGACGGATACGCCATGCGCGTCCCGACGCCGAACGTCAGCGTCGTAGACTTGACGGTGTTTGTCGATAAGCCGGCCACGGTGGAAAGCGTCAACGGCGCGCTGAAGGCTGCGGCAAACGGCCCGATGAAGGGAATTCTCGCGTACACCGAGGAAGAGTTGGTGTCCGCGGATTTCAAGGGCAACCCTAATTCCTCGATTGTCGATGCTGGTTACACCAAAGTGGTGGGCGACCGCTGCGTAAAGGTGCTGGCCTGGTACGACAACGAGTGGGGATACTCCTGCCGCTGCCGCGACCTGATCAAATTCATGGCGTCCAAGTTCTGAGCGCGCTTGGCGCGCTGTTGTGGATGCCGCTTCCGCACCGAGTCAGTTCCGAGAACTGAACGCTGAGAACTAGAAGCCATGAACAAGCTGACAATTAACGATGTGGATTTGCGCGGCAAGCGTGTTTTTATTCGCGTGGATTTTAACGTGCCTTTGAAAGATGGCGTGATCACGGACGACACGCGCGTCCGCGAGACCCTGCCGACGCTCCGGTTGGCCATTCAGAAGGGCGGGCGGCTGGTCCTGGCCTCGCACCTTGGGCGGCCCAAGGGCGCACCGGACCCGAAGTACTCGCTGGCGCCGGTGGCGAAGAAACTTCAGGAACTTCTGGAGCGGAGTGTTGGGTTTGCCAACGATTGCGTCGGAACGGATGCGGAGGCGAAGAGCAAGGCGATGGGGGATGGCGGCGTGCTGCTGCTCGAGAACGTTCGCTTTCACGCGGAAGAAGAAAAGAACGACGAAGTGTTTTCCAAGCAGCTTGCCGCGCTCTGCGATAGTGTGTTTGTCTGCGATGCCTTCGGCTCGGCGCACCGGACGCATGCTTCGGTGGTGGGGATCACCCGCTTTGTAAAGCAGGCGGCGGCAGGATTGCTGATGGAGAAGGAGTTGGCTTATCTGGGCAAAGCGGTCACAAATCCTGTACGGCCGTTTGTGGCGATTCTGGGCGGCGCTAAAGTCAGCGACAAGATCGAAGTCGTGGAGAATTTGATGAAGGTCGCCGACGCGATCCTGATCGGCGGCGGCATGGCTTACACGTTCGAGAAGGCGCAGGGTTTGCCAATCGGCAAATCGCTGGTGGAAAACGACAAGGTCGACCTGGCGAAGCGCTTGTTGGCGGAGGCCAAGACAAAAAATTTCAACTTTTTGCTGCCCGCCGACCATGTGATTGCACCGGAGCTTAAGCCCGACGCCAAGGCCATGACCTGCGATGTTTCCGCAACCCCGGCGAATCAGATGGGGCTAGACATTGGGCCGAAGACTATCGCCGCGTACTGCGCAGAAATCGCCAAGGCTAAGACCATTGTGTGGAACGGGCCGATGGGCGTTTTTGAGATGCCTGCGTTTGCGAAAGGCACGCTCGAAATAGCGAAAGCAGTGGCAGCCGCCACCTCCGCGGGCGCTACGTCCATTGTGGGCGGAGGCGATTCCGTGGCGGCGGTGCATCAGTCCGGAGTAGCGAACAAGATTTCGCACATTTCCACCGGCGGAGGGGCCTCGCTGGAATTTCTTGCCGGACGAAAGCTGCCCGGCGTCGAAGCGTTAACCAACAAAAGCTAAACACAGCGTTCACAGAGAGAAGAGCGCAGAGGCCACGGAAGATTCTGCTGAAAAAAATGAGTCAAGCAAAACGGCGGCGCGTGATTGCTGGCAACTGGAAGATGTTCAAGACGCGGGCGGAAACGCGCGCGTTTTTCTCGGCTTTTTTGCCGCTGGTGGTTGGCGTGCGCCGTTGCGAGATTGTGATCGCGCCGCCCTTTACGGCCATTTCCACGGCCGTTGAGGCAGCGCGGGGCAGCACTATTGCCATTGGAGCGCAAGACGTCTTCTGGGAAAAGGAGGGCGCGTTCACCGGCGAAATCGCGCCGCCCATGCTGGTGGAGACAGGGTGCCGTTACGTGATCATCGGGCATTCCGAGCGGCGGCAGTTTTTCGGCGAGACCGAACAGACGGTGGCGAAAAAGACGAAGGCTGCGCTTTCCGCGGGGTTGACGCCGATCGTCTGCGTTGGCGAACTGCTGGAGCACCGCGAAGCCGGGCGCACCGAAGAAATTTGTGAGACGCAATTTTCAGGCGGCCCGGGCGCGTTGACCCCCGAAGAGTTCTCCCGTATTCTGGTAGCTTACGAGCCAGTTTGGGCGATTGGCACGGGCAAGACGGCAACGCCGGAAATTGCCGCAGCGGCTCACCGTTTTTTGCGGGAGTGCGCAGCGAGGAAATTCTCTTTGGACCAAGCCCGGGCGCTGCGGATTCTGTACGGCGGCAGCGTCAAGCCCGATAATATTCAGGGGTTGATGGCCCAGGAAGAGTTAGACGGCGCGCTCGTGGGCGGAGCGAGCCTGGACGCGAAGTCCTTCTCGTCGATCGTGAACGGCTGCGAATCGGTGCAATAATTTCGTCATGCGCCGGTGGCCGAATCTTTGCTTCAGTGAGGTTGCGAAATGTCAGGTTGGATGAAATGGGCGATTTCGTTGGCTCTGGGATTTGGATTTATCGCCGTGGGCTGGAGACTTTCCGATTCGCGGTGGTTTTCCTGGCTGTTGCCGACGTTTTTTGTGATCAACTGCCTATTTCTGATCATCGTCGTGCTGCTGCAGAGCGGGAAAGCAGCGGACATCGCGGGCGCATTCGGCGGCGCGGGCAGCCAGACGGCGTTCGGACCTCGCGGCGCGGCAACGGTACTTTCGCGCGCAACTACGTGGTGCGCGGTTATGTTCATGGTGTGCGCGCTGGCGCTCGTGCTGCACACGGACAAGGGCGTGGAGCAGGGTGGCTCGGTACTTGAGAAGTTCTCGAAGCCGGCCCCGAAGCCCGCGCCCGTGACGCCGGCGAAGCCGCAAACCACACCGCAGTCCAGCACGCCACAGTCGAGTGCACCAACCAGCAGCGCGCCAGCCACGGCGACGCAACCTCCTGTGCAGCAGCAGCCTGTTCCTGCGCAACAACCGAAGAAGCCATAGCCGCTTGGTTCACTTTTTCAGTGAACCTCGCAATTCGCGCGGCGCTCAACTATAATCAGCAAGCCTGTGAAATGCGGTAGTGGCGGAACTGGCAGACGCACCAGCTTGAGGGGCTGGCGGTAGCAATACCGTGGAGGTTCGAGTCCTCTCTACCGCACCATTTCCAATTAACCAAGACGAGGAGCCGATAGGGAAGATTAGTGCGCGTTTGAGGTGCGTTCGTGAATGTCGCGAGCCTCGGCCAGCCATTTCTCCAGAACTAGCTGGTCCTTTTGCTCCATGCGGGTGAACACCACACCCATGCCGTTTCTGCGAACATTCATTATCTGGCCTTGGGCCGTGAAGATTGCGCCGCGGTGGATAATGCGGAGGCGAATTTTTGTGCCGACGGCCCAAACCTTTTGCGCGGTTACCTGGCAACCGAAAACGCTGAGGTCGGTGGTTTGCTCGCGAATCTCGGTTTCTGAAGCCATGTCCACCAGATCGGCGCTGGCGGCAAATGGATAACGGCGCGCTCGAGGTCGCTCGATCAAGGGTTCTCCACACGCACGTGGGCCGCGTGCACGTATCGATTCTCTTATGATGACCATGCGGCGGGCACACTATACCCACCTTCTGTGTTCAAAGCGAAACACTGTCGCAATCTCTCGCACCCGGCTTTCTTACTTGAATTTCTGCGGCCAATGTACTGTATTTAGGGGGCCGCGCTTCGCGCGTTCGCACATCGCTCCTCTATTACGGAACGCCGGGAACCGTGAGTGCGACTAGACTTGGAAGGAGCTCAGGCGCGGGATCATGGCTACGCAAGATACTGAGTTGATTGTCGTCGATATTGGTGGCGGAGGCGGAGGAAAAGAGCCTCCCGCGGGCGGCGACGGTGGCGGAGATGGCGATCGAGGCAGGCGGCGCCGCAAACCGCCGCAACGCCGCTATTCGACGGCCATCACGCTGGGCATGATTTCCATCTTGATGTTCTTCCTGGGCCTGTGCGTGGCGTTCCTGGTCCTGAAGCACGTAAGCCAAACCTGGGCGCCGCTGCATCTTCCAAAGATACTGTGGCTCAATACCGTAATCCTGTTGGTGAGCAGTTATACGCTGGAGAAGGCGCGACGGCGGCTATCGGCCATCGACTTTTCGGGATTCCGCAAGCTGTGGCGCGCCACGACAATTCTTGGCTTCTTGTTTTTGGCCGGCCAGTTGCTTGCGTGGCTTCAACTGGTTGCCTCGGGCATATACATCGCGAGCAATCAGGCCACCAGCTTTTTCTACATTTTTACCGCTGCACACGCCGTGCACTTGCTCGGTGGAGTTGCCGCTTTGCTGTACGTAGCTACGCGCGATTTTGAGAAAGGTAGAATCTCGCGCAACACGGCAGTGGAAATTGCTTCGTACTACTGGCATTTTATGGACGGCCTGTGGGTTTTTCTGCTGCTGCTTCTTTATTTGGGAAAGTGAACGGCGTCTAGTGGCGCACGAACTCGGTCACCGCTTCCGCGACGCGCTCCAACTGAGCCGGCTGCAGCTCCGGATACATTGGCAGCGACAAAACTTCTTGCGCGGCATGCTCGGCGTGCGGAAAGTCCCCGGCCTTGTAGGCCAGTGAAGCGTACAGCGGCTGAAGATGCAGCGGCACGGGGTAATAGACAGAGCTGCCGATCTTTTTCTCGGTCAGAATGTGCTGCAACCTGTCGCGTTCTTCCACGCGGATGGTGTACTGGTGGAAGACGTGCTCGTACGCCTCAGGCACAAGCGGCGGCATGATGCCGGGGATTTGCGAAAAGTGCCGGGTGTATTCCACCGCGTGAGCTTGCCGGGCGCGCTGCCACTCGGCAAGATGGCGAAGCTTCACGCGAAGAATCGCGGCCTGTATTTCATCCAGCCGGCCATTCCAGCCCGGCTCGCTGCTGACATATTTCTCGGTCTGCCCGTGGTTGCGCAGAATGCGCAAACGCGCCGCGCGCTCCGCCGAGTTGGTCACGATCATGCCCGCATCGCCGCACGCGCCCAGATTCTTGGTCGGGTAAAAACTAAAGCAAGCGACGTCGCCGAGAGAACCGGTGCGCCGGCCCTTGTAGCTCGCGCCAATGGCCTGCGCGCTGTCCTCAACCACCGGCAAGCTCTTCTTGCGTGCGAGCTCCATGATTGGGTCCATGTCCGTGGCCAGGCCGTAGAGGTGAACGACAACGATGGCGCGAGTGCGCGGAGTCACACGGCGCGCAATCTGCGCGGGGTCGATGTTGTAGGTGTTGGGATGAATATCCGCGAAGACGGGCTTCGCTCCTAGCGCGCTCACGGCACTGCCCGTTGCGACAAAAGTGAATGGGGGCAGAATGACTTCGTCGCCCGCCGCAACTCCGCACGACCTCAACGCCAGGAGCAACGCATCTGTGCCGGAGCCGGTGCCAACTCCGTGCGCCACGCCGCAAAGCCGCGCTATTTCTTCTTCCAGTGCAGCGCCTTCGCGCCCCAGGATAAACTGCTGCGACGAGAGCACGCGTTCAATTGCTTCGCGAACTTCGCCGCCAATGGCCGCGTATTGCGCCGCCAAATCAAGCTGTGGGACTGGACTATAGGTGGCTGCCAGTGGATTAGAGCTCATGCAAAAAATGATCCAGGCCGCCGCATGCGCATGAATTCCCGACCCAGCCAAATGCTATTTTTTCGGAAGTTTCGTGCAAACGGCGACGGCATTGTTTGGATTGATTGCGCTGGCCTCTTCTTCCACCGACTGGATCACGCCTTTTTTGTCGATGACGAAAGTGGTGCGCTGCGCCCAATCATATTCTTCTTTCTGGACGTTGTACATTTTCAGGATGCCGTACTGTTTCAGCACTTTGCGGTTCATATCGCTGAGCAGCGGAAAGGTGACGCCGATTTTCTGCGCGAAAGCGTTGTTGGCGGCGGGACTGTCGATGCTGATGCCGAAAACGACTGCATCGGAAGCTTCGAGCTTGGCCATATCAGCCTGATAGGCCTGAAGTTCTTTCGTTCAACCTTCGGTGAAGGCCAGAACGTAAAAGGCCAGGACGACATTTTTCTTACCGCGATACTCACTCAGGTGGACCTGCTTCCACTGGTTGTCGAGAAGCGTAAAGTCCGGAGCCACGTCGCCGGCCTTCAGCGAGGTGTGCGTGACTTTGACGTCTTGCTGCGCGCGAGTCGCGCCGGCGACCCAACTGCCCGCCAACGCTGCCGCAACGATGATGGTCTTTAAAGGCATGGAACGCATGTGCGCCTCCGGAGATGTTACGCGAGCACTTGCCAGTATACGCCGCGAAACCGTGATGCGTAACGCGTGTTTACCGGCGAATAGCAGAATTTACAAATTCTTCAAATGCGCGAGCCGGAAGGGGGAACCCAGATTTTCGCGCAATTCCAGCCAGTGCTCCTCAGGGATGGACATGAAAACGTCCACTACTTGGGGATCGAATTGCGTTCCTGAACAGCGCTTGATCTCTCCCCTGGCGTGCGAGAGCGGCAAAGCTTTGCGATACGGCCGGTCGCTGATCATGGCGTCGAGCGAATCCGCAATGGTAAAGATGCGCGCCCCCAGGGGAATATCGTCGCCTTTCAAGCGCCGCGGGTAACCGGTGCCGTCAAAAAATTCCTGGTGCGCCAGAACGATTTCCGCGGCATCGCGCAAGAATGGGATGCGGATCAGCATGTTGTAGCCGATTTCGCAATGCTTGCGCATAATCTCCTTTTCGTCTTCGGTGAGCGGGCCTGGTTTGCGCAGGATGCCGTCGGGAATGGCCATCTTGCCGATGTCGTGAAGAAAAGCAGCGCGCGCCAGCACCGCAAGGTAGGCATCGGGCACGGGCATGGCCTTCGCGATGGAGATGCAGAACGCGGTCACCCGCTGGCAGTGGCCTTCGGTCTCCGCGTCCTTCAAGTCCAGCGCACTGCCCAGCGCCTCCAGCGTGTCGTCGTAGGACTGTTCGAGTTGCGCGATCGCGCCGGTCAGTTGCGCGGTGCGCTCTTCCACCAACTGCTCGAGATTTCGCTGGTAAGTACGGTTCTCCATGATCAAGCGGCGATGCTGCAATGCGCGCCCGACGCCGAGGAAAAGTTGGTCCTTCTCAAACGGCTTCAAAATGTAGTCGTAGGCCCCGCGACGTATGGCCTCCAGCGCCGTGGAAATGTCGTGAATCGCGGTGACCATAATTACCGGCACTTCCGGGTCGTACTGGCGCAGCCATTCCAGCAGCTTGATGCCGTCCATTTCCGGCATGATCATGTCGCTCAGCACCAGGTCGGGGGTGGTGCGCTTAACCTGGTCCTGGGCTGCGCGTCCGTTGCTTACCGCCGTGCAGTGATAGCCCTTGGACTCCAGCATCGTGGAAACGACTTCCCTGATGGCTTCCTCGTCATCGACGACAAGTATGTTTTCGACTTCCACGGTTGGTTGGCTCCCGGGGGTCATTTTTCCCACAGCCATTATAAGGGACAGCACAGGGGCAATGAGGGTCCATTGCCCATTCAGAAAACAGCATGTAGGTTCGAAGGTAAGTAGTCCCCAGGGTTCAGGCCTTTCGTTACGAGCCTTTACTCGTGTGCCTGGAAGTAGGCATCGCGCCAGCCGGGAGGCGGCACAAGGTGTTCGCAAATCAGGGCCTGCTCGCCATTGCCTTCTTTGAAGTGACGGCCCTCATCGTCCTGCTGGTGCTGTTTCTCCTGCTTTGGCGAGACCACCCGGACGGCTATTTTCGCCTCTGGTTGACGGGCTGGGTTAGTCTGACGGTTTCCTCTGTTTTCGAGCTTGGCCTGGCGGCGCAAGAAGGCCCGGAACTGCGTTTGGTTGCGCTCGCAACCCAGGTAATAGCCCTGCTGCTTTTTCTTTCCTCTGCGACGCAACTCACGGTGGGCGGTGTAAGTCGCAATTGGCCGGTGCTGCCGTTGGCCACGGCTATTCTGGCCGGGGTCTATTACGTCGAACGCAGCACTCCCGCGCCATACTTCGGCAAAATCCGTTGGGAGACGGCCGCCCTGGAGTCGGCCATCTCGTTGTGGGCCGGCTGGCTGTTGTGGCGCGCAAGGGCTAAGCACAGGGGGCACGGCGGGCGGTTGCTCGCGGGAGCTTTGTTGGTCAGCGGTCTTAATGGCATCGATCGTTTCCAATGGCTTACGCACCCGTTCTTCTTGCTGCGGCTGGCTTTCGACCACTTGCTCAACGTTTCACTGGGCATCGCCATGGCTGTTTTGGTGTTGGAAAGAGCGCGCGCGCGCAGCGACGAATTGAACGACAAAATGCGGCGGCTTTCTTTGCTCACGGCAGCCAGCACGCAGACGCTGTCGGTGCGCGAAGTCCTCGAGCAGGTGCTCGGCCATTTGGTGGAGAGCCTGGGCGCGACGCACGGGGTTGTGCGCCTGCTGGAAGGCCAGGGGAGCGCCGCGCAATTGGTCGCGCGAGCTTCAGTCGGGTTCCAGCAAGCGTACCTGAAAACGCACGAGCGTGTGGCCGCCTCTGAGCCGTGGGTACAGCGCGTCCTTCATAAGGACTGCCTGTTTGTGCGTTTGGACGAAGAGGTGGATGCAAAAGAGCGCGCCAGGATGGAACAAAGCGGGGTCAGCGAGAGCATTTCTCTGGCATTGCCGGGGAAAGATGGACCAGTCGGCATTATCTCCGTGGGGTCCTTTCAGAGCGTTCGTTTTCAACGTGACGAAATCTCCTATCTGGTGAACATTGCCAACCTTCTGGGCCTGACGCTTCAGAACGTGAGGCTCTTCGAACAAGTTGCGACCGTCCAGCAGCAGTGGGCTTACACATTTGACTCGATTGGCGATCCTATCTTCGTTCATGACCCCGAGTTTCGGATCTTGCGCGCCAACCAACGGCTCGGGAACTTGCTGGGCCGCGATTCGGCCGCGCTGGTTGGGCGCATGGTCACGGATCTGCTCCCTCGCAAAGGGACGAACTACAAGAGTTGTCCTTATTGCGAAGGAATTGCCGGCGAGGGGGACGACCCGGATCCTTGGCTCACGGGATACTTCCTCTCTTCCAATTCGACGTTCACCGATCCCCGCGGCCGGCAGCTAGGCACAGTGCACGCCCTCAAAGACATATCGGAGCGCAAGCGCGCGGAGGAAAAATACCGGACATTGGTGTCGAACGTTCAAGAGGGAGTTTTCATTTCCAATCCGCAGGGGCGGTTCCTGGACTTCAACAATGCGCTAATGCGCATTCTGGGATTCGACGAGCGCGATGAGTTGCTCAATGCGAGTATTCCTTCGATGTTCGTGAACCCGGCGGACCGCGAGCGGCTCAAGAAGCTGTTGCAGGATCACGGGGCTGTAGCGGACTTTGAATACGAAATTCGCCGCAAGGATGGCGAAGTCCGCGCGATGATGGAATCTTCCATCGCCATTCGGGACGCCGCCGGCAACCTCACCGCCTTACAGGGTTTCATGCTGGATATAACCGACCGCAAGCGAGCCGAGCAGGAAATCCGGCGCCGCAACCGCGAATTGATGGTGCTGAACTCCATCGGGCAAACCCTTACGGAGTCCCTGGACCTGACCGACTCGATTCACCGCACGCTCCGGCAAATGACCGAGCTCTTTAGGTTGGACGCCTCGTCGCTTTACCTGCTCGATGAGGCTGGGCTGATACTGCGCCGCATCGCAGCGGTTGGCCATCGCTCAGAGCAGGGTCGCCACATTCCGCCAGTCACGGTGCAGCCCGAGTTGCTGCAGCACATCAAGGCTGTGCACGCCACGTTCCTATCGGCGCAGGGCTTGCCCGTCCCCATGGTCTTGCGGGAGGCGCAGCGCAAGGAAGGCCTGCATTCCGCCTTTGTGGTGATCCTGTGGTCCAAGGATCGCGTGCTCGGCGGTTTGGTGGTTGGCAGCCGCACGCCCAGGGAATTCTCGCCCGCTGACATCAACCTGTTGATTGCCGTCGGCAGCCAGATTTCCAACGCCATCGATCGCTCCGTGCTCTACGAAGAGACGCGGCAAGCTTACGAAAATTTGCGCCGCACGCAGGAACAGCTTCTCCACAGCGAAAAGATGGCTGCCGTCGGCCAACTCATCTCCGGTGTGGCGCACGAGCTCAACAATCCACTGACCGCCATCCTGGGATACAGCCAATTGCTGCTATCGAGCGGACAGATGCCGCCGCTGGGCATGGAGTACTCAGACAAGCTCTACAAGCAGGCGCAGCGCACCCATCGAATCGTCCAGAATCTCCTGAGTTTTGCCCGCCAGCACAAGCCGGAGCGTGTGGCCGTGCAACTCAACCAAATCCTGGAGGATACCCTGGCGCTGCGCGACTACGACCTCCGCCTGAGCAACATTCGCGTTCACTATGACCTCGCTCCCGATCTGCCGATGACTGCCGCGGATCCTCACCAGCTTCAACAGGTATTCCTGAACCTGGTGAACAACGCCGTCGATGCCATCCTGGAGGACTCCAACGAGGGGGATCTCTGGGTCAGCACGAGGGCAAGAGACGAATCCCTAATCGTGGAATTCAAGGACAGCGGCCCAGGTGTGAAGGATGCATCCCGCGTGTTCGATCCTTTCTACACCACCAAGCCGGTGGGCAAGGGCACCGGGCTGGGCTTGAGCATCTGCTACGGAATCGTCACCGAACATGGGGGTTCCATCAGCGTAAGCAACGTGCAGCCTTCTGGCGCTTGTTTCACCATTGAGCTGCCGTACCAGCGGGCGGCCGCTCTCGAGGATGAAATTCCGGCCGGCGCAGTAGTTGCCGCTCGCGGCGGGCGAATTCTTCTCATCGACCACGATGAGTCCGTATTGGAAGCTGTGGAAGCCATCCTTCGCGAGGGGAATCACGCGGTGCGGACTGCCGTAAGCTTTCCGGAAGCACAGCGGCTTCTGGGCGAGCAGGAGTTCGACGCGGTGGTTGCTGACGCCGAAGTGCGCGCTGCCACTGGGGGAGAGGGCCTGCAAGAATGGCTGACGGCGAACAGGCCCGCGCTGGCGGGGCGGATAGTCTGGATGAGCGCCGCAGCCATGCCTGCGCAAGCGGGAAATCATGCTGGAAATGCGTTGTTCATGCTACAAAAGCCGTTCAAAGCCGCCGATTTACTGTCCGCTGTCGAGATGGCGCTAGGCCACGTCCAACCCGCGCCCATTTAGCGTGGACGCTAGCTCCGCGGCAATGGCGGATGTGGACTACCGCCAAAAAAAGGCGCCTACAAAAATTCCCTCGACATTGGAATTACCTGGATTATGGTTACCTGAGCGGGCTACAGGAAGTAGGATCGATGCGGCGAGTAGGAACCCTCCGAGCAGTGACGGCCATGGTTTCGGCGGGTGACCCTGCTAAGAGTCAGCTTGATGGAAAACAGAGCAAATCGCGCTATTCGTTGCAGAGCGCTCCGTAATTAGAGCAGGGAAGCATATGGATACACTGACGCAGCTTCAGCAGAATCGGCGCATCATCCATGACCTGACGCTCTCTACCCTGTCTAGGATCGCCAGTCCTTTTTCCCGTCTCGCCTATTTGGCTTCCTTGCGCGACATTCCCACCAACGTATACGAGCATGCCGGCCTTAGCGCCGTCTACCCGGACGCGGCGGTACGGCAAGCCCTCGAGCAATGCCATCAGGAGCTTTTCGAGCGCATTCTGGAAACACCTTTGGCGGTGCAGGAACAAGATTTGCGCGCGCATCTCCGCACGTTGCCCAATGGCTCGCGCAGGGCCGCCGCGCAGTGGCGCAGGCTCGAATCCTATCGCGGCTTGTTGCCCGCTGAATCGCCGGAGTATCTCAAGGAGCTCTTTTGCTCGAATGTGCGTGCCATGCTGGAGATTCTCGAGAAAGAGCTTTCAACGGAACAGGCCGCTGGGTAGCCATTCCCACAACGCACTCGGCAATTTCCGCACATCCGAAACTTCCAAGATTCCCTTGACACCAGCTGCAACATCGCCGCCGAGCCCGGCGGCGAGCCGACACCGAATCTGCTATTCTGAAAATGTCATGCCCACTTCGATCTCGCGTTCTCGCCGACCAGTCGCGTTGCTCATCGTCATATTTCTAGCACTGGCCGCGAGCTTCGCTTCCTTTGGCTTCGCGCAGCAAACCACGGCCCCGGCTACGCCCCCTAGCCTCACGGGCAAGCCGGGCGCCGCCGATTTCTCAGCGGCCGCCGATGAAGTACTCGCGCAGATGAGTGAGATCACTGGCTTGGCCCTGCGCAGCCCGCTCAAGAAGAGCCTGCGATCGCGCGAAGAGATTCGCGCCCACCTCATTCAGGAAATGGACGAGGACAAAGACACCGCGGAGCGTTACGCCGGCGCCCGAAGCGCCGAGGCCTTCGGCCTGCTTCCCAAAGGGTTCGACCTCGATTCCTTCATGGTCGATCTGCTCACTGAACAAATAGCCGGCCTGTACGATCCTAAAGCACATGAATTCTACGTCGCGGATTGGATTCCCATCGATGACCAGCGCATGGTCATGGCCCACGAACTGACCCATGCCCTCGAAGACCAGCATTTCAAAATTGAAGCCTGGGCAAAAGCCGCGCGGCCCAATGACGACAGCGAGCTCGCGCGTGAATCCGTTCTGGAAGGCAGCGCCATGGCCGCCATGGTGGAATATTTGCTCCAGGGCAGCGGGCGCTCGCTCCAGGATTTGCCCGACATTGACCCCGCCATGCTAATCGGCGACATGGCGGAAACGCCGCTGCTCAAGAAAGCGCCGCCTTTCCTGAAAGACGTGCTGATTTTCCCCTATCTCGACGGCCTGACATTTTCGGCCGCGGTCCTGAAGCCCACCGGCTGGGAAGGCCTTTCGGCCATTTTCGCCAAGCCCCCGGTTTCCACGCAGCAAATTATGCATCCCGCGCTGTACACCTCCGGCAAAGTGCCTGCGCCCATTTCGTTGCCCTCCATGGAAAAAGCTTTGGGCGCCGATTGGGCCAAGCTCGATGAGAACGTCATGGGCGAATTCGGCTGGAAAGAAGTGCTCAAGCAATTTCTCGATGAGCCGCGAGCCAAGGCCTTGTCCGCGGCGTGGGACGGCGACCGCTACGCTGCTTACGAGCAAAAGCGTACCAAGCGCCTTTTGCTGATAACGCGTGAACGGCTGGCCACCCAGGAGCAGGCTCAGCGTTTCTTCGGCCAATATTCCGAAGCGCTGGAGAAAAAGCACGAACACCGCGGCAATCTCTTTCGCAAGCCCGACTTTTTTTCCTTCGACACTCCAGACGGCGGTGTCTTCCTCCGCTGCTTTGAAAAGGAGTGCGTGACCCTTGAGGGCGGCGACCGTGCGCTCTTCCTCCAGCTCAATAAGGAGCTGCAGTGGGGGCCCGTTCCGGAAGCACCGAAGGTCCTCGCAAAAGACACGAAAGAAGTCGCGATGCGCATGGGCGCCGCGATGGGGGCTTCTATGAACGTGCTTAGGCTGGCAGTTTCCTCGCCGTTGGAGCCGGGCTGCGACTCTCGAGAGGCAGAGTAGGACCCGTTTCGCTCTTCAACTCGATTCGCGCTTGCAACCGCGCAATGCGAGCGGCCAGCCGCTGTTCCGTCCGCAGGCTGCCGTGCGCGCCGTGCCGATTCAGAAGAAGCGCTCGCGCCCGGCGAACTTTCGCAATCCCCAGCTTCGCGAACTCCAGCGCGCGCTCTAAATCCCTCCTCCTCCGTTCGTAGTAAACGGTGAGCTGTTCGCAAGCGTGCGCCCCATTGCGCTCGTCTTTTACCAATTCGTGCCATAGCGCCGCCGCCTTGTCGTGTTCGCCGCGCCGCTTCGCCAGTAGCGCCAGCTCGCGTCTTGCCTGCTGGTCGTATTCCTTCGGCAGACCGAGATCGATGGCTTGCGTGCATGCGGAGTGCGCCCGCTGAGACTCACCGCGCCGCTGCAAGTAACGCGAAAGCCCGAACAAGTCCAGGCTCTCCGCGTCACGCTCCTCATCGGATGCCAGCAGCGCATCGATTTTGCCTACCAGCGCGGCCAGCCCGCGCAAATCCATCTGATTGTGCCGCACTACCGCCGCCAACGGCTCCGCCGGCCCTCCGCGCAAATAATCAAAATAATGCTGCGGAATCAGCGCGGCCAGCACATCGTCTTGACGATGCCATCCCAGTCTCGCTGCGTCCAGCACCTGCCGCTCGAGCTCCACCAGCCGCACCGACCCGAGCCGCAGCTTCCATAGGGCTCGTGCAGGATGCAGCAGATCCAGGTGCGCCGCAAGCCGCGGCACGGCGATCGATCGCGTCATCGTGAAGCGGTTTTCGAGCAGTGGCCAATCGAACGCCTTGCCGTTGAAGGTGACCAGTACGGGCCGCTCCGCAATGCGCGCGGCGACTTCGTGCAAAATCGCATGCTCCTCGCCGAAATCGCGCATGAAAAACTGCTCGACTTGCAGCGCACCCGCGTCCCACCACGCCAGTCCAATCAGAAACGCGTAGGTACCCGTGCCGCCCGCCAAGCCAGTGGTTTCCGTATCGAGAAAAAGCCATTTCGATGGATCGGAGAGCGCCGCCCGCATGCGCTTGGAAAGCGTGTCGTCCCGGCTACGCGAAAGCAATTCGAGACTTACCGCGGAAATGTCACAATATTCCGGCGAAGAAAACCAGTTGCGCACTAAAATGTGTTGCCCGTAGCGGTTTGTGGCGATTCCTGCGCCGAGCAGGCGCGACAACGAATCCTCGGCATGCGGTGCGCGCAACAGCTCCGCGCCCGATGGCCTTGGCCGAGTCGGCTTCAATGCCGCAAGCCGCGAGAACTTGTCTCCGAATGGCGCCATCACGCACACAACCGATCGAGGATGGCCAGCGTCGCTTCCTTTGCACGCGGCGCCAAGTCTCCCGCGGGACCGACGCACGATGGGCACCCTTGCTCGCATCCGCATGCCGCGATGAGCTCGCGCGTCTTCTGCACAAGCAATTCATGCGCGCGGAAAAGCGGCTCAGAGAAGCCGATGCCGCCCGGGTACGCGTCGAAGAGATACAAGTTAGGTTCGAAGAACTCCTTCGCGTTCGCGCCGACCGCTTCTTCCATGCGCGCAACGGAAAAGTGTTCGGCGCCCGCCGCATCCGGCGGGCGCTCGCCAATCGCGGTGCCCAGGTCGCGGCCGTCGCACATCAGCAGCAGCGTCGCCACGGATTCCAGCGCGTGCAGCAGGCCAAACATGCCGCTTTGCCGTTCGCTGATCGTAAACGCAAGCGATTCCAGCAGCGGCCGCTCCAGCGTGATCCAGTACGAGGTCGTGTGCATTTCGTTTTCCGGCAGCTCCAGCTTTCCCGCGCCCACGTTTTCATGCGTGAAAAACTTGATCTTCTTGAAGCCCACAACCTGCGACCGCACCAGCACATCCCCATGGGAATGAAGCGAGCCTCGCTCCTGTAGCGACGCAGCACGCTGCGCCCCATCTCGAGCGTCCCGACCGCTCGCTGCCGCCTCCAGCACGCGCACCTGCGTGTAGCGGATAGCATCCGTGTAGTAATCGACATCGACGCTCTTCACGTATGCCTTGCGTTCTTTGAAATCCAGATGTTCGACGTGATATTGCTCGCCGCCGTGCAGATAAATGGCTTTCTCGTGCACGGTGGTCAGCGCGCTAGAGAAATCGACTTCGCCGATCACGTTCGGCTCGCCAGTGATATCGAGGATCACGAAATTGTCGCTGGTTACCGACCGCAGGCTGACCGTATCGGCCGGATATGCCTCATGCGTCCAGTGATAGTAATCGCCCGCCTGATGCAGAAAGCCCGCCTCGGCAAGGCGCGCGCATAGGTCCGGCACGTCCACATCGCCGAAGCGCTCTTCCGGCGCGATTGGCAACTCAAACGCCGCGCACTTCAGATGATTCACGAGAATTTCCAGATTGTCCGGTTGTATGAATGCCTGTTCCGGCGTTCTCCCGAAGAAATAGTCGGGATTGCGCACCATGAATTGATCGAGCGGGGCGGAAGAGGCCACCATCACGGCGCACGAGCTGCCGCTGCGTCGACCCGCACGCCCCGCGCGCTGCCAGGTTCCGGCGATCGTGCCGGGGTAGCCCGCCATCACCACGGCATCCAGCGAGCCGACGTCGATGCCCAGCTCCACCGCGATAGCCGTGAATCGTTTCCGGCTTGCCGGGCGCGTGCGGATTGGCCTGCTGCAAATACGCCAGGAGCAGCTCGGTGTGCAAGCGCGAATTCGCGAACACAATGGTCTGCAGCTCGTGCTTCAGAAATTCCTGCGCCACACGAGCGGACTCGTTGATATAGCTGCGGCGAATGCCCAGCGCGCGATTCACTACCGGAGGATTGTAGAAAACGAACGTCTTCTCCGCGGCCGGCGCGCCATTGGCGTTTAGCACCTCGGCCTCTGCTTCCAAGAGCCGCGCAGCCAGTTCTCCAGGGTTCGCGATTGTCGCCGACGAGCAGATGAATTGCGGTTCGCGCCCGTAAAATCTTGCGATGCGCTGCAACCTGCGCAGCACGTTGCACAAGTGGCTACCGAAGACTCCGCGATAGGTGTGCAGCTCGTCGATCACGATGTAGCGCAAATTCTCGAAGAGCCGCGTCCAGCGCGTGTGGTGCGGCAGGATCCCCGTGTGCAGCATGTCCGGATTGGTGAGCACGATGTGCCCCTTTTCGCGGATGGCTTTGCGCGCGTCGCTCGGCGTGTCGCCGTCATAGGTGAAAACGCCAAAGCAATTCGCGAGCCGCTGGTTCAAATCATGGAGCTCGGCGAGTTGATCTTGCGCCAGCGCTTTGGTCGGGAAGAGATACAGCGCGCGGCTGTCTGAGCTTTCCAGAATCGCGTTCAGGATGGGCAAGTTGTAGCAAAGCGTCTTGCCCGAAGCGGTTGGTGTGACCACGACAATGTTTTTGCCGGCGTGAACCGCTTCGGCAGCGGCGGCCTGATGGCTGTAGAGCTGCCGAATGTTTTTACCGGCGTAGGCTGCCTTCAGCTCGATGCGCGTCCAGGCAGGGAAGTTTGCCCACTGTGCCTCGCGCGCCGGATAGTGGCGAACCGCGGTGAGGATTTCGCCATGAACATCGCGAGCGGCGAGCACATCGAGCACCTCATGGACGCGAGCGATCGCGGTCGAACCGCGCGACAGCGCAACGCCATCGGAAATCGCTGTGACCGAGCTGCCAGCCATGCGTACCGCGAGTGATTCCGACATACGACCCTCCCGCGCATTCGCCTTTTCTTCGCCAAAGGCTAGCACGCGGTCTTCTCATGCGCAACAGCGTTCTCGGTCAAATTTTCTATGTGGGAGACTGCACAGAAGCCTGCGGCCCCAGCACCCACCTACGCCCATCAACCACAACTGCAAGACCTGTCGTCCTGAGGTCCTGGCGTTTTTCAGCCGGGCCGAAGGATCTCAATCGTAAGTAAGTTCGCAGCGTGAAATGAAAACCGGACTCTAGCCGCCGCAATTGACTCAGTAATGAAAGCGGTAGCGCACCTGGACAAAGACTTCCCGCGGATTCAGGAAATGCGTGCCGCCAAAGGTGAAACTGTTGTCCAGCAGAACCCTTCGGTTCGCGACGTTCGTCGCGCTTACCGAAGCCGAGAATTTTTCGCCGAACTGCTTGCCGAGTGACACGTCAAAGGTCATATGCGGCTGAAGATGATCCCCGGGGATCGCCGGATTGCTGTTCGAGAAGCCCGAGCCGTAATAAACGTCCGCAGAAGCGTAAGCGCGCCATGGCAGTGTGTACTGGCCGCCGAGATGAAGCGTATCGCGCTGGTCATGATCGAGCAGGAAAAAGCCTGGGGGAGGCGTAGCGCACGGACCGATCAAGCCGCCAATGACGCAGCCGAAACCAAGAGCGAGCTGATTGGAATAGGTGAGATAGAGTTGCGCGCGGTCGCGGATCCGTGGCGAACGCAGCGCCAGCTCCCAGCCATTGATTCGCGCGCCTTGTACATCGACGGGGAAAAAAACGTTTGAGTTGTTCAAGCTATTGTGGTCGAAGAAGTTTTTCGCGCGAGTCGAAAAGTTGTCGGCGTCGAGCGTCCAGCCCTTGAAGGGAATAGTGACGCCAAATTGGTGCTCTTCGTCCCGCTCCCCCCGCAAGGGCACGAAATCAAGCTGCTCTTGAGTCTGGATGTCATTCAGCGTGGGTCCAGATAGCGTGCCCAGAGGTGGCGCCTGATAGAAATGACCGTAGAAGCCACGGAACACCCAGTTCAATTTGGGGATTCGCAACGAAGCCCCAACGCGCGGACTCGTCGCATTTTCAACCACGGCACCGGAAAAGTGTGTCTGGCGCAGGCCACCATTGAGGGTCAGCCAGGAATTGACTTTGATCTGGTCCTCAACATAGACAGCGATGAGGCTACCGTCTGGATTTTGCGACAGGGGCGCAACCGTGCCACTCCGATCGTTGTAAACCACGTGGAAAAATTGATCGTCCTGCTGAGCGAAACTGTAGAAACCTGCGCGGGTGTTATTGGGTCCCGTAATCCAAGACACGGTCCCCTGGCCGCCTTCATATTTGGAGGAGCGGTTCTGTGTTGCAGCACTTGGGAAATCATTCGGATCGCTTACGTAGTCGGCGCTGTTGTAATGGAAGAACGGTGAAACCGTCAGGACCAGCCCCGGGCTAAACGTGCGCACCCAAGAGAAGGCCGCAAAGGAATCGCTTTCGCGATTGGCATCGCGCAGCGTCATGCCGATACTATTCAGCGGATTGTTCGGGTCAAACGGCACCTGATAATAGTCCCGCCGGGCCTGAGCAACGAAGCGCAACTGATCCTGTGAATCCGCGTTGTAGATCAGCGAGACAAATCCCCCAAAGCCGTTTGCGGCGTCCTGGACAACCGCCGACGCGGGAGTCTGCAAGCCCAGATTCGTGCGGTTCCCGTTCGCGCTGGCGTAATACGCAAAGCGGCTGTTGTGCCCGCCGAAATTGATTTGATCGTCCGTTTGATAGAAATTCCCCGCACTTAATGTCAGCTCAGCTTCATTATTTCGCTCGAAGCCCGTGCGCGGCAAAACGTCGAAGACACCGTAGGTGCGGTCGCCGAAGTCCGCAGCATAACTCCCGCGTTGCATTTCGACGGCATCGATGTCTTTGGGATCGACCTGCGGCCCCAGGTTGCTGGCAATATTCGTGTTAGGAATCGCGACGCCGTCGATCAGCCAGCTCACCTGGTGGCCTCCACGCACATGTAGCTGATCGTGCGTAAAATAAGCGCCCGGAACATAGTCTGTGATCATCGCCAGGCTGGTACTGCGCGTGGCGCCCGGTGTCTGCTGGATCTCCAAGCGATCTACCAGGGTGGTGGGGGTGACGGATTCCGTTTGCGCTGGCGCCGATTCCGCCGAAACAGTCACGGACTGCGCCTGCGCGGGCAGCCGCAACTCAAAATGTAAGACCGGCGCAGTGCCGGACAGCACCGTAACAGCTTGCTCTTGCGTCACGAAACCAGCCTGTGACACAGTCACGCTGTATTGGCCTAGCGGCACAGCGTCAAAGTGGAATCCTCCTTCCGCATCGGTCTGTATCGTTTGCGCGTAATCCGATGTCTTCGCCTTCAGCGCAACCGTGGCATCCGCCATTGGCCGGTGCTGCGGGTCGTGCACAATTCCGCGCAGGGTCCCAAATACCGTGGCCAGCGCCGGCGTGCTCAGAAAAAGCAGAGCGGCGAGCAACTTCAAAACGCTTCGCATAATTTTTCCCCAAAGCAAGTAGAACGCGACACAGAGTCGCTCAGGAGCCGATCAGTTGGTTTGGAAAAAGCGGCGGCTCTTAAAGAGAGTTCGCAATGCGAGGCGGAGGCGAGAGAGGCTTTACGACCCGCGGAATCGCGACAGCGCGCGCAGTTTCCGCGGCGTGAACAACGCAAGCGGGTGCGAAAGCGGACATCTGATGCGGCAGCACAAAGGCCACCGCGGTGACCAGCGGTTTCTCAGAACTCTGGCAACACGACATCGAGCAATCCATCATTTCGCTCATGTCGTGCCCGCAATCCATATCCGAATGTGGCGATGCCTGTTTTTTCTGATGATGATGCTGTGCGATGGGGCA